>Ga0137430_1000135_pt1 | contig 20269 bp, 24 predicted proteins | sample EasRivERMZT754_2_FD_104651 | JGI IMG/M metagenome (GOLD analysis project Ga0137430, IMG submission 104651) | Soil microbial communities from meander-bound floodplain in the East River, Colorado, USA - East River MetaG ERMZT754_2 | ecosystem: Environmental > Terrestrial > Soil > Floodplain ...
CAACTTACGGTTGATTCAACATCAACCGCCAGCCGATCCGCCCACTCATTCAGCGACCGCACGCTCAATGCCTCGGGCCGCAGTTGCGCGCTCGCGCCCACCGAAATCGCCGTCGGTTCCCCCAGCGCCAGCGCCCTTTTGTCGAAGAAAATCCCCAGCCCAACCGGTAGCTGTGCGGGATGAACCTCACCACTCAGTATCCCCTCGTGAAACCTGATCATCCCCGACTCGATTATCTCCTCGACGCTCTCCACGAATCGTTTCACGAACCCGGCCATTTTACCCTGTGCTACCAGGGCCGCGCGCATTTTTCGTATGGAGTGCGGCGACACCTTCTCGTCCCTCGCGATCCGCTCGATCCCGTGCCTCAACATCATCCGGTTGACAATTCTCTGTGCCTGCTCCTCGTTATCGAGCAGCCGCGCGCCCGTGTGGACGTAACGCCCAACACGCGTGATCTCCACCAGGTCCTCGCGCACCGGCAACGAATCGTAATCGAACAAAAAAGGCGCGGCCTTGTCGTCCCGCTTCGCCAGTTGCGATTTCTTGGTGACACGCGGCATGATTCAATCCCCGTTGGCCAGCGCCTTCCGGCGCAACTCACCCACCGACCGAGCCGACACACCAGCAGATTCAGAAAAAAGCCGGCGACCCTTGAGATACCCATTGATGCCACTTGCCGGCACGCGATAATCCGGTCGCAACTCGGTGCCGAGGTTCACCACATCCACGCCGAACTCACCAGCCTTGAGCTTGGCGCACACCGTTTTGTCGCACAGCCCGAGCAACAGGCTCGTCGCCTGCACCGTGTAAAACATCTCCACCGCCTTCATTTTAGGCTCCTTGCGTTCAAAATCATCTCCACCGCCTTCATTTTAGGCTCCTTGCGTGCGAAATCAGCGCCAGCTTTTCAACATTCTCGGAATTTTCAGCGCTGCGCATCATTCGCTCCTCCCGGGCACAATCAGCGCCGGCTTCTCATCCTCGGCCGCGGCGACCTCCGCGCTGCGCATTATTCGAAACGCCAGTTCGAGCTTCGTCAGCTCCAGACCCAGCACAATCTCCTGCGGCGTAACCCCCGCTTCCAGGCCGGCATTAACCAGCATGGACACCTGTTGACCGAATTGACTCATGTGCGTGCTCCTAAAAGTTCATTGACCACCGCCACCAAATGCGCCTTCGCCCGCTCCGCGTGCCGCAGCACCTTATCCGATCGCAACTGACCATCCGGGTTATCCAACACCCGTCCAACCTCCTGACGCGCCCGGCCATAGCCATGGATCGCCAGCGTCAACTTCCGTTTGCGATGACCAGTCAGCTTCATTTCAACGCCCGATGAAATGCCAGCCAGCGGATCAACGAATGACGCCGCCGATTGTTAGCGGTCTTCGACCACCAAAAATAGTTGCATTTGTGTATTGACATAAAGACAGGGTTTGGTAATTTTGTCACGTAACACAGAGTTACGACCGACCGGGCGGCTCCCGGAGCAGAAAGAACTGAGACAAAATGAAAAAGCACACGTTGGTAATTTGCTTCAACCAATTCCGGGCCTCCGACCCTCTCACTTACGTTGAAGTCATTGAGGACACGGCGGACGAGTCCTGCGAGGTCATCGAACTCAAACGCAAGCCGCGCGCCGCGCGATTTGACGAAGTGATGGAGACCGGCGAAGGCAGCTACAACCACTGGAACGCGCACAAGGCGACCAAACTTCACCGCCACGAACTGCTCAAGCCGTGAAAAACGAACAACCTCAACGTGGCCGTCCGCCGATTGCGGGTGAGACGGCCACCGGCCAGATTCAGTTGCGCACAACGATGGATCGCAAGAGTGCTTACGTCCGCGCCGCGAAGCCGAGAAAGTTGACGGAGTGGATTTTCGAGCACCTCGACAAAGCCGCTGGTTACAATCCCGACCGCTAACAAGCCGCTGCACCACAATGCCTGCCGCCGAGTGAGTCTCGGTTGCAGGCATTGCTTTTTTGGCGGCGGCAGTCATGGGGTGAGCTTTTCGTTGATAGGGATAGGCTTGAAAAAAACACGCGCCAGCCAGGGCAGAAGCCGCAACACAGAGAGTCGGAATTGTCTTATGAAAGCCCGGCGGGGACTGACGCGCGAAAGGCAACCACCAGACACAGGACCGCAGTGCATTGAGCCAGTAACGGCCCTGGCGCTCGCTGGCGCTCGCGTAGGCTTGGAATCCTGCGTCTGGTGAAAAAAACAGGCTGGCCCGGTCGGGGACGCGATAACGTCAACTTGACGCCCACAGCCCGCGCTCATGCTGCCGCGAGACGTGGGTGGCTTATTGCGCCACCGCTGGCGGTTGCCAGCCTGCAAATGCTGCACCGGCGTCCATCCGGTTGAAACCAAAGGAATCACGCCGCCTCCTTTTGCCGGTTCAACTCCCGCGCCCGCGCCAGTTGCTGATCCCGATGCACCGCACAAATCGTATGACTCACCCGCTTACCCTGCGCCGCCAGCGCCCGCGTCTGAACCTGGTCGAAATCGCACCACGCACAAACCGTCACCGCCGGACTGGCCACGCCCTGCTCATCCCGCTGGAGCGCCACGCCCAACGACCGCAAAATCGAACCATCCGTCAGCGTGTTCATGCGGCCTCCTGTTCGTATTGCGGCAGCACCCGGTTCAACGCCATGCGAACCACGTCCGACTCATCAATACCGTTCGCCTTCGCAATTCGCGCCAGTCGCCGCTTTAGTTTTAACGGCACGCGACACGACACGCGAATATCCACGGATTTTACTGATTCTATTGGGGTATTGTTCTTTCCGGCGCTCATCGTGCGCCAAAGTTACCCCACGTTACCCAAAGGCGTCAACGAAATTCGTTTGACTATTTGAACCAACGGGTGACAATGGTAGCCGTGAAGCCCAAAGAGCCTAGAATCAGCGTCCGCGTAAATGCTGAACTCAAAGCCCGCATTGAAAGCGTGGTGCAAAGAACTGGCGTAGATGAAGCCATTCTCGTGCGGAACTGCATTGAAGCGCTGTGCGACCACGTAGAACGGCACGGCCAAATTGGCTTTCCCATGAGCATCAACGCCAACGGAGTCATACCCGTGCGCTACTCCAAGCCCAGTTCCGGCGGCATGGCCCTCCACGACAAATCCAAGAAGAAATGAAACGCGCGCTCTGCCTCCTCGGTTTGCTGATTTTCAGCGGTTGCTCCATTGTCAAACCCCAAGTCTGGTATCAACCCGGCAAAACTCCCGCCGAAGCCTACCACGATCTAACCACCTGCAAAACCCAGGCCCGGACTGCTCTCGATCCCCACGGCATGAGCGGATTCATGCCGGCCTTCTCAAAACCCGATGTCAATGGCTACGTCCGCGACTGCATGAAAGCCAAAGGCTGGTTCCCCACCAGTGCCAAAACCATCACCGGCGATTATCCACCACTATGAAATCGTTCACCCTGTTCAAACGGGACGCCAACGGAGATTTCATGCCCGCCACCGCCGCCGGATATCGGGATCGTCCATGGCACTTCCGCTTCGAATACCGCGGCCGCACCTACTCCCGCACCCTCGAAACCACCGACGCCACCGAAGCCCAGCGCCGCGCCCGCCTCAAGTGGAATGAGATTCGCAACGCCATCCAGACCGGCGAGTTTGACCGCCTCGACGCTACCAAAACCCGTCACCCCATCCACGCCACCCTCGCCGAATTACACGCCGCCTACCGCACCGCACCCGTCCGCGCCACCGCCCAGACCCGCGAGAAAAACATCAACGCGACGTTGAATCTATTGAAACGCGTCACCGGCCAGACCGCCGATCAACTCCTGCACACCCCCTTTCCAAAACTGCTCAATGGCGACACCGCCGAAGCGTGGTTCAAGCTCGAACTCGCTGGCGTCACCCCGCACAGCATGAACTCCCTGTGGCGACAGGCGGCGAGCGTCTGCAATACCGACGGCGCCACCTACACCTACAAGAAACAGAAAATCCTTCACCCCTGCCTCGAAGACTTCGCGCGCACCGGCCTGGTCTGCCAGAAACACGTCAGCCGCGTCGCCGCCCGACCACCCAGCGACGAAATCATCGCCCGCACCCTGGAAGCCTGGTCCGCGCTCGAAGAACGCAACCTCTTCCTCGCCATCGGCCACGAGTTAGCCTTCGGCCTGCGCGCCGGCGAAGTCGGCCAGGCAAAAGTAAGCTGGTGGAGCGTGAAATACGGCACCCCCATGCTCTGCGCCACCGGCACCTTCAAGCACAACCCCGAAGGCTATTTCGAGCAACCCGCCCTCGATCCCTTTTACACCACCCTCCGCACCAAAGCCCTCGCGCGCGGCTGGCTGCGTAGCGGCGACGCCCCGGCGCCGTCCGACGACTATCTCATCACCGGCACACCCACCTACCGCGCCGACGGCATCGAACGCGAAGTAAGCGCCTTCCTGCGCGCCCAAGGCTGGGAAACCAAGAAAACCAACCACGCCTTGCGCGCCTACGCCGGCAGCCTCGTGTGCCTGAAATATGGCGTGTACAAGGCGAAGGAATTTCTGCGGCACAGCAGCGTGAAAGTCACCGAGCAACACTACCTTTACCTCATGAAACACCCACTCGTGGACACCATCCGCGACGCCTGTCCGGCGCAGTGGGCCACCGTCGCAGCGACCGCACCCATCCTCACCCTCGTCGAACGCAGTGCATGAACCCGAATCGCAAAACCGTTAAAACAGTTTGCTTCGACATTGCTACGGCTTTTGCTGCGGCTACCAACTTCCGCCCGCTTCCGCTACGTTCCACTACACCGGAGACAGAAATTAACTTAACAACCTGCGCACTAGGAGATAATCGGTGTAAGTAGTTGGTGCCCCGGGCCGGACTCGAACCGACGACCAATTGATTAAGAGCTTGGCGTTGTGGTGAGCTAATGTCTTGGCGTGTAATTTACTCCATCCATTACCTGGCTCGTGGTGCGCCGTTTGTGGCGCCGTTTGGTGCCAGCCCCAGCATCTTTTCCACCAACGCCAGCTTCTCCTCCGGCCATAGCGTCCGGGCCCGCGCCAGTTTCGCGTAGATAATCGGCCGGATCTGCTCCCGCTCCGATTCGTTGGACAGCAGATACGCTTTGACGGCACTCGCCGGCGTCAGTGGCTCACCTGGAACTAACTCCTCCACGTCACTTGCGTTCTGGCGGCAGCCGAATCTCCGGCGGCGTTCGCGTAAGCCGCTGCTGCTTCCTCTGAAGTATTGAACGTGCCGAGGTTGACAACTTTTCCACCTTGCCAGATTCGCGCGCGGAAACGCGCACGTCTTTGCACCACGCCTTTCATCTGTACTCCGCGCTGTGTCCGATGGCGCGCCGGAACGCTCCAAACGCGTGGCCGAATTACAACGGCTGCGCCGCGGTTGGCACGCGCGAAGCGCCCAACCAACTCGGCCGCCTTCGCGTTGTAAACCGCTGCTGCTTCCTCCGGCGTGTTGAATGTGCCAAGGTGAAATAATTTGCGGTTCACCATGATTTGCGCCATGAAGCCTGAACCGTTCACAAACACGCCCTTGAATTTGCGCCCTTTATTCGCCGGACGGTTGTGGTTGTTCTGTGATGGCGTCGAATGACGCAAATTGCGCCGCCGACAATCCAAGCCGTTCAGGTTGCGATGGTCCACCCACATACCGGAGACAGACTCACCCAAAATGAATTGATGCAGTGCGACCATGCGCCGATCGCGTAACTTCCCCATCGCTGTATAGGCATACCAAGTGTGGAGCGAACGGCGAGCAAACCATTTGAACCGCATCACGCGCGCGTAATCGCGCGCGTCCACCTGAGCGGCCATGCCTTGCGTTAGTGGAATAATGCGGCTCATCGTTCGTAGAGGTAGCCGAGTTCGCGGAGGCTGGCAAAGTCTTTGAACGCTTTGCCCACACGCCGGGGTTCACCCAGGATGATGTGATCCGCCAGCTCAATGCCGAGGTGCGCGCCCGCGCGAACCAGCGAGCGGGTGGTGGCAATGTCATCCGCTGACGGCAGGAAGTTGCCCGAGGGATGGTTGTGGGCTAGCACGACCACGGACGCACCCGCCACGATGGCCGGGCGATAGACTTCCCGCGCATGACAGCCCACCATATCCACGCCCCCGAGACCGATCAGGCGGTGCGCGAAGATGTGGCCGGTGGTGTCGAGCAACAACACGACCAAGTTCTCCTGCAAGGGCGAGAAGTCCGGGCCGCTGGCGACGTGAGCGCGCCAGTAATCACGCGCCGCCTGGGGCGTGGCATCTTCGCGAGCCAACAATGGAGATTGGTCGCGCAGGGAGTGCTGGAATTGGTCAAACTCCGCGCAGGCCCGGCTCACTTTCTGCGCCAAGCGGACGGCGAGGCGGCGTTCCGAGGGATTGGTGTAACCGTTGATCCAGGCGCCCACGCGCCAGGTGCGCGGGTCCGAGGCCGGTAACGCGCCTGGCCGTTCAGGCGCTTGGACGGGTGATGAATCCGCCGCTTGAGAACTTATCCTTCTCATAGTTTCAAGAGGACTCTCGGAAAGCGGATAAGGCTTGTCCCGCGACGGCATCATCCGTCCACGGTATCCCGAGAGTCCCAAACTCTCGGTTTTCTGCGCAGCGCCTTGCGGGTGATGACTCCGCAGTTTCCGGCGAGCCGCCTCTTATCCAAGCGACTGTCGCAACTTTCTGCGCGCGGTTTGAGATTGTCAAGTGCGGAGCGCAGATGAACAATACTATCCATGAAATCCTCTCTCGCGCTGGTGCTGGTGGTCGGACTCCTGCTTGGGCTGAGTATTGGGCTGTGGATTGGACAGTCTCATGCCAATAAACAAATCGCGCAGCACCAACTGCGCATCAAGGAATGGTCCGCCATGATGGAACAACGACTGGAGCACCTTGAAACACAGATTCAATCACATCGCTAATCTCGCTTACGGATGGCGCTTCTTTGCCGTGCTGGTCGCGGGCATCATTCTCATTCTGCTCCTGGACCGCGCCTGGCTATTTCTGTTTGGATCATCTTCCACACCGCCATTGCCGCCAGCCGTTCCTTAGCGCCGTTGTGTCCGCCGGCCACCAGTGCCGCGAACGCCGTGCTGAGTTCCTGCGGCGTGGTGGCCTCCGCCAGTTGCTTCACCTGCTGGAGTTGGGCGGTGCGGGTGGCCGTGCTGCCGCGATTCAACTTACGGTCCAACACATCGAGGTAAGCGGACGCGAGCCATTGATTGAGATTGGCCGGGCCGGGCGACTTCTGCGCCAGATCAAACTCCGCCTGCGCCCGAAGCTGATTGTGAATGGCCACGGGAGAAACGCCCGCCGGTAGAAAGTTTGGGTTGACAGGTTTTGAGGGAGGAGCTTTAATCGCCTCCGTGAGCGCACTTCCTTCCTCTGACCGCCACGCGGCCACGTTGGATTTATCCGCTTGGGCTTCGGCCCTTTGAGACTGCGTTTCTAACGGAGTCTTGATTCCCGCAGCGTCCCCAGCAATGGGGGCGTTTGCGTCTAGCGTAGTGCTTACAGCTTCGTCGGAAAACACAATGGCGGTGATGTCGTCATCAACACCATGTTCTTTGAATAATACCCCATCCCACTTACCAAGTTTTTTGAGCGATGCCGCAGTTAGATCGGTAATTGAGGAGTTTACGCTAAATGTATCTCCCAACGGTTCGTTTGGATCACCCCATGAGTCGAGCCACTTTCCCAAAGTGTCAATCTTATCCAGCTCCATGCCTGGGGTTGGGTTGCTGATCTCTAAATCCATTGGCATGCCCGCATCGTTCAATACCTTTCTAAGTTCCGCGGTCGTGGTGCTCTCATCAATGTGTCGTAAATCAAGCGGCCGCTTGAATGTAACCACCCGGTCCAATATTTCCCCTTGATACTGTTTGCCGAAACCACTCGGCCGCAGGTATTCCTCCGCATATTTCTCGCTATTTGACCAGTGCGTACCAACTGCGCTGCGCGATTTTCCGTCGTTAAAAGGATCGCCCCGGAACATTCGCATTTGGAATACTTCCTGCGCCGGGTTGAGGTCGCGCTGGATTATGCTCCCAGCCTCACCGCGCTTTGCAACGGGCAAATAATTCGCCTTCTGCAACTCGTATCGGATCGGGAACTTGTCGCCCGCGCCGGGGGTGATGCGGTTGATGCGATCAAACCGGCGCGAGCGGATCAGATTATCCTTGTCGCCGCGCTGGCTGAGTTGCACCGGGTTCAGGTCCTCGTTCCCCGCGCCTTTGGGCACGTTGAAGAAATCATTGATGACATTCTTCTTGTGAACGGCGGCCGCCGGATCGCTGTCCAGGTTCACCGCGCCGGAGCGTCCGTTCACATGGTTGTCGAGATACGTGAAGGCATCGCGCAGGAACGCATCCACATCGCCGTTCCAGGCATCGAACGCCTTGGGCTTGCTCTTGCGCCACTGGCCGAGCTTGCGGAAGAAATGCGTGCTGTCCAACGTGGCCATGTAGAAGTTGCCCGCCTTGCTGATGTTGAACGTGAGCGGTACCGCCGCGCGCGTGCTCGGCGCGATGCCACTGGAATACCTGCCACCCTTCAACGCCGCGTTGTAGTCGAGAATGATCTGCTGCCCGTCCTGACGCGCCAACGTATTTAGTTCGCGCAACTTCGCTTTCATGGCGGGCGAGAGCACGTCATCCGGCAGGGCATCGAACGCGGCGAGTTGCTTATCGGAAAACACGCGGCCTTCCCATGCGCCATTGGGCTTGAGCTTTACCGTGTCCGCTTCGCCCAGGTTGGGCACGCGCGCCAGCGCATCCAGCATGGCGTCCACGCGCTTGGATTGCACCAGCTTGATCTCGCGTTCACTCAACAACACCGGAACACCACCCATCATCTTTACTGTGCCATCAGGATTCTTGGCGAAGATGTCGTGATCCTTGAACGTGTCCACCAGTCCGGTGTTGCCCTTGCTCAACAAGTCCTGCGGGCGTACCACGAGGTGGGGTTCTTCTGCCTCATCGCCCGCCACCAGCTTGCGTGTGAAATTGTCCTTGGCGCGGATGTAATCGCGCAAGGCGGCATCCACGGCGGGCGTGTTGGTGATCGGTCTGTCATTGCGCACAAACAACTCGCTCGGGTCGCCACTGGCCGAAAACTTCACGCCCACGCTTTCCAGCGCGCGGCGCATCTTACCGAGCATCGAATCGGCTTCGGAGAGCAACAGCGCATCCGCCACGCGGCGCTTGATGCCCCGGCTCGCGAGGACGCTCGCCCCACCACTGTAACCATTTACCAGGTTGGCGAACGATTCCGACCGCACTTCGGACATGATACGCGCCTGCCGATCCTCCGGCGTGAGCAGATCGAATTCACTACGGGCCGCTTCGTTCAAGCGGCTGCGATACTGGCTCACGAACTCGGCGAGGTCGGCCCCCGAGTAAATGCCTTTGCTCACGACCTGACCATCCGGCAGCGTTTGATCGAATAGCACGCGATTGAGCTGCTGCCGTTGCGGCGCGAACCCTTCCAGCGCATCGAGCGCGTGCAGCGTCTCATGGAACATCGAGCGCCCGCCTTTGTAACCCGTGTTCACGAACACCACCGGACGATCTCCCTGCACTGCTTGCGCTCCCTTGCCGATGCCGAACAACTGGGAAAATTCCTTGTCGTTGACGTAGCGAAATTCCACGTCGCCGGTTTCCCCCGGACCACGCACCCCACGGGCCAGTCGCTCCACGTCGGCCAATGACACCGCTTGCTCGCGGGAGAGATTGAGTTCCGCGAGGTTCGCCCGTTCCGCGGGCGTCTTGGCCGCGATCCAGCGGGCCACGTCCATATCTTCCAACTGCGCGCGATACTGTTTGCCGGCCAATGTCCGGCCCACGAGCGCCCCGCCCGCACCCATCGCACTGCCCGCACCCAATCCCATCGCTGCGCCTTCCTCACCCTCGGCCACGCCGCCCAGCACCGTGCCAATCGCCGCGCCTTCCATGGCGCCTTTGGCCGCAATTCCGGCGGCAGAAATGGCGGGATCAATCACTTGCGCGGCACTGGCAGCCCGGCGCATCCATTGCGGCGCTTGACCATCCTTGGCGATCCGCTCCAACGTGCCGTAACGGCTCGGGCCTTCACCGATGGAACGGCCTACCGCTTCCGTCGCTTCTCCGGTGGCGGTAATTGTTTTACCGGCCGCCTTGAGCGGCAGCGTGGAAACTCCCGCCACGCCCTGCGCCACCGTCTCCGTGGCTTTCGCGGCGGCTTCCTCCGTGCCGGTGATGCCCCGGGCCATTGCCCCCGCCGCGCGTTCTGGAAGTTTCGCGGCGGCCACCGTTTTCTCCCCCACCCACTCAAAAGTTTTCCCCGCGCCTTCCAGCGTCCGGGCAACGGCGGCGCGCGTCAATGTCTTCACCGGCGTCAACGCCTTGCTCATGGGGAAAAGCGTTGAAGGGGCGGCCACCAGACTCGCCGCTTCGGCCACCTCGGGATTGAATGGCGCTGGTTCGCCGGTGATTACGCTGATGTTTCCCGGCGGCGGGGCTTGTGCCTGCCGCTCGAAACGATCCGTGAGAAACTTCCGGTATTGGATGCCCGGCAAAACGTCCCGCTCGAATTCCGCGCGCCAGCTTTGCAAGGTTTCCGCCGGCGGCACGGGCGCGGACTGCCCGCCGGGAAGCAACAAAGAACCACCGCGCCAGGCGTGCAATTTCCGGTTGAGAAATGCCTGCGATTCCTCGCGCGCTTCCGTATTACGGTTGGTGAAGTTGGACGCGATGCGGCCCAGCAGTTGGGCATCATACTTGACGCCGCGGGCCAGACCTTCCGCCGCCGTCACGAGCGGGTCGTTCTGTTCCGGGTCGGTGATGACTTTTCCCAATCCCTTGACGCCCGCAACCACCATGTCCGCCACCCCGGCCACCGCGCCGCCAGCGGTGTCGAGAAAATCACCCGCGCGCTCCCCGATGCCGCGTGATTCCTGCGCCGCGTGATGAATCTTGAATTCGGCCAGGGAGGGGATGTAATTGGGATCACTGAACCGTTGCTTGAGTTCCTGCGGTGAGACGGGCGTTGATTCCGAGAGAAATTCCACGCCCGGACTGGCTGGGGCATCCAGCCATTCCACCCCGCCCGCCGCCGGCGCTTCATCCAGGAATTCCACCGCCATAAAGTTACTTGAGCCGTGCCTTGCGGTACGTGGCCGTGGCCGGATCGTAGAGTTCAATCACATCCCCGGCTTTCGCGCCGGCACTGCGCGCCGCGGATTCAGTATCAAATTGCCGCGCCTTCCCCGCTCCCGCGTCGAACCCTTCCACATCCCGGCCGGCGGCTTTCAATGATGTAACCATTTCCTTGCGGCCTTCGCCGATCCGGTCACGCAGTTGCTTGACCTTTCGCGTGCGGACTTCCTGCGTGTCGTACGGCGATGGCAGGAGTTGTTTGTAACGGGCCACGTCCTGATCCGTGAGCACACCCACCTCGCGGAATACGCCGCGCGCCAGATTCGGCGTGGCCGCAGTGATGGCATTTTCGAGCGCGGCAATGTTGGCGTTCTGTCCGCCCATCACCATGCTCTTGACCCGCCCCGCCAACGGCCCGCCATAATCCGGGCCGAGTCCCTTGTAAATGTTTTCCAGCGTGTTCAAGTCCTGCTCCGCCTGATTAAGGGACGCGATGCCGCTCACTTCGCTTTGCGTGAGCGCCTTGCCTTCAGCCTTGGGCGGGCCGTAGCGGATGTCGAGTTTTCCGTTCTCATCCATCGTCGCGCCGAGGGCCACGAACCCTTCTGGAATCTTGCTGGCTTGGGGTGTCAATTCGGTCGCCACAGTCCCGTTCGGATTGATCAGGAAGTCCCGGCCTTTGAAGCTCTCTACTTTTGGCGTGGCGCCATAATCTTGCAGCGTCCGCAAGACCTCACCAAACTGCCGGCTCTTGATCGCGCCCGGATGTTTCGCCACAACGATGTCCACGATCCGCCGGGGCGTGACGGGCATGGCGCCATGGCCGACGGCTTCGGCTTCCTCGGGAGTGGGCTGTCCGGCCAGTTGGAACGCCGCTTCGAATTGCTTGTCCGCCGCATCCTGCGCAGCATAGTTCTGGAGTTGTTCCAGCGTCTCGCGCACTTTCAGGCTGGCGGCGTGGCCTTGCATGGCCGAGGCGCGATTGCGGGTGCTGCCCGCATACCAGCGGGACGGCGATGGGGCGAGTTTGGTCTGTTCGGCCGGCGGCAGGCTCTCGAAATAAGCGTCCGCCGCCTTGCCGGCTTGATCGAGGCGCTTGTCCTCCTCCTTCTGTTTCTCGCCGGCCGCCATGTAATGTTGCAGCAGGCCGCCCACCGCGCCCCAGGCGGCTTGGTTGCCTTGGGCCACAAATTGATCACCGCGATAGCTGATTCCAGGTGCGTAGGGCATAAATTTTCTTTCAGTAGGAGGATGATTGGGCCGCGCTCGGAGGGTAAATGGGATTGTAACCGCCGCTGCTCACGCCGGGGATGTCCGCCGGGGCGCCAAAGGCATCCGCCTTCGACCAGTCGAAGCCCGTGGCCCAATCGGGATCATCAGTCAATGACCCGTAACCCTCCGGCTTGGCTTCCGGCTTCTTGGTCAGGTAGGACGCAAGCAACTGCGCCATCTGCGTGCCGTTACTGCTGTCCGCAGCGGGCGGAAGATTGATGTTATACGGCATGGAGTTCCTTGGGTTGACGCGCAGCGTAATACTCATCCTGGTCGGCCCGGATGCCCCGGGCCAGCTCCGGCTGGGCGTAGATGGCGGCGAAGCGCTCGGAGATGTCGCCCGCGATTCCGCGCAGATGCGGCGCGATCAAATCCACGTAGGTCGCAAAGTTGAGGTGATCAAAGCACTCGTTCTGCGTCCCGGTGAATGCCGTTCCGATGCCCGCGTGCCAGATACCGGAGCACGTATCATAGAACCGCGTGGCCTGTCCGCGCACCGGCACGAAGGTCTGGCGCACCATCGGGAATTCTCCCGAATGTCCCCACGGCGGGGGAATCTTCGCCATCGCCCGATGGATCGCGGCGCGCAGGGCGGACGGGTTGAAGCGCATGACGCAGGTGTGCAATCGTTCCTCGTGGCGCGTGCGCGTCCATTCCTCATCGAACGCCGGCTCGAAGCGGCCCGCCAGCGCCACGTCGTCATCGAGCGCAAACCAATCCTCCACCTTGTTCCAGAACGCCACGTCGGTATCGCAAATCCAAAACGGCATCGTGCTGCGCGCCAGCAGACCCTCAATCCAGACATCGTGGCTGGTATGGGGCAGATTGTGGAACTTGCCCCCGGCGGCCGCCGCGAACTGCGCCAGCACGGCGGCGCTGGCCGGTGGCAGCGCGTTGCCCCACACGAACACTTCCGCTGTGGGAAAGCCCGTGCGCAGCGTGGCGAATACAAACACGGCCGCTTGCAGAAGCTCCGGCTGGCGAACGGTGGCAAGGATGTGCAGCACGGGTTTCATGTCACATATTCGAGCAATTCGTATTCATAGGGCATCAAAACATTACCCTGCGTTCGGCCGGGCGTTTGCACCCGCATCCGCTTGGCCTGCCGTGTGCCCGGCACCTCGTCAATTACCGTGGCCGTCAAGACTTCGCCATCGTGACGAATCTCGGCCGTGCGCCCGATGGGACTGCGCCGTGTCTCGCTCATGGTTCTTCCTCCTCCGGCAACGCCCCCGTGGCGCACAAAATTTCCTCCACCTGCCGCAGATGGAACCGCTGGTTCTCGTTGAGCGGACTGGCGTTCAATAGCGTCAGGCTCAATTCAAGCTGATGGATGGCCGGTCCAATGGCGGATTGCAAGTGGGGTTTGATGCTCATACGGGCGCTCCTTCCCGGTCGTGATGGTCGTGATGACAGATGCACCGTTGCTCCTGGCAGATGGCAAAGGCGTGCTCGTGCCCGCCGCAGATGTGCGCCACCGCCACCACCATCTCCATGCCGATGTGACGGTAGTGGTCCGCCCATGCGCGTTTCCATTCGTCGCCGGATTTCTCCCACGCCACCGAGTCCGCATAGGCCACGGTGATGTTGATCACCAGTTGCCGCAGCGCCGCGAGATGCTTGAGATAGAACGGATGCGAGAACAACACCGCCGCCCGGGCAAAGGTCATCAGCATGGCCCGGCGCTGGGTCCGTTCGCCATCCATGATGTCGTCAATCTCATGCACGTAGGGCGACCAGTGGTTAGCCAGAAAATCCGCCGCCTCGGCATCCCCGAGCGTGATGCGTTGCAGTAATTGGGCATCGAGTTGCGAACGTGTCATGTCAGTAGGAATTGCCGGCCGCTTCGTTGTTGGCGGCGGCAATGCTCGTGGCGGAGCGGGCATTGTAAGCCGTGTTGAAAATGTCGTAATTTTGGTCTGCCGGCATGATGGTCGGTCCGGCGTTCAACGCGCCGAGTGCCTGGGCGTTTGTGTTCTGGTTCAGCAGAGACACGCGGCCCGCGTAATCGCGCCGGTCGTTTTGCAACTGGACTCCCATCCGCGTGGCATCGCCCGTCTCCTGATAGGCGTCGGCCGGTCCAAAGCCCAGCCCGCGCGCTGCCTGGCCAGCGCGGGTGTATTGGTTCGAGAGCCGCAGTTGGGCGGGGTCTAGGCGTGACCCGGCGTCAATGCCCACAGTGGCGTCTCGCGTCATGGCAGAGGAGAGCGCTGCCTGTTCCGGATCCGCACCGCGATACGCCGCCACCGCCGGCGCTCCGTAAGTGGAGATGTTTTTGACGTTCTCAGCGATGTATTGTGGCTTCCACTGTTGCTCCATGCCAAACACCGTAGGCGCGCCCTGGGAAAACGCTTGAATCAGCCCCAAGTAATCCTGGCCGACCTTGCCGGGCGCGGGCGTCTTGGGTGGCGATGGGTCTCCCCAGCCAAACGGGTCCGCTGCTTTGTTGATTATTCCGCCGTATCCCATAAAATTTCCTTGGTTGAATTCATATGCTATTTCTCCGCGTAAACCTTCACCTTCCAACTGCCGGCGGTCAGGTTCAGATACGTGCCGCTGGCGCTTACCACCCGGATGCTCGTTGAGTAGAGCGTCACCACGATGTTCGTGATGTTCGCGTGGTAGCTGATCTCCGGGTTGCTGCCGCCGGTGTTGAACGCGCCGTCCACGTCCAGCTCGTCATTCAGCGCGTAGGGCGCTTGTGCCGTGGTGCAGATCAATACCGCCCGCACGATGCGCGGCGTCGTCACCAGGCCGTGCGCAAAGGTCTGGCTGCCGGCGGCGAGCGTCGCCGCCGCGGTGCCGGTGTAAAGCTGGCTCGTCACTCCCGCAATCGCCAGAACTTGAAAATTCGTGCCGTCATACACCGCCGTCACCACGCTGTTGATCGGGATGTCGCCCGCGTCCAGTTCCGTGGTCACGTTCTTGAACAGGTTCTTCGCGCCCCGGGCGTTTACGTTCACATCCACCGCGCCCGTCGCCGTGTTGGCCGTGTCCGCCTTGAACCGGATCACCTCGCCCGCCACGTACGCCCCGGTGCGCGCCGGACTCAGCGTCACCGCATACACGCCCGCCGCATACGTGCCCGCCGCATACTGCTGCACATCCCCCTGCGTGCTCTGATCCAGCTTCACCGCCGTCACGTTGTTGTCGGCAATCTTGATCGTCGTCACCGCGCCATCCGCCAGCTTGGCGGTCGTCACGGCCAGGTCGGCAATGGCCGTGCTGGAGATCGTGCCAATGAGATCAATCGTGGGGTTCGCGGCGAGGTTCAGTTTGTCCTCGGTCACGGTTTCGCCCACCGTCCAGGTGTAGCCCGGCGTGAATTGGATGCTTAAAGGTGTCGGCATAAATCAAATGATCAGGTTGTCCCGGCGCTGCCCTTCCGTGGCCTGCGCGCCGATGGTGGCAATGGCGCAGCGCCCCTGGGTGTTCGTGATGCGGAACTGCACATAGCGGTGCGCCAGCGTCCGCACACTGGCCCGTACCATCACCTCCTGCGCCCGGGACACTTCCAGTCCCGCCCCCAGCAGGACGCCTCCGGCGGAAAGCGGCACGGAGTAATTGCCGCGCCCGCGCGTGGCGAAGTCCAAGTTCACGTTGCCGTCCGTGTAGGGCGCTTTGTCGAATGGCTTGAGATATTTCGTGCGCGAGAATTCCACTTCCTCCCGAACGGTCTGATCCTGAAAGGCCGCGCCGGTGTTGGCGGTAAGCGTGAACTTCGCGTTCCACACCGCCAGCGTCACGTCCAGGCGCTGGAACTGCTTGGGCGCATCCGTGTCATACGCAATCCCCCGCGAGGTCACGTCAGTCTCGATCTCCGCCCAGGTCAAGCCTTGCACCACGCCCACCACTTGATCGCCCATCGTGGCTTCCTCCACAATGTTGGAGTAGCCGTCAAAGCTCAGGAACACCAGCCGTTCCAGACCGTTGTAAGTCGGTTTGATGAATTCCTGCGGGCAGATGGCTTCGCCCACGTCCACCCCCTGCCACGCCTGCACGCGAAAGTCATAAACCAGCAGCGCATTGTTTACGCCGGATAATTCTCCTTGAAACCCGGCTTCCGTGGGCGGTCCGTAGGAGTCACCGCCATCCGCTGCCCACGGCCCGAGCAGCGAGGGCGCCACATAGGTAAATATGGAGTCAGTGTATAGCCGCCACACCCCTTCACTCGGAACATAAACAATCTGCTCCACGCCTTCCGTGCGCCACAGCGTGGGCGTAATTTCGTAATAGCTCCCGTTCCCGGCCACGCCGCCCGACAACACCAAAACTTCCCGTTGGTCGCACGTCGCGCCATCCAGCGGCACCGCCCAATACAATTTGTCATCCCAATAGGCCAGGCGCATCAGCGGGGCGAGCTGCCAGTTGATCCGCTTCACGTACCCCTCAATTTCATCGCTGAACGGGATGTCAACACTCCGCGTCTGGCCCAGTTCATTCTGGCGCAGGCTTACCAGGCCACGCTTGAGCGCGGGAAAGAACACGTCCTTGCCTGCCACTACCGCCGTCGGCGCGCACGCCCCGTAACTGTCCCCGTGCATGTCCAGCGCCAGCGCGCTCAGGCCCGTGCTCGTTATCCCCGTCAAAATCCCGAAACTCGCTCCCTTGAGCACAATTACCGTGTCATTGTTATACTTCACCAGCGTCACGATCTCATCCGCGCTGCCCTGATTGATGCGGAATTCCTCCGCAAAATCGAAGTGCAACGGGTCGAGGAAGTCCGTCGCCACGATGAAATCCTTCTTCGTGTAGGAGCTGGTGCTGTCATACGTGCTGTCGCCCGGCGTGTAGGCCGTGGGCACCAGCAGCCGGTTGTTGATGTAGAGCGCGTCATCCGCGTTGGGCAGGATGTCGTAAATCTGCTGCCAATCCACGGACTCCACGGGCCGGCGATGGCTCCGGAGCGTGCCGCTGGCGCTCGCGCCCGGGTCGCTCGTCATGGTGTAGGTGAACGTGTTCGCGCCCGTCACGGTGATGGTGAAGGAGCCGTTGTACTGGGATTGCGCCGCGCCGGTGACGTTCACGATGTCGCCCGTGGTGTAACCGTGCGCGCCCGCCGTGCTCGTGGCCGTGGCCGTCGTGCCCACGCGGGTAATGCTGGTGAGCGCCTGCGCGGCCGTCAGGGCTTCCCAATAGTCGCTCATGTTCGAGCAGGTGAGCGTGCCCGTGGCCGGCGTGGTGGCGCTGCCGGCAAACGCATAGGTGAAGGTAAAGGCATCCACCACCACGATGTTGTAACGACCGTTGTATTCCGTCTGCAACGCGCCGCTGATGGTGATGTCCGCCCCGGTCACGTAGCCGTGTTCCACCGTCGTTATCACGGTCGCCTGCCCGCCGCTGCTGGTGATGCTCGTCGCCGCCTGGAACGGGCCATACGCCACTTCGTCCGCCACCGCCGCCACGGTCGTTGCGGCCCAGTGGGGCAGCAAATCCTCAAACCCATCGTCCAGATCATTCAACACCAGCGGCGCTAGGTACCGCCCGCGAAATAGCCAGATGCGATTGAACGCCTGCACCGGCACGCACCGGCTCAGGAATTTCACCGCCGCCGGCTTGGGCAGCTCGTAACGGTTGTTGTGCGGGCGATGCCGGAAGGCCGTCCCGTCCGCAATGGTGATGACCCACTCCACGCCGTTGGGGTCTTTGAACACGCACCCGCCAAAGAATTCCCCCACCGGATAGAGGGTTTGCACGCTCGTATCCGTCGCGTTGAGCCAGCCGGGTTTGATGACGCCCAGGCGGGGCGCAATCTCGCCGTCGCGCATCCGCACATTCTGCGCCGCCGCCACGTAGCCGGGCGCCAGATTCTCCGGCGCTGTACGGTTGTTAACGCCGCGAAATTCCTCCGGCGGCAGCGTGGCCACCGGGGCGTCTTGGGCATTGGTGCGGGAGCGGAGCATCAGATCACTCCCGGCGTCCGCGACGAATCTGCCACTGGCCACGGCACGCCCAGGCGTTCTGCCGCTTCGCGTTTGTAGTCGTCGGCGGTCTTGTCGTTTAGCGAGAGCAGGTCGGCCCATTCCTGCTGGCTCGGCGTCCAGTCGGCTGGTTTGCCGGCGTGTTGCCGCCAGATTTCAATGAAGGCTGCGGCGCCTTGCGCGATTGCCATTGCGAGAATTTGATTCATAAGCCGGCGATGATTTTGAGCAGCGTGTTGGCCAGGGCTTCCACGTTGTCGGGGGTTAGTTTGGTGTAATCGAGTTGGGCAAGCGTGACGGCTTCACGGAACGCGGCCCGGTATTGGCCATGGGCCGCATCCACCTTCGCCTGGTTCTCGGACGTAATCAGGCCGAGCACGCAGCGATCAGCGTAATGTTTCATGCCGTTGTCCACGATGATCTGCGTGTCCTTGAGCGTGTGATAAATGACAGTGGCCGGCGGTTTGTCGCCAAACATGGCGCAACCCGTGGTGAAGCAGGCCGGCAGGGCAATGGTGAGCGCCACCAGTGCGGCGGCTAACAGGGAGACAAGTTTTGGTTTCATGGTGTTCATTCTTTTGGTTTGAGGAGGAATTCTGTGCCATTGGCTTTCTTGGCGGCGGCATGGTCGGCAAAGCTGGTGGAGCGAAAGAGTTTAACGGCCAGGAAGAAGGCGGCGAGAGTTCCAATGGTCGCTTTGATCCAGAACAATTCGGTTGGGGCGATATACTTGGCGGCTTCGTCTGTGCCGAAGAAGGTTTGCCAGAATGTAACCACACCCAGGCAGGCATACAGCGCCCCGTCAATGAACATGGGCGGCACGTTAGAGAAATAGCGCGAGAGGGCTTTTATCATGGCTCGTACGTGTTAATGACTTTGACCGGATCCGGCACGCGCAACGTGGGATTCTCCTGCCGCAATTCGTCGCTCCAAATCTTTTGATGCGAAGCGCCCCAACGGTTCTTCATCGCCACGTTCAAGCGGTTGTTCACGTCCTGCTGGAACAGCATCATGTCGCCGCGCATCCTGGTCATTTCCACGGAGAGCGTGTGCGTGTTGTACACCGTCCACGACAGCAGGCCGGTGGCGACCAGCAACAGCATCGTGTTGATGTTTGAGTTGCCATATTTCCCTTCACTCATACGTCTTTTAGTGAGTTTCATTAGTCCGGTAGTACGCCGCGAATTTGAAAGAATCGTTTCGGCTGCTGCGAGGTGTTTGGGCCATACACCAACACCTCGCCGTAAGCTGGATTACTCAGGAAGTCCCGGCTGTAAATTCTCCGCCAATAATACCAGTTCGTGCCGGGCAGAGCGTGGTTGTCCGGCGTCCAGACCTGATACTGCACGTTGCTGGTGCCGCCCGTGACGTAGAGCACTACGTCGCTGCCGCGGCGCTCAATGTTTAGTTGCGCCTCCGCGCCGGCGCACTTGTAGGCGACACACCCGGCCACCACGAGCACGAAGAGCGCAAACAACAGCCGGTCTTTGGTCTTGGGGTTCATCGCCAGTATTGGAGAAAGAGTTGCGGTGCGTAACCCGGCCCGCCCGTGCCGGGGTCCACCACCACGTTCGGGCTATGCACCTGCGGCTCGAACAACCACCAGCCCAGGCCGGGTTGATTCAATTCACGGCCCACGAGAATGTAGGTGTCGAAGCCCGCGGTGATGTCCAGCGATGGACCCATGCTGCTTGGGATTGCCGCCGGGTTTTCCACCGTCTCGCCATCGCCGGCCACCGTAGCTTGAACAGAAACCATTCGCGGAAGTTTCAGGTTTGGAAGCTTCGGCGTGCGCGGCTTAAATTTAAGTCCCGGTGAACACCAATGCTCTGCGCCGTTGTGCTCATGCACCGTCCAGCCAGCCCGCAGCAGGCCGGCCCGGTGCATCTCGACGAGCGAGCGCTGCGGAGGTGCGGACGGTGGCGGCGTGGTGGTGGCGCAGCCGCAGAGCAGCAACCCCACGAGCA
>Ga0137430_1000138_pt1 | contig 20002 bp, 16 predicted proteins | sample EasRivERMZT754_2_FD_104651 | JGI IMG/M metagenome (GOLD analysis project Ga0137430, IMG submission 104651) | Soil microbial communities from meander-bound floodplain in the East River, Colorado, USA - East River MetaG ERMZT754_2 | ecosystem: Environmental > Terrestrial > Soil > Floodplain ...
CGCCATCGCCGTCCAGGTCGAAGAGCGGCCACTCGGTAAGTGGTGGCTCGGTGGAGGGACCGAAGAGATGATCACCAAACACCGCAAGGTCCGCCGCGTCCACGTCGCCGTCGGCATCGGCGTCTCCCGTGGTCCGTCGGATGGCGAGACTGTGTTCCCGACCGCCGGCGATCGCCACGAAACCCACGTTTGGTGCGGGCACGCTGGTTTGACCCCAGTTGTTTCCCCAAGCCACGATCGACCCGTCGGACTTGAGGCCCAGACCGTGATGCTCGCCGGCGGCGACGGCCACGAAATCCATGTTTGGTGCGGGGACATCGGTCTGCCCCAGATAGTCAAATCCCCATGCCACGATGGACCCGTCGGCCTTGAGACCCAGACTATATGCCCCGCCTGCGGCGACGCCCACGAAGCCGCTATTTGGCGATGGGGGAGCCGACGCAGGCACAGAGCAGCCACAGTAGAGGTTCTCGTCGCAATGAATCTCGGCGCATTCCCACGCCACAATGGACCCGTCGGCCTTGAGCCCCAGACTATGTTCCCTGCCGGCGGCGATCGCCACGAAACCACTGTTCGGCGCGGGCACGTTACGTTGCCCGGCGAAGTTACTTCCCCATGCCACAATGGACCCGTCGGCCTTGAGTCCCAGACTGTGTCCGTGGCCTGCGGCGACCGCCACAAAACCCGTGTTCGGTACGGGGACATCGGTCTGACCGCTGCCGTTGGCGCCCCACGCCACGATGGACCCGTCGGCCTTCAGCCCCAGACTGTGGCCTGCGCCCGCGGAGATCGCGACGAAACCCGTATTGGGTGCGGGGACGTCGGTCTGACCGTAGATGTTGTATCTCCACGCCACAACGGACCCGTCGGCTTTGAGACCCAGACTGTGTCCGTAGCCCCCGGCGACCGCCACGAAATTCGTGTTCGGTGCGGGACCGTAGGCCCAACGGCCGCTCCGTTCCCATAACTCGATCGCCCCTTGACGAGCTTGTGCCCACGCAATTCCCGCGCCCGGAGCCGCCGCGATCATCCATGCGTAAACGAAGACTCGAAGCCTCAAGGGGGCCAAGTGCGAGTCACACGCGGTAGTGGGGATTGCTCTACGCATTACGTCCGCTTCCTGAACATATGAGTTCCGCCAAAAATGAAGCTTCCCTAATACCGCAGGTGCTCGCGAGATGCAATCCGGAGCACTGCCATGTTGTGAGGGAGTAGCCGCAATCTAAAGTGGCATGGCCCCAACTCGGAATCGCTGTTCACCGTGGTGTTCATAGGCAACCTTCGTTTTTGCCCCGAAAACCGCTGATCGGTCGATTTCGTACCCCTCTGATCGGCGTGCGCGTTATTGGGTTAGAGGTATGGAGGGGATGCGATCAGTACCGCGACTGTAAAGGAGCGGGCGGTGGATCTATCGGGACGGGCATCAGCGCGATCGGAGGGAATATGAGCGCGCTCACATTAAAAACCGACGAAAACGATCAAAAAACCGATCGAAATCGTTCAAAAAACATCAAAAATCGATCGAAAACGGATGAAAAACGGACCAAAAGCGATCAAAAACGCATCAAAATCGATCCGACTCGCGCCCCGATTCCTATTTTTCGGTATCAAAAACCGCAAAAAGCAGCACGCCGGACATGGCCACCGCGATCGCGATCTTGGTCAACATGCCCAAAGCGAAACCGATCGCGGAGAAAAAGCCGACTCGCGCGCCCTGGCCGATGTGGTCCTTCACGGTGAGCTCGCCGATCATCGCCCCGAGAAAACAACCGGCCAAAGCGCCCACCATTGTTCCGATGACAGGCATTGGCACTAGAAAAGAAAGAGCGAACATGCCGATGATGCCGCCAAGCAGTCCGCTCCACGCGGCGCGGCGGCTGCCGCCCGCCCGGCGGGTGGTGATGGCCGAACACAAAAACTCAATGAGCTCGCCGAACAACGCGATCCCGGCCAGCAGCATGATCGTCTTGCCGCCGAACTCGGTCCAGCCGTCCCACCAGCCATACAACAGCGCGGCCAGAACGATCATCCATGTGCCGGGCAGCCGCACGGCGGTAATCAGAACGGCCACCACACAGCAGATGACAAGGATGACGTTTGCGGCGGTGTCGGTCATGGTTCCATTCCGTGCGGCCGTGATGATCCCGGTCGCGCTGCGTTACCGGTTGACTCAAATGCATGGCCACGCCAGCGTGGGCCATGCCACGCTACCCTCGTATTCGGCCGCAGGTCCGATAGATTCGCAGCGAGGACGGCAATGAGCAAGTCAACTGTTCTCGGCCGGGTGATCGGACCGCGTCGCCATTCGATTTCGCGGCGCCGGATGGCCTATGATTCGTTGCCCGTGGCATCGGGTTTGGGTATCGTGACGGGCGAATTTCAAGAGGGGAACGTAATGCTTCGCATCTGCGTATTGATTCTTTTCACGGCGATCGCTTCGCCGGTCCCTGCCCGGCCATTGCCCGGATCGGATGTTGCTGTTGGAGATACCGTTCAGGTTCTCGATGCGGGCGATCTCGCCGATCCGGTGATCGAGGAGCCGATTCGACCGCTGTATCCCGACGGACCGATCAGCCGGCCGCTGGTTTCGGGCTCGCAGTGTGGAGCGATTGGGTTTGGCGGCTTGGCGATGATGCTCTCGCTGACCTGGCTCATTCGACCAACGATGTCACGGCGTCGCTCGAGTTAGCGTCGATGTCAAGCGCGGCGGGCTTGACCGAGCGAGCTTAAAACCGTGCGACTCGCCGGACCAGCCGCAAGGGATCGAGATGGACTCGAACAATCCCACCATCCTTTTGCTCATCAACGATCTCATCTTCGAGACGAAGATTCGTTCAACGGCTCGGGCGATCGGGTTAGAAGTTGAGACGGCCCGGAGCGCCGCCGCGTTTGGAAAAGCGGTTCCGTTGCGTTCGTACGCGGGATTCATCGTTGACCTCGACGCCGGCCCCGACGCGATCGATGCGATCCAAGCCACTCGCTCGTCACCAACTTGCCCGGAACTGGTTGCGTTCGGGTCGCACGTTCAAACGGAATTGTTGGCCGCTGCTCGTCAAGCCGGCGCCGACCAAGTGATGCCGCGATCGCGATTCGCCGCCGAACTTCCCGCTATGCTGACGATGCTGATGGAGTCTCAACGTGATCGCGGGCCTCAGCAAGGGACGCCGCCGTTGTAGCAAGAGCCGACTTCCGTACTGAGAATCGATCAAGACTGGGTCCAAGCCCATGCAAAAACAACGCGACCCAAGGAGGGCGTCCGTGCAGGCTCCGCTCACTCGCGAACAGGTTCGTCGCGTCGATCAACTCGCCATGGAACGATACGGCATCTCCGGCCTTGTGCTCATGGAAAACGCCGGCCGAAATGCCGCCGAAATCATCAACCGTCATTATGGCACGAGTGGCCAGGCGTTCATCGCCTGCGGCTCCGGCAACAACGGCGGCGACGGATGTGTCATCGCCCGGCACCTCCACAACGCTGGTTGGTCGGTTCGCCTGACGGTATTTGGCGACGAGTCGCGTTTCACATCGGACATGCGCACGAACCTCCAGATCGTCCAAGCCATGAAGCTCGATGTGGTAATCGCTCCCGATCCCGGCGCTCAGATGGCTCGGCTTTCAACGATCGCGCCGCACGATGTCGTGATCGACGCATTGCTCGGCACCGGCTTTTCGGGAGAGGTCCGCAGTCCGCTGGCCGAAGTGATTGAGGCGATCAACGCGGCCTGCAAACGTGCCTGTGTGGCCATTGATTTACCGTCCGGGCTTGACTGCGACACTGGCCGGCCATCGACGGCGACCATCCGCGCCGACCTGACGATCACATTCGTCGCGCCGAAGATCGGCTTTTCGGAAGCGAGCGCCGCGGAGTATCTGGGCCAAGTGGAGGTCGCCGATATCGGCGCCCCGCGGGAATTGGTCGAATCAATCCAATCCGAGGCCGTTCAATGATCGATCGAACTGAGATGATTATTGGCCCGGAAACCGCCGGCGATCACGCCGCTATCCGTGACGTTGTCCGCGCTGCATTCGGTAGCTCGGTCGAGGCCGACTTGGTTGATGCATTGCGGGACTTACCGGAATTCGATCCAAGGCTTTCTCTCGTCGCGGAATTCGACGGCGAAATCCATGGTCACCTATTATTCAGCCTGATTCGGATCGAAACCGGAAAGGGAGGAATTGCGGCGCTGGCGTTGGCTCCGCTGGCCGTCCACCCAGAATCCCAGCGACAAGGCATCGGCTCTGAATTGACGCGAGCGGGTCTACGGGTTTGTGAACAACTCGGTCACCGAATCGTGATCGTCGTCGGCCACCCCACGTTCTATGCCCGGTTCGGTCTTATTCCGGCCAGTCGTTGGGGTGTTCGACCGCCGTTTCCCATACCCGATGATGTGTTCATGGTGAAATGGCTCGGATCAGAACCGCCAAGTGATTTCGCAGGCGTGGTCCGCTATCCGGCGCCCTTCGGTGAATTATGAGGGACGCAAAGTGATCACTGCCGCGTTCGCGTCTCGGCTGGGAGGCACTCGCATCATCATGGTCGCGGCGCGGAAGGTCATCGACCACTGCTCAAGAGCAGTGGCACGCTCACTCGGTTATCTCTTCGCGCTCTGCAACTGTTCCTTGAGCAGCTTGGCCAGCATTTGGCGCGAGGATCGATCCAGATGCTCGATCGCGCCCTTGCACTTGGTCACTCGTTCCTGCTCATCGAGGTAGTTGCGAATGTCGGGCACCAACCGGACCGCGTCCTTAAGGACCCCGCGAAGGTCGGCGATCGTGTCCCGGTCCACGGTGTTCACCCGCCGCACCAGGTCATCCACCAGGCGCTTCAGCTCCGACAGCCAATCCTGGAAGTTGTTCTCGATGGCCAGGTATCGCTCCGCGTCGGAGATCAGGAACGTGCGGATCAATTCCTTGTCGCTCTCGTCGAGCGGCTCGTCGCGCTCCAGCTTTCGAATCGTGAGCTTCGCGTCGCCGGCCCAATACGCCTGCTGAAGCTCGCGCACGTAGGCATCGATCTCGCTGATGAACTTCTCGAGCGATTCAAACTCCTCGACGCACGGATGCTTGAACGCGTCCGCCGCCGCTCGCTTGAATTCCTGGATGGTTTCCGTCAGTTGATCCGTGCTCACCATGGCCATGTGATACACTCCCCCATTTCGCCCCGCGTCGCGGAACGTTTGCCCCTAAGGAACCCCGAGAATATGGGCCTCTCTTTTCTCGCGCACCCATCGTCCATCGACCGACGGAAGCACCGGGTTAAGCACCCGCTTACGCCCGGCTCGCATGCCGCGTCAAAAAAGCGGCCTGCGCTCTCGACCGGGCCGGGAAGTGCCGATAATCTCCGCTTGAACGTCGAGGCGAGCTTAGCTTGGTGGAAAGCCAGCCGCGTGATTCCGATGATGTTGCGGCTCGACAAGAAAGGCACTCATGAAACTTCGGTACGTTCCTTGGATACTGATCGCATGGTCCGGTCACTCCGCTCAGGCTGACCCGCCGACCATTGTTTCCAAACCGTCCACGGGCACGGATGTGCCGCTGATGCGGCACTTGGTGGACGAATTAACGTACACGATGGACAACCTGGCCGGGCCCGACGGCATCAAGCCCTACTACCTGAACTACACGGTCTACGACGAACATCAAATCGTCGTCTCGGCCTCATTGGGTGCCCTGACCGACAACCAGGAGAGCCGCGAACGCAATCTCAACATTGACTTGCGGGTCGGCGATTACAAACTCGATAACACCCGTCAACTTCGGGGCGGAGGGGCCGCTCACGTCCAAGGCAGCGGGAACATCCCCATGCCGCTCGCCGATGAACCCAGCGCGGTTCGGCACATCCTGTGGTATCACACCGATCGAATCTTCAAGGACGCGGCCCGACGGCTCGCGAAAATCCAGACCAACCTGAAGGTCAAAGTCGAAGAAGAGGATCAATCGGACGACTTCAGCCGCGAGGAGGCCCATCAGTTCGCCGATACGCCGGCGGTTTTGAAGATCGACCGAGATTCCTGGGCCGTGCGGCTCCGTGAAATCTCCGCGATCGCCCGTGAGCACCCGCTTATCTACGACTCCAGCATCACGCTGGGCACGTACGCGGGCACTCGCTACATGGCCACCAGCGAGGGCACGCAGCTGGTCACCGCCCAGACCCGATACCGCATCACCATGAGCGCCGAGACCAAGGCCGAGGACGGAATGGACCTGGCCCAATCGTTCGACTTCAACGCGGCCGCCTTGGACAAGCTGCCCGGCGACGATGCCATCCGCAAGGCGTTTCTCGGAATCATTCACCAGGTCCTTGCGCTGCGTGAAGCGCCGTTGGCCGAGCCGTACATCGGCCCGGCCATCCTGCGCAATCGGGCCAGCGCCGTTTTCTTTCACGAGATTTTCGGCCACCGCATTGAGGGGCATCGACAGCGGGACGTGACCGAAGGGCAGACGTTCACCAAGAAAATCGGCGAGCGGGTCCTGCCGGAGTTCATCAGCGTACACGACGATCCAACGCTCCGGGTCTTCAACGGCGTCGATCTTCGTGGGCACTACCTCTTCGATGATGAGGGGGTCAAAGCGGCTGATGTCGTGTTGGTGGACCACGGAATTCTCAAGACGTTCCTGATGTCTCGGAAGCCGGTGGACCGATTCCCGATGTCGAATGGTCACGGGCGGCGTCAGTCGGGAAACGCCGCGGTGTCGCGGCAGGCGAATTTGACGGTACGCTCCGACAAACAGGTTTCGTTTGACAGACTTCGCGAGTTGCTGATCGAGGAGTGCAAGCGCCAAGGGAAACCGTATGGCCTGTTGTTCGAGGATATTTCCGGCGGGTTCACGACGACGCAACGGCGCGGCCCGCAGTCGTTCAAGGTGCTGCCGATTGTCGTTTACCGCATCCACGCCGACGGCCGGCCGGACGAGTTGATCCGCGGGGCGGACGTGGTAGGGACGCCGTTGACCTCGTTCGAGCAGATTCTATCCACGGCGGACGACTCCGCGGTGTTCAACGGCACGTGCGGGGCGGAGTCGGGTTGGGTACCGGTGTCCGCCGTCTCACCGAGTATTCTGGTTTCGACCATCGAAATTGAAAAACGGTCGCGCGATCAGAGCCGTCCGCCAATTCTTCCACCGCCGTTGGGGGAACACGGCGCGCAGGCGACGATCGGATCAGGGTTGAAACGGTAGGGGGGAAGTACAGTGAGAAGTGCACAACATTGTGCGCATGGACGAAGGCGAAGAAGTTTGTGAAAGACTTCTCAGGTGGTTCTCTTGTGTTGGCTTTAGATAGTGAAAAAGCTTTGGGTAATCCTTCTTGGCCTAACTATTATGGCCATACCATTTGTTATTGAAGGCCTACGTCATTACGTCCGCGGCCGTTTTGCAATAGACATGATTCAAAACCAGAGAATGCCGGCTCCCTGGCAGGCAATATCAAATGTTGTAGACCAAGTGCCAGGCATAGTGAAGTCCGTCACGTTCCTAGTCGGCATCGGCGTTTTTATACTTGGCGTGCATCGATGGTATGTTATCGGAAACTCGAACAGAATGAATTCCCGGCCTGCGGAATGAAACGATGAACCCATTGCGCTTTCCCACGGTGCTTTGCTTCCTATCTATCTCCTCTGCGGTTGTGGGGGAGCCTGCGCCTTCGACGCCGCTCGATGATGTGATCAGCCGGGCGATGCGCGATGAGTTGGATCGCTCGATGCGTCACCTGGCCCTCGGTGATCTGGCCAAACCCTATTTCATCCAGTTCAAGGCCCAGGACCGGACATCGACGAATATCGCCGCGGCGTATGGCGGGCTTCTGCGTTCGACGACTCGGCGCGACCGCACATTGAGCAGCCGCGTGCGCGTTGGTTCCTATTCGCTCGACAACACGAACATCGGCCGCTCTTTCGGCAGCGCCGGGCGTCTGCCGGACGACGACGATTATACGGCGATCCGCCACGCGATCTGGCGCATCGTGGACGCCGACTACAAGCAGGCGGTCGAAATTCTCACGGCTAAGCAAGCCTATCTCAAGGACCACACCGTCGAGGACCGGCCCGACGACTTCACCACCGCCGAACGAGTGATCACCGTCGATCCTCCGCTGGCGTGGAGCTTCGACCAGGCCCTTTGGGAAGCACGGTTGCAAGGCCTGTCCGCGCGTTTCAGGAACCATCCGCGGATTCAGGACGCGGGGGCCACGATCGTTGCGGGAACGGTCACCGACTGGATCATCAACTCCGAAGGTACCCAGCTCCGGACCAATGACACGGGCGTGCTGCTTGAATTCCGGGCGGAATTGCAGGCGGACGACGGGATGGAACTTTCGGACAGCCGATCGTATCTGGTGCTGAGCGATGACAAATTGCCGCCGCTCGCTCGGCTCGAGGCGGACCTCGACGAGATGTGTGCCAAACTGGTGGCACTCGCCTCGGCGCCCCCCCTCGAACAGTACACCGGCCCGGTACTTCTGGAGGCCGAAGCCGCCGGCCGAGCATTTGATTCGTTGCTGTCCGATCGTCTTTGTGCCCGCCCGACCCCTTTGGGCGGTGGCGGCGAAGACAAGAGCTTTGAAAAGCGGATCGGCCTCCGCATTCTTCCCCGCACCTTTCGCGTATACGACGACCCGCGCGAGGAGTACTTCGAGGAGGTGTTGCTTGCCGGGTCCTATCTGCATGACGATGAGGGAGTCCTGGCGCGGCGGGTTGATCTCGTTGAAAAGGGCATCCTGCAAACCCTGGTGGCCGGGCGTTCACCGACTCGGAAGATCAAGGCCTCCACAGGCCATGGCCGGAGCAGCGGATTAGGCGATCCCCTGGCGTCCGTCGGCTGCCTTTATATCGAAGACACCGATGGCGTCTCGACCTCGCAACTGAAGGATGAGTTGATCCAGGCCGCGAAAGAGGAAGGTCTGGATTTCGCTTTGCGGATTGAAACGATTGAGACCGGAGGTTTTGAGGCCCTGGGCGATCCGATTTATGCCTACCGAGTAAACGTGGCCGATGGCAGCGAGGAATTGATCCGCGGGTTGAAGTTCCAGAACGTGGCCACGCGGGCGTTGAAACGGGTGCTGGCGGCCGGCTCCGAGCGAAAGGTGTACAACACGCTGTCCCGCCTGCCGTCGAGCATTATCGCGCCGGCGGTCCTGTTCGAGGAGCTTGACTTGGCGAAGACACAGCAGGAATTCGAGCGCTTGCCGATTCTGAAGTCGCCGGAGACGCGGTCACCGTAAGAGGGCGATCAGGCGGTCGGCGGTGCGACGGGTGGCGCCCTGATTACGCAATACGACGTCTCGTCCGCGCGAGCCGATGGCTGATGCGCGATCCGGGGTCTTTAACCAATCCGATATCGTTTCGCTCAACTGCGGGGCGGAGTGAACGATTCGCAGCGCGCCCTCTTTTTGCAATTCGCGGGCGGGGGCTTCGAAATTCTCCATGTGCGGCCCGACTACGATCGGCTTGCCGAGGGCGGCCACTTCCATCGGGTCCGATCCGCCCATGGGAACGAGACTGCGACCGACGAAAACGACGTCGGCGAGGGAATAGAACTTCCGCAATTCGCCCATGGTGTCGCCAAGAAGTACGCTCGGCTTGGCCGAATCGGGAGGCGGTGGGGCGCTGCCGTCTGGCCGCTGGCTTCGTCGAACGCACGTGAATCCGGCCCGCTCGATCAGCGCGGCCACCTCGTCGAACCGTTCTGGCTTTCGAGGGACCAGAATCAAGGCGGGGGAGGGGTGCATTGTTCGGTGGGCGTTGAGAATAATCTCCTCCTCACCGGGGCCGGTGCTGCCGCAGACCAGAATGGGCGCCGATCGATCGATACCCATGGCCAGGGCCAATTCGGCGGCGCCGGCAACGGTCTCGGACACTGACGCGGTGTCCCATTTCATCGACGACGTGACTTCAAGGCGGTCCGCTCGGACGCCCAATTGGTGAAAGCGCCCGGCGATCGTTTCGTCCTGAGCGCCGACCCAGGCGAGATCGGCGAACATGGGGCGGACCGGCGCTCCCAGGCGTGACAGGCGCTTGGCACTCCTTGCGGTGAGCCGACCGTTCACCACCGCTACCGGAATGCCACGGCGGGTGGCCAGTCGGACGAGGTTGTACCAGACTTCCAGTTCAACGAGGACGATCATCGATGGCCTGAGGTGATTGAGGACGTGATTCACGACGAGACTGAAATCGAGGGGGTAGCGGAAGACGCGATCGCGACCGTAGAGGGCGACGGCTCGGTGATATCCGGTATCGGTCGTGCAGGAGAAGACGATGTCGGCGTCGGGTCGAAGGGCGCGGAGGGCCTCCACGAGCTTGGGGGTGGCGTTGATTTCTCCGAGCGAAACGGCATGAATCCAGATACGCCCTGGGGTCGAATCCGACCGCCATAAGTGTCGGGGGACACCGCCGAAGCGCTGCCTCCAGCCCGAGCGGTGTTTGCCGTGCACGATGGATTGATAGACCGCGATTGGCAGGTAGAACAACCCGACGATCAAGTACGCCATGTCGGCCAGCCAACGCATATCGGTGCGATCGTATGGAATGGCCGTCCGAGCGGCAACGGGGAGTGGAGCGTTTGTTGCATATCACGAATGCATGGCCACGCAAGCGTGGACCATGCCACGCCATCCTCGGCAACGCTCGCGAATTGACGATGTTGCGTCTATGATCGCGGCAACAGTATGCATACGACCGACTCTTTTGCCCATGAGACCGTGCCCTTCGTGACGAGCGACCTTCCCGGCGTCGGGGGGGCGATCAAGACGATGGACGAGGACTTCGTCGTCGAGGAGATCCCGCTCTATCCTGCTTCGGGCGCGGGGACGCATACCTATTTCACGATCGAGAAACGGGGTCAGACCACGCTGAACGCCATTCAGAGCGTCGCCCGGGCGCTCGGGTGCCATCCGCGAGATATCGGCTATGCGGGACTCAAGGACGCCCACGGGATTACGCGGCAGACGCTGAGCGTCGAGCATGTTGATCCTGCTCGCGTGGAAGCGCTGGATCTGGGCCGGATGAGCATCCTTTCCGTCACACGCCATACCAACAAGATCAAACTTGGACATCTGGGAGGCAACCGATTTGAGATCAGGATTCGGGCTACCCCGGATGCGCCATTTACAACGGACGCGCCGTTCGAGTCCGCGAAAAAAATCCTCGAAGTGCTCGCTCGGCGCGGCGTGCCGAATTATTTCGGCCCGCAACGGTTTGGTGCTCGCGGCGACAATCACCAGATCGGTCGCGCCATTCTGCTCGACCATTTTGGCGAGGCGGTGGCTATGATCCTGGGACGGCCCGGCCCTCGCGATCACGGGGAGGCCCAACGAGCCCGCGAGCTATTCGACGCGGGAGACCTCGAAGGTTGTTGGCGGACATGGCGAAAGGCTTTTCCGGAACAGGCTCGGCTCGCGCGGGCGATGCTGGAATCCGGTGGAAACGCGCGAAAGGCATGGCGTGCGGTGCATCAGACCCTTCGCAAACTTTACTTTTCGGCCTTTCAGAGCGACTTGTTCAATCGGGTACTGGCCAAGCGGATCGGCGCGATCGACCGGCTCGAAAATGGGGACATCGCTTACAAACATCGGAACGGGGCGTGCTTCCGGGTTGAGGACGCCGCGGTCGAGCAACCGCGATGCGACGCGTTCGAGATTTCCGCGACCGGGCCGCTGTTCGGGCGGCGGATGACCGAGCCGACCGACCGTCCCGCGGAAATAGAGACAGTCGTGTTGACCGAATCGGGGCTGGACCGAGAGTGGATTCACTCCGAGACGGGTTCAAGGCTTGATGGCGCCCGGCGACCGCTCCGGGTGCCGCTGCAAGACGTGACCGCCGAGGCCGACCGTGAAGATTACATTCTGGTTGGATTTGTGCTTCCGCCGGGGGCGTATGCCACGGCTGTGACACGCGAGTTGATGAAAAATGGCTCGGCCGGCTCATATCCAACCTGAAGTTCGTGGCTAGCACCCGGGTGTTCACCGGCGGCTGGTCAAGGGGTGGCCAGTCGGTATAATTCGAGACTTCGCTATTGGCGCGAGGTAGAGAGCAAGAACCCCAGTTTTCGGAGAAAAACCAATGAATATGCGATTGTGGACCACCGGTCTGTTAACCGGTGCGATGGCCTTCATCGTCGGATGCCCTGCCCCCGCTCCGCCCGCGGCGGCGGTTTTGGAAGGCGAATGGGAAGTCGAATCGGATTCCGACGACGAAATCACCGTTATCTTCGACGATCAAGGTGTCGTGGTGCGGATCGTAGGTCAAACCCACGAGGGGAACATGGCCACGCTGAACATTGAGAATGCCACCACGACGCTGGACGGGTCGGACGCGACGATCACCATTCCGACGGTGACGGGTGACGTGACGTACGATGCCACGCTTTCGGAGGACGAGAATACGCTGACGGGGACGTTGAGTCGGGAGGTCAATCTCGGCGGCGATCTCGAATTGATCATCTCGGGCGGGACACTCACGCTCCACCGTGAGGACGATGACGACGATGACGATGACGACGACGATGACAACGTGGGGCTTGAGTTCCGGGCCACGCTGGCCGGGGCGAATGAGGTCCCGCCGGTGACCTCCAATACCACCGGGGAGGCCCATTTTGAGGTGACCGAGAACGGCGTCGAATTCACGCTCACGGTCAACAACGGCGTGGGCATCACGCAGGCGCACATTCACATCGGCAGTCCGGATGAGAACGGGCCGGTGGTCGTGTTCCTCTTCGGGCCGGACGCGGACGGGATGGACATCAACGGCCAGCTCTCGTCCGGCACGCTGACAGTGGACGATCTGGTCAACGATTTGGAGGACGATGAGCTGGATGACCTCCTGGATGAACTCGCGGACGGTAATGCCTATGTGAACGTCCACAGCCTGGCGAACCCCAGCGGTGAGGCGCGTGGGCAGATTGAGGCGGAGGAAGGCGAGGGGAACGTCGAGAACGGCGAGGCGATCTACACCGCGGATTGCCTGGTGTGCCACGGCGTCGACGCGACCGGCGGCATCGGCCCGAACATTCAGGGCGAGGACGCGGCGAACATCACGGAGCACGTGATCGGCGGTCACGACGGGCACGTGTCGTTTGAACTGAGCGAACAAGAGATCCTCGATATCGAGGCCTATCTGGGGAGCTTCAGCGGCGGTCCGGGTTGATTGACGACTGATTGAATCGGTAGCAAAGGCAAGGCCCACGGAGACGATATGTTTCCGTGGGCCTCGCGCTTGACGGGTTCGGTGAATGGTCACAGAATGCCTTGCGATTGTTGAACCCGGATCAACTCCGGCGACTCACAGCGGATGTGGCGGAATTGGCAGACGCGCTGGTTTCAGGTACCAGTGGGGGTAACCCCTTGGAGGTTCGACTCCTCTCATCCGCAGTTCCATGCGTAGCGATGGGGAAGGCAGGTCAATTGACCTGCCCTACAAGGATGCGCTCAGCCGCACTCTTGTGCGATTCGCCGGTTACGAACCGCTGCCCCTCATGAAGCAAAACTGGGTTTCCCAATATTTGCAACACAAGGCCGGTCGGGAAATCGAACCGGGCTTTATCGCGTTCCTCGCCAGCTTGGAGACTGTCGCTCGGGTCACGCCCGAGATTGCCCAATCCATCGTCCAAGAACTCATCGACCAGCGGCGGCACATCAAGCTGATTGCCAGCGAGAATTATTCATCCCTGGCCGTCCAATGCGCGATGGCCAATCTGCTGACCGACAAATACGCCGAGGGGTTTCCGTTCAAGCGGTTTTATGCCGGGTGCGAGAACGTCGACGCGATCGAGGATCACGCCAGGCGATTGGCCTGCAAGCTGTTCCAATGCGAACACGCCTACGTCCAGCCGCACAGCGGGGCCGACGCAAACCTGATTGCTTTTTGGGCGATTCTGAGCGCCAAAGTTGAAGCCCCCTGGCTCGCCGAGCGGGACGTGAAGAACCCCATGACCCTGCCGCACGCGGACTGGGAGTCGCTTCGGCAGAAGCTGGGCAATCAACGGCTGCTGGGCATGTCGCTCGAATCCGGCGGGCACCTGACGCACGGCTTCCGGCAGAACGTGTCGGCCAAGATGTTCGACGCCTATTCCTACAGCGTCAGCAAGCAGACTGGCCTGTTGGACTACGACGAGATCGAGCGGCAAGCCCGCGAGATCAAGCCCCTGGTGCTCCTGGCCGGGTTCAGCGCCTATCCGCGGAAGATCAACTTCGCGCGGATGCGACAGATGGCCGACCGAGTGGGGGCGGTGTTCATGGTGGACATGGCCCACTTCGCCGGGTTGGTGGCCGGCGGCGTCTTCACCGGCGAGTTCAATCCCGTTCCCCACGCCCATGTGGTGACCTCGACGACGCACAAGACTCTGCGCGGACCGCGCGGGGGTCTGGTGCTGAGCACCGGCGAATTCGCCGAGCAACTCGACCGCGGTTGCCCGTTGGTTCAGGGGGGGCCATTGCCCCACGTCATGGCCGCCAAGGCGGTCTGCTTTACGGAAGCCCTTAGGCCCGAGTTCAAGACGTATGCAGCGAGAATCGTGGAGAACGCCCAGGCCCTTGCCGCGGCGTTTGCGAAATTGGGGGCGACGGTGGTTTCCGGCGGGACGGACAATCATCTCGTGTTGGTTGACGTACGGCCATACGGGTTGACCGGTCGGCAGGCGGAGTCGGCTTTGCGCGATTGTGGTGTAACGCTCAACCGAAACACGATTCCCTTCGACCCGAACGGGCCCTGGTACACCAGCGGCTTACGGTTGGGCACGCCGGCAGTGACGACCCTCGGCATGGGTCGCGGCGAGATGGACGAAATCGCGTCGGTCGTCACCTCGGTATTGGGCAAGACCACGGCGGGGGCGGATGAAAAGGGCCAGAAGAGCCAAGCGAAATATCTGGTCGATGAGTCGATCAAGGGTCGAGCGCTCACGCGGGTCGAGACCTTATTGTCGGGCTACGCGCTGTACCCAGAGATCGACGTCGAGTTCATCGCTCGTTGCCTGGACGCTACCGGCACGAACTCGCCTCGATAGCGTCACGGTTGGTCACGGTCGCTGCGGAATGGGTTCTTGTCGCGTTCGGTTCGCGGTTTGGCTGGGGGCTTGTCATTCGGACTCTGCGACGCCGATTCCTTTGCCGGCGGCATGTTCAACTGCTGACGGGCGGATAGCACCTGCTGCCGTCGTAAGTAAGGGACGTTGTCCAACCGGAGACACGCGATCCGGCCTTGGCTGCCCCAGACGAACACCGCGTCATCACGCGGGTTCGTGACCGCGCCGAGGGCGTCCGGTAGCGTGAAGATCCCCTGAGTCGCCCCGGAATTCGATTCGACGATCCGAAATCGGCAATCTTCCGTAAGAATGACGTCGCCCGCCGTACTATGGGAAACGAACATTCGCCCGTCTTCAAGCCGCCACTTCCGGTCGCCCGAGCCCGCGTCCAGCGCCGTCAACCCGTCGTCCTCGCAATACTGATACACCGTTTGAGCGGCGACCGCCGGCCCCTCTCGGAGCGGAGCCGGAAACCGAACCCGCCAAAGCCTCTGGCCACCCAGGGTGTCGAGCTTGTAGAGCGACCGATCCTCGCTGGCCACGTACGCTCCGCTCGGGTCGACGGCCGGATCACCGATAATCGCTCCCTCGGTCGCGAACGACCACAGGTACGTCTTATCCTCGGCCAGACATGCGAAGACGCGACCCCCTTGCGATGCGAACAGCAACTTATTCCCGTCGAACAAGATCGGGGCGGCGGTGATCGGTCCGCCGGTGGATACCTCCCACGCCTTGTAGGAGAGATCCGTCTGGGCGGCCATGATGAGGGCATAAAATCGGCCGTCCACGCTTCCGGCGAAGACCGAGCGGTCCACGGCAATCATGGGTCCGCCGGGAGGAAACGGCGGCTCAAAACTGCTCAGCCGTGCCCCCGAGTATCGGTCATAATAGAACGTGCGGGTCGTCGTAGGGATGAGCGTGGGCCCCTTGCCGTCTCGCGTCCGAACATGTGTCGGGCGGAAGATCGTATAGTCCGGCTCAGTCAGATGGTCCGCCCAGCGGAGCAACCCCACGTCGGCCTGCAAGGCAAAAACGCTCCCGTCTTCGGCGGTGACATAGAGGGCCTCGTCAACCAGATAGGCGGCGTCGATATCACAACCGGCTGGAACCGGAAGACTGGCCTCCCACTGTTTGCGGAAGCCTAGGTCTTGGATCTCGGAGTCGGCGATCATCGTCGCGGGATCAGCGGCGCGCACCGAAACCGATAGGAGAAGGAACAGTAACAATTGGCTCGGATGTCGCATGGAAACCGCCTGGTTCTCCAATATTCCGCCGCACGTCGGCTCGCCCGTATGGGTAGCGGGCCGATGGCGAGCCTATTGGACGATGCCCGACGATCATCGTCAAGCACCGGAGTCGGTGGATAGCCTCCGGCTGTTAGTGCGACCACGCTTCAAGGAACGAGCCGGCTGGGCAATTGCCAATCGCGTCGGTTACGATGTCATCGCACCGGTCCGCATGGCAATGGTAGTCCCAAGGGCCCTCAGCGGGAGAACTGGCATGGCGATCACTGACCCGAATCCCGAACGCGAGCCAAGGGTGGCCACCCCGTCGGCGGCGGCTGCCCCGGTGGTGTCACGCGTCGCGCCCCCGGCCCCGGGCACTCAACCGGCGCCCCTCGGTGCTGGCCCCTCGGAACCCGTCGAGAAAGAATCCGAGGTTTGGTCCGGGCGCACGAGCGCGAAACATTACGCCGGTCGATTGTGTCTTTGGTTCCTCGCCAACGTGTTCTGGCTGGTCATTGTTGTGTGGCTGGCCTCGAACGAGGAATGGATCACCCAGCGACACGCGACCATCGCCATCCTGGCCATGGTGGTGGTGTCGGGGCTGTTCGTCCTCGGGCCGGTGCTTTGGAGGATTTGGGGCACCCGCTACCGGCTCACCACCCAGCGTCTGTTCATCGAACGGGGCATCTTCGCCCGCACGACCGACCAGACCGAACTCATCCGGGTCGACGACGTGCGGGTCCACCAGTCATTTCTCGACCGAGTTTTCGGCTTGGGCACCGTCGCCCTGCTGACCACCGACGCGACCGATCGCGAAGTGACCATCGAGGGAATCTCGGAGTGCAGCCGCGTGGCCGAAAGCATCCGGTCGCGGATGAGGCAACTCCGGAGCCGATCGCTCTTCGTGGAGAACCTGTGATCGGTTGATTACGGCTCCTTGACGCCCGGTGTGCGTAAGCCGCTGCGCAAGGATGGGTTCGCGCCGCCGCGACAGCGGTCGGTGGCCTCGTTACACGCGGAAGGGGTGCATGGCCACGGGCCGGGTCGACACCCCACGCCCGGAATGCAGCGTTCCGCGCCGTTGCAATACAACCCGTCGCTGCATGCGGAGTGGCTCGGCGTGTGTACGCAACGGTCGCCTGATTCATCGCACGAGTCCACCGTACACGGGATATTGTCGTTACAAGTTAGCGGCGTACCACTTTGGCAGCCGTCGAACGGATCGCACGTTTCGGTGCCGTTGCAGAACGCATCATCGTCGCATAGCGCGTCGTGCGGCTCCAGCTGGCACGTGCCGAACTCGTCACACATGCCGTTGATGAGGCATTGGGCGCCACAATCAGAATCGACGAACTGGCAGCCGCAATCGCAGTCGCCATCATCCAGCCATTGGACCGAGCAGTTGTTTTCGTACGGAGTTCCGAGCCAACAGTAATCACACCGCGGTCCGCAACTGTCACCATTAATTAACGCGTCACACGACGATCCCTTCGGGAGCGGTGTCCAATCGTTTGGCTGCTCTGCCGAATCGCATGTCTGACAAGGTTCAAAGACCTGACGCTGACCATCGGCATAGCAGTGCCCGCCGATCAGACAGTAGCCCGGCAGCAAGATATGCGTGCAAACATATCCCTCCGGAACGCCGTTGCTGATTTCGCAGCTGTCAGTCGTACAGGCCGAGCCGTCATCGCATGCTTCGCGACAACAATCGAGGACGTCGGTGAACTGGCAGCCGCAATCGCATTCGCCATCATCCAGCCAATCGAGCGAGCAGTTTTTTTCGTACGGAGTTCCGAGCCAGCAGTAATCACACTCTGGAGCACACCCACTGCAATCCGGGTCGATGAATTGACACCCGCAATCGCAGCCGTCGCCGGTCCCGTTCCAGGCCGTCGGGCAGTTGTTTTCGGTGGGCGTGCCTAGCCAGCAATAGTCGCACGGGGGAGTCTCACAGCTCCCGGCAACGGACACAGAAAGCCCAATCCCATTGTTAACGTCAAGAATATGGCAACAAACCGAACATTAGGCCACGAGTTCACTTTGACTACTCCTACTCATTGCACCGGACGGTTCGGACTCATGACCCATCGAAGAGTAAGCAGGATCCTGTCCAAGCGATTCAACCTGGACTCTCGCTTACGAGTCCGTTGACTTTTCGGCCCTTATTTCAGGTTGTCCGGATTCAGCCCCTGCAAATCCTTCGGCACGAACATCCCGTCCTTGCGCAACAGCTCCCCGTCGAACCAGATCTCTCCGCCGCCGTGGGCTTTGTCCTGCAAACAGACGATGTCCCAGTGAACGGCGCTGCGGTTCTTGTTGTCCGCCTCCTCATACGCCTGGCCAGGGGTGAAGTGGAATGAGCCGGCGATCTTCTCGTCAAACAGAATATCGAGCATTGGCTCGGTGACGTACGGGTTGAACCCGATGGCGAACTCGCCGATGTACCTTGCCCCCTCGTCCGAATCGAGTACTTCGTTGAGCTTCGGCGTATTGCTGCTGGTGGCCTTGACGATCTTGCCGGCCTTGAATTCGAACCGCACGTTGTCGTGGATCACGCCCTGGTAGATCGTCCGGGCGTTGTATTGCAGCGTGCCGTTGATGCTGTCCCGCACGGGAGCCGTAAACACCTCGCCATCGGGAATGTTCAGCTTCCCATCGCACGGCACCGCCGGGATGTTCTTGATCGAAAAGTTCAACTCCGTGCCGGGGCCTACGATCTTGACCTGATCGGTTTTCATCATCCGCTGGGCCAATGGCTGCATCGCCTTCGACATCTTCGCGTAATCCATCGTGCACACGTCGAAGTAGAATTTCTCAAAGCCGTCGGTGCTCATGTTGGCCTGCTGGGCCATCGATGAGTTCGGCCAGCGGAGCACGACCCACCGCGTTTTGGGCACGCGAATCTCTTGATGGACCCGCTTCCACACCGTGTCTTGGTACATCTTGTGACCCTCGCGGGGCACGTCGGATAGCTCGGAGATGTTCGGGCTGCCGCGCAGACCGATGTAGGCAGCCACCTGCTTCATGCGAAACGCCTCGGTGTCGGCCCAGAGGTTCATCTGTTCGACCGAGCCGTGCAGCAGCAGCGCCCGATTGACGTGGTTGCTCTTGAGCGTGACCAGCGGATGCCCGCCCGCTTGTTTCGCGACGCGGATCAACTCCGCGGTCATCTCGTGCGGGGCGTCAATGGCCTCGATCAGGATCTTCTCGCCCGGCTTGAGCGCCGTCGAATAGTTGATGAGCAACTCGGCCAGTTTGGTCATTCGCGGGTCGATCATGGTTTCGTCCTCGTTCCGTCGTGTTGGCGAACAAGCCTCCGGGAAGCACGCGCCCTAGGGCGCTTGCGACCGAAATAGCATAACTTGAAAGGCAGGGAACGAAAACCGACGACGGGTTGCAGTAACAGTACCGCTTCCCGTCCTGTCGCTTGTAGGACGAATGCCCTATGATGAATCGTTTCCTCCGCAAAATGAATGACGCAAGTGGGGCTTTTCTGAATTTAACATCCGCTTCTCTTTCCGCCGACGCTGACATTCACGATTACTGAGTTTTTCTCGCTTTCCCTTGGCGAGATAGATTCCGAATCCTCCTCCGCGAATCTCGCGATTGACTTGGTACCGCGCGACGGGTATGCTGCCGTCGTTCCATTCCCTTCTTTGCTTCCGATAGGAGAAACGCCATGCAAGCTCTTCGCAACGTTGTTTTGCTCCTGACGTGCAGCAGCCTTCCATTCGTGGCCAGCCATGCCCTGAGTAATGAACCTTTTC
>Ga0137430_1000139_pt1 | contig 19968 bp, 27 predicted proteins | sample EasRivERMZT754_2_FD_104651 | JGI IMG/M metagenome (GOLD analysis project Ga0137430, IMG submission 104651) | Soil microbial communities from meander-bound floodplain in the East River, Colorado, USA - East River MetaG ERMZT754_2 | ecosystem: Environmental > Terrestrial > Soil > Floodplain ...
ACCCGCTTTGATCGCCGCACGAATGGATGTCCCGTCTTCGCCTTCAGGCGACGTTTCAGGCCATTCATCAAATTCCTGCGCATTGGTCATTATCCAACGGCGTGAGAACTTCGTCACAGCTTCGCTGCTTTTGGCAATCATCACCGCAGCGGTCAAAGAAACCGCATTAGCCACACACGACCCCTCCATGCCCTGATCTAGGATCAGACCATAGCGATCAATGATCGGGCGAGACGTGTATTCTTTCGGCAGGAAACCGAACAGGGCACGAATGCCGCGCCGCGCCTTATGGTCACGTTTGTCAAACGGATCAGGACGCGCTCCGAACATGCGTTGTGGTTGTGCTGCTTTTCTCAATTAACACCCCCGGAAACCGTCATAGACGGTTCGTCAGATTGGACAGCGTTTTTCTTGCCCTTCTTAGGACGAACACCTGCCGGTGAATCGCTGTCAGGCATTTCAATTTGAGCTGTTATTGCCGGTTCAAGATCAACTGAAACAGAAGTTTCAGCCCCGCTGCGAACAGCAGACGCCAGCAATTTGAACGAACGACCGTCGAAATCCTTTTCAGGCACACGAATCGCTGCCTCAATGAACCGCCCGTCCGGGCCATGCGTGACACGAATGGAACTCAACCAACCCGCTGACTGAACGCTTTCAGTCACTTGTGGCCGATCATCAAGAAATCCAAGATCCAATTTGACCTTTGAGCCTTCTTTGTATACAGAACGGGTCAGCGCTTTCAAATCATCCTGTTCGAGTACCGATTCTAGCCAACGCAGCCGAACCACTACCTCCCGCTCAGACTTTTTGGCGCGAACCGCGAACCCGGACACCCATGCATCGAATTTCATAGTGTCCCTCCGTCTTTTTGATTTTCCGCATCCGTCGCTCGTAAGCTGTCCAATTCAGCGCGACGCGCTGTTTTAGCAACCTCCTGACGAATCCGGTTCATGAATTTGCTAACCAAATTCATTGTGACAACCCCCGCCTCGTAGCACCAGAGCACAGTTTCAGCAGGTGCGTCGCCGTATTCCGGCTCCGGTAACCTACCCTTTTTCATCTCGAAATTGGCTACGAGAATTTCACCGATCAGCCCTGCCATTTTCACAACATGGGCGTTCCGTTTCTCCCAGTCTGCGTTATTTGATTGTGGTATACCTAATGGCGCGACAGCGGTTTTCCCCATTGCCCGTGCCGAATCGAATGTTGCAACGAATTTCTCAACTGTATCATCAAACAAAACGCCGGTATAGTGCATGAGAAAAATGCAATCCGTCACCCCCTGACGATATGCCGCTGATGGTTGCATACCATCAGCCTCCATTGTCAGTTCTAGCTGTGTTGTCGCCAAATGGATCAGACGGACAATGTGCGGACTATCGCGAAGGATCGATTCAACAGTATTCGGATCAGTCATCGGTAATCCCAATCTCGTCGAGAATCGCGATAATATTGGACCGCTTTATCCCATCCATCCGCTTACGAATCGCAAAAACACGGACACACGTCCGCCCTGATCGGCTTTCTGACTCAATTAGGCACTCTAGCATATACCCATCGTATGTTTTGTGAGCGCGAAACGGGATCACCTTCCCATCCGACATTGTCGGCTGTGTCCAACCACGTTTCGACACCAGGTATTGCACCACATCCCCTTTGGGCATAGTCGTCGAGAATTCGATCTTGTCAACTTGCAACATTATTGCTCCCTGGAATAGTTAGATCGTCTGTGATCATATCCGCCACCCGATTGTATCCCGCTTCGCGCAATTTCTCGCGCAATAATTCCGCGCTGACAATGTGTTCACGCTTGCCGTCGCGCTCCACAATGTTGGTTGCCGCCGATATTGCTGCCTGTGACGCCTTTGTCATGCGGGTTAATTCACGTAACCCCAGCACATAAACGGTTTGATCGAATTGTCGATCCGTCAGCGGACCATCAGCCTCGGTCAATCGCGCTGCAATATCACGGGCCGGTCCAGCCATGACAATCTTGCGTGCGTCAATCAAATCCTTGCGGCGTATGCGGATAAAGTGATCAGACACCGACATCACTCACTTCATGCGAAACGGGCACCGGAGCGGAGTATTCCGCTTCTTCCATTTTCATTGGCATAACAACATGGATAGCCGGACCATCAACACGTTCCAGCCGGATTGCCACAGCACCAGACGCCATAATTATGCGAATATCGCCATCACCCAACGCCTTCAGCGCGTCAGCGGCATATCGGTAATTACACGCGACAAGGAGCGGACTCCCCTCAAACGAGACAACATGCGTCTTAACCCGCCCCATCCCCTTCGGGGCTGAATGCGAATAAGCCTGGACCTCGGTTTCCTGGAAGTCCAGGCGGATTTGCGGGCTGTACTTATCCAACATGCGCGATACCGCATTGACAGCCTCCAGTAACGAATCCCTGCGCATTGTAACCGTCGTTGTGGTTGACACCGGGAGCACACGCTTATAATCAGGGAATTTGCCATCAATTAAGGACGTTGAAATCAGCGTTCCACCAATCTGAACAAACAATTTCCGGTCAGTGAATGTCAGACTAACCGGCGTTTTGCCATTCCCAATAACCTTAATGATCTCATGCAAAGCTCGAGATGGGACGATACACCCGGACGGAAATGATTCATCACCCAATACGCCCAAACGATCTGACAACCCCATACGACGCGAGTCAGTCGCAACCACCCGCATCACACCAGTTTCGCCATCGCGTTCGAACATGACGCCTTGGAGATAGTATCGAAGCGGGTCAGTTGAACAGGCATAGACAACCTCATTCAGCGCCGCAACGAATAGGTCACCCGACACCTCGATGGTATGCCCCGATTCCAGGGTCGGCAGTATCGGATAACCATCGCCTGATGTCCCGTATACCACAAAATTCTGACGACCGCCATTCCCGTTCAGTGTAGCATAATGTTTCCGATCCACATCAATTTGAACATCATCCCCGCTGATCGCCCTCAACACAGAATCCAGCACGTTCCCCCCGATAGTGACCATGCCCTCCTGTTGAACGTCAATCGGGATAACGGTTGTAACCGTCAGCTCTGTATCGGTACCATGAACAGTCAACTTTCCGTCTTGTGCTCGAAGGAAAACATGACTCAGGACTTCAACAGTAGACTTCTGGGTTGCCGCCCCATTCGCCCACGACACAGCCTCTAATAATGTTACACGATCCATTGTGAATTTCATACTTGCTCCTTTTATCAATCTAACCTTAGTGAAATGTTGGATTACCTGACGGCTCTGACGCCTTGACCCAGCCATATTTAGCCATTTGTTCTGGGTCCAACGCCTCAATCGACATATCGTCAGTCATGACGACAACAAGAATATTTGGATAGCCATATTTCTCGGCTACCTGCGTTTTAATGAACTTCGCGAATGGTTGCAGCTCTTGGGCTGACGAACTATCCGGCGCTTTTATGATCAGAACAGAATCACCGTTAATGTCAACCCGTTCCAGAGAGTCTAAAACGCGCCCTTCAAGGCCGTAAATTCCATCATCACTTGCCTGATTAATCGCCATCTGGCTTTCTCCAATTGTGCCGCATTGCTCCGGCCATAATGTCTTCAATCGTCTTGCCCGACTTCAAAATCAGGCGTTCTTCCGGCGTCGTAATCCGCATCAGTTCGCGCAACATAGTTTCGCGAACTATCATCATCGCTTTTTCAAATCCTGTCGTATCACCACGCCGTAACAACCGATATGCCTCACCTATATCCACAATCCACGAATCCAGGAAATTCGCCACATCCAAACGATGACACGCCCCATCTTCCAACCCAGGCGAATTGGCAGGGTTTCCCGGGATAAAGCGCATCTCCGAAAACTGATACATCACCCCGCCGCGCAATTTCCGCCCACCAGACGACGGGTCATAGAATTCGCCATTCTCGCCACTACGCCCCTCAACGATCAAATGCTTTATGGGTTTATCAGGATTCGCCATTCATTGCTTCCAAATAGGTTTGCACGGCCAAAATGTGTTTGCAATCTTCCCGCCTGCGTCGATGATCCTCACAACCACAGGTCCAACCACCATTCAGGTTCACGACAGAATAGACGTGATTGTTCGTAACGTTTCGCACGACGTACTCGTTATCAGCGTAGGAGACGATCACAATAGTGGCCGCCCGTTTCGTCCGCGCCGCCTGTTCCCGATAATACGTCTCGAAATTAAGCGTTTGGATGGCGTTCGTCCCCCTGAATAATGATCGACCCATCCGGCAGCGCGTCGAATCCGTCAGACCCGATTGACGCCGCATATTTTGCAACCCGGCGCGCCAAAACACCAGCCGCCCCAACCACACCATCGTCGTCAGCCAACACCCCGTATGTCGCCGCAAATTCCCCCGCGAACATTTCAATACACTTTGAAAACGACATTTCATCGTCCTGCGCTACCACGCGGGCAGTTTTCACACATTCCATGATGAAATCAAATTGTGATCGATTGAACAACAATGATGTTTCGTACAGCAGTTCCCCGTCACACCACTTTGACCCTATGATCATCTTGGTCGGTGCCCTACGATTCATTAGACATCACCGATTCAGACTCAATCGCGTCTTCTGTATCCAACGACGCGGTTGAACACAATTCCTTTCGTATCAGCGCTAACTGATTACCAATGAACCGACGCCGGTCAGGTTCCGCAGCCATCATCGTATGCACGTCAGACGGCGTGAAGTCAGGTAGCGATTGGTTCCGCAAATGCCAATCTTGATCGGTCATCACGCCGCAATAGTAGAGGCAGTGCATGTCCGGCAGATAGACCACCTCATACGGGTCAGGGGTCAATTCATGATTCAGTACTGGTACTGGATTTTCCGTTAATTCACTATCCCACATTCCCCATTGTAGAACAGCGTTCCACATATACCCTGTGTACCCGTCAAAGGGCAGTTCCCGCCGCATAGCATTCCGCAACGGCATTATTTCACACCAATACTTACCCGCATCCAGAATGACCGTAACCCGTTTCACGGGCAAAATGTCCAGCGCTGCCCCATTGAATCGAATCCCACCCGCATCACCATTACCAACCGCCAGAAATTCTCCTGTGGACACATCAAACGAACCCACAACAAACGATCTTTTACCCGCTGGGATCAGTTCAACACGCCCCGAAGGGTATGAGTTAAACGTGTTGCCGTGATCGTCGTTTTGGAATTTCATATTCGCTGTTTTCAATCGTTACATAATAATAACAACCCACGCACTAATCAAGCCTTAAATTAATCCGTCCGAAGTAAATTCCTCCTCGGGAATCACCAATTCGTCACGGTCTAGTGTCAGGCGGATAGTTCGGCCAATAATAGATTGGGGGGTCATTCCTGGAAACCGTTCCCCGAAATCTTTGCGTTCACAAAATACTGATGTGAGTCGTGCTGTTTCTGACCCCGCAAATGTGCCGTGGATCAGTTCGAGCTGCCATCGGTAACGGAACCCGGTGTCCAACCACTTCCCAATTTTGAACAATCGCTGCTCACCAACAACACGTTCTCCACCTGTTCCAAAAGCGCCACCAATCACAGGCGGCAACGCGCCACCAAATGGATCGTTAGGATCAACAGGGTCGTTCATTTCTTACGTTTCTCCCAGAATATCGGAGTTGTCCGCTCGCCAAACATTTGCGACAGCGTCGTGTCCACACCAAACATTGTTGGGGCAATCTCCATTGTAATCCGACCAAGCACACACGCCGCCCCGATTGCGTCCCATAGTGCCCTGTGACGTCCTGGCATAAATATGTTCATAGATCGCATCACGTTATCCAATTTGTAGTTCAGCAACGGATGTCCAACAGAACGAACCACCTCCAATATGTCGAGGATCTGAATTGCCGCAATATCCGGGAACAGCCGCTTCCCTGGGTTAAACTCCCAAAATCCTGGCTGATCAATCACATTCTGAACCATATCGCGATCAAACCCAGCGCTGTATGCCCAAAGTGTTTTCGTTCCCTCAACCCAGTAGAAAAACTCACGAACAACGTCAGCAACCGGCTTCGCCGCCGCAATGTCAGCCGGTGGAATCCCGTGTATATCCTGAGCTGATTTGGAAACCGGCACACCCGGTCGTGCTAACATGGAAAAATCCGAGATAGTTTTGCCTGTCCCCAAGTGAATTTTGACCGCCGATATTTCTATCGGCTGATCTTTCGACCGATCAACCCCTGTCGTTTCAGTGTCGAATACCACAACACTTTCGCCAATTGTTCCACTAATCACGGTCGCCCGCCTTTTTGCGCACATAGCCATTCTGACGGGATAGGATATGCCCAGCTTTCAAAGCGATTTCAAGCCCCGCATCGAATATGTTGCGCCCCCATTCCGAATTCCATTCCCCTACTCGTTCGACAGTCCGCGCAAATAGTGTGTTAGCACTGACAGGTTGATTGCTCGGCGCAGCACGCGAAATTATGTACGCCGCTCGCTCCGACGTGTGAACAGGTATTGCGCGACGGATGTTGTCGTCACTCACATTGCACCCCCGCCAGCGCTCATATATTTTTCCATTCGAACACGTTCACGACGTTTATCCTCTTGTTTGAATTTCGCTCTCGGTTCAAAGCACGGTTTGCACTCAGCCGAAACGCCATCAGGCGTGCCCTTCTGGACCAGAAAATCACTTTTTGGACGCACCAGCCCGCACGAGACACAGTATTTATGCGGGGTCTCACGGCGACAACCTTTGCATTGTGATCGAACCTTGTTATTCGCCTTTCCAAACGCGGCTTCAGGCAAGACACAATTGCACATCCTACACTCTTTTAGACCCTTGGGTCTCAACGCCCATCGCCGATCAGCGTTCGCGATACGTTCAGGGGTCCAATTTTTCCGACGCGCCGCCCGTTTTCCCGCGACGTGACACGTTTTACAATACGATGCTAGCCCATCAGGACTGTATCGCGACCGATAGAAACAATCCGGGGTGTACGACGTTTCGCAGCGTGGACAGAACCGCTTCCCCTGTGTGCGTGATTGTAGGTGCCGCAACCTGCGCATTTGCGTTTTTGGTTTGATATGCCGCGCCTTCCGACAATCTTTGCAAATGTAGTCTCTACCATATTTCCAGCGCCGCGCAATTCTAAACTCAACTAACGCCTTTTCGGTTTCACAGCTCGAACAAACTAGGCGACCACGCTCTTCAAACGCTTCCTTCCGCCTGACCTCCAACAAATACGACAACGACCACGCCCGCTGACACATTCGGCACCGATAGGAGAGCCCCCAGCGATTCGACTTTTCACGGGTAAATTCGGTCTGCGGTAATTCTTCAAAGCACGCGCAACAATAGAAATTCCCACGATCAAACGCCTCGCGCCGCGCTGCCTGACGCTGTTTCGCGTCCATTTTCACCCCGTCCTAAAATGTACTGTTCAAATGCGTCAGCGGTCCAGGGGAGCGCCCCGCGCATAATCGTAAGTAGAATGTCAGCGTAGTCACGTATTTCTGATTGCGCGTTCCCGGCACAACGTAGGGCAATAAAGTGCATAAGTGATCGTAAATTAACGGTCCAGCGGAATTCGGTGTAAATTGCCATCGGCAATACCAGCCGTGCCTGTTCCAATGCAACCCCATGCGCGATCAAATAGTCGTATTCATACAGACACCGATTCAAATGCTTCTCCATTCGTTTCCGCATTGTATCGTTCCAAACACTGACCGGATCATCAGTACCGAGCACGTTACTGATGAAGGCCAATGTGCGCAACATTTCAGGTTCTGACTCACCTGTGTACTGATAATCACTATCAATATGAGGCGCAACGTCCCGCATTGTTTCAGGGATTACCGATCCCTGCTTATTCGACGAACCTGGTATCCGCATTTGTGCCGGAACGAACACCAAATTCGGGAGTTTCACATAACGTCCTGACGTTTCAGAATAGCTTGCCATCCGGTGTCGGAACCATTGCCGTGCAACAAAGATCGGACAACGAATCAGGAATTTGAAAACCACTCCCTCGAATGGCGTGCCGTGATTGTTTCTCATCATATAGCGGATCAATTTTTGATCAGCAACGTCGCCTTTCCGCCCCAGATGATGGGAGACGCGAGCGTCTTCGACAATTTCGTGATCCCCATCACCGGCCATCCACAACAACGATACAAACCCGTGATCCAAAACACGGTGCGCCCCATCAGGAATGACTGCCCACTCAAATTGACTCATGATTGCACCCTAGATCGTTCGTTAGCCAAAACCAACGGAGACAATATCTCAAGGATCAGGTTAACAGTAGAATGAATAGAGACATGTTTCCCTAATTGAATCGTTGTTGACCCAGTAACACCTTCAATCCCACCAACTCGCGGAGCAACATTATCTCGAATAAATTGTTCTAGCATCATTAACCCGACATCATCCACTAGATCAAAGACATTTTCCCCACCCACGCTGCGTTCATAGCGATATGTGAACGCCACATCCACACTCTCAATCCCTACCAGACATCGTGCTGCGGAAGGCAAAACCAACCTAGCCACTGAGTAATCATCGCACGCCAATTGTGCGGGTTGCAAAGTTCCGTCAATAATGAACTGATCAGGACTTACGTGATATGCCTCACGAACATCTATTCCACACGAGATCAGGCCGGCAACCATATCGGGCAAAGCGGATGATGTGGACGCTCGATACAGTGACATCCGACGATCAACGATGTCCCCCTCGACACGTAGCGGATCTTGTAATGGTTGCAACCGCCCATTCAGACGCCAGGATATGAGCCATTCCAACGACCCACATTGAAAAACATACCTATTGGATCGATACGCGCCCAAATCATGCTCAATAAGTGGCGGTGAATCACAAAAATGCGCATCCATCCCCCACAGTTGATATGATTCGGCCTGTGCTTTTAGCATCATCTTCCCGGATTTTGCACCGACGATTTCAGCCGGTACGATCACATCACAACCCGGCTTAGCCATCACCCCACAGATTTCTTGTTCATTATCCAGAAACATCAGGTATTTCATTCAATAATCCTTCAATAATTGACTTGATGGGTCCACCGTGACACGGCTTTGGTGCGCAATAACAGTACAAATTCAGTTTCCCATATTGTCGATATACAGCGACCAATCGGCGTATTTCAATTGTCTGAGCGCTGCCATCATCCTTCAATTGAACCCTCAACCAGCGATCATACCTCGCAATACATTCCGCACGCCCAATCTGTTCATTATTAACCGCAGCTTTCAATTGAAACGGATTTCCCAACGATGACGGTCGCCCAATGTATGACTCCCAGGGGTCCAACACTTTACCTTTGTAATGATGTGTATTCCGTATTTCAACCATACTTCACCGCCTTACTCTGTGCAATCAGTGAACTCGCCTCATGCATCGACATTCCAGGACGGAACAGACCTTTCCACTTCAAATACGCAACCTGTTTCGGGCTCGGACCTTTGGCATCCTTTTTGGTCATTGCCGCATCGATCAGCGCGGTTGCCTCTCCCGCCGTCATAGTACTAGGAATCAAACCTTCAATAAATCCATCCTGATCTAATTTTCTCAAAAATGCCATTTGTTTGGCCGTCGCTGGTTCTCCACGCCAAACAGCATTAGTACTGAGCTTTGAAACCATTTCCGGTCTAGTCGCCTTAACCCAACGTTCCACTTCGCGCAATGCGTCAACCAACATCTGATATGTCTGACTGTGTTTAGTTACACTCCAATTCTGTGGCTTCCCCTCTGCGTCTCGCGTCACAACCAAACGCCATTTGATCGAGTAAGCCCCCAACATATCCTTGGAAATCAACGACCATTCTTGTTCCCATAAACTCAACTTATAGTCACCATCAGGTGTCGCAATCCACGCCAATTTGGTCACTGACTCAATTTCTTTCGGTGTTTTGGGAACCAACAGATCAACAGCATCGCTGCGCGTTGCAATCTGATCCAGTTCAGACAGTGCTTTGATGGTTGCAAGATCTAATCCAGGATAACGTGCTTGCATATCATTCACGCGATCACTGACTTCCAAAACGTCATTGCCCTCTGGATCTATGCCGCCAAACCCGAACAACGCCCCAATCGAGACCACATCCAGTCGGTCAGAGTTATCCGTGATGTCGAATACATCCAGGTGAGTTTTGCCAAGACTTTCGCACAATCGCGTACCACGACCACACATTTGTGTATACAAAAGTGCTGAACGTGTCGGGCGTGCCATGATAATGATGTTCAAACTAGGTTCATTAAACCCCTCGGTCAGCACAGCGCAATTTGTAACAACATCGATCTCACCAGTTGATAACCGTTTCAGCACATCGCGCCGATCTTGCGACTCCATTTCGCCCCAAATCGCCTCAGCCTTAACCCCCGCATATTGGAATGCATCCGCCATTACTCGAGCGTGATTCACGTCAACACAAAATACTATCCCGCGTTTGTAGTCAGCCCGCCGGACATCCCGCCATGTTTTGACACACAACGCATTACGCTGTGGTGTATTGACTTTGTCCGACAATTGTCCGACAACAAAATCACCCGCCCGAACCGAAATCCCACGCAGATCAGCATCGGTATAAACCTTATGCCCACGAATACGGGTCAGGTAACCCATTTTGATCCCATCAGAGATCGATATACGATGGGAAATCTCGTCGAATGCCCGGGCCAAATTCTTGTTGTCAGCACGTTCCGGCGTTGCTGTTAACCCCAACAAACAACGATCAGGAGCCAATTTAGGCTCTGAAAACCCAAAGTGATCAATGATCTTGAGATAGGTAGGCGCGGTTGCATGATGACACTCATCAACGACAACCAGTGAGAATTTAGCGGGGTCATAATCCTTCAAACGATTGACAATTGACGGGACAGACGCCACAACGACGTGGTCAGGACTAAATCCGTCAAGCGTCGGGCGAAACCGCTCCCGCTCAATCCCGACTCGAAGTGCCGGATTCGCGTTCCGAATCTCCGACGCCGCCTGATCAATCAATTCCTCACGATGGGCAAGAATCAACCGCTGACCCTTGAATTTCGACGGGTCACCCTGACAAAACAACCCCATCAGAACCGTCTTTCCCAGCCCCGTCGCCCACGAAACGATTTGACGATTGACACCGGAACGCCACCGATCAATCACCGCGTTACGTCCCTCAATCTGATAGGGTCGATACTCAATCCCCACAGGTGACCGCCTGATGTTCTGTTACGGCCTGCGACACATTGAATTCACTAGATGGGGGTTTCCACGTTTGCGCCGCAGCCAAGTAGTCACATTGCGGGTATGTTTCAGACCACCCCGTTACCTCAACCCCCAGCCGTGACAGATCACCTATCGTCAACGATGGTCTCCGCGCCGTGTCCCAATGCACTGACAGGAATTCATCCGTGATCGGCAGCACCCATATCCGGTTGCACTCGACCATCCAAATCAGAAAGAACGCAACCCCTCCAACCCCCCGAACAGCCTTCAAATAATCAACCTGATGAGGGCGAATATGACCAATCGGGAATGTTGTTCCATGCGACGTTTTGGCATCAAATGCAACCGTTCGACCACGCGGGGCCAACGCCCCAACATAATCCACGGTCGATTTCGTTGTGAATGTCATACGCCCTTTAACCCCCTGAGCCGGGGTTGCAATCTTGTGAATAACTGCCCGTTTCTGTGCCTGATACAGCAAATTAGTTGAATTCAACATACGCTCAAAAAATTGCGCTGCCTTCCGCGTTCCACCGGCGCTCATGCTGTATCCTCCGGCTGATCATCAAGAAAGACATTGCCCCGCTCGGCGTGGTATTTGGCACGTTTTTCCGCCAACACCTTTTCGCGGTTCCGCACATACGACTCACGCCGTTTGGCGTTGATGGTTTCTCTGTTAGCCTCGTTGTATTTGTGAACCGCTTCTAAGTGCCGTTCGCGTTTGATTGGGTCAGCGTATCCGTTGTATGTCGGCACAACTTTCCCTTCCGCAACCCGCGCTTTTTTGCGCAGCACGCGGCATTCTTTGCAATACGGGAAGCACCCGTCTTTGCGGTTCCGATCAACGTGATATTCGTCATGAGTTTTGAGTACACGGCATCCGGTACACATTTTAATTCCTCTGTCCTGTTCCACTGTCATAAAGCGACGTTCCGCCGCGATAGAGCGGGTTTTCAAACCGCGCCCACTGTTTGACCCAGACCGCATGAACCAACCCGGTTGGGCCATTTCTTTGCTTGTCCAGTATCAGCTCGACTAAGCCAGGGTTATCTGGCTTGTCACTGTCCTTTGAGTAATAGTCCGGGCGATGTATCAGCAGCACGTTATCCATGTGTTGCTCGATCTCGCCCGAATCACGCAAACGGTGCATTCGTGGTCGCTCTGTATCACGACCGCGTTCCGGCCTATTCAACTGTGCCAGAACGAATACGTGGATGTTCAGCGACTTAGACAAAGCCGCTAATTGCCGCGCTATATAGCCAATTTCCAAGTTGCGACTATCATAGCCGCCGCCTTTGCGGCGTTGTGGCTCTTCCATTAACGTCAAATAGTCCACAAGAACATAGTCCAGCCGACCCCATGCCTTTTTGAGACGCCGTGCCTTTGCACCAATTTCAGACGCTCGCAACGTCGAGCGATGGCATATTGCTAGACGACTTTCAACCGCCTGTGCAACGTACCCGGCGCACCGCGATATACGCCCCCACTCGCCATCGATTTTTTCTGACTGAATAGTCCGCAACAACCCGGCATTAATCCTCCGCGAATCCACACGCGCTAAACTTGCGATCAACCGCGTCATCAGGGCGCGTTTCCCCATTTCCAGCGAGTACACCAACCCCCGAGCGTCACCACCTATCGACATATTCTCGACGATATTCATGCCCAGCGCAGTCTTTCCCATCGAAGGGCGTGCCGCGATACAGGTTATTTCACCTGGCTTGAACCCGTTCGTCAGATCATCCAGCATATACAGACCTGTCGATAGACCGGCCATGCGTTTACCGCGCACCGTTTGCTGATCGATCTGATCCAAGGTTTCCCCAACATCAACCGCTGTCACCACCTGATCGCGATTGCGAACCGAGGATTCAGTCATTTGGAAAACTTTCTCTTCCAATTCGCCGATCAGTTCCGAGTAATCGCCCTTCCGATCATACGCCCTGTGATACAGATCAGCATTGATTTTAGCCAAATGCCGCAAACGATCCAGATCACGCAATTGTTCAACAATCCACGAAGCCGAATCTTTGCGTCCCGGGTGTTCCGCTGATATGTCAGCGATCAACGCCGATATTTTGCCTTCCGGCTTGTCATCGCTTTCCGCATCTCCGACTTTGGCCCGCGCAATGTTTCGCAACATTCGACTGCGTACCGAAACAATAGAAACCGATTCCCGCTCTGTGTGCAGGTCAAGAATTGCCTTCCCGGCCTCGCGATGCCAATAGTCGCTGAACACCCATAGGGTGAACCCAACCTCCAACGCATCCTCAATAACCTCGTCACCGTAAACGACCATCAGACGCAGAAGTTCCAATTCCATCCCCGGGTCAACGGGAGGTTGGCGCATCAAGTCGGCTGAACTGAGTGTTCGCCCGCGTCTATCGTCGTTCTGCGTTTGCGCAGCCATAATACTCCGTTACGGCGTGTGTTGTTATTATAATGTAACGCAATTATCAGGAAGTTACCGAATGAATTCGACGTTCGACACGAGATAGTCACCCGTTGGCGGTATGCGTCGCCCATTCATAAAACGAACGTCCCAGATCGTCGCTTCAACCCGCCCAACATCGTAAACAAACGCTTCTGGATGTGCCTTAAGGTAAACGTCCACATCGGAACCCGTCGCAGCCGCTATCCACATAATCTGTTTTGACAATGACATCATGCGAATAGCGCTAACCACCTCGGCGGATTCGACCATGAAGTCGTGCGATTGTTTCTTACGCGGTTCAATCGGTACACGCAAGAACACCATTGATGATTGCCCGTGATAAACGATCTGGCGAGCCAGTGCTGATAATGGCAAGTTCGTCAGTTTGTACGACTCGTCTGGGAATGATCCCCGAACAATATCGTCCCAATTCACGACCCCTTGCGGCGAATCTTTAGCCAATATCGCCAGCAATTCACAATCACGCGACAAGGGCATATCGAATTTTGATCGACTTACGTTCAGAATCGCTGACAAAACCCGCCACGTAAATCTGTCCGGGTCATTGATCCAGTACGACTTCGCCCGCCGGTAATTATGGAATACGTGACCATCCCCGGCACAGGCGTCAACGAATAGATCGCAATCCGGGAGATAATCAGTAACAGCGGCGAGCAAATCCCCATCCCCACATAGTTCCACCAGCGGTCGAATGCGCTCAGTCGAGTTTTTCAAATTCTATCCCTTCAGACGCATAGTATTCAATCATCGACTTCCGCAACCCCTCAACCGCATCACCCATAACCGCGACCTGTTCCAACCCCCACCGTGCCGTTGTTGCGGACAGACCCCCCGATCCAACCGCACCAACAAGCGCCGTGATTGACGCCATAACCTCTGACGTTCCCCCCTGAACCTGTGATGTAGCCGACATCACCGCTCGACGGAATTGCTCCCCGAGTTGAGAAAACATTTTGGCACGGCGTTCTGTTTCGGTTTCAACCGTTTTCTTGACCTTATCCAACTCGGTCAAAACCTCATTCACAGTTACGCGAAGTGTTTCAACTTCGCCTTCCTTGGCGGTTTTCAATTGCTCTTCTAACTCGCCAACCCGAATACGCAACTGCGATTCACGGCCCTGTGCTTGGTCTAATTTGCTTTCCTGCGCCTCAACTTTTGTACGAAATGACTCCGCGTCATGCGCCAACCGACGATATTCAGGGGTCTGTTGAACCCGTGTTGACGCGATTTTGTCCATTGTTTCAGATCCAAGAATGTCCGGCAAACGGTCTAGCATCGCATCGGGATGTTTTTGGAAATAACTAACCAACTTCGCCACTTCGGTTTTGGTCAGATCATCAACCTTTCGCCCGTCGAATACCTGAGCATCCAACAGTTTCACCAAGTCAACCTCGGCAGGAATCAACGATAGCTTGTACATTTTCTCAACGCCGAGATTGCCTACACGCGATTGAACGTCAGCGGGTAACTCACTGTATCGCTCAAATACGGCAATGTATTTGTCAGCCTGCCATCGAACAATATGGCAGTGATCCTGAACCCAATCAACCCACCGTTCATAGCCGTTTTCGGCACAATGCGTTCGCACCTCCGCCAATTCCCGTCCGAGTTCAACAACGCTGACACACATTGATTGTTGTATCGATCTGATTTTATCCGCTTTGGTTCGCAGCCACGCTGCCAGATTGTCGTTTACAGTTATATCACTCACTTTGTTGCTCCTGTTGATTTTGCCTGCGTATGCAAGCGTTTAGCTACGTTGCCTAATGCGCGGGTCACCATTTCCGCCCGCCCAAAAAATGTATCCATGCCAGGATCGCTATCCTGTGCCCAACCGTCGGGAACCTTGGGAATTTTATCAGACATTTTCTCACCAACCACACAATCGCAACGGCATACAGCCGTATAGAACCGCCCCTCCGATGACATTGGGAACAGCACAAACCCCGTATTATCACAGAATTCGCATGCTCCCTGTGATCCAACCGAGTTATCTCGCGCCATGAATTGCGGATTCAGTAGCGCCGCGCCACAAACGCACTTACCGATACGAATATCGCTGCGCATCGTCGTCTGTCGTTCACATACCAAACATTCAACCGGAACTGACTGACGAACCGGCTCCTCAATCGTCGAGCGCTGAAACGGATTCATGTTGCCTGTTCCTTCGGCGTATATGCCCTGTTGTATCGATCCTCGATGTTACGCCACGCCGCCACCTTATCGCCGCTGAACTGTTCCAGGAAAGCAATCGACGTATCCTCATAGTCCTGATCAGTAAAGCCCTTTTTGCTGACCGTTTCCCGAATTTTCTCCCGATCCTTAGTCAACTGATATTTGAATGTGTCAGGATTCAGCCACCAGTGCCATGTTGGGAACGTCTCGGCCCGACGCTTGGCATTCTCAATACGTTCGCGTGACCACCCCACATACGGGCCTTTCGCGCCAGCATTGGCGGGAATTGTAATGTCTTCCCCGCTCTCGCTACGCTGTTTTATCTCATTCCGCACTATGCCCATCAGGTAGCGTTCGTCCTTTTCCCCGTGACATCGGTCATTGTAAGTCTTGACGCATGTCTCGACAATTTCCGGTGACACATTAGCAAGATAGCGGTGCAGGCGATGAATGACTGATAACGACAATGTCCCCGTCTTGCGTGTTGCGGCCAGCCCTTGTTCCATCCATTCGATAGCCACCCTATCATTATATCGGTTACGTAATGACTCCACCTCAACAGCCATTTCAGAATCCGAAGGCTTTTTGGCCCCAATCGGTTTGTGTCGCGTCTTAGATGTCTTAAATGTCTTATATGTATTAAGGGGCTCTGAAACGCCGCCCAGCTCCGGCGAAGCGGGCACCTCATGGATCAATTTTTGATCCTTCGAAGGATCAATTTTTGACCCATCATGGATCAATTTTTGATCCTCATGGATCAATTTTTGATCCATAGGTGTAGAAGGATCAATTTTTGACCCATCAGAAAGGATCAATTTTTGATCCTTTCTTTGAGAAGGATCAATTTTTGATCCATTATTGACAGCCGTATGGATCAATTTTTGATCCATTTCTGGCGAAGGATCAATTTTTGATCGTATCAATGCCATAGGGGAAATGGGAACGGACCAATCGGACGGGCGTAACATTGTCAACCCTCCGACAGGAGTTTCAGCAATCAGATTACCTGACTTGAGTTCATTCAACGCACTGCGAACCGTATTCTTGGCCATACCTAGAAACAGTTCTAGCGAGTGCTGAGTAATCTTGATTTCAGTCGCACCGTTGATAAACAATGATCGCAGCGTAAACGCAATCACTTTCGCCGAAGGTGAAATCTGTGCCCCCGCCAATTCATGCGGGATAGCTGTCCAGCCGCCATTTTGAAGGATTTCATTGGTTGTATATCCGCCAATATCAGCCAACTGATTTGCCTCTCAAATCCAACACATCGTCAGCCCGTGGTGTATGTTGCCATTCCAGCCCGCGCAGAACGTAGTATTTCACTAAATCGGCGGGTGTCACACCTGACCCGCAATTCTGCGCCACATCAGAGATTCGTTGTGTAATCGGTTCCAAAGCAATCACATAATCGACTCCCTCGCGAATGATGGTTTGAATTGTCCTATCCTGATAAATTGCCAGACGTCGCAAATTCTGGTGTTGTCCAACCGTTAATTTGGACGTAATAGGGCGGTCACCGTTCATTTCATCGGCCATTGTTGCCTTCCAAATTTGATGATAGCAGGCAGCGCAGTAACCCCAATCATGCAAGGTTCGCAGTCGGGTATTACTTGCGCCGCAACGTTTGCAAAACGTTAAAATGGGATGTCGTCCACGTCCTGTGCTGAACTCCCGTACTGTTCTTCACGATAACGTGACTGTGCCGCCGGTTGTGCCGGTTGTTGAGCAACCTGTGATGGTTGAGTACCACCAAAACGCTGTGGCGTCATAACCCGGGTTCTCGGATCAGAAATCGCAAACATTTGATCAATGTTGTGAACTACAAACGGCTTGCCTGTTTTCTTCGAGATCAATTCTTTGTGCGAGACAATCACAACACAGCGCCGCCCCGCCAATTGGCTGAAAATCTCGAACCCGCTTTGTTGTTGTGTGTCCACACCAACCGCCTGCAAAGCGTTACGGATTAATCCGTTCCCACCATTCGGCCAAATTGGAATCCCACAATCCAGGTCCATGCCCAGCGGAGATATAAAGCGCCACTTTGACATGGTGTACTCAGCCTGATCTCCGGTGTCCTTTTTGGTAAACGTCAATTCTTCAAGATCTACGTCTACCACCTCAACCTCATAGACACCGACAGGATGCGTCACTTTAACGTCGTAACTGTCCTCGTAATTGATCTGACGATTTGCATACTTGTTGTGATCGAACGCCACGATAGGCTCCTAGACCTGCGGTGTCGCAGGTAAATCTGAATATGATGGTTCCTGCGACGCAGGATTCACTTTCGCTTTTCTGATACGCGGTTTGGAACGTGGAACCTTTTCGGTTTCCACAACAACAGCCGCCATCGCAGTTTTCACACCCAGAATTTTGTTGAATATCGCGCCCATATCGGCGGGTTCTGTGTGATCAAGGACCGCGAATCTGTCCTTTGCCTGAACAATGCCAATCGCCGGGACCGCATCCATCCCAGTCAGGAGATAGCGTTGTTGATACGGTTCAGAATCAGGCGTATCCTGAACACGTCGAATGTGCATGAACGAAACCACGTTGAAATAACCTGATATTTCAGTGGACAATTTGCCCTGAACCGACGGATAGACCGACCGATTCCCGTCGTCGTCCTCGTCAGTTTTTGGCAATGCGATCATATAGACATGCACCGGCATATCACGGAGATACTGAACGAATTGGCGCAAATGCTCCGACACACGCCCATATTCACCGATCCCCGGATATTCCGACTTACTGCTTTTCATCACAAAGTCAATCGCGTGTTTGGCCAGTTCGGTAAGATCGTCGATCACAATCACGTCGTATTTGAATTCGCCACGACGCACTGGTCCGGCGATGTGGTCGCGAAATTCAGCTTGCATGACCTCCCACGATGTCAAATCCTTGACCACCGCAGCCCCAGTTGAATCCTGACCTGTTTCGGTTCGTGGTTCGACACGAATTCGGTCAATCTCATGACCCGCCGCGACATAACCCTCGAGAGCCTCAAGCCCTTTGTTAATGTCCACTACGAGCGGTTTGTAACCGGCCTGATCCAATGTCTGGATCAATCGCGTCTTGCCGATACCCGACGGGCCGTACACCAACGCCTTAACGTGTCGCGGGTTGTCACCCGCCTTCATAGTTTCGATAGGCATAGCCTAGCTCCTTTTATCTTTGTGTTAGTACCCGTTCGGAACGGACAATTTGAATTCACCGATCTGATTTGGCTTAATGTCACGCGGAATATGATCCACACGCGATTCATACAAAGACCGCGCCTCTTCCGAATCGTTCTGACAAATGCTGCGGTAATCGCAATAACACGCGCCATCCCACGGCTGGGTTGGGTTCCGATACCACGATTCAGGTCCGTATGTTTCAGCCATTGCACGCAATGTTCGCACCTGTGATGCCAGCGCCGCCACTTGCAACGAGATCTGCCGCTCCTCGAACGTTGAACGATAAACAATGTGCCGCGCAACGAACGGATTGGGGTCAGCCTTGAAATGTTCGAGGATTTCGTCGTATTCACCGAAATCTAAACCTTCCTCCTCAATCGCCCGATAATAAAGCTCGTAGGTTGTCGGCTGCGCTTTAGCTTTACTCAATCCGCCGCGTTTCAACCGTTCAGGCTGTGCCGGAACCGCCTTCCGCATGATCGAATAGACCACACCGGCAACCTGAACACCCAACGCACGACGCGCCGCCCAAACGTACATCCCGATCTGATCATCAAGTGTCAGCGCGGTTATCAAATCCCCAGACAAGCGAGACATCGTTTTGATTTCGTGAATCCAAATCTCACCGTTCTTGTCCCGAAACAGCCCGTCCAACATGCCCTCAAACAGGACCGGATTGCCATGAATATCCTCGGTCTCGAATTGAAATGGGATTTCAGCACCCAGAACAGTGTACTCTTCGGCGTCGTGCGCAATGTATCGACGCAAATATGTCCGAACCATCCCCAACACTAGTTCTGCCGCCTCGAAAATTTCTCGCTCCTGAATGCTATCTCTGGCGATTTTCATCGCCTCATTGAACCATTCGTGAACAATATGTTCAACATCAGTCCATTCCGGGGTCAGCCCTTTGTAAACGTGTTCAAGGCATTTATTCGCCAACGAACCAATCG
>Ga0137430_1000145_pt1 | contig 19611 bp, 40 predicted proteins | sample EasRivERMZT754_2_FD_104651 | JGI IMG/M metagenome (GOLD analysis project Ga0137430, IMG submission 104651) | Soil microbial communities from meander-bound floodplain in the East River, Colorado, USA - East River MetaG ERMZT754_2 | ecosystem: Environmental > Terrestrial > Soil > Floodplain ...
CTATCTCGCACTGCCTCCAGATGCGCGAGCCTGTACGCGCGCCGCTTTTCACGAAACACTTCAGGGCTTCTGTGATACCGCCTCTTATAACGCTGGCGATGGAGATGGGGATCCCGTGCGTAGCGCTCCTTTTCCATTCGCCGGTCCCGGGCAAGTCGGCAATCACGATGCAGGCGAATCCTCGAACCAAGAGGAAGAGCCAGATGACACTCACCACAGGACCTTGACACACGACGTAGCGAGCGTCGCTTGCTAGCCAGACGGGCCCTTCTTCGAATACCCTCGCGACCAACGGCCGTCTGCGCCGAGCGCCGGTTTGCAGCCCGAACCTTTTCTCGGTTGCGTTCCTTATAGACCCTCGCCTGTCGCGCCTTATACGCCTTCCCGCAGGCGACATCGTCACAGGTTCTTCTCAATGCGCGATCACTAGTCGTCTCGAAATCGGCTCCGCAGATCGAGCACGTCAGCTGCACAACGGTGGCCCGCCGCGCCGCCGTCGCCGCAGCCTGAGCGCGCTGATGGGAAACGCTCTTAGGCATGCTTATCGCCTTCGGGCAATTCCTTCGGCGCCGAACCGAGTACACGCATTGCCCCGAGCTCGGCGACCTCATGGGTCTCGATAGATCGACAGACGTTCACCGCCCCGTGGACAAGCCCCATGTTGAATCGGGCTTTCGCTCGGTCGCTCGGCTTGCTCCAGTCGTAATCCAGCCACTCCTTGCTGCGCAGGTATTCCAAGGCAGGCGGGACCACCGCATCGGCTAAATCACTCTGCCGCTGAAACTGCCGTTCCCGTCGATCAGCTCGTCGCTTCAAATCCATGATCCACACCCCCTGTTTCATCATGTAACCGAGTGTTACTAGTCGTTCGTTACAGCGCCACGCCGAACCTCCACGCGCTCACTCCGTTCAATCGCATGGAACGACAGGCACCGACGTGTCAGCCAGCCACGCGACGACCCTTGCCTCAGAACCCCAGCACGGCGCCGGCACGTGGTTGAACAGAAACATAACCAGCGCGCGCAGAACCACGAAGCTCCCGGGAGACATCCGCAAGACCGCGTCAACCAGGTCATTCCTCAGCACAGCGCGCAGGAACTGCCCTGGCTCTCGCCGCTCGAGGATGTAGGCCAGCACCCCCTCATGCAGGTGAACAGGAACGCCACGCTCGACGAGCCGCGCACGCAAGTGGTCCCGTACCCCCACCCCCCTCTCTCGCCGAATGTCATCGATGTCCGGCATTCGCGATCTCCAGCAGATCACCAGCCACAGGCGCAGCCTGACGCACGCACTCAGGCGCACGCCGCAGTGCGTCGATGTCGGCTTCACCAGGCTGCTTGACGACGGTCTGTTCGCAGCACGCGACCCTCTCTGTGGCGCTCAGATAGTGCTTCACGAGAAACACGCCTTCAGCCGGCCGTGCCACCGACCAGACGTCGGGCGCAGGGTCGGGACGACCATCGAACATGCGCGCACCGGTGGACCGCGGCCTCATCGGTCAGACTCCGGCAACGCGCGCATCCGCGGGTCGATGTCGGTCGCACCATCGAGCATCGCCGGCGGCGGCGTGACGCCACGGAACTTGTTCGCACAGCCACGACAGCAGGCCAACTGCGATGGCCCAACCACGAGCACCAACATGCCGACGATGATCGACTCGCTACACCAGCGACACGTGCGAGTCACTCGAGCGATTTCCCATCTCGAGACGTCACGAGCTCGCCAGCGACGACAATGGCTCACGGCAAGAGCCTCTTCCGCTTCAGGTGCGCACGGGCCCGATCGATGCCATCAGTAACACTGGCCCCGTCGTACTTCAGATTGGCCTTGGCGCAGGCGGCCTTGAGGAACTCCCGGAGCTCGCCGTCGTCCGTTTCCGTTCGGTGCCTCAGGAGGACGTGTCGAGCCAGCGCGCTGATGACTCTGACCGCAGGCCGACCATCAGAAGTCTCTTGCGAGCGAATCCGTCGATGAAGGGAAATTCTTGGATCTTGGCCAGATTCCGAGTTTTCCACAGCTTCAACAGAACAAACACTCGCGCTTGGCGCGTGTTCTTGCTTTTCCTTGGAAGTACTCAGTACAGACGCTTTGTACCGATTGGTACAAGTACGATCGTGGTACGTGGGACCCTGTTCAGAACGCATTTCGTTCGACGCACTGACGCCATTTCGAAACCCATCCTGAAACGCGTCCGCAACCTCGTTCACAACGGCATCTGCAACGCGTTTCACGGAGCGTTGCGATCGGTGTTTCGTGAGCCGCTCCCGAGCCCGCTGGCGACCGGCGAGCACGTCGTCACGCGAATCGTTCCAATCCAGGTAGTCGTGGACTTGGAAGCCGCCATCGACGCGCCGCCACAGCGGCCCCTTCCCAGGCACGAGCTGCGCGCAGAGCTCCTTCGCGACGGCTTCCTTGCTCTTGGCTCGCACGCCGAAGGTGTGTATGGCGTGCTCGGGGATGAATCCGTCCGTCAGGTTGCATTGGCAGTAGATCAGCCCGCAGCCCCACATCCGCCACGCCGAGTCGCTCAGCGCGAGCAGCTTGGCGTTGGCGTTCGCCTGGTCGTGGAGTCGACCCCAAGCCATCAGTGCACAGCCTCGTTGCGGAAGAGCGAGCCTTGCTCGCGATCGCCATCCAGATAGCGCTCAGCCTCGACACACAGCGCCCGCACGCGCCGAACAGTGTTCGCCGGCAGCACTGCCCCACCGCCATCGCCGTAGGGCTTCTCAGGAAGGTGTGGCGTGTTGAGAATGAGCGGCGCCGGGCACGTCATCAAATCCTTCGTGGCGGTCAGCACGGCACCAAGAACGCCGTCCTTGTATGTCAGCGAGCACCCGAGCACCTTGACCTTGGAGGCCTCTGACGATGGGAACTCGCAGATGACGCAGACGTCGTCGACGAGCGCGCGTACCGCCTCCCTGAAAGCGACGAGCGGCAGATCCGCACAATGCAGCGAGTATTCGTCGGGGTCACCACCGCCAGGCCGAATCACCTGATACTCGAGACGCACCCTCGACCCGTCGAATTTGATTCTGGTAAACCGAATGGCGGGCTGGCGCTTACTACTCATGCGGAGCCCCGCTCGCTTTCCTCGCCCATCACACCTGCACCCTTTGATTCTTCGACTGCCTGGACCGGCGCAGGCCCACAAAAGACGGACTTGCCATCAACCCCACACGATGGGCAACCAGCAGCGGCGAAGCCCTTCAACGCAATCGCCGCCCGCCGCATTGGCATCGGGAGCTTCAGTGGCATTTCCCACTGGTGACCGCACTTCCCACAGTGAAGAAGCATCAAGCGTAGATCTCCATGACGTTCACGACGCAACCCTCCGACCGTCACGCTTGTAGCGCTCATGGTGCCAGCGCGACGCGTAGCCGCGGTGATAGCCGATCCGCCGCCACTTCACCGCCGTATGCGCGGCGAAGCGAAGCGACACGAAACCCTCCGGAGTCACGTGCGGGCGCAGGTCCTCGAGGATGGCCGCAAGAATTCGACGTCGAGCGTGCTGCTGATTCACGGCGAAGAGCGCGGTGAGCTGCTGGTCGCGCGCCTTCGGCGATGCGACGCGATTCGCCCGGGCGATACCATGCGACCTGCCACAGGTCTTGTTGCCCCGACGCACCTGCTCAGGCGTGAGCTCGCGCGGGCACTCGGAACAGATCACGACGGCCGCCTCGCTTCGTCGATCGCATCGAGCAGGGCCTCGTGCTCGTCAGCGGCGACTTCGTGCGCGCAGGACTGGCACATCAACGCTTCCGGCCGCACCTTGGCCGCCCCACAGAACGGGCAGAGGTCGAACGACGCGCGCAGCTGCCGACCCAGCCAGGTAAACATGTCGGCCCGCAACTGATCGCCACAGAGCGGCGCCGCCACGCGCAGGAGCTCGCCCACGAACATGCCGAGCACGGTCGGCGAGGCGAAGCCCATCCCGTTCTCGAGCGACACCAGCTTCGCGAGCCGAAGCGCGCGCCGCTTCAGCGCCGCTTCGTAGAGCCAGTCAGTGGAGATACGTAGCGATCGAAGGAACCGGCGATCGCTCGAGGTCAAGATCACGCGCTTCGCGTTCTGGTAGTCGAGGCCTCGGCACCGCTTACACGGCTGCACGGCGCGGGTCACAAACAGCGAGCCAGCAGCGGGAGGGTGCGAGTGCAGGACGAACGTCGCCGGCTCGCCGCAGTTCGAGCACCACAGCCGAACGCCGGGCTTCACTGACAGACTCCCGGGAAGTCCCGCACGCGGAGGTCTTCAGGCCACTCAGTGGGGTCACCGCCCTTGCGATCGCACAACTGATAGCCGTACGGGGCATCATCCGTCCGTGAATGGCGGAACGTCAGGTTGATGAAGCCTTCGTCCACACCCAATGGTGGCCACGCGATGCACGACCCGATCTGCTTCACGAAGCACGCGACACCAGCCGCCCTGCACTGCTCAATGATCGACCGCGCCCAAGCGAGATCGAACGGCCGCGCGCCTGGCCCTGATTCGCCGCCGACGATCACCCAATCGACATTGCCGCGACCACGACGCCGCTCGCGCTGAAAGCCGTGGGTGTCAAAGCCGAAATCGATCGGCGCGATGAGCGGCTCAGCGCTGATAAATCTCACCGCTGCTGGTGTTTCCATGAGCCGATCGACACGCCACAAATAGGGCTCGCTCTCCACGGAAACACCGAGCCAGACGTTCGGCAGTGGCCACGGCTGAAGGTCCATGTGTCCCCAGAGCACGCTCGTCGAGCCGTAGCCCTTGAACGACACGAACTGATTGCAGCCCTTATTCGGGAGCCTGCTGCAGTACTCGCGCATCCGCTCGGCGCGCTTGGTCAAAATCTGGAACGTGTGCCGCTTCGCGAGCGCCATCACCGCGAAGACCTTGTCGATGAACTCGTCGGGCACGGACTCGTGGAACAGGTCGCTCATCGAGTTGACGAACACCCGCCGCGGCTTCTTCCAAGACAGCGGCTCGAGCAGCGCATCTTCGACGGTGCGCACAACTCCGGTCCACTGCGGCCCGGCCGTCGTCAGCTTCGTCAGCCCCTCGTAGGGCTTCCCTGCACCACTAAACCGATGCGCCTGCTTCATGGCGTAGCAGTTGACGCAGCCAGGCGAGATCACCGAGCACCCGCGCACGGGGTTCCAGGTTTCGTCGGTCCATTGAATGCTCGTGCTCATCTCAACCCGCCTTGAGCGCCTTCTTGATCACCGGCAGAACCGCCTTCACATTCCGCCGGGGCCTGACCTCGAACAGCATCGGCACCTTGTCCCGCAAACCGCGCAAGTCGGTCATCAACTGGCTGACTTCCTCGCGCTCGGCGTCGAGCGCCTGGAGCCAGCGATCACATTGCTCGAGCGCATCGTCGATGGGGTTCGGCATGTCAGCGTCCGGTCAGACTCACGTTCTTGCGATCACCGGACCACACGACGTCGTACTCGGGCACGGGCGGGTCAAAGCGACCTCCTCGGCGCCGCCGCCTGCGCGGCTGGCGCTGGTCCCGCGTGATAGCGCGTGCCGGCCCGCCGGCCAGTCGCGTGCACGCGGCCCTGCGCCGCGAGCTCCTTCAGCGCCTTCGTGACCCGCGGCCGCAACCAACCCACTTTGCCGGCGAGATCGCCGGAACTCAGCGACCCGCGCTCGAGCAGACGGACGAGGGCATCGGAGCCGACCGCTGGAGCAGACGAAGCGGGGGGGGCTTCACGAGGCCTGCGCGCAACACGGTCCACCGATCTACGTTGAGCAGCACCACGGCGCTTGTATTTGCGCCGTGGCACCGCCGCCGGCGCCGCGGCGATGACGGCAGGACCTGGAGGCAGCGCGAGGAAGGGACGCGCCTGCGGACTGCCCGGCAACACAACCTGGAGCAGCGCCTGGACCTCGAGCGGCGTGTCGACTTCCACCTCGAGCTCCCCACCGGCACGCGCGCGAATTCGAAACGGCATCGTTCAATCTCCTCAAACGGTCCCGACAGCAGCTTCACTCCCGGGCGCCTGATTCCCCCAGACGTCCCAGCCCTCCGACGCCACGCGCGCGAAGCACTCGAGATACGGCCCAGGGCTCACGAGCTCGACGTACGCGCGCATCTCCGGAGGCTTGGCCGAATGGCGCCGGCGCGGGGCTTCAAACGCATCCGGCAACTCCGCTGGCGCCGGCAGCAACTCACTCGGATCCGGGGCATACAAGACGGTTTCGCCCTGCGCGCGCTTGCCGTTGTCGTCGCGGATGCGATACGGCAGTCGGCCGCGCACCGCAAAGAGACAATGCTCGGTGCGCCCTCGGAAGTACTGGCCGATCCCCATCCGATCCTTCACCCAGGTGACAAGCGTCACTGGCCGAAAGCCCCACCCACGCACGGCGGCGAAGCCGGCCTCGAGGTAGTTGTTGGTCAGCCAGCAGTAGCAGTGCGCATCCGCCGCGGCCCACTCGCCGAAGGGCAGGCTCTGAATGTCCTCGACGGGCATGAGCGGATAGTGGCGATCGGCGCCACGCTGAATCTGGCCGCCCCCGTACTCCGGCCACGGCGGGTCGATATACAGCGCCTGATAGAGCCCCACACGCGGGGGCTCGGGGACGCGCACGGAAAAGAACGAGGCCTGCGCCATGGCTACCGCTTCTTCGAGGCTTTCTTCGCCGCGGTTTTCGTCTCGCCCTTGGCCGGTGCAGACGTCTGCACAGCCGCCTTGAGCAACTTCTGGAGATCGACACCGAGGGTTTTCCCGATCGGAGTCAACTCGCGCGGACCACTCCAGTCGTCGTCCGCCAGATCGACAATCACCGAGAGCGCCAACACGCGCAGATGGTCATCAGCGGTCTTGGCTTTGCCGACGTTCTTCTCCACGTCCGCACGCCGGTCCCGGCATCCGGTGCCGCTCTCGAGCGCGGCCACGACGACCCCGACCAGGACGCCCGGCGCCGCGGTCTTCACCTTTACGGCGAACGCATCGACGATCGACTCCACGGCTCGGCCCCAGGCCTGGCGCTCCTCTTCCGCCTTGCGACGCCGCTCTTCGTCGCGCTGGCGCTCGCGCTTCCGCTGGGCCGCGTACTTGTCGGCACTGACCTTCCCACCCGTCGAGGCCTTCGCACGCGCCTGGCGCTCGGCTTTCCAGTGGACGTCACACTCCTTGTGAACACACACCCGGAAGGCCTCGCCGCGCCCCGGCCCTGCCACGACGACCCCGAGGACCGACCGGTCACACGTCTTCGACGCCTTCGGCGGACCGTAACCCTCGCGATCGAGCTGACCATCCGCCTGCTTCCACGAGCTCGAGTGATAAATGCGCTGGGTGTTGCCTTCCTTCGCGTCCGGTTGTGTGAAGCTGTTGCGCGTGATCTGCACGACCTTCTCGGCCTGCTCGACCGCGCGCGCGGTCTCGGGATAGATCTCGGCGTTGACAGCCTTCAGGTCGAAGCGGGCGTGCTCGCCGATCCAGCTCGCGAGCTCGCGCACGGAGCGCGTCTTCAGTCCGACAAAGGGATCCGCCTTACGCGCAGCCTCGGCCGCTTCCTCCTCGGCAGGCGTCAGCTCGCCGCCCTCTTCCTGAAACAGCGGCGCGGCGTAGCGGTCGTCGATCTGCTCGGGATCGAGGATGCGCGCCTGCACGTCGGCCGTCTCGCGCGCAATCAGAATCGCGTGACCAGCCGAGATGCGACCAGCCGCGAGCAACTGCTGCCCCACCGGCACCAGGTCGCGCAACTTGATACGGTCGTAGACGTACTTGCGCGAGACCTTGATGTCGCCGGCGATCGCGTCGATCTGCACGCCGCGCTTCGTGAGCTGGTGGAACCCCTCGCCCTCCTCGAGCGCGTTCAGGTCCTTGCGCTGCCGGTTCTCGATCACCATCATGCGCAGGACCTGGACCTCGGTCAGGCCCTCACGCACGATGACCGGCACCACCTTCAGCCCAGCCAGGTCCGCCGCACGCCACCGACGTTCGCCGGCGACGATCTCGTATCGACCCTTCACCTTCATCGGCCGCACCACGAGCGGCTCGATGACGCCGACGTCGGAGCCCATCGTGCCCGCGAGCTCCTTGAGCCCGTCCGGGTCGAAGTGCTTCCGCGGATTCAGCGGCGACGGCTCACAGCTCGCCCACGGGACGATGCGAAACGCGTCCTCGCCGACACTCGACGCCGGCGACTCAACGACGGGCACTGCAGCAGGTGAAGCCATGCGACATCAACTCCTTCACGCGGCGTGATGAGCGGTTTGTTGCGCCCGCTGAAACGCCGCACGTAACCGCCCCGCGAAATCCACCACGTCGGTCGCGACGGCCGTGTCGAGATCGAGGACCGGAAAGGGCCACGGGCACCACCCGTTCCGCTCCCAGGTCGCGTCCCAGTTCGATTGCGCCATCTTCACGGCGCAGTCGGCGCAGCGCTGCAGGTCGGCCTCAGTCACCAGGGCGTAGACCTCGCCCGCGCCAACCGCCGCACCACAGGACCCGCAACGGATCGACGTGCGCACCGTAGCGGAGTCAGGCTCACGGCGAGAGCTCACAGGACCGCCGACCGCAATCAGGAACTTCATGGCCCGCCGCCGGTTCCCACCTGAAACAACTCCTCGTAGCGCTCGAGGAAACGCCGGCGCGCAAACTCGGCGCTCCACGGCTGAAGGCGCGGCGCATACATCGGCGGCTCGAGCGGGCGCGACCACGACGGCGGAATCGGGAAGAGCTCGTGCGCCTCGTGCAGACACATCAAGTTGTCCGCGATGCGCACACTCTCGGGAATGCGACCCGACAACCCGAAACGCTGCAGGCCGATAGCGGTCAGGTGCGCGTGCAGCGCGTTGAGCACAAAGCACCCCGGAATCGATCGCAACGGTCGCGACTGATCGCCGAGAAAGGCCTCGGCGATGTCATGCAACAAGCCTTCACGCGCGTCTTCAGGCTCGCAGAGGTAGGACACGTGCACGCTGTGCTCGAGGACCGTGTAGAGCTCCTCGGTCTGTGCGACGAACCGCGGCTGCCGGAGACCGCGCGCCACGTCGTCGATGTCGATCGCATCAAAGGTCGGCGCCTGCAGATAGAGCGACCGACCCGTGAAGGTGTGCAGCGGAGTCGGCGTCAACTTCCCACCTGAGCACCGTCGGCAGTCCAGATGAACTGGTCAACCGGATAGTGGGCATTGCAGTTGACGCAGAACGTTGAGCCGTAGAACTTCGGATCGCGGGCGTATGTCTCCGAAAGCGCCCGCCCCATCGTCGTCACAGAGCCACACGTTGAATGCTTATAGCGGTCTCGATACGGCCTGACGAAACCCTTCGCGCGTTCTTCCTCGCACAGCACGATGTAGCTGCTGTGTTGACCGACGTTGCCTTCAGCCTGTTGCTTCGCCCGCGTGACCGACGGCGCCTCGCCGCTGGTCGTGCACATCTGTCGGCCTTGTCCGTCGTTCTCGTGTTCGTGCATGTCAGTTGACCTCGCTCACGACAATGCCGGACTGCTGAAGGATGCCTTTCAACTCCGCTTTGCTGGCGGCAGCGAAGACCACGATCTGCGTCACGTTCGCGAAGCCATTCATAGGAGGGTTGATCACCAGCGATTCACCTGGCGCGCGCTTCATGTGCTCGATGCCCTTGTCGGTCAATCCGACGATGACGACCTGACCAGCGCCGTCTTGACGTTCGGCGTACGCCCAGACGATGTGCTCGTTCTTAATCACCGCGCTCGCCCCAACTTCCTCGCCGCGACAGGCGCACCGAGCGACACCTTCAGCGGCGCGCCAGCCTTCGCCGGGAGCCTCGGACCGATCAGCGCACAAAGGCCCGCGAGGACCATGCCACGCGCCGCCTCGTGGTCATCGATCGGCGGCGCCACCAGGTGACCCAACTGCGCAGCCCGACGCGCGTGCACGAGCGCCTGGAGCTCCTCGGGCAACGCCACGAAGAACGCCAGACGGAGCGGACGCTCGCCGCTCAACACCCGGTGCACGTAGCCGCGATACTTCGGGTCGCCCTTGACGTGAACGGCGAGCGCTTCCTCCGTCCACCCGAGCTCCGTCGCACTCGCTCGCAGCAATTCGAGAAACAGCGCAGCAGCCGCGCAACTGGCGACGTCCGAACGGTCGCGTGCAGCAGGCGACTGGTCAGCGCTCGCTGACGCGGAGATCGGCGCCGGACCGGATACGGTGCTGTTCATAAATCAAAGCCTGATGAATGCGCTGAGAGTTGCCCCGATCCGCTTTCGTCACCGCTCGGGACCACACGGCTCCACAGCTCCACTGCGCACGCCAGGACACGCAAATCCGCGCGCAGCAGGACCGACGAACCCTAGAAACCAGCCAGCACTGCCAAACCAAACACGACGTAACCCAGACCGATCACCGTCGCCGCGGCGCCGGCGCCGACACACGCCCACGCCGCGAGTCCGACGACCACCCGCTTCCTCACCGCCATCGCGCCACCTGACGATTCGCCGCCCGAGACAGAGCCGCCGTCCGGTTTCGCGCGTTCCGCTTCCGGCGATACGCTTTGATGCTGACGTTCGTCTCCCACTTGCCCGTCCCATCCGGCGACGGCTTGTGTTGAATGCCGGACGGGTGACGCTTCGATCTGAGCCGCTTGTCGATCTTGTCGGTGAGGATGCTCATCGCTTACCTCTTGAACGGCACGACGCGGCCACCAGCCATGACCATGATCTGGTCCTCGTCGCGCCACATCTCGACCGGCTTCTCCCACTCGCGCGCGAGCGAGACCCGAACCTTCTGCTCGCTCGTCACGGACACACGCTGACCGATCTCCATCAACCGCTGACCGATCGCAATGAAGTAGAGACCGAGCTGCAGGACCACCTTTCGCCACGTCCAGCAGCGCAACCAGGTCAGGCAGTCCGCCACGAAGTCGTCGAGCTGCTCACCGAAGCCGAGCGATCGTCGGTGACGCCAGATCGCGGCGATGAAGACGAAGGCGACGAGGAGGAAGGCCAGCGCGCGCATCAGTGACGCACCTCCATGCGCTTGACCGGACGAGACAGCCACGACAGCGGCCACGCTGAACGCTGACGCTGAGGACCGACAACGAGATAGCAGAGCGCGAACGCGTCCTCGCCTTCCTTCGCGAGCAGGTACGTCCGCTCGTTCGTGTCCCGGTTCTCGCTGCAGGCCTGCACCGTCATCCCGGCCAACTTCGCCGCGAACCGGATCAGGCGCTCGCGCATCTCCACCGAGAGCGTCAAAGGTTCTCCTTCTTCGTCGCGAACGCCAACGCGAACGCGATCAGGACGCCGATGAACAGCCACTCCATCAGACCCTCCCACCCACCAGCCGCAACGCCGGCGGATGCGCGCGTGGCGATCGACGCGACACCACGCGCGCATCCGCCACCGAGGCTTCCTCGAAATACCGATCCACTTCGGCAGTGCTGAACTTCAGATGCTCGCCACGCGCGCGACGCGGAAGCGATGGAATCGGGAACGTGCCCGCGGCGATCCGCCGCTTGCCGGTGCGGTAGGAGATTTCGAGCCGCTCGCAGCACGCCCGAAGGCTCATGGCGCGCGCGGTCATCGCGAAGACCTCCGACGCACCCACCAGAGGCGCACAGCGCCGATGACGCCGAGCACGCCCGCAGCGATCAGGACTAGTTGCGCGGCGTCGAGAATGAGGCTCATCACCGGACCAAGAGCGACAACGTGCCCACCGCCTGCTGGACGCGCGCGAGCATCGCGCGGCCGAGCCCGTAGTGCTTGTCGAGTTCCTGAATGAGGGCGATGTGGAAAGCCGGAGGGAGCAGAAGCAGTTGCGCGAACGACGGGCACTGTGTCTCGTTGACCGACCGCATCTTCCAGATCAACGACTCGCTGACTCCGAACAGGTACGCGACCTCGCCGGTCTGGATGCTGGACCCTGTCAACGCAGCATCGAACAGCATCGAGGCCAGCGCGACGGCTTCCTCTTTGTCCGCCTTCCGGACCGGGCCGCAGGCCTTGTCCGTATTCTGGACAACCGCTGAATCGCGGTCCGTTTTGTGGACTTCCATCGGGGGAAGGCCCATCTGAGAATTGCTACGTGAACGAGTCACGCCGATACCCTCAGTTCAACCGGAAAGATGTCCTCGGCGTTGATGCCGGAGAGACCACCGCGCTGCAGGGCCTTCACGATGCGCATCACAAGCTGGTAGCCGGGGTTCTTGTTTCGGCCGTTCTCGAGGTCATGGACGACGCTGACGCTGACGTCCGCTTCGCGCGCGAGCTCAGACAGCGTCCAGCCCAGAAGGACTCGCGCGTCAGTAAGACTCATTTTCGCCACGTCGCAAAAATTACGACAGAGCGAAACAATTGTCAAGCCTCTACCGCAACTTTTTTCGTTTAAACGCTAACTTGTTGATTGATCAGCGGATAACGGTGAACAGTTGCGCTGTGGCTGCGAGACGGCCCGGGCCTCATGCTCAGTTGGGCGCGTACGTGCGTCGAGCAAGAGAGCGAGCGGGAATCAACCAGGGCGAGATGGCAGAGAAAGCGGACATGCGTCCGGCTCAACTCTCTGCCCTTGAAAATGGCGCGAACGTCGAGATTCAGTTCTACGAGCGCGTAGCTCGAGCGCTCAACTTTCGCGGAGCGCTCGAACTATTCACTTCGGGCGGCGACGACCAGACGAGAAAGATGCTCAGGCTTTGGAGAGCCCTGCCAGATGACGAGGCGCGTAACGACGTGCTCCGGCAAATGCGGGACTGGATCGTGCGTGACGAGGGATAGCGCGCCACATCGCCCGAAGAATCAGCGGTTGTGACGCAGCCGGGAGAGCCGCGAATAGAAGTATTGCTGCAGCGAGGCGAGATACGCGACGACACGACGACATGGGCAACCACCTCCGGGCTGGGGAACCAGCGATGGATACGCTCGGGAGATACCGAGCGAAGCCATCAACGTTGATCAAGGGCATGACAGGGCCGGTCATACGGTTCAGTTTCGCCCCTGAGTTTGCCCCAATCGTTTGATCGTTTATGAGACAGGGCCGATGAAAAACCTTAGAGAAATGGTGAGGTGCTATCGGAGCACGCACAATATGTCGACCCGGCAACTCGCCGGCAACATCGGCATCCCGCGCGCCACTTTGAACCGTTTCGAACGGAGTTCGGACGGAATGGGCGCCGACTCGCTCGCTCGGTTAATCTGCTGGATGCTCTCGAATCCGCGCCGTCCCGGAAGAGGGACACGGTAGTCGAAATATTTTACGCAACGCCATGAAAAAGGAGGTTTCGTTGATGCGTCTCCCCCGACTCGTCGCCATGACCCTAACGCTGTCAACGCTGTTCATCAGCGTCCCAGTCACAGCCGATGCCCAGGTCGCCTCTCTCACGCCAGACGCCACGGCGAGCGCCATTCAGGTCGGGGCAAAAGCGAAGGGACGAGAGCAGGGACTCGACCTTCAGGATTCGCTTGGCGCACTCGCCGCCCTGGATGGCTACGGTGGCCGCGACGGGTTCAGTGTCGTGTTGCATACGCCGACAACGTGGATTCGACAGCGCGCCTCGAACGCCGCTAAGCGCTACGAGACGTTCACCCCCGCCCACGTCACCGACGATGATCGAGCGCCCGTCCTGCGCGTCACCGCACATCCCGACCTCCCCCGCCAGGTAACCGCGGCCGGCATGCGCGGCACGTCGTCGGTCGACCATGTGGTGCTCCAAGACAAGAGTCGAAAGGTCACCATTCAACCGATGGCCAGCGAGAAATTCGACGTCGAAGCGGCCAATGCCGTTGGTGGTCGCGTGATGTTCAATGGACTCAGCGCACAGTTCCCTCTCGATGCCTTACGAGAGCTGCGGGGCCCAAAATCGGACCAGGAGTTCTTCGTCGTCGTGATCGGATCAACGGGAGAGGAAAAGCGGTTCGAGGTGAAGAAGAAACACTTCGAGCGGTTGCCCTGAGGCCTATGAACTGGGCCACCCACGATCACGTCCCTCCGAAGAAACCGGGCCCGCCAGTGCCCGTCCGCATCGAGGTCCGCTGGCGCGTGCTCATGGGACCGAGCGGACGCATCCTCTCGTGTGGTCTCTACGAGCATCCGGCCGGCGTCGAACTGCGCTGTGGCTACGACGGCCAGGACCCGCTGCGCACGCGCGTCGAGCGATCGATCGGCGAAGCCCGCACGCACGCCACGTCGTGGCTCGACGCCATCAAGGCGAAGGGCTCCTGCACGGAGCTGCCGCCGGACGCATGAAATCGGCACCCGCTCCGGCCCGCCGCCGGAAGACCTGGAAAACACTCGCCGCCGGGATCTACGAGAACGCCATCACGCACGGCCGCCGCGGCGTCGTCAACATCGCCGCCGGGCGGAAGGAAAAGCGCTTCCCTCCTGACACGCCGGTGATCGAGATCCGCCGCTGGCGGAATGAGACGAAGACAAAGCTCGAGCGGCTGCACCCGACCAGGCGCGCCGGCGCGATCGGCCGCGGCACGTTCAGCGCCGGCGTGAAGTCGCATATCAAGACACTGGCGATCTCCAGCTGGCGAAGCCGGCGCTCCGAGTTGAAGGCGTGGGAAAAGGAATTCGGAAAGGTCCACCGCTCACGCGTCACCTCGGACCACATCAAGCGCGCCATCAAGAAGTGGGTCGACGCCGGCGTGCCCCCGAAGACGATCCTCAACCGGGTGCGCGCGCTGACCGCGATGTATCACGAACGCGACGGCAAGGACGCCTGGACCCCCGCGGATGACGTCCGCCTGCCGAAGCTGTCGAAGACGCGCAAGCCCTTCGTCGCCGCGCAATTCATCATCGACGTCGAGCAGCGACTGCGCGAGCAGACGGCCGCCGGCACGCTCGAGGACGGCGAGCAGTGGCGCGGCCGCTTCATGGTCCTGACGGCGTGCGGCGCCAGGCCGGTGTTTCTGAAGCGGGCGCAGCCGGCCGACGTCGACCTCGAGCGCCGGGTGTGGGGCATGGCGAGCGCGAAGGACGGCGAGCCCGTCGAGCTCTTTCTCAACGACGAGATGCTCGCCGCGTGGGAGGTCTTCATCGCCGCCGATGCCTGGGGCGACTTCGACGCGAGCGAGTACGCGCGCATGGTCCGCGCCGCGGGGTGGCCGGCGCATCTCAAGCCCTACGCCTCGAAGCACACCGTCGGCCGCGAGCTCGGGGAGCGCGGCGTCGACCTGCAGACGATCGCCGATTGGTTTGGGCACAGCGACGCGAAGACGACGCGCGAGAACTATGTCCCCGTTTTGAACTCGCAAATCCGCCGGGCGAGCGAACTCTTGAACGGTCGCCTGCCGTGGACCCCGAAAAGTGGCCGATCGTTGGCAATCGATGTTGGCAAGAGTTCTGAAGAGGAGCGCAACGATCAGATTCTGAAGATCTTGGAGGAGATACGATGCTCACTGAAGCCGGGCTCATAACCCAAAGGTCGGGGGTTCAAATCCCCCCCCCGCAACCACTAGATCCCACAGCACTTAGCGGATTTCACGCCCCGCGATTCGTCGCGCTGCGCCGCTTTTGTTCGGCCGTTTTTCCCGCCAATAGGGCCACCCGGGGCCATCGCGGGTCATCAAATGTTGGCAGTTACATGTTGGCACCGCGGAGGTTCCCAGCATGAGACACCATCCTGATCACCCGCGCCCCTGGTCTGAGATTCAACCCACTCTGAACGCCGAGGAGCAGGCCGGGTTCCTTACCTACGCCGCCGCGCGGGGGTTCACTGCGCTCGATACCGACACCGCCGCCGATGTGGAATCCCTGTTGGCCGACTGGCGGACGGCCGGGAGTCCAACCGCGCCTCGTCCCTCATGCGCCTGAGCCTGACGCGCCAGCTCGTGACTCGACACCTGGGCTACTGGCTCACGCGCGAGCGTCCTCTCTCGCGTCTGGGACTGGCGTGGCTGGCGCTGCGCACCGCGTCCGACATCGCCCCACGCGCGGACATCTACCACCCCGAGCGCATCGACATCGGGATCGATGTCCAGATCGGCGCCCGCGCCATGTTGAACTTCCGATCCGGCCGGCGTCCGTTGCCGAATGACCGCTGGTGGAATCTGCGCATCGGTGCCCACTCCAAGATCATGCCGGAGGCCAAGCTGATTCCCCAGCAAGGGTGGATTGACATTGGCGCGCACTGCTCGATTCAGTACGGGTGTCTCCTGTACGGCGTCGGCGGTCTGACCATTGGCGATCACACGCGCATCGCGGCAGGGACCATCATCGCCCCGATGAACCACACGTACACGGACACGACTCGTCCCATCTGGCAGCAGCCGGAAACCGCTGACGGCATCACCATCGGGCGTGACTGCTGGATCGGGGCGGGGGTCAGGATCACGGACGGCGTCACGATTGGCGATGGCTGCGTGGTGGGGGCTGGAGCCGTGGTCACGCACAGTCTACCGGCATGGAGCGTGGCCGTCGGCGTGCCGGCGCGCGTCGTCCGGTCGCGGATGCCACAGAGCGCACCGGGATAAACCTTCGCTGTCACGCCACGGCACACGCGGATCTCGGCTGTCTCATCGGCTCCCACCCGCGCGCGCCGATCGGCCTTCTCAATACGGCGCGTCGATTGGATGCACCGACGGATCGTGATCGCCGTTGTTCCGCACGACGACGTCGTCGTGGACTTCCTTCAGGTTCGCGTGCCGGCAGCTTGCGTACGCCGCGTAGGCGTCACCGTCGATCGTGATGCCCCACGGCACGAATTCCGAATTGATACGATCGAGCTGGCGTGTCCGCTCGCTCGTGTTGCAGACAGGCGCCGGCGGAACTGTCTCCACCGGAGGCGGCAGATCGATCGGCGGTGGATTCGCGAACCCGCCGATCGCGAGATGGCGCAGCCACACGTAGTCGTGCAGAAACAACCCGACGAGAATCATCCCGTCGTCACCCGGGAAGCGTGGCGGCGCCTTCAGGTGCAGCGTCATCTCCCCGTAGTTGACGTCGGACCGATGGCGCGTGCGCTCGTCCTTCTTCCCCTGCAGCAGCACGAGCTCGTTCAGTGACCCGTCGGGATTAAGGATGCTCCACGACACCGCCCCAAGCGAGCCCGTCGTTGAGGCCAGGCGCCACTTCGGCGGATCGTCGATCGTCGAGACAAGCACGACCTCGTTATTCGAGTACTCGATATAACCCCAGGGAAGCTCGATGCGCGGTGGCGCCGGCGCCTGAGCGAACGTGGACGTCGCTACGAATAAAATCACCAGCGCGAGGCAGGACGCGAGATGTCGTCTCCGTGCGGTCATGCGGCCCTCTTCGCGCGCGCGTCACGCGCCTTGTTCTGCAGGTTCACCACGGCGTCGATCACCTTCCTGACGGCGTCCTGCACGTCGTTGTCGAACATCAGATCGAGGTCGAGTCCGCCCATCATCGGTGCCAGCTGACTGACGACCGTGACCGCCTCGTCCTGCTTGTCTTTGCCCTTCTTGCCGCCGGCCAGTCGTTCGACGAGGCCGATCGCCGTCGTGATCAGCGGCATCAGCTTTGGGATTGCAGCCAGCCACGCCATCAGAACCCCATCCTTTGCCGATCGTTGATCTGCCGTTGGACGTTCAGGAGTTCAGCGAGAATCTCGCCAGGGCGAATCGCGGCCCAGAAGAACCCTTGCTGAGCGGCCCACTGCGCGACGCTGTGCTCAACCCAATGGAGCACCGTCCAGGCGTTCAGTTGCACGTGCGCGACCATGTCACCGGTCGTGTTGTCGAAGTCGAAAGAGTAGCTCACACCGGCGGCCGACAGTCCGGCGAGCACGGCGCCGAGGACGGCGTTCAGCTTCCCGGTGTCCTTCGTGATCCAGGCGACCTTGTCAGAGCGTTTCAGCACCTGCAGGAGCACGGAGGCGATGACGGCGCTCGTCCCGCCGGCGATGACGACGTTGTCCATCAGGCGATCCTCTTCATGGCGGTCTCGACCTTGAGGACGTACGCCTCATTGCGGAGCGGCCCGCCTGGCGCGTTCCCCTTCGCCCCGCCGTTGTAGCGCGCGAGCGCGGACCGGATGTCTCCCGTCTGCCGGAGCTCGCTCGCCAACTTCAAGCACCCGTATTCGAGGCCGAGCTCGAGATCGCACAGTTGCGTGAGGTAGTGGCCGCGGAAGCCGAGCTCGCGCGCGACCGCGCCCATGACCTGAAGGATCCCGAAGCTGGCCTGCTGCCCCCACCATTCCTGGTCAGGATCACCGGCGAAGCAGTGGAAGTCCGCCGGAGGCGCTTCGCGCTCGATCTCGCTCAGGTCGAGCGTCCGGAACGGTCGACCGAGACGCACGTCCCAGAACCAGCGGTACTTCGGTTCAGGATTCCAGGCCCACGGATTCCAGGCAGACTCGATGCCGGCTTGCGCGCGCACGACGCGCGGATCGAGGCCGTGGCGCTGCGCCGCGGTCGTGATCGCCGCGGCGATCGCGGCTCCGCTCATGGAATCACTCCGAAGAGTTTCAGTGCTCCGAGCACGGCCCCCACGCCGAGCGTGGTGGAACCAACCGCAATCGTCACCTCTCGCCGCGTGATGGCCTTTCGGTCATCGCTCACCGCCTGGTCCTGCTCAACGCGCCCATCGGACCAGCGCCCGGTGTAGACGATGCGGCCCATGCGGTCCATCTTGCCGTCGTGCTTCGCGACCCGCTCGTCGAGGCCATCGAGGCGCTCATCGTGGCGCGCGATGTCCTCACGCGCCTTCTGCACGCTCCCGTTAGTGCGCAGTTGCTCCTGATACACGGTGGCCAACACGCGCCGCATCTCCTCAAAGCCGCGATCCATGACTTCGAGAATCACCTTCCGGGACGCCTCAATGTCCGCCCTGGTGACGTCGCTCATGCGAGGCCTCCGACCAGCGCCCAGGCATTGACCTGGAAGGTCAACGGGTTCGTCTCCTGATCGCTTGTCACGTGGCCTGCTGTACTTTCACGATGACCGATAGGCATGAGGCACAGGCTCCCACCTGTGGATCGTGCTCAGGCCGTCGCGTTCTGCGCCACAGGCGCGGCGGCCGTCTCGTGTACTTACGCTCTCGTTTTACGCCACTTCGCCGTACGCGGGACTGTGAACAACTCAGCCCCTTCAAGCCGCCAGAACCCGCGCGGCGGCGTCCGCCCGCTTCAGCCGCGCCAACTCCGCGACGATCAGTTCTACCTGTCGCCGGTCAATCTCCGCGATCTCCTCCGGTGTCACCGAGACACACCCTTGAGTACCGGCGGCGCCGTCAGCGGTGTCGGATCAACGGCGCCGAACACGAAAGGGGCGGATTGCGGCCCCACCTGTAGCTGTCCGGTCAACTGATTCCGGTTGTAGGTCGCGGCCCTCACTTCATGATCCCCGCGCGCCACCTGCACCAGTGGCGGCGTCTCGTAGAGGATGAATCCGCTCCCCGAAGGAGCCGTCAGCGGGACAATCGCAATCAAGTCATACGCCTGCCCGTCCACGTAAATCACCACCGCCTGCACGTTGTCCGTGGATGGTGAACAGAACGCGACCTTGTGTGGAGCGCCTGACTGAATAACGGTGCCGGTTGGCGCCGCCTGATCGCAGGGGTGCGTCTGGGCCGACGCGAGCGCCGGCAGGAGCAGGAACAACAGGAACAGCAGTCGTCGCGTCGTCAGTGTCATTGTTTACCTCACCACCGGAGACTCATTCGCGAGCACCGCCGCGCGGCGCCCTACCGTGATCAACTCCTTCGACACGAGCATGTCGAGCCCGCTCGCGGTATC
>Ga0137430_1000148_pt1 | contig 19389 bp, 33 predicted proteins | sample EasRivERMZT754_2_FD_104651 | JGI IMG/M metagenome (GOLD analysis project Ga0137430, IMG submission 104651) | Soil microbial communities from meander-bound floodplain in the East River, Colorado, USA - East River MetaG ERMZT754_2 | ecosystem: Environmental > Terrestrial > Soil > Floodplain ...
ATTTTAAATAAATTTGTTTGTTCTGTTAAACTAAACTGTGCCATTTAAGGCCTCCTTTTATGTTCTTCCATAAATACCTAGATCATCGAATGTTTCAAACTCGTCGCTATCCTTCGCCTTAGAGGAAGATGATCCATATTCGCTCTTATCCTCGTAAGCAACTTTTTTATTAAGTTGTTTTACCTGCTTCGGTGAACCCAACTCCGCCTCAATATTCCGTATGATTTCTTCGTCTGGGAGTTGCGGATTATCTCTTAGGTATCCAGCAAGTTGCAGTACGAGTTCATCATCGTCGATTAGCGAAGAATCAACTGATTTCAGCAAACTTTCAGACCTCAAAACGGCAGGAAGGCTTATAGCGTAGGCGATTACTTGATCTGGGGTTAATTCATTTTCCTTATTCCCTAAGGAAACAAGGTCATTGTATGCCCCGACAAATGCATCTTCCGATACTCCGCTTGCTTCTCTTTGCCTTGTTACTTCGTCAATGAACTTTTCCGTTTCCAATTTCTCTTTAAGAGATGTTCGAGAAATTTCCTGTCTCTCTTTGAGATAAGCATTTTCTTTCTCTAGGAAATACTTTGCTCTCTCAACTTCGTCCATTCCTTGTAACATATCAAGTTCATCAAGTTGCTTTTCAAGCACCTTCTTATTAAATTCATAACGGTTTCGACCAGTCAGGTCAAGTAGATAATTTAATGCCTCTAACGGATTGGTGTCAGGATCATCAAGTAGTTTACCTATTTTACCAAAATGATCGGCTATTTCATTTCTTTCTTTTTGATAAGTTTCATATTCAGTCCTAAAGCTGGCTTCCTTCTGTTCGAACTCGGTGGCCTTAGCAATAACTTCCATTGCGGTTCCGTAGTTCTCTTTGATATCCGCCAAAGATACCATGTCGTATTTGTCCCCATTCTTGAGGCGAAGTTGCATATCTGGGTTAAGTTCATAAGAATCCTCCCCATCAACAGCTTTTATAGCTTTTTTAGAATAAATAGGAGCCTTAGGTTCTTCTGTGACTTCTTCTTTTTTTTCTTCTTTTTGTTCTTCTTTTGGTTTATTGGAATCGTCGGTCTGAGTCTCCAAGGAATCCGTATCCGGTTTTTGCTCATTTTTTGCCTGTGGAGTTTCGGTATTAACAGGAACTGGATTATCGAAGGTATCTATATTTCGATCTGTTCCCGTTGAGTCTGCCTGTATAGTTATTGGTTGTGCTTCAAAAATATCGTCTGCCATAAATCTCCTATTGTTGTTGTGGCGCTGGCCCCGCGTCTTCCATATTAGCTTCTGGTTGTCCTGCTGGTTGTCCTGGTTGTGGTGCTGCTCCTGCCCCTTCTGCTCCTCCTGGTACCCCTAACTGTTGTTGCATACCTTGATTCATCATCAAGGCCTCTGCCGGTTGAGGTTCTTGTGGGATGGTGAAGAATAGTGGGAAGGTATCAACCATCGACATTTTCTGGGCAAAGAATTGATTCCTTCTTGATCTCTCATACATTAACATTTCCAATGTTTTTACATAATGTTCAATCTTTTTTCTAATCTCAGGATTAGTTTTGTCCTTGTAGCTTCTCTCTTGCAAAGCTCGCAGGAAAATATCGTAGTAGGTGAGAAGGTCATCATATAGTTCAGGATCGGCAACCACTTCCCCTTCAAGCAAAGAATCTAGTGCCGACCTAGCTGCGGTTGCGGCTATGGTGGCCTGATCTTTATAGGCATCGTCTAGTCCTAGCTCTAGCATCTGAACTATCTCTGGCCGCTTAAATACAGGGTCATTCTGAGTTACAGCATTGAGGTCAATAATCGCAGAAATTTTTCCAGTTTTAGTATCAGGGAGAGAAGAAGTATTTTGAATTTTAATATCATAGACTTTCGAGAAGTTTGCATCTTTTAAGCTCTTTATTAAATAGGTGTTATCTTTTCCTAGAATATGAACTGTCCTGTTGTCTGATTCGTCATAATATTGTGCCATCAAACCAAGCATCATCCGATAAGTTTTCCTAATTCTCTCTTTTCTTTTGGCAGATCCGATAGCCCCTCTTTGAGATTCCTGTTCATCTAAGAATCTTAGGGCAGAGTTGGCGGTAATTCCCTTTGGTGGCTCACCTCTTGAGATATCGTAAACTCCTGCCATTTTGGTGATGTAGGCTTCCAATTTGTCTTGGTAGTTAAATATCTCCGCGCCAGTTGGATTTGCTTGCACTAATTGTGGTGGTCTAGGCCCTGCATATTCCACGATAACAAAATCATTATTTAAGGAGCTAACCGTACAGGCACCTTTAGGAACCATCCACTTAGGAGCAGATCCAATGCCATGATTCCGAGCAATGCCACTAGCAATATTATTAAAGTGTCTTTGCAGTTGTTCGATATTAGAAATAAAAGAACGGCCCCAAAGCTCACCATACACATCAATATCAGTATCAGGGACACAAGGTAGCTCGCCATGATCATAAGGGAAATCTCCTTCATATAAAATTGCATCTCTCACATACACTATGTAGGCACCTTCACAAACGTGAGAGGTCTTTCTGTGGTAATAGTGCTTGATACAAACGTAGTTTTGGTAATCCATTATTCTCGATGAATCGTAATCATAGTAAAAATCCATTTCTGGATCACTTGGCCTAATGTCTTTCTTTTTGTGTGGCCATCTTGCTTGGGCCTCCGATATATGCATCCACTCGATCCAGAACAGGTCATCCACATCCTTCCATTTTGTTTTGGTTGGCTGTGGAAAGACCCTGTCCGGACCCATTATGAATACGTCAACGTCGCCAACTCTTACTGGTTTATCGATATTTTTATTTGGAATATATTTCCCTGTCCCTTTGTCGATGACAGGAATCTTCACACCCTGATCTATTAGCTTTTGGTATGCTGGGTGGAATGGCCCTAATTCTTTGTTCCAAAGGACGAACGTAAAAGAATGACCAAATGTATAAGTAACTCTATCACCTTCAAGAAAAAGTCCATCTAAGTTTATCTCATCTGCCCTAGAATCTAGTAATAGTTTACACGATTTTGCATTGTTTATGTCAATTTGTGTGTTGGTCTGTGGGATTAAGGCTATGGCAACCTTATCCCTAGCTCTACTGGCGAGCTTGTTTTCTAGCATCTCATTGACGAAATTGATTACGGCCTTAGGTCGTCTTGATGACGATATAGCGCCTGAATCATATTGGTCGTTGTTAGTACGAGAAGCATCCTTGGTATCCATGTTAGACCATTGGATTCCTTTGAACAGATTCATGTACCGGCGATAAACACTCATTCTGGATTGGGACATTTTCACACGTGCATCGAATGCTAAATTCAACCATTCTAAATCTGTGGCAGGGTGTGGAGCTTGAGCGCCGGATGAACTGACTATCTTATCTCGCCTATATGCCCAAGGAGGAATTTGATCATAATCGCCTACTGATTCTGTGCTATTGAACTCGTCAAAACTGCTGCTTGCCATAAAACTCCTTACAGATGTTGTTCGTCATCAGCGTACATCTTTTTTAAGAACGCCTGGCCATCATCGGTCTTTCCGTCAGTTATAGGTACATACTGTATTTTGTGGGTGGACTTCGCCATCGCCCTAATCTCGATAAATGCCATTATTGCTAATGGTAGCGAAATTACGGAAAATATCAAAGAGCTAATAGCGATTAATTGGTGGATTAACATCAACGAATTCCTCCTTAATCCGGCGTATCTTAACTTCCTTGCTGGCCTCTACCACTACTGTAGTGGAGGAACCAACATGGCGTAAATATCGGATAGTTATTTCCTCCCCATCGGGAAGAACTAATTTAATATGATTATGGGGTCTGATTTGTACTGTAAGCTTGCCTTTCATTCGCTGCCCTACCAATAGTATTCACTTGTTATCATTTCAAACGGATCAAGGTCATCATCACCCCTGACATCTTGAGGTGTCAAGGGGAATCCCCTTTTATCTGTTCTATAAACTGGAATCTCGCCTTCTTCGGTAAAATAGTTGTCGGCGTTGAAGATATATCTTAGGCAATCGATAAGGTGGTCATTTTCTTTGGGGATTTTTCCCTTGTCGTCTTTCCGATAATTGGTTAATTCCCAATAAAGCATGGGGCATTTGTCGGAAATTATGAAATTCCCTTCCAACATAACCTGCTTAATCGAGGATAACTTTTCCTCTTTTTTTCGCAGATCTTTCACACAAGGCATGATGGCATCGTCAAATTCCATCACCACCTCAGTTTCAAACCAAGGTGCCGCATAGTCATATACTTTCATCCATGCTGAATCTGATATATTATAATTCCTCCAAATTTCCTGCGCTCTCTTATAGATTTCTTTCCCTGTTGTCTTGCTTTGATCTTTTTCGTAGATCTCGCCGATGGCATAAACCTTTTTGTTGTACTTGTTGATGGCAATCATAAGGACGCCAAAACAAGAAGTAGTACCAGGGTCAAAACACACATAATAATTAAAATGCTTAGGTTTTTCATTGATTACCGCCTTTATGTTTTCATCGGTGTCGATAAAGTTTTCCGTCATCATGGGGAAAATAAACTTAGCTCCACCTACTACAATATTGGCAAGATATTCTCTCTGCCAAATCTCAGGCTCACCCCTGGCAATTAGCGCTTGATGCTTATCCTCTAAAAAATCCCTAGAAATGTGTGGGTTCTTAGAGCTTGGCATTTTGTACCAAGCCTTTTTAGGAGCGCCTTTCCTACATTCATCTGCGAGTCTGCAATAAAGATTGTCGAAATTATCGGGTGGAGATCCTACTGCGAGCAAGGGTGCGGAGTGAGCGAGCAGGTTTGGTTCCATTACCTCGATGAAACTATCTTGAATATCTTTTAATTCGTCGAGTACGACGAAATGGGGATTGATACCGGCTACCGCCTCATAGTTATCAGCACCCTCCACCTTGATAAACGATCCATTCGCAAACGATAGCCGCAGATCCGAATTGTTTTCCTCAATCCCATACTTTGATCTTAAATCAGCAGGGAGAAAATGTTGAAGGGACTTATTTGCCCATACAATTTCTTTTGCCTGTTTTAAAAAGGGGGCGAAGTAGTAGCAGGATGATCCTGGGAAGGTCATGGCATATCGGTAGAGTGAGTACTTGCATAGCTCGGTCTTGCCCCATTTCCTTCCACATTGTACGAATACGAAGGAACATCCATCGTAGAAGATGGATTTCCCTACGATTATTTGTCCTGCATGGGGGACAAATGTCTCATGGAGATCTGATAGGACAGAAGCGTAGTATGCAAGTGATGTGTTCACATTGCCTGTGGCCCTGCATTGGCAATTTGTTGAGATGCCACCTCAGAAATTTCTTCCTGGGGTGGCGCTATTTTAATTTCTTTTTCTTTGCTCATTATTTTGCCTTTGGTGCAGCAGTTGTTGGTTGACAGTATAGTGGTGCTCTACATTTTTCTAGCATCTCTGCTTGGAATCTCATATCCACTTCCCGTACCATCATGGCTTCTTCGTGTAACGATAAACCTATTTCAAGTTCAATCTCTTTTCTAATCGCCGCTTTTCTCTGCTCAATTTCAAGTTGGTTCATATCGGTGGAGCAATTAAACAATCCCTTAACTTCGGTATCAAGTTCGGCGCTAACCGTTTCTTTCAATGCCTCTTTTTCATCTGCGGTCAACTTGGGGTTTTCTTTCAATGCAAGTTTTAGTGCTTCTGCAAATCTTTTTTCAAGTTCTGCTTCAATCTTAGCTTCATTGCCCGCTATTGGGGAATAGCTCAAGATTAACTCCCGACGGATTGCTAATCTCTTTTTCAAGATGTCCTGTTCCGCCTTTGTTTTCATCTTCTCGTCGATCATTGTCTTTAACTTCGCTTCCCTCTGTTCCTCTGTCTCCAGACAAAATGTGGTTATCGGTAGTGTCGCCATCTTTGTTTCCTCCATACATGGGATCGGACTTAATAATTGCAATAATCCTTTCCGGTTTTAGATTCATGTTTTTGACTATGTCGGTGGGCATCCCCATCTCAAGTCTTTGCATTTTATCTATTGTGCCTATTATAGCAGAAATATCTTTCAAGTCAGCAATAGATAAATCTTTCTTGGCATCAAGGCCCTCTAACCCACGCTGGAGTACAGACATGGCGGTAGCTTGAGCTTTAAGAAATATATGCCCCTTGTATTTTACAAACGATTTTACAGGAATCCTATCTCCTAGCAATTGTTTTTTCTTATACGCACATTCTGGTGATGTTCCGGTTTCATCTTCGCCAAATATTACCTGGCGAACTTTCTGTATTGGTAGCGCCAACTCATTGGCAATTTCCACGGCGGTTAAATCTTTTTTGTTATTGTATTGATCTGTAACCCCAGCTAGGTAGAGTTCTTCGATCATGGTGTCGGTGTCGGTACTCATTTTCTTTTTATAGGAACATTTACATATTTTTTCGGAGCTATATCTTCTCTCAGATTATTTTTCATAAAATTTTCTCTATATGCCTTTTGATTTTCGCTTAGATTGAAATAATTTGTACTTGGTATATCGTCTATATCTTTTTGCGATAAACCAAAGTTACTTCCTGATTTATATTCTTCCTTGTTCTTATCTTTTCCTTGAGTTACCCCAAGCCCAGAAGCTCCGCCGCCTCCACCGCCGCTACCAAATTTTCCCATATTATCTACAGGCCCTTCTTTGAGAGTTAGGGTGGATGCTAGTGTTCTGGATCTTTCCTTGGTTTTACTTTTCATTTCTTCCCCTGCGATTTCTGCAAATTCTTTTTCGCCTGCTCCCTATCTACTGCCTGTTCTTGTTCTTCATCAGTCAGGGTTTCCCCTTGTGGGATTAAACTGTAAAGACTTCTTATGGCAACAGCAACATCACTATCCATCAAATTGGTTGCCAGCTTTCTAGACCTTTCTTTGGTTTTATTGCTCGCCATATTGTGCCTTCTTCTTTTTATCAGCTTCAATCATCTTGGTATATTTGGCAGTAAGCTCATCTTTCAAACTAGTCTTGGGAGTTTCCTTTACCTTAGGCGCTACTGTCTTAGGTTTCCCACTAAGCAAATCATCAACCTCTTGATCTGTAGCGGTTGTGGGAATCACTCCCTGCATTTTCATATTATATTCACTCATTCCCGCCGCATCCGCCGCTTTTATCTTGCTGGCATCAGCGTCGCTAATCATAGCTATGGTTCGTTTTTTTGTCCTACTCATTTCTTATTCGTCCTATAATATCCATACGGCGCTGTCTCCGCCATGTAGCCTGCATTTAAACTCTCCACATTTTCCTTATCGTCTTGTGGTTGGAACATGGGCATCAGTTTTTTATCCCTAATCGTTTTCGATAACAGCTTGCTTATCTTTTTCAATTCTTCGTGAATTTCCTCTAGCGATCTCTCGGCATCCACGGTTTCTCTCCCTTCACATTCTTTTTCCAATTCTCATAAGTCTGTGGTTCCAATCTTTTTTCTTCTGGTTTATATCTTTTCAGTTTGTCAATCAAATCCCGTAGGTCTTGTCCCTTTTGATTCTTCGGATCTAGTTCATCGTCTTTCCCACCCAATACTTTTTTTGCGCTCATTTCTTCTTCTTTTCGAAGCGAGTTCCCTTAAAGGATTCCTCTGCCTCCGCTAGTAGGGCCGCATTTTCTTTTTTCTCTTTGTATTTTTTTACAGCAGACGGCATATTCTTTTCTCTCTCTTTCAGCGCCGCTGCCCCTGCAACATTTTCCTTGAATTTCTTTTCCTCTGCTTCACTCATCTTTCCGCCAGAACCAATTGCCCTGACATCCTCGCTTGTGTATAGAGATTTTTTTATGTCCTTGAACACATTTCCTGTTTCGGATTTGTATATTGGGAATGATTCTCTCTTATCGTTCATCGGAGATCTGTTTCCTGCGAATTTAATATCGCTATCTGCCTTTGGTCTGTAGTTGGGTATTGGAACTATATCTTTACGCCCACCCTGCCTCGGTTTGTATTTGGGAATAGGAATATCAATCGGTTCCTTGAAATTGAAAATCTGTTTAGGTTTTTTCTTATCCACAAACTTTAGTTTCATTGGGACTCCATGAGTTTATGTAAACTTAGTTCCTGCTTCTGTTTCCGTCGCCGTCTTGTAACGAGTTCCGTATCCGCCACCGTTTCCATTTACATTTTCAAGATTAAAGTAAAACAAAATCTAATGCAACAGAGGGAAAAGGTCAAGTACCTTTAACTGAAAAAATCGGGGGGTGGGAGGTAAAGCCATCGCGATGGGGGGGCGTCAATCCCTTGGTGGGGGTACCCCCGCGATCCCCGCAAGAAAAGGGCCCGCAAGAAAAGGGTCCGGATCTCCAGCGCAATCTCCAAGACTGTTAACTGAAGTTAAACTTAACCAACAAGTAGCCGTCCTTGCCGTCCTGTTTTAAATCGAAATACTCAATAAACCCGACTAATCTATCGCCACTTTTATTTATCGCAACTAGGCATTGATCCTCGTCGATTGAGCAAAACTCTATTTGATCAAAGGTCTCGATGTAGTCATCGTGGTTAAAAACGATTGACCTTTTCAGCTCAATTAAATCGAGTAAAGATTTCTCGGGAATAATTTCCTGTTTATCGTGCATAAAACTGAATGCGCTGATTTTTTTATTTTTCATGTTTTTTCCCCTTTTCAAAACCATAACACTATAATGATATTATTTAAAGAATAATGTAAATACTACACCATGGCTCCCCCTCGTGATATATGAAAGCATTTAATACTTTCTTCTTTATATATATAGTCAATTTTTTTTATTTATATTCATATATCAGGACCATGGGCCACTATATAACTTATTCATTATAGTACGAAAAAACCTAACACCTATTATAGACCGATCCCTAACGCTCATTAAATCAATTATAGACCATAACAGGTATTTCTTTCAATAAAACTCACAGGACCAAATTCTCTTATTGACTTGCATCATTGATATTTGGTATTGAAAAGGTCAACTTTAACCAAGGAGACTTTAAATGAAAAACAGTATTTTGATTTTTATCTTATTGACGGCATGTGCGAAAAAAACTGTTAATAATGATCAAGTGGAAAAAACCCCTGCAACGCCGGTTGTTGTAGTGGTTAAGAAGGGACCTGGTCGGACCGACTGCGCCCGACTAATTGTGCGAGCTGACAACAGTTATGTTATGTGCAAATATCGCGGTCAACTTAAAATTGGAGAACAGAAATGAAGACGTTATCAATTGTTTGTGGATCAGTTTTGATTTTTTGTGCCTTAATTGTTTTGCCTTCGTGTGGTTTTATTGCAATTAATAGCAATTTCCATCACACGCCAGGGATCTCAAAACAGGCCGTTAAGACCGTCAAAAAGGTTATTAAGGCAAAAACACCTAAACAGATCAAAAAACCTTTTAAAAGGCCCATTAAGGCCTGTCAATGTCCTATCAATAAAACCATTAATATCACCATTAAGTAGTTTTCCACCGATCAAGGATCGATCGGTGTTTTTTTCAATCCCTATAAAAAATACCTTATTTAAAAATAATGCGATAATGTGCATTATTTTATTGACGCTATATTTAAAACGCTGTATAACAGGCGTTATGTTGACAATTATTTTGATCACACTATTTATTTTAGCAATCTTTTATGAGGGTTCTAATACTCGTATTATTTAATTGACGATATTATTTAAATCATATTAAGGTGATGATATGATCACATCTTTTATTTATTTCTTAGTTTTTATGGCAATCCTTCACCTATTAACAAAAGATTTTTAAAATGAAACATCTCAATTTAATTTTATTGTGCCTAATTTTGATCTTAATGGATTTTATTGCAAGGTTGGTGATCCGGTGAGCTTTTATTTATGTATTGAAAACGGGGATCAATTTATTATTGAGGCCTCAGACTTGGCAACGGCCACCGAGGACGCTGAGTTATATGGTGGATCAGTTATAAGAAAATTGACAATTAAAGAGGTTAAAGAGGTTAAAGAAAAGGGGCATACAGGTGGATAAAAATCAATTTATGATTTCCTGCCTTAAGGATGAAGATTTTGTTGGTGTTACCAATGCTTTAAAATTTGGGGCCGATTTATCATATAAAAATTATTTGGTTATTAAATTGGCACAATATGCGGTTGATAATGGCCATGCTGAGTTTTGTCCCATATTGGTTTATCTAAAGGATTTGAAAGGTGATTAGATGAATTTATTTGAGGTGATGGAATTAGGCCCAATTATTGTTTGTGATGAAGATTTGGGGATCTTAATAACTTATAATGCTTCTTACTTTAATTTATTTATTATTGACGGTGATCGCTTTAAATGCACCGATTGCAGATATGTGGGATTAAGAGAGACCCAAGATATTTGGGATATTGTTAAAGAGGGTGAGAGATATTTAGAAGATGTTTTAAAAGAAATAGAGGATGAAAAATGATTGATAAATTTGATGATATAATTGAAAGTTATATCAATGGCCAATTTAAACAGATGAAAAAACAGATGGATAAAGTTTTGATATCTGAATTTTTAGAAAATGCAGATACTTTATCCCCGTATGAATTAGTTAAACTAATAACCATTTATTTTAAGTTGAAGGAGAGATAAATGAAAAGAACGGATAAGCAAATAATTAATTATTGTGAGAGGATGATAAAAAAATATGATTTTGATAAAGAGTTATTCAGGGAAAAGATTTTAGGTTATTGGATCAAATATGATTTAACTCATAACCAATGCAAGTTTTTAAACGATGTAAAGGATCGGGTAGAAATGCCTGACTGGAATTTAGTAAACTTTAAATGGTAGGGAGATAAAATGAAAATTAGGATCGATATAAATTTAGAAGATCATAATATTGCAATGGCGATTGCCTGTATGGAAATTTCTGGATATAAAAAAATAAATTCTAGGTCTGTTAGGGAATATCTTAAGAGTTATATAAGAAGTTGTGCAGAAGATAACTTGCATTTAATTGATCGTGAGTTTAGAAATCCCGAGCATCATTTCTATGAGATTTATTGTGATGCTAGGGAAAAATTAAAAGGAATCAAATGATTGATTCTTTAGATCATGGAGTGATTATGTTAATAATAGGGACATTGATTTTTTTAGTTTTATTGGCATCGTTCTAACTAACAGGGTAAGAGGGGAATGATGTTAGTAAAAATTAGGGCCTATTTTAGGCCCTTTTTTATTACCCTAAAAAGGGTAAGAAATTTTTTCATTACCCTATTTAGGGTAATTTTATTCCAGGAGTTTTGGATTTATAAAAACCTTTTTTTCATTCCTATGTTTTTCTACCTTAATCATATTTCTTTTTTTAAGTTCATTTATAATAGCGGTTATTTTAGTAAGGGAATTGATTTCCGGTGGCATCATTCTGGCCTTATAAATTGAGTTAATGGTATCCCCATTTTTAATTATGCCATTTTGGAACATGGAGATTACTAGTTTAGCGTCTGAGATTACAGATTCACAAAATGCAAGCCTAACATTTTCGGTATTGAATTCGAGTAATTTAATGGCAGTTTCCAAAGACTTCAAAGAAACTGTAGTAGGGACTACAGGACTTGATATAAACTCATAGAGATATGCCACCCTTACAACTAGGCCAGAATATTTAGACCAGAAGGTTTTGAGTTGCGGTGATTTTTCATTTTCAATTAACTCAATTAATTCCTGCTCATATTTTCTGTATCTAGCGTAAGCGTCGGGATCAAATTTAGCGGTTGTTCCAGGGGTCAAATTATATGCCTGAAAAAATGTTTTGGTGACTTCTTCTGCTAACATTGGATCTATCTCCTCGTCAATCGGTGGATATTTTTTTTTAACGTCATAGACTAGAAAAGACCTTTGGGCAAGACCATCATCAAAACTATTTATAATTCTGGTTACGTGTTTTTGATAGACAGTAGGCTGTATGGCCATAATAAGGGATAGGGCAAGAGATTCGGTGGTTGCCCCGCCTGCGGTTTTGGTTTGATAGTCGTGGCGAGATCCATCCCATGATTGGAGTAGAAATGGCCTAAGATGCTCCCATCCTTTTTTAGACATGGAATCAAATAGGCCTGATCCCTCTAAATGTAGGATTAGGCCACCAGTTACATTTGATTCCGCAACTTGCATCATTTTCTCAGGGGTCATTCCTTGCATAATTGGGTAATAGGGAACGGTAGAATTTTTGATTTGTTTCTCAAGAAAATTTAGCTGTGCCAATTCTTTTTTTATTTCATTAGCAGGCGCATTTCCCTTTTCCATTTTAGTTATTTTTCTTTTAAGTATTTTTATGTCGGCATAAATTGATTCTTTTGCGCTTGCGGATGCTTTGGATGTTTCCTTAGCTTCTTTTATGATAAATTTATTTACTTGATGTAATGGATATAGGGCGAGATCGGATACTGCGGATTTCCTTGATCCTGGCTCTGCAATACAGGTAACCCATATATTTGCAGCTTGAGTATAATTTGCTTTTTTGGGTTTAATGGAAACTTTATTGCCTATTAGGGATGAGATCGCCGCTATTGCCTGAAATAGCATCGGAGCTTCCGCAATGGATGAGTTGGCGGAATTTTTAATTATCCATTCTCTCCAAATGGCAGGGATTAGATCGTGTGTAAACAGAGGTTCCTTTTCTTTAAATTCCTCAATTTCATTCCACTCTCCTTGAGAAAATTCGATGGTTGATTTTGGGACTTCAAGTTCTTCGATTGATGTTTTCTTGGAATTTAAACTCTCCAACATTTTAGCGTAAAATGCTCCTGCATTTATTCTAGCGGATAAGGTTTTAAATCCCTTTGAGCTATCTAAAAAATATGGGTTTAAATGATTTCTTTCCTGGTCGTGTGCCAAAAGTAAATCAACAGCATCGTCTAAAGTAGTTTTTTTCCTGATTAGATCAGAGGTAAATGCCATCATGTCTTTATATCTATGGCCATCTTCTTCATCACTTTCAATCCTAGCCTTTGGCATATTTCTAGGGTCATAATGTTTTTTAACCGCTTCGATATTGGTTGGATCGAATACTGGAAGGGCATCGAGGTCGATATTTAATAATGTTTGGTTGGTAGTCCACCGATAGTTAAATTCCTTGCCGTCAGGATGTTCGCCAACTATTACAGTTTGCTTCCCACCAAAGAAAAACTCCACTTTCCCTATTGTGAGAATCTGTTGAGGTGGATTCCATGGATTAAGCACATCTGGGAAATTAATTCGATAAAATCTAGTAAATCCTTTCCTTCCCCTTTTCTCAACAGGGGAATACTGTAAGAGTTTTATCACTTCGGGGTCGTCGGTGTCACAATCAATGCAACAGATGTTAGATGCAGGCCCTAAACAAAGCCCTATCCCTGTCGGATCGGTGAATTTCTCCCACTCTTTAAGCATTTCCATTGGCGGTAATTTGTTACAATAATCCGACCAGGATTTGATTAGTGGCATTTTCCCTTTAACTGGAATTACTGAAAAACCTTTCTCTCGATATTGTTCTATCAATTCAAACAAACTTGTACCCATCCTTCGATCTCCGCTAAGACCTGTTCAACAGACCTTCCTACAATATGCAAACCAGAGCGTGATTCCCACATTTTCTTAAATGAAATTTGTTCTTTTCTTAATTTCCCTTCGCCTGACTTTACTTCAATCGCAACGACCGACAGAACTTTTCCGATAGGAATACAAACGATGAGATCTGGCCATCCATCGATCCCAATTCTGATCCAATCACCTTGTCTTTGAACCAGACCGGAAAAAAGAGGGAAGAAAATAGCGTCTTTATAAATTTTTTGAACTTCAATTTGAATCCTTTTTAAAAGTATTTGGTGTTCGTGATAACTGCCTTTCATATAAATATCTTATTGATTAAAAAATCAGTATTATGTTTTTCTTCCATGCCATCTAATTCTACTTGGCAAACAACGCCACATTCTCCTAAGTCTAAATCTTCGTGGCGGCCAGACCCTTCCACCAATTCATCTAAGAAAGTTCCTTTAATACAGCTTCGGTTAATCTCCCTCTCAACTTCCGCCATCCTCTTAAAATAATCGGGGAAATCTTTCTTTATTTTTCCCCAATAGCCTTTTCCTCCCTTAACACAGCCAACGCAATTACTGTTGTGGTAGCCTAGTTTATACATTGCAGGGATTTCCATTGGGATCTCTTTAAAGCAATCCTGTTTAGTCATTTTAAGTTCTATTAATGGGAATATGGCCTTAGCTTCGGGATATTGTTCTTGAAATCTAATCGCTCGATTGATTTGCTTATTGTCACATTCAAATCCAAAGATCTGGTAATCATATTCCATTTCTTTTTGGATTTCATATCGCATATCTTTTTTTAAAACTCCGGTACACTTTGCGCCGTAAGCAGAATTGATGAATCGATCTTTTCTAATTACATCAATAACATCGATATACTTTGGATTCTTTTTTTGGATGATTTTAAGACCATACCAATCTTCACAATCTTTAATAAATCTTTGATGGTCGGGATGGTGAGATCCTGTCTCAAAATAGATAGGTAGAACTTCATGTCCCTTATCAATTACTTTCTTAATTGCTACAGCAGAGGTTACTCCACCTGAAAACCATCCTATTATCATAACAAACTTTTAGGAAACCCAATCAGGTTTCCATATTTTTTACATTTATCCGTTCCAAATCTTTTTTTAAGTTCTTGCATTTCCCAGGAAGGTATAAAAATTCTCTTTCTAAGTTTAGTTAGTTTCAACTTTTCGTACTCCCTTACAAATAATTTTTCTTGTTCTTTTTCTTCGTCAACTTCCAATTGAACTAAATCGCCATCGAGGTAGTCAAGCTCCCTTCCTTTCTTTTTTTCTTTGACGTAACCGCAATAAGCACATTCCCCGCTACCTTCGTTTACTCTCCAACATTGTTCGCAAACCCATGACTTTACTTGATTCTTTTTCTTTGCTTTAACAGAGAATGGCTCCCTGATACTATAAGCACCGCCGTGTCGTAGGGAATTGCCAGCGAGATCCAAGATTATACAATCCTTCTTTCCTTCAAAAGGCCTAAGCCCCCTTCCAAGAATCTGTATATGAAGGTTAAGGCTCATGGTAGGTCGAGCAATTATAAGCAAAGACACAAAAGGAATATCAACACCAGTCGTAAGAATCCCCACGCTACAAATAACTTTGAGTTTGCCAGAGAGAAAATCCGAAAGGGTGGAGGTATTCAAATCTTTGGTTTCTGTTGAATTTATTTGGCCCGTGGGGATTCCTGCACCATTAAGTTTATCACAAATTATTTTTGCGTGTTCAATCGAAACTGCGTATAAAATAGCTGATCTATTTTCTCCATATTCCCGATAACATCTAATGATATCCCCAATAACCTGGTTGGTTGAGCAGGCACCAGTTAATTGCTTTTGATTAAACTCTCCCTTTTGGATTTTAACTCCGCTAACATCAATCATGGCAGGAATATAAGTTTTCTCAGGAACTAGAAATCCCATATCTCTCAACTCAAATGGTAAAACTTCTTCAATTACGTTCGTAAAATAATCACTATAAGGATAAGGTGATCCGGTAAATCCTACCACCCTGTGATTCTTATATTGGTTTAGAGCTTCCATGTACTTTTTGCCGGATTCCCTTACATCGTGGGCTTCATCCACTATCACTAAGGTATTTTCTACCTTAGAAAATGGTGCCATTTTCCTAGCATAGAAAGTATCAACAGAAGCTACTTGAACAGGGAGATCAGGATTGTATTTCCAGTGATCTCCCATCATTATTCCATGTGGAACATTTCCTTTCTCTAGGTTTAAAGATGCCTGTTCTACTAAGTGTCTCCTTCGCACTAGAACTAGAACAGGGTTACTCATTGATTGTTCGTAATTGGCAATGGTGGAAAAGATTAAACTCTTTCCACCACCAGTCGCTAGTGAAATCAAATTCTTTTTGTGGAAACAAAAAGAACTATAAAGCTCTCTTGCGAGGTTTTTTTGATACTGTCTTAGTTCCACTTTCCACACTCCCACCAACTAAATCCCTTACAGTCACTTTCCCATTAGTAAATGCTTCTATAGCTAAAGCATATTTAAGGCTAGGAGATCTTCCCTTTACCCAGCCGAAACAAGTTGCTGTATCAGTATCAAGTGCGGTGGCCATATCCCTTTTGGTTATGTCAGGATGCGTTTTAAAGTATTCTTTGAGCGTCATAATAAACTCCTTATTTTGTTATTTACATTTATTAATTCATATTTTATCTTAAATCAACTTAAAAAAGGAGATTCAAATGAATGTTTACCAAAGATTCTTGGAAGTGCAGAGTGAGATCAAAAAATTCCAAGAGGAAAAATTAGAACTAGAAAGACAGATTTACACTAAACACATGAATGAAATTAAAAGAGTTGGGGTTGGAACCGCTACCATTATAGAAGGTGATTATATGGTAAAGGTGGTTACCAGAATGAATTATAAGGTAGATCAAGCGATGGCGGCCACACTTGGTGGAAAAGTATTTAGAGTTACTTACGAGTTAGATAAAAGAGAATTTGATAAGTTGGATGAAGAAGATAAAGGATTGGTAGAAGGTGCCTTGACGACTACTCCCGCTAAACCTAGTTTCACTATCATCAAGGGACAGGAGAATTATGAAAATATTAAATACTAATGATGTTGCCATTAAAAGAGCTGCCATTTTAGTTGTAGGCCCATCGGGAATTGGTAAGACTACTTTGGTAAAAGATCTTCCTGAAAAGGAAACTTTAATCATTTCTATGGAATCAGGACTTCTTTGCCTACAAGGAACTAATTACCCTGTGGTGGAAGTTAGAACCAAAGACGAGTTAAACGAGATTTGTTCTTTCCTGCAAACAAGTAAGTTGTATAAGTATATCTTCATTGATTCTCTAACTGAAATGGGGCAAATGATTTTAGCTGAGTTAAAGCAAGATCCTAAATTGGCAGACCCTAAGAATAGTTTCTTGCTATGGGGAAAATATGCCGAGTTAGTTACTGCCTATGTAAAGTTCTTTAGAGACTTGGATGCTAATGTGATAATGACTTGTTTGGAAGGAAGTGGAGAAGATGGGTTGGAAAAAATATGCACTTTCAATATACCTGGCGCATCGATTAAAGATAATATTAAGTCTTGGCTTGATATTTGTTTGGTATATAAGATATTCCAAAATGACCAAAAAGAAAAAATAAGAAGGTTGGTAACTTCTCAAGAAGAACATAGTTTAGCGAAGGATAGAAGTGGAAAACTTAGGCCATACGAACCGCCTAATTTAAAAGATATTTTTAACAAAATTTTAAAAGGAGAAAACAAATGAAGATGAATTTAAACTTGAGTAACCAAAAACCTGAATCAAGTGGCTTTGACGATCTTATTCCAGAAGGTGACTATGTCGCTGCCTTTTGCAAAGCGGATCTGATTACCACTAAAGCAGGTGGAACAGGACTTAAACTTTCACTTAAAATAGTTCAAGGTGACTTTGAAGGAAAGCAAATATCGGATTTCCTAAACATCAAGAATGCTAACCCCAAGGCAGAACAAATATCTTTAGGCCGTTTACGAAGGATATGTGACCTGACTATTGGCAGACCTGTGTTGACTGATACCGATGAGCTTATGGGAAAAAGAGTTTGTGTTAAGGTAGAGAAAGAAACAAGGGATGGTTACAAGCATAATAAAATCAAATCCTATTATGACTTGGATACTAATGTTGCGGTAAGTTCTCCATCTGCTTATATCAACACACCATCACCCATTGTTCCTTCAAGAGCTAATCCGTGGGACTAAAATCTAGGGCCACGGAGGGCCCTTCTATTAAATCAGGACAGATTTGGTACGATCCGATTATAGATCGGCTAGTGCTACTTGAACATTTTGGATACAAAGATCACATGGTTTTTTATTTTGAAGAAGATAGATGGTGTTATTTACTCGCTGTTTATTTAGATAGATTAATTTACATAGGAGATTTATGAAAATATTAGTTATGTTAATTTTGATTTTTGGTTGCGGTAGAAATGAAGTAGATAATAACCCTGAATCCCCAACATACGGACAAACTTACAGGCGTGGTGGAATATGGCCTTGGAGACATCACAGAAGGAATCATCACCGCAGACACGGCAGGCATTATCTGTTAGATAATTGTGCTACTTTAGAAGGTCAAGAAAAGCTATCCTGTCAGGATGCTATGGAGAATTTAAAATGATACCAGGAATTTTAATGGGACTATTTCTAACTTTTATGCCAACAACAATTTCAGGCCCACACCTGATGTGTAACCAAGGTAAATGCCCAAAGATCGCTTGTTTCATTGGTTGGGAATACCAGGGTTACGATATGAATGGAAGATTATATAAAACGTGCAGGCAATATCCAGAGAGGAAGAAATGACCGCAGATGAAGCTAAGCAAGCACTTAAAGAGGGGAAGAAATTGAAATGCAAATATTGGACATTCGATGGAAAGTTTATTGACACCCTTGGAATGGTAGCTTTCACTACACTGATGTTTAAGGCATATAAAAAGGAATGGGAGATTTTGGAATGAAATTAGAAGTTGGCACTAAAACTATGCTTACAGAAGCATTAAGACAAAGGAGCTTAAATGAGCCTAAAAGGGACTACTTGGGAGTGTCTGCTCTTGGAGACGAATGTTCACGCAAACTTTGGTTTAAATACCATGAAGGAGAAAAAGCGACGAAAGTCGAGCCAAGAATACAGGCAATATTTGATATGGGACACCTTATCGAAAAGTACGTCTTGGATCTCCTTATCTCTACCGGAATGTCCGTATTCGACAAAGATGAAGATGGAAAGCAGTTTGAGGCCTTTTACGGAAGTGTAATAAAAGGACACATCGACGGAGTAATAAAAGGAATACCAGAATCCGATAAACCGCACTTACTAGAAATCAAATCAATGAATGATACCAATTTCTCAAAACTTAGAGAGAATATAGAGCATTCCTTTCCCCATTATTGGGTACAGATGCAATGTTATATGTTCCTGTTTAAGCTAGAACGTGGCCTATTCGTGGCAATGAATAAAGATAACTGCGAGTTCTATACAGAAAGAGTAAAACTAGATCCAATAGTTGCCGAATCTTACCTTAAAAAAGGTGTGGAGATAGTTAATATGGGAATGGCGCCAAGTCCGCATTATCCATCAAAGACTTTTTTTAAATGTAGGTATTGTGAATTTAATGAGCATTGTTGGTCAAAAGACGTCTAATGTTTCTACTGGAGTTTCTTTTAGGATTTTTCCTTCTTTGGTTTTTGTTGTTATCATTCCAGTGGCCTCCTTACCCTTTGCCTCAGGATCTACTGGTAATTGCGCTGGCACTTGTGCTGGTTTTTGGATTGGCTGTCCTGCCTTTAACTTTGCCATAACATCATTGATTGCACTAACCCCTGTAGGCTTCTGTTGTTCTTCAATCTTATTGGC
>Ga0137430_1000149_pt1 | contig 19337 bp, 22 predicted proteins | sample EasRivERMZT754_2_FD_104651 | JGI IMG/M metagenome (GOLD analysis project Ga0137430, IMG submission 104651) | Soil microbial communities from meander-bound floodplain in the East River, Colorado, USA - East River MetaG ERMZT754_2 | ecosystem: Environmental > Terrestrial > Soil > Floodplain ...
CTTCACGTCGGAAGAGGAGGCAATCGACTGGTGTGGCGGGCGACCAAAAAACCCAAGGCTGGAGTTTGTCTACGTGTTGGGCGACAGCGGCACTGGGCTGTATAAAATTGGTTGGACATCGCGCCCGCTCCAGCGACTCAGAGCGTTTAGAACAGCGAGACCAAATGCCCGATATGTGTGGCGGATCAGCAATAGCGAAGCGACCGCGTTAGAAAAGTTCCTGCACAGACGGTTCCACGATCAGAAAGCAGCCGGAGAGTGGTTTAGGTTGTCTCGGGCGGATGTGAGTTGGATCCGGCGACGTGCCGTTCAGGAGTTCGCGGACTGCTTATTACCACCCAGCCTTTGACTTCCGCCCAACGGTGACACCCACCGCTGGCGCATGTCGCTCACCATCCCACTTTCCGAACCTCCGGCGCTCACCGCCGGGGAAACTGCCCTTTGGCAACGCCAGCTTTCGCCCGACTTCCCCGCCGGCGACTGGACGCTGAACTACCACTTCATCGGCCCCACGCGGATCAACATCACGTCGACCGCCAACGGCACCGCGCACGAGGTCAACATCTCTGCCGCCACCACGGCCAACTACACCGCCGGCACCTACCAGGTGATCGCGCGCGTCTCCGACGGCACCAGCGTGTTCCCCGTCGCCGTCGCCACGCCGATCCTCGAAGTCTTCATCGATCCCGCCACGGCCGACGTCCCGCCGCTCACGGATCCGCGCACCTGGGCCGCGCAAACCCTCGAGCAGGTCGAAACCGCGCTCAAATCCCTCGCCGGCAAAACCGTTTCCCAAACCACCATCAACGGCACCACCTACACCCTCCACGACCTCGACAAACTGCGCAAATTCCGCGGCGAACTCCTGAGCGAAGTCCGCGCCGAGGAAGAAGCCGCCGCCCTCGCCACCGGCAAGCCCTCCAAGCGCATGATCCAGGTGCAGTTCACGCGACCGTATTAATTTTCGAATTTCGAATTTCGATTTTGGATTAGCGGCGCGAAGCGCCGGGTAGCGCGCCCCGTGGGCGCCAGATCGAAAATCAAAAATCACAAATCGAAAATCCACTAGATGCCCGCATCCGCGAAAACCCTCCTCGAGCGCGCCCAGAACTTCGCGGGCTTCCGCTCCGACCGCCAGCGCACCCTCGACGCACGCACCGCCGAGCGCCGCGCCCTCCGCGCCAGCTCCGATTCCGCCAATCCAAAATCGAGAATCCAAAATCCAAAATCCAGCGGCGACAGCCGGCGATCCTACGACGCCGCCGCCGTCTCCCGCCTCACGTCCGACTGGTTCGCCGCCTACACCAGCGGCGACGCCGAACTCCGCGGTGCCGTCCGCCGCATCATTGCGCGCTCCCGCGACCAGTGGCGCAACAACGACTACGTCCGTGGCTTCATCGGCGACGCCAAATCCAACGTCATCGGCGCCGCGCGCATGGATCTGCGCATGGACATCCACGACATCGGGCCGAAAGGCGCGAAATCCCCCGACACCCGGGCGAACAAGCTCATCGAGGCCGGCTGGAAGCAATGGTCAAAACGCCAGTGGCGCCGCACCAAACGCCTCGCCCTCGCGCACACTATTGCGGACGGCGCCGTGCTTTATCGCCACATCCGCGGCGCCGCCGCCCGCAACCGCTTCAACTACCGCGTGCAACTCCTCGAGATCGACCAGCTCGACCTCGACAACCACCAGAACCTTGCCGACGGCGGCACGATCCGCTTCGGCATCGAAAAGGCCGCCGGCGACGACAACCCGCGCGCGTTCCACATCTTCGCCTCCCACCCAGGCGACGACGTTCCCAAGCAACCCACCAACGGCCGCGGCGCCCGCGATGTCATCCGCGTTCCCGCCTCCGACATGGGCATCCTCCAGCTCGAGGATCGCATCACCGCCACGCTCTCGCCCTCGTGGTTTGTTTCCTGCATCACGCGCCTGAAACACCTCGGCGCGTATGAAGAGGCCGAAGTCGTCGCCGCGCGCGTGGGCGCGTGCAAGGGCGGCTTCTTCACCAAAAAAGACGGCTCCACCGCGCAATACCCGAACGACCCGAACTCCGAGCGCACCACCATGGACGCCGAGCCGGGCCACTTCGAAGAACTCCCCGCCGGCCTCGAATTCCAGGAATACGACCCCACCCACCCGAACACCGCGTTCGACCCCTTCCGCAAAGCCATGCTCCGCGGCGTCTCCACCGCCCTCGGCGTTTCCTACACCACGCTCGGCAACGATCTCGAGAGCGTGAACTACAGCAGCGCGCGCGTCGGCATCCTCGACGAGCGCGAAGTCTGGAAAGAGCTGCAAGCCTGGTTCGACGAAGACTTCCGCGAAGTCATCTTCCAGGAGTGGCTCCTCATGGCGCTCACCAGCGGCGAAGTGAAACTCCCGCTCGTCAAGTTCGACAAGTTCAACTCCCCCGCCTTCGCCGCGCGCCGCTGGGCCTGGGTGGATCCGCTCAAAGACCTCAAGGCGGCCGAGCTCGGCATCGCACTCCGCACCACCAGCCGCCGCCAGATCATCGAAGAAAATGGTGGCCGCGTCGAAGACGTCTTCGCCGCCAACCGCGACGACGAAGCGCTGGCCACGCAGTTGCAACTCTCCCTCGTCCCGCCGGATCCGACCCCGAGCGGCAGCACCCAGGCCGTCACCACCACCAGCGGCAAGGTGATCCCGGACGGCGAAGAAGAAGAGGAAGAAGAGGATTAGCCACATAAGGCTCAAGAGGCACAGGAAGGAATCCGGATTCTGCTCCTGAGCCTTTTGAGCCTCTTGTGGCCATTTCAGTGTGTCCGCGGCCGGCCTTGACTCCCCGGCAGGGTGATGCCCGAAGCCGCGCCAGTCACCGAAAAGCCGCGCTCCATCCCGTCCGTGCAATACCGGGCGGCGACGTTTGAGCGCGAGTCGATCGTGCCCGAGTCGCGCGAGATCCGGCTCACGTTCTCCTCCGAGGCCCCTGTGCGCATGCTCGGCATCGAGGAGATTCTCGACCACTCCACGCGCGCGGTGCGGCTCGACCGCCTGCGCAACTCCGGCCCCTTTCTTTGGAACCACGACCGCAACGCCGTGCTCGGCCGAATCACCGATGTGCAGCTCGAGCGCGGGAAGATGCGGGCCACGGTCCGGTTTTCCAAAAGTGCTTTTGCCGACGAAAAATGGCGCGACGTGCAGGACGGCATCCTGCGTGAGACCTCGATTGGTTATCGGGTCTACGGCACGCCAGTTCTCGAACGTTCCACCGCGGAGGTTGATACCTTCCGCGTGATGGATTGGGAACCCTTCGAGGGGTCACTGGTAATCATCCCCGCTGACACGTCCGTCGGCGTGGGGCGCGCGGCAGCGCCCGATCAGGACAATCCACCAGTCAACCTACCCACTCAGCATTTTCGCACCATGGAAACTCCCGCTCCCGCGGCCCCGGTCAATACGCCGGCGCCCGCTGCTCCCGTCATCTCCACCGCGCCCGGCCTCATCAATCTCGACGGCGAGCGCTCGCGCATCAGCGCCATCGACACGATGGCCGACAAATTCAAGGACAAGGTTCCGAACGTCCTCGACGCCGCCCGCTCCGCCATCCGTGATGGCAAGAGCCTCGACGAATTCCGCACCTGGCTCCTCGAAGACGGCCTCAAGGCCAAGCCGATCAACACGTCCGCGCCGGCCCTCGCCGACATGGAAAAAGACGGCAAGCGCTCCTACTCGCTCCGCCGCGTGATCTGCTCGCAGGTGCCCGACCTCAAGAACACGGTCGACGTCGGCTTCGAGCGCGAAGTCTCCGACGCGCTCCGCAAGGCCGCCGTCGGCGGCACGAAGCGCAAAGGCGACTTCACCGCGCCCTCCGAGATCTTCGGCATCGGCCTGCGTGACGTCATTGTCGACGACCAGCGCACGATGCAGGCCACCACGCCCAGCTCGGGCGGCTACTCCGTGGCCACGGATCTCGCGCAAGGCATCATCCAGAAGCTCGACAACATGATGGTTGTCGGCCGTCTCGGCGTCCGCCGCCTCTCGGGCCTCCAGGGCAACCTCACGATCTGCCGGCAGACCGGCGGAGCGACCGCCTACTGGGTCGCGGAAAGCGGCGCGATCACCGACAGCGAACTCACGTTCGACCTGCTCGGCCTGGTGCCGCACACCGTGGGCGCCACGTCGCCCTACTCGAAGCAGCTCCTCCAGCAGAGCTCGAGCGACATCGAGTCGTTCCTGCGCGCGGATCTGCAGAAGCGCCTCGCCATCACGGAAGACCTCGCGTTCTTCCAGGGCACCAGCGGCGCGCAGCCGCTCGGCATCTTCAACCTCGCGACGGCCACGACCGAAGGCACGCCGGTTGCCGGCAAGACGACCAAGGTCACCTACGGCGCCGCGGCCACGTGGGCGGATGTCGTCGGCATCATCGCCGACCTGATGGAAGCGAACGTGATCTTCGACGGCACGTTCAAGCACGTGATCAGCCCGGCCACCTGGGCGAAGTGGGCCACGAAGTCGGTCGACACCGGCTCGGGTCGCTTCATCTGGAACGGCACGGCGGAAGACGGCAACGTCGGCGGCTACGCCGGCACGGTCACCAACCACCTGCCGGGCGACTACACCGCGTCCGGTGTGTGGTCCAACTCGATCTGGGCGCAATGGGGCGGCACCGACGTGGTCGTTGATCCCTACGCGCTCAAGAAGCAGCAAGCCATCGAAGTCACGACCTACGACATGGTCGACTTCGGCCACGAGCACCCGGAGGCCATCGCGATCTCCACGGACTCCGGCGCCCAGTAAACGGTCCGAAATCGAAAATCCAAAATCAACAATCGAAAATAGGATCACACTACCATGCCCGCCACCTTCAATCCCAACGCGGTCTTCACGAAAGTCACGCTGCTCAACGGCGCGCTCGTCGGCGCCAATGCGCGCGAAAACGGCACCAGCTTCGCCACCTACGATGGCAAGCTGATGGCCATCCTCACGGTTCCACCTGTGCTCGGCACCGCGCCGAGCAACGTGCAGGTGAACATCTTCGCCCACACCAACAACCATGCCGCCGGCGGCTCCGCGATCTGCAACTTCACCCTTGCGACGAACGCCACGCCGGGCTCGATCCAGTATAAGGAGATCGATACGCGCTCACTCGGAACCAACGTGTTCCTGAGTGCGCTCAGCAACGTGGCCGGCACCAACGTCAACGCCTACCCGACGCTCATCGTCGTGGGCTTCAGCGCTCAAGGCTAACGCCTCCGAGGTGGACGCCGACCTCCGGGCGGCGTCTGCCTTTGTTTTTCCGAAATGCTCCGGTGGTGTAACGGCAGCACGCCAGCCTCATAAGCTGGAGATGCGGGTTCAACTCCCGCCTGAGCACCCTTTGGGTTAGTCACACGTTCGATCCAGGTCGCCCGGATTGCTCCCCGGGCGTTTCATAGGGGAACCGGGCCGCCGGGTGTGCATACCACACCGGCGGCCTGTGTTTTTCCGGGTTCTGGTTTCTGTGCCTCTTGAGCCTCTTGTGGCAATTTTCAGATCAGAACGGAAACAGAGTTTGGCCACATAAGGCTCAAAAGGCTCAGGGGTCGGAATCGGCCTACGAAGCGCGGCTTGACTTCGCGACATCTATATAGCGCGGACGATCCCCGCCCGTGCACTGGAGCAAAGGAGCATGTGAATTTTCGAATTTCGAATTGTGATTTTGGATTGGCGGACGCGCGCGCGCGTAGTGCGCCCTTCGCCGCCAGGTCTGAAATCGAAAATCGAGAATCCAAAATCGAAAATGACCAGTAACGGTTGGTCCCCACTCGGCTTCACCATAGGCCCGACCCCGAACGAGCCGCGCGCCCTCATCGCGCTCCCCGTCTATTCCGGGCTGATGACGGAGTTCGTGTCCACGCTCCTGGCGTCGCTCTCGCATCTCAACGCCACCGGCATCTCCGTCCGCATCGAATTCCTCAACGGCGATTCCCTGATACCCCGCGCGCGCAACAATCTCGCGCACCAGTGGTATCATCACTCGCAGATCCCGTTCTTCGTCCAGCTCGACACCGATCTGATCCTCGACCCCGAGGGCATCAAGCGCCTGCTCTCGCACCCGCCCGAATATGCCGTGATCGGCGGCTGCTACCCGAAGAAGAAACCCGGCCCGGCCGAGTGGGTCGTCAACCCGATCCCCGGCATCAACGTGCGCGAAGACGGTTTGCAGGAAGTCTGGGAAATGGGCACCGGGCTTCTGCGCATCCACCGCAGCGTGTATGCGGCCGTCAAGGCGTCATATCCGCAGCTCACCTACATCTGCGACGGCGCCCAGGATGAGCGGCTCGACCTTTTCCCGGTCGGCACGTTTCCCGACCCGCTCAACAAGCGCAACCGCTACCTCTCGGAAGATTGGTATCTCTGCCAGCTCGCCCGCGCGCTCGGCTTCAAAGTCTGGGCGGATACCAAATGCGCCGCGCGGCATCTCGGCCAGGTCGCGTATCCGTGGCCCCCTGAGCAGCAGTTGCAGCCGCCCGCGGCGGCAAACAGTGATCAGAACTCAGTAATCAGTGGTCAGCCCGGAGCAGTGCCGCCGCCAGCTCCGGTAATCGAAAATCGAGAATCCAAAATCGAAAATCCCAACACGTGCCCGCCGTCCGACCTCTCTCCCCAGGCATCGGCTACCGCCGCCACGCCGCCGACTTCAAGTGCGTCGACGCCCCCGCTCCCATCGCTCGCGCCACCGGTTGGCATCCCAGTGGCGCAGTTCTCAGCACCGTCTGCCTCCAGGAAGAAGAAGTCGTCTGGACGTGGACGCACACGGAAGAAGGCTCGTATGTCTCGGGGTTTACGATCCTCAAGAAAACAAACCTGAACCGGATTTAGCCACATAAGGCTCAGAAGGCACATAAGAAGACCCGGATTCCTTCCTGAGCTTTTTGAGCCGTCTGTGGCCAACCTCCTCTCCTCTGCCTTAATATATGCAACTCATCATTCAGGTTTGTTCGGAGCAAATCCCCATCGCGGTGCCGGAAGGACGCGAGGCCGAGTATGAAGCGGTGATGATGGGCCTAACCACCGACGCCAACCCCGGCTGGCTCAAGTTTCCCGCTGGATTGCGCTCCACCTGGGTGCGGCGCGAGTTTGTTTCCGCGTGGTTCTGGGTCGGCGGTTCGCCGATCGATCTCAAAAACAAAATGGCCGCGTTTTTAGACCAGGCCAGCGGCGACCTGAAATCGGGCGATGACTGGAAAGAGTAATAGCACCGTCACTCGGTTGATCGACGAGTTCATCATCCTGCTCGCGCTGCACCAGAACGTCGCGCTGAGCGAGCCCCTCGCGCTTCGCTTCATCCATCTCCACACCCGCCTCTGGCGACACCTCCCTGAAAGCTACAAGCAAGCGCTGAAGCTCCCGCATGCACGCTTCTCTATCTGAACCCTGAGCCTTTTGAGCCTTATGTGGCCAAACTCTTTTCCCATGGACACCGAAATCTCCCCGTGAGCCACAACGCACTAACACTCGCCCAGATGGACCGCATCAACACTGCCGGCGTCGAAATCCAAAAAGTGCTGGCCGAGATTCAGCAATCGCCGGGACCCGATGCGGTGGAAACTCCCCAACGCCTCACCGCCATCGACCTCCAATTCGCCCTGAAGTGGATCGCGAAAGCCATGGCGTGAACCAGACGTCTGCTGCGAAACCCTGAACCGGAATTCGCCACAAGAGGCACAGAAGGCACACAAGAAAACCCAGACTCCTTCCTGAGCCTTTTGAGCCTTATGTGGCCAAACTCTTCTTCGTGATCTCCCGCTTCGAATTCATCGAGACATTCACCCTGCCGCCCACCACCGCGGCCGGCGCTCCCGATCACATCGACGCCCGCCACCTGCAGATCCTCTTCGCCCTCGCCGCTGAAATCCACCCGCGCGCCGCGCTCTTCGTCGGCTGTGGCGACGGTTTCTCCGCCTCCCTCTTCGTCGCCATGCTCAACGCCGGATTCTGCGAAGACATACATTTAATCACGGTCGAGGGTCGAGCGACGAGCGTCGAGGGCCGGAAGTCGGAGGTCGAGGGCATCCACGAAGCCCTCGCGCGCGTGCGCATCCCGCGCCGCACGCACGTGTATGGCTGCACACCGGATCGCGCACCCGTGATCGATGCGGACTTCATTCTGATCGCCACGAACGACCACCTCGACGCCGAGCGGGCCTTCAGTCGCAAGCCCGTGCTCATCGCGATCCACGACACCCACACGTTCCCCCTGGGCGACGCCACCAAAGCCGAAGCCCACGAAGCCGGCGCCCTCCTGCGCCTGCATCCCGACTACACCACCTTCCAAGACCACAAAACCCGCCCCGATGAATACACCGAGCGCGGGCTCACCGTGGGCTTGCGCACCGATCGCGTCGACAATGACACCATCTCGTTCGCGAGAGACCTCATGAGCACCGACCAGATTTGGTGGAAACACGCATGAATTTTCGAATTTCGAATTTTGATTTTGGATTAGCGGCCCTGCGGGCCGGGTAGCGCGGCCTCTGGCCGCCAATCGAAAATCGAGAATCAAAAATCCAAAATCCAATGAAGATCCTCTTCAGCAATCCCCCCTGGTGGGAAAACTCCCCGCAGAACCATCTCCGCTACGGCATCCGCGCGGGCTCGCGCTGGCCGTTCACCACTCCCGCCCACTGCGCGCCGGATAACTTCACCTTCGGCGGCTACCTGCCGTTTCCGTTTTTCATGGGCTATGCGGCCAGCTACGTGCAGCGCGCATTCCCCGGCGCCACGGTCACGCTGCGCGATTCCATCGCGCTCCGCGAATCGTATCAGGGCTGGCAACTGTTTCTCCGCCACACCCAGCCGGATTGGGTCATCATCGAATCCGCCACCCCGAGCTGGGACCACGACCAGCGGTGCATCAAGATGATCGCCGCCACGTGCCCGTCGGCCTCGATTGTCCTCACGGGCTCCATCGCGCAGAGCCACTGGAAAGAAGCCCTGCAGCTCAACGCGAACGTCCGCGCCGTCATCCAGGGTGAATACGAAAAACCCCTCGTGCGCGTCATCCGCGGCGACGTCTCCGGCCTGCAGACTCACGATCTGCTGAGCACGGAAGAGATGAACCGCGCGCCGGCGCCGATGATCGCGAAAGAGACCGCGCACCACTACTGGGACGAATGTCCGGTATATCCGGCCCACCTCAACAATCCGTCTGCCCGATCAGACCGCTTCCCACAGCTCCAGTTCTGGAGTTCGCGCGGGTGCCCGTATAAGTGCGAATTCTGCGTCTGGCCAGCCACCATGACGGGTAACGACCCTGATGGCACGAAGACCCGCACCGTCCGTGTGTATTCACCAGAATACATGACTGCGTTCCTCGAGGAGGCGATTGCCACCCACGGTTACAAATCCCTCTACGACGACTCCGACACGTTCAACCTGCGGCGCACCCACACTGTGCAGATGTGCGAGGTTTTTCGGAAGACCGGCCTGCCGTGGGCGGCGATGTGCCGCGCCGACACGATTGACCGCGAGCACTGGCGCCTAATGAAAGAGAGCGGGTGCCAGGGCGTGAAGATCGGCTTCGAGAGCGGCGTGCAGCGCGTGATCGACCAGATCATCAACAAAAAACTCGACCTCAAGGCCGCTGAGGAAACCGCGCGCTTCATCCAGCAAGAACTCGGCATGACGGTGCACGGGACCTTCTGCATCGGCCACCCGGGTGAGACCGCGGAGGAGCAGGAAGCCACCAAGCGCTTCGTGCAGCACCTGCGCGAAACCGGCGCGATCACCACCCACCAGTTGAGCGGCACCGCCGAGATCGAAGGCACCCCGCTGGCGACACTCAGGCAGGTAGGACATCTGCCGTCCTACCCCGGCGCGAAGATGGACGAGCACTACGTGCGCGACAGCGACGGCCAGCACAAAATCGAGCAGATGCGGAGAAGCTGAATTTTCACCACAGAGAGCACAGAGGACACAGAGAGAATACAAATATGGCTGAACTCAAAAACCTACTTTTGGCGATCTTCGGCTGCTGCGTTGCAATTGGCACATCGATCTGCACGGCCGTCTTTGGATGGGGTCTGCAGCCGAGGAGTTGGTGGTGGATCATCGGCGGTAGTCTAGGCGGCTTCATCATCGCCCAAGTTATCTTGGAGGCTTCCAAATCCAAAAAGGATTAGTGGGGCTCCGAGCCTCTGTGCTCTCTGTGCCCTCTGTGGTTCAAAATCAGAATCCGTTCCGATGATTGATATTTGCCCAGAGTCCGCCGCCAGCGCCTGGCGCTACTTCGAGAGCAAGGCCGCGAACCCCTACGCGGCAGCGAAGAACGCCACCCACCTGCGGGCGCACGCGCGCGGCCGCCGCTACCGGGAAGCCGACGACTTCACCCCGATCACCAAGAAGCCCCGGAAAAAATACTCCGAGCCGAAACACTATCCGCCCTCACTCATCGATGCCGTCCGCCGCGACTACGCCGCCGGCGTCCCGATCTGCACGATTTCCCGCACCCATCGCCTCGGAAACCAGACCGTCTACAAACTCCTCCGCGGTGAATGATCCTGAACCAGATTTAGCCACAAGAGGCACAGAAGGCACATAAACAGGCCCGGATTCCTTCCTGAGCCTTTTGAGCCTTATGTGGCCAATCTCTCTGAAATCCCAAATTCACTATGACAAGCGCAGCTAGACTTAACCAACTCCTCGCCAAACCCGCCTGCTCCACGTTCACCACCACGGAGAACGAAGCCTTCGGCCGTATTCGCGCCACCATGCACGGCTGGTCCGACTGGCGGCATTGGGCGTTCTTCCGCGCGCTCGCCCAGTTCTGGGAATCCGCGCTGCCCGACGGCCGCCCAACATCCTCCGCCCGCGCCGCGCTCGTGCTCGGCGTTTACCAGGGTATGGACATTGCGATCATGCGCGCCACGGGCTGCAAAGCCTACATCATCGGCGTCGACAAATTCTCCGACACCCCGTGCGGCGACTGGCCCCCGGAAAACCGCGAGCACTCGTGGCAGACCGTCGGCCTCGGCCCGGCGCCGAACCTCGCCGTGGCCACGGAAAATTTGCGCAACGTGGGCGCACTCACCCACACGCTCCTCGAAGAAAGCGACGATTCGGTGTTTCTCGCCCGCTGCCCGCTGAAGTTCGACTTCATCTACCTCGACACCGCGCACGACCGCGCGACGGTCGAGCGCCAGCTCCGCCAGATCCGCGACCTCAATCTGCTCACGGAAGATGGCGTGCTCGCCGGCGACGACTACGACAACCTCGAGCCCACCTGGGGCGTGCGCGACGCCGTGGCCACCTTCCTGCGCGAGCACTACCTGCTAGCTCACCGCATCTGGTGGTGCGATGCGGCTGTGCTGCGCAACTCCGTCGAACGGACTGGCAGCGAAAAGCTGGTGGCGGACTTCCACTCCTGAGCCTTCTGTGCCTCTTGTGGCAATCCTCCGATCTGAACAGAAAAGCAGAATGGCCACATAAGGCTCAAGAGGCTCAGGAACCAGAACCATGAAAACCGCGATCCTGATCAGTGGGCACATGAGGTCGTTCGAGCGCTGCCTGCCGACTCTCCATTGGCACGTTTTTCGGCATTTCACGCCGAAAGTGGTCGAGGGCTCCAGCAGCACCTACAACGCAGACCCGGCGCGTGGGTGCGTTGGTTGGTATGCGCCCGGAGGCGGTTACATCGGCCGCGAGAAGCCACCCTTTGAATCCACCTGCGACTTCTTCGTCTCCACCGAGCCCGATGCGGACGCCCCGAAGGCGGAACTCCTGCGCGCGAAGTATCCAGGATCCCGCGTCGAGATCGATCTCACGCCGCAGCCGGCGGCCTCATTCCTGTATCAAAGAGCCGCCGTGGTTGAAGGTCGCCCGTTCGGAATCCCATCGGCCGCCGACCTCAACGCCGCGGCCGCTCACGCGCCGTATGCGATCAGCGTCCCCGTCGAAGCCGTGCTTGGCCAGCTCTGGCGGCTTCAACAGTGTTGGTCATTCGTGCCGATGGATACATTCAAAGGCTACGACCTGATCATTCGCTGCCGGCCGGATCTGTGGATGGAATCGTTTGCGTTACCCAAATTCCCGAATAAGCGGCCGGTTCCGGTAGCCATGCCAGATGGACCGACGTTGGTTATTGGCCGTGGAATGCCAGACACCATTGCCAGCACCCCATGGTGGGGCCGGTTCGGCGGGGTCAATGATCGGTTTGCAATCCTCGGATTGGGTGCCGCCTTCCGTTACTTTTGCACATTCGAAAACATCCCGGCACTCCTGCAAGCCGGCTGCCCGCTGCACCCGGAGTCGTTGATCAAAGCCAGCCTGGAGGCCGGCGGCTGCACGATCGATGACACGCTCGATGTCTCATTCTCGACCCTGCGCCCGGCGGCGGCGGATCACCCGGCCGGCTTCGTCCGCATCGCCGATGGCTGCGGCCGCCGCTTCCCGGAGATCATGGCGGCTGACATCGCCCATTTTCGGAGATGAGGATGGCCACATAAGGCTCAAAAAGCACAAGAGCAGACCCGGATCCGATTCCTCCCTGAGCCTTCTGAGCCTCTTGTGGCAAATTCCGCCTCTCAGATCATCTCCCGCTCTTTCTGCTGAAAGAGCTGGCGAGGCGTCCGGTCTCGCTGCGCTACGACCGGAGACCTTGCCTTCCTCCCCATTCTGATGGGTGCATCTGAGCTCCAGAACGAATTCCAGGAAGCCGCCGCCGAGGTAGAATCCATCGCCGGCGAAACCTTCGTCTTCCGCGGCACGACCTACCGCGGCGTGCTCAACCAGCAGCCGATCCTCCTCGCGCTGACGGTCCCCGGCATGAGCGAATCCGCCGAGGCGATGCTGGCCGCCACCGTCGCCCAGTTCGGCGACAGCCCGCCCACCGAACTCTCCGCCTCCACCCGCGAGATCATCACAATCCGCGAGCGGGAGTGGAAGATTGTCTCCTACGAAAGTGACACTCTGCACATTCGGCTGGGCCTCCGGCTGAGTGTCTGAACAGACCAGAAAATGGCCACAAGAGGCTCAGAAGGCACAAGAGCAGACCCGGATTCCTTCCTGCGCCTTTTGAGCCTTATGTGGCCAAACTCCGCCCTCCGTCCATGACCACTTCTGTTTCACTCTCGAGCGGTCAGGATCCGATTTTGCCCGTCAGCACCAGCACCGCGGTGCAGTGTGATATGTGCCGCACGTGGGTTCCGATTACGCATCTGCGCGCATGGTCGCCGGCGATGAAGCCAACGATCTACGTCTGTGATCGCTGCCACCCGGACGCGCGCCAGCGAGATCCGCAGGGGCTCTCGACGCGGTAGGCCCATTCCGAAATCCAAAATCGAGAATTCCGCCATGGAACTCGACACCACGAAATACCAGGCGCAGATGCGCGCCCTCCTGCAGGAGATGCCGCAAGTGTTCGCGGCCGAGGTGCTGATGGTCGAGGCCCGCGAACTCATCAAGCGCGTGCTGTCGTTCCTGCCCCCTAAGACCCGATCCCAGGGCCGCTCCGCCGTCAAGCGCGACATCGACCGCACGATGCAGGGGCTCGACGCATCGACCTTCACGGATCCAACGATCCGCAAAATCATCCTTTCCGGCGACGTTGCCGCGATCCAGCGCCTCGTCGATGTTTCGCCGAAGTATGCCGGCATGGTCGTGGCGCTTTTCGATTCCGCGCTACACACCTCCAAGCGCAGCCGCTACGGCCGCGTGGCCGCCACCAACAAGCCCGCACTCGTGCCCCAGCCCACGATGGTGAAGAACTACACCACGAGCGTGCAGAACCGCGTGGGCCTGCTCAAGAGCGGCTACGCGCCGGCCGCGGCCTCCCTCGGCCTCGCGCTGCCAGCGTGGGTGCGATCCCACGGCTCCGGCCTCGGCGGTTATGATCTCAAGGTGACATCTGCCGCCGGCACGCAAATGCTCACGATCACCCACCGCTCCGGCAAATGGCCGGACCACCGCCGCACGATCCAGGATGCGCTCGGCTACCGCGTCGAAGCGATGAAGAAGAAAGTGGCGCTCTACACTGCGGGCAAGTGGGTGAACCTCGGCGGGACGATCGGCAGAGTCGGAGGGTGATGAAATGGCCACAGAAGGCTCAAAAGGCTCAGGATTGAATCCGGATTCCCTCTTGTGCCTTCTGAGCCTCTTGTGGCAAATCCGGTTCAGGTTTTCGGCCTTGCCTTTCCCGCCTCTGTAAATGGCGCGGGCTCAATCTCTCGACGAACTCCTCGACTTCGAATCCCGCTGGGATGAGGCCCTGCGGGCGGTGCTTTTGCCGCTCGGTTTGCCGGTCCATACCGCCTTCGACGCGGAGAAGCTCGAGCCGCCCTACATCGAGGCGATCTTCACATTCCTCGGCGAGTATGCCGCCGGCGGCGGTTCGATGCCGCAGGCGCGCGGCGGGGCGCAGCCCACCACGTTCAACCAGGTGTCCTACCGTGGCCGGGTGCAGATCCAGCTCCACGTGCACCGCGGCGGCCACACGCCGGCGCAGGTCTCTGCCTGGCGCGGTGGCGTGCGGCGCATATTCATGCCCGCCCCGCCGCACGCCCTCAACCCGATCACCCTGCCTTATTACGAGGTCGTCTCCGTCACCATCCCCGAGGGCGACCGCCTGACCGACGAGGGCCGCGACCTCGACATCGTGCAGTTCCGCTACGAGTTCGTCTTTGGCATTCTCGCCGACTCCTGGCCCGTCTGACGATCTCGGAGGAATAGCCACAGGATGGTCTGTTTCGGTCCTGAGCCTTCTGAGCCTTATGTGGCAATTCCCTGCCGGAGTCGGAGCAATGGCCACAAGAGGCTCAGAAGGCACAAGAGGGAGACCGGATCGAATTCCTGAGCCTTATGTGGCCAATTTTTCAGGCCCTTTGACTTCCCCGCACCAGTAACCGCCACCACCCATCCGCCCTCCGGGAATCCAAAATCCCAAATCTAAAATCTAAAATTCCGCCGCCATGCCTCTCGTCTACAATTCATCCGCTGCCCAGCCGATCGGGTCCGTTCAGGCCAACATTTCGAGTGTTCTCTACGTCGTCGAGGGCGAGCTGGCGCCCGAACGCAAGACCCGCGAGATCCGCCGCAACGATCTCAACGGCGACCGCTCCGACTTCCAGCTCCGCACGGAACCCTCGACGCTCTCCGTGACGCTCCAGCGCTCCAGCACGAGCATCAACGCCAACGGCCCGAACCTCGGCGACAACACGGCGCAGTTCTTCGGCGTCAACTGGGTGGTGCAGACGTGCAAGCCGCGCCAGCCGCAGGGCGATTACCACCGCTACGACGTCACGTTCGTCAGCGAAACGCTGCCCAGTCTGTAATTTTCGATTTTCGATTGGCGATTTTTGATTGGGCGCCGGGCCCGGACCCGCGCTTCGCAGCGAAGCGAGAATGCGCTCGAAGCCCTAGCGCGCTCCGCGCGCGGAAGGCTTCTTGCCGCCAATCGAAAATCCAAAATCGAAATTCGAAAATGCTCCCTGTTCCCGACAAAGCCGCCACCGAGCTCGCCATCGCGAAGCTCCGGGCGCAGGCGGCGAGCGCGCGCGATGCCTCGCACTTCTCCCATGTGCCGGCGCGCTGCGGGCCGTTCCGGCTCCGCCAGATGCTCCCGCGCGATGCGCTGCTGCTCTACGCCATCGCGAATCCGATCTTCAACGGCCGGCGGGCCGCCCGCTGCCGCCCGGGTGAGGTGCTCGCGTTTCTCTTCGTCCTTTGTGGCCAAAATAGCCAATCCGCCGGCTGGTGGCGCCGTGCCCGGCTGACGCTCCGCCTGCTGTTCATGCGCCGGCGCCCGCGCGCGAAGCTCCACACCGCGCTCGATGACTACGTGCGCGAGACGTTCGTGGACTGCCCCGCCTCGGGCGGCGGCTCCCGCCGCGACAGCTCCGGCGGCCTGCGGCCGTCGTTCCTATCGTCGCTTTTTCACACCCTGGCGAAAAACTACCACTGGAGCCGGGCGGATCTGTATGCCACCCCGCTGCGCGAGCTGATGCTGTATCTGAAGCACATCATCGCCGACCTGCGGATCGAAGCCCGGCAGCCGGTGGATGATACGCCGCGGGAAGAGCTCGAGCTGTGGAATGAATATCTCGTCGCGATGGAGAAACAAACGAATGGCCGCGAGGAAGGCGCGGGCGTGAACTAGATTTTCGAATTTCGAATTTCGATTTTGGATTAGCGGCCCTGTGGGCCGGGCAGCGCGGCCTTCGGCCGCCAATCGAAAATCCAAAATCGCCAATCGAAAATTCTTCTGCCATGGCCATGGAGGAAATCATCGTGCGGCTCGGCGTGGACTCCTCGGGGTTCGTGAACGTGATCGACCAGGCCAACGAGAAGCTGGACGCCGCCGGCGGCTTTGTCGACCGGCTCGGCAGCAAGCTCGCTACGCTCGTCAGCGCCGCCGCGCTGCTCAACCTCGCGAAGCAGGCGACCGAATACGCGTCGAACATGAACGACTCCGCCGAGGCGACGCGCACCGGCGTGGAGGAATACCAGGCGCTCGCCACCGTGGCCCGGGAGTCCGGCGCGTCGATGCAGCAACTCGACCAGGCGTTGATCAAGGCCACCACCAACGGCGAGAAAGCCGCGGGTGGAGCGAAGGAGATGCAGCAGGCTTTCGCCGTGCTCAACATCAACGTCGACCAGTTCAACTCCCTGCCCACCGAGCGAAAACTGGAGACCATCGGCGAGGCGTATGTTTCCGCTGGCAGGTCGCAGGAAGCCTACACCGCCATCACGGAAATTCTCGGCACGAAGTCCGCCCCCCGCCTGATGTCGGCGCTCGAGCAACTCGGCACGGTCGGCTTCGACGCCGTCCGCCAGAAGGCCGATGAGGCGGGCCTGGTGCTTTCCCGGGTGGACGCGATCAAGTTGGACCGGCTCAACGATACCGTCGAAAACTGGTGGACGCGGACACTGATCTTCGTGGGTGATGTGATTGCGGCCTATCAGGAAATGGGCCGGTGGGTGAGTGGCGAAAACCGCAGCCAGATTGCGTTTGAAGACATCGATCCATCCCGGGCCGCGGAACGGCTGAACGCGATCAACCAGCTCATCGAGGAGGATTTCGCCGCGCACCAGGCGCGCATGGCGGAACTCGGATCGCGCCGCAATCCCTATTACGACGAAGCCGCGGCGAAGGCGAAGATCGTCAACGGCATCGAGGAAGACGAAGAGCGCATCCAGGCCCGCATCCTCGAAATCCTCGAGACGAAGAGCCAGAAGGAGGCCGAAGCCGCCGCCTTCAGTGCCGAGCGCACGGCCGCGCTCCAGCGCCAGGCCGCGCTCGAGCAGATGAGCGCCGACAACCTCAGCGCCCTCAACATGCTCGAAGAGGGCCGGGCACTCCTGAAGCTCAAGGCGATGACCGACGAGGAGCGCCTCCTCGTGCTGCAGGGCCTGCACGTCGAGGCGGTGCAGCGCGTCAACGCCATGGAACTCCTCGGCGAGGGCACGAAGAAGGAGAAAGAGGAGATCGTTAAGCGCGTGCTCGAGATCGAGAAACAGATCGGCGACACCCAGGCGAAGATCGCGACCGACGAATCCAAAGCCGGCGAGGCGCGGTTGAAAACGCAAACCGATCTGCTCGGCCTGATCGAGGAGCAGGCGGCCCTGCAGGGGTTGATGGATCAGGGCATGTTCAACGAATACGGCCGCGCGCCGGATGACCTCGCCAGCGGCGGCGGCACGAGCAGCACGCTCACATCTTGGGCGCAGGCAGCATCGCGCGCCACCGAGTCCGCCCAGCGCAACTTCGACACCGCGGCTGCGGCCCGCGCGCGGGCGGCCGGGCTCACGGGCGGGGCACGCGATGCCGCGCTACGCGCCGCCGACGAGGCCGACGCGCGCGCCGCGTCCGCCGAAGCCCGCCGGCGCCAGCTCGAAGGCCAGATCACGACCGCCCAGGGCGGCGCTGAGACCGGCGACCCGCTCGTGGACAAGATGGAAGAGAACCGCAAGGAGATCGAAAAACTCCGCGAGCAGTTGAAGCGGATCTGACGCCACCATGCCATCCGTCTACACTTCCAGCACGTTCCCCAACGCCTACGAATACAAGCGCCGGCGCGTGGTGCCCGCGTTTCGCGACGATCCCTCGCTGGGTAAGATCATCACCCGCTACTACGAGGTGCGGGACGGCACCTACACCGATCCGGTGCTGGACACGGTCGACAGCGAGTTCCCCACGGCCTACCTCACCAACGTGCGACCGCGCGAGCATCGCGACGGCGAGATCATGCGCTACGAGGTGGACTTCTGCACGATCCCCGCGCGCCGGGAACTGGATTTCGAAGGCTATGGCGCCCGGTTCCCCGGCTTCGGCGTCGCCTCCACCGCCAACGCCGCCAAGACGGTCTACGGCTTCGTGCCCTCGGCCGATCGCAAGACCGCCATCCTGCACGTGCCGGCGCACGGCTACACGGTCAACACCGTGGTCGGCTATCATCTCGTTCTGGCCAGTGGCAACCAGCAGACGGGCCAGTTTTCAATGCAGGGCCACTCGCTCGTGGTGCAGAGCGCGCTAAACCAACTCACCGTCCTGCTCGACACCCCGGTGCCGGCCGGCGTGCCCGTGAACTTCTTCGCCGGCACGGTGCGGAACTTCTCCGTGGCCTTTCCCGCCCGCTCGGAGGTCACGGAAGAGGTGAAGGGCCGGGTGGTCTACGACTATTTCCTGCCCGGTGTCTCATCTGGCATCGCGCGCGCGGATGACATCCCACTACCGCAGCGCTTCCGCATCTTTGGCAGCGATGGCGCCGAGACCTCCACGCTGTCGACGACGACCCATCCCACGCAGGCGCAATACGAGGCCATGGTAGTGGGCGGGCAGTCCTTCCTGGCCCAGGTGATTTTCGGCCGCTGGCGGGGCAACATCTGGGAGCGTGGGCTGCGCACCGTGCGCGCCATCTAAGCAGCCATGGCCCTGCCAGACCCAGCCAGCATCGACGTCGAGGCGGCGTATACGCCGGGCGGAGACACCATGAAGGAGATGATCGTGATGCTCACCGCGCTGATCAAGATGACGAACAACAACCCCAACATCCTCGCGCTCCGCACCATGAACGTCTGCGTCGGCAACGTGGTGATGCGGTCGGACTTCATCTGCACACAGCCCCGGGCGGGTCTATGAATATAGACCCACCCGCCGCCTCGCCTAGCTCTTGGCGCAGCGCCAAGAGCGGAGAGATGAGCCGAAGGCTCTTTTCGGGAGGCGTCTAATCCATGCCCTCAGTCGGCACCCTGGTGCAGGTCAGTGGCGCGTGCTCCAGCCAGCCGTGCGGCGGAGCTGTCGGGTATTCGTTCACCTGCGCCAGCCGCAACGGCTCGGGAAACATCCGCGGCTGGTCCAAGTTCCAGAACCAAAACTCGGGCGACGTCAACCTTC
>Ga0137430_1000150_pt1 | contig 19316 bp, 32 predicted proteins | sample EasRivERMZT754_2_FD_104651 | JGI IMG/M metagenome (GOLD analysis project Ga0137430, IMG submission 104651) | Soil microbial communities from meander-bound floodplain in the East River, Colorado, USA - East River MetaG ERMZT754_2 | ecosystem: Environmental > Terrestrial > Soil > Floodplain ...
ATGACTCCTAAAAAGTTCTTTGAAGAAATTGGCGAGACAGGGGAAGTAACAGTTCATAAGCATGATAAAGACGGAAACCCAATAGGTAAAGCTATTAAAATTCCGGCAAGTAGAGCAAATGAGTATGCAGAGCCTTACACAACATTCTCCTATGGTAACACAGAAATGACGTTAACTAAAGGAATGAAGATTAAGACTAAGAAAGATGGAGTCAATTTCGTGACACGTCCGACTAAAAGTGGCTACTCAATGGTATTCAATGCTGATGGTACTGCTATGAAATCTGATTTTCAAGATGCAGATACTTATTCTCCAAATGAGATTCACAAGTTAAAGTCAGGAGACGAATTGACACTTCAAGTAGATATGACTTCTCCGTTTAATTCGGGACTTTCAGAAGATGAAATGCTTGACAATTTACAAATTTCGCTTTATGACAGCAATGGAAACAAAGTAGCAGATTTAAAAGCAAATTATGGAGAAGACCCGGACAGTGAGTTTCTATTGATTAGAAAACTAGCTGTTGAAATGGTTAAAGCTTCAGGGGAAGATGTAGTGACTTTCGGATACGTTCCGGTAAACACTATCTTCATTGGTTCTCCAAACATTCAGTTGGAGCAAGACGGAAGTGAAAGACAGTTTGATTTAACTGAAAGCCAAATAGAAGACTATGGATATTGGGATGGACAGACTTTACAAATTCAAGGTTCAAAAACAGGTATCAGAGTAGACTTCCTTAAAGGGTTAAACAAGAACTTACCTGTAATAATCGTAAGAGAGGGTAATACTCTAGTGGCTTATCCGGTAGCTATGAAAATGGTTGACAAGATGTTGGGCGACGAGATAATGCAAAAAGGAATGTCTAAAGGACAGTTAGTACTTGAGTTGAATAAAGCTCTGAAGGATAACGGAATAAGCACACAATTATTCTACATTTCTGACGAGAACACCAACATGTTCCAACCGGACGGAAAAACATCTCAAGAGTTAGATGCTGCTGTCGAAGCTTTGAATAAGATTCAGGATAAGGCGGATTACATGAAAGGATGGAAAAGTAAAGCTGACGTAGCTGCAACAGCAACAGCTAACATTGACATCAACGGTGTCCAATTCCTTTCTCCTAAAATCGCTATAGACTTGAAAGGGTTTACAGAAGCTAGAGGAGTTGCAAGAACTACGGTTCAAATATCTCAACAGTTGACTGACTTACTTGCTTTGAAAGCGGAACTAGCTAAAATGGGAACTTCAGGAAGTAAACAACCTGCTCTTATAGGAGAAGGACAGTTTAAATTTGAAGGGGCTACGTTTAACTACTTCATAGACCCGGAAAATGGAAACGTTATTTCAAGCCCGGTTTCTAATAAGAACTTTACAAGGTTGATAGACAACTACAACACTTATCCCGCAGAAGCTAAACCGCAAATATTAGAACAGATTAGAAAAGGTACTAACAGAGGTGCGGATTTCTTTTCTAAGTATAATGAGACTTTAGATAAAGCGGCTAAAATGGAAGCTGACCCTATCTTACAGATGGAGTATGCTGAACATGTAGCACAAAATCAAAGGGAGGCGGAATCTGCCAATAATAAGAAATGTTAAGAAAGGGGGCTAATGCCCCTTTTTTCTTTAATTAATTTTGGAAATTAAAAATAAAGCTGTATATTTGCAGCCTAATTAAAACAAGCGATGGGAATAAATTGTAAAATACATTACGATATTAATAACGAAGTAGAGTTCGTTGAAGATAAGAATGGACAACGAAGCGAGGTCTTTGACGAATTGAGAACAATGTTCGGAACAGATGAAGCACTTGACTTATATGCTTTAACAGAATCGGAAGACTTCATAGTTAAGAACCCAACTGTTAAGGACGTAATGGTTTACGCGAACTCAACGGAAGAAGAATTAACTCGAAAAGAAACTATAGACGCTATTGACATGGCTGTAGCTTTTAACGCAAACAGTTTAGCAGAACTGAATCGGCTTTTACAAATAGCTTTCAGAAAGAATGGAATCACAATTTTTGACAAGAAACGATTACTAGCTACCGGATTTAATGAGTATGAAGCTATAAGTATCTTATCGGACACTAATCTTCAGAACAGAATTAAAGCCGCACTTCCGAAACTTAATAATACAGATGTTCAATTGGAGTATGATAAAACTAAAACAGAACCTACTTCAGAGATTGGGATATTTGGAAAGCAGATACCAATAGTAACTAAAGAAAACACTCCTCAACAGGATGTAATGATTATTCGTAACGGAGAGATTGTTCCCAAGGAGAGCGATACTTTGGAAACTTTAAGAAAGACTTATCCGGCACAGCCAAAACCTGTATCCGAAGACTTAGAAAGACTTTTCAATACAGTTGCTAACGTAAACGAAGACATTGCTAACAATAAGTTTGAAAGAGTTCAAGCTGTTGCAAATGAACTTAAAGACGAAGTAGCTGAATATGGAGTGGATATTAGAGGGATTGAAGATAAAGTTTTGCCTATAAGTAACTTCAAAAGTTTCATTCAAGCTTTGGAAAGCTATGTGAAGAATCCTACGGACGCTTTTGCAGCAATCTATGACAAGTTCTTTGACAAGACAGAGCAAGAAACAGTTGACCAAAAACCTATGGACGAGTTTGACATAGTTTTAGATACAGATTTGTCGGAATATGAATTGTTCAAAGATTTTGGACTAGTGAGAAAACAAGGTAACATTTACACTAAAACATCTCCTTCACCTTTGGCAGACCTTTACAACTATTACTTTCAACAACAGGAAGTAAATAAAACTAAAGAGGAAGTTCAAGCTAAGACAACCGAAATGGAAGTGGATGATTTTACTGTAGATTCAGACGTTTTGGAAGCTATGTACATGTGGAAAGATTTTCTAGGTTATAAAACTAAGACAATCTCCAACGAGAAACCCGCAACTATCGACATCAAAGAAGCAATTAACAACCCTTACAAGAAAGTAACTTGGAACGGAATAGAGTTAACTTCAAATGATGGTATAACAAAAGCCAAGTCAGAGTTATATGAAGAGCAGAAAGAAGAGGTAGAAACTAGTTATGACGACAACCTTGACAAAAGAAAAGAAGCTCTTAAAAACAAGAATTCGGTGGAGAAGATAAAAACAGATTACACTTTTGTAGAAGATGAAGTCTTAATGACTAAGAACAATACAGAGCAATTCGTTAGAACACCTCTTGGAGTATTTGAACAAATTTATCAGGAAGGTAATTTAACCTTCTATAAAGAGGTTTTAAGCGAAGAAAAGAATACTTCGGACATAGATTACTCTAAATACTTTTCAATGGCTGTAAAGCCCGAAAACATCATAGAAGCAAAAAAATATTACACAAGCGCAGAAATAGAAGATATCAATAATAAACATTTTAACTGTAACTAATGAGTTGTACTATAAATTATAATACCGACGGAAAGATAAGTCGCGTAAATAACCCGGATGGCACAGAGTCGATGCTTTTCAATCAGTTGGCAAAGATTCCTCATATGGATACTTTAGAGCAAGCTTTAGAGAGTTTCAAGAATGTTTATACTGAAAAGTTCAACAAAGCAAAACCTACAGCCGATGTAACTTTAGAAATTATTGATTTTGAAGGCTACGATGACTCCGAAATAGATGCCTACGAAGCTTCAGAAAAAGCCGAAGAGATAGCAAACAATAATGGGCTTAACATTCTAAGAGGTAAGGAACTAAAAATGGTTGCGTTAGATAGCGATGGAAATGTAATAGGAGGAGTATGGACAGAAGTAGATGATAATAAATTCTCTTTTGACATAGCAGTTGACCAAATAGCTCAAGGAAAAGGGGTAGGAGAAAAATTAGTAAATGAAGCTATTAATGAATTTAACTCTCAAAGTGACGCAGAAGAGGAGTTAGAATACAGTATTGATGTAACAAACCCTATAATGGAGAAGTTACTGACAAAGTATGGATTTGTAGTTTCGGATACTAGTGTTCCGGGTCACACTATAATGACGCACCCAACTAACAATCCTAAGTTAAAAACTAAAGAGCAAGAATTGCAATACGTTTCCGACCAAGGAAATACGTTCAATACTTTCAAAGACGCTTTGAATGACTCCAAAGGAGGAGATATTCAAGTTGGTATTGAAACTTTTGAAGGGTTTAAACCATTACATGTAATATCTTCAAATACGAATAAGAATGATAAGGGAGGACTTGTAAACTACTTAATCAAAAACAATATTATAGCCGGAGAAAAGGTAATTGAGAACGGAGTATCTTACTTGAAAGCAGAAGGGTATGACCAAGCAAAACAAGTGGTAAACGAAATAGTAGCTAAAGAGTCTTTAGTCAACGCTAAAGTGCATAAAGATGGACGTATTGAGCTTGCCGAAGAAACAAAGTCAACACCATCTGAATATAATCAGAAAATGTACAGTGCGGTTAAAGACGCTCAAGCGAGAGTATTTGGAAGTAAAAAACCAACACTTTCTGAAGACGCTTTAAAAGAAAGACTTTTAGATTTCTTGAAAAGTATCGGAGTTACTGTAACTACTATTGAAGAGTACAATAAGAAGTTCGCGCAAAAGAATGGAGGAGCAGACCCTTCAGCAGAAGCTTTAGCTGACTTTGCAAATCAAATTGTAGCTTTCAGAGAGGGTACAGGGGACATCAACACTTTAGCAGAAGAAACAGCTCACTTTATAGTGGAAGGTTGGAACGAGGAAGAGATTGAAGATTTACTTAGAAACATTCACAAAACTGACAGTTATCAACAACACGCAGAAACATATAGAGCGATTTACACAAACGAAAATCCTAACATGTCTGCGGAAGAGGTTGAAAAACTAGTAAGAAAAGAGATTTTAGGTAAAGAGTTGGCTAACGCTTTAGTAACAAAGTTCTCCACAGAGGGTAAAACAGAAACACAAGTTTCCATAATGAACCGTTTGTATGACCTATTATTACAGTTTTTCAATAAAATTACTTTACAGGGGAATTATAAAGACAAGTTAGACGACTTAACAACTAAAGTAGAGGATTTACTTATTTCAAAAGATGTTAACAGATACATAAATTCTGACAACTATAGCCATAGAAAGTTCAGAATGTACAGTGTATCTCAAGCGTCAAATCCTCAAAAGGCTTTAGTTAAAGTATTACAGGAACAGGAAAGAATTTTAAAGCAATTGGGAAGAGGCTCTTCCGAGCAAGTAAAGCAGCTTGAAGAACTGTTAATGGCGGAAATGGAAAAATCCACTGTTAGAGAACTTACAAGTTTAGCAAAAAGACAAACTCGATATATAAAAGAGGCAATTACCGAGGCTAACAGAAGGGGGACTACATTATCAAATGAAGAAAACATTGTTTATCAGAATTTAAAGAACATGATTTCCCCTGCCTTAGCTTCCTTAAAGGTAACTATTGACAAAAATCCTGAATACTCCGCAGAAGTTGCAGATATTAAGACAGTACAACAGGATATCGCGGATGCTGTAGGACTTGTAAAGAACAGTGAGAATGACCTATTAGAAAGCTTAGTAGACAAATTGGTTAAACGTCACAAGTTGGACGTTAAAGTAGATGCGCAAGGAAACTTAGTAGAAGACTTAGAAGCTAGAGAATATCTAATGGAAGCGATTAAAACAGCTCAAAAGGATACAAACTCTATGTATAGCTACTTCGGACAAATCACTCAAGCCAATGACCCTATGCTTAACATGTTAGGTGTAATTATTGGAGATGTTTATCAAGACACTGCTGAAGAGTTCAGCGAAAGAGCTAAAGAGTTCCAAAGAGCTATGCGTGACATGGGATTTGAAGAGAAGGACATTTCACAATTCTTACAGGAAGATGGTTACATTGCAAGTAAATGGAATTTCACAGAGTTTGAAGAGTTTAGAAAGTACGCTCAAGCGCAAGTCTACCTAAACAACTTAGACATTATTATTGCAGATTTACAGGGGAGAAAAGCCAAAGGGGAAAGCGTAGCAAAAGAGTTAGCCGAGCATGAAGCAAATAAAGCTAAAACTCAAGACCAATTCTTAGCGGATTTTAAATCAATGCCTTGGATTTCCAATGGAGATTTAAGACAAGATACAATTACGGATTCTCAAAAATTGATTAATACCGGGTCTGAAACATTCTTATCGGAAGCCTATTTAAAAGAGCAGGAAGATAAACTAGACAGATTAGGGATTTCTCAAATGACTAGAACCAAATTGAAAGGTTTCTCCAATGCAAGAGCTATGGTCAAAAAGACTATGCGACGTTCTAAGAATGGAGTGCCTATCATGACTTTGCAAAATAAGCACGATTTAGATTTTATCAACATAGAGAGAAGAACAGCTTCTTCAATTTATGACATCAGTGGTAAACTGAAAGATGGTATTACGGTTCATGATACTGCGGTTGCAGGAAGTGTTCAAATCAGTGAAAACGAGTTCATAACTTTAAGACCGGGAGCTCCTAACGAAGCGACTATCTCCTTTGAAATGAACAAGTTGACTAGAGATTTCATCAATGAAAAAAATGCAAGTGGGGCTGCGACTAGTGATAAACTAGATAAAACAACTCACGCTCTTTGGTGGCAAGATTTAGCAGACATGGAAGCTGACCCGGAAGTTACTAGAGAAGACATTATCAGTTGGTTTAACTTAAACACTTCTGTAGGTTTCTCTAAAGCGTTCTTTGAAGAAAATGAAAATATAGATATATTTGAAGAGTTTGAAAACGATGATGCGGTTAAAGATAAGATTGTAGCCTACAAAGAAGCTTTAAGAAGTAGACGAGCAGTTATCAATCAGTTTAGAGACCCCAACAACGCTGTAAATACTTTAGCTGAAGATATGCCGGAAAGTGTCAAAAATGACATTTTAAGTAAGTCGGAAGATATAGATAGAATGTCTTCAGAAATCTTCATGTACATTAAAGGGAAGAATAAAAGAAAAGCGGACAATTTAGAAGAGGAAGTTGTAAGAGCATCTACCGGAGCTAATGAAGCCTTTCACGGAGCAATTGAGGATTTAGGTTTAACATCTTTCCAACAGAAACTTGACTTCACTTTGAAGCACATGACCGCTTCAAACAGAAAGAGAGTTCAAGAATTTGCAGATGCTGTTAAATTAGGGTTAAACACAGATAAGTTCAGTGGTTATCCGGCAAGTGAAGAAGGAGTATTACAATTTGCTCAAACCAAGTTGTTACCATATTATGCTTCATATGCACCTGTAGGATTACAAGAATTTTACAATAAAATCAGAAACACTAGTGAGAAAGTTTCAGACTTAATTGAAGATTTGAATGAAGACCCTAACGTAAGGCTTTCAGTTTCTTACGATTATTTAGATACCACTAACACGGACATTCTAAATAAAGATAGAGATGCTGACTTTAAAGGAGGGTATGCACAGCCAAGTTTGAATAAAAAACCAACTGTTTTTGGAAAAACATTTGACTTTAAAAACAAAGATTGGAGCAAAATTGAGGGTAACGCTAATTTGAAAAAACTTTATGATGCGTACATTGAGTTTCAAGCACAATCTTTGAAAGACAATGACTATGAAAACCACAACGTTTACATAGCACCTCAAGTTCCCAAGACTAAAGTTGAACAGGCAAGGTCTTTAGCAACAGGAGAAAGAGGAGAAACAATTAAAGAGTGGTGGAAAGGTTTAGCCAATTATAGAGTTGGAGATATTGCAGAAGGAGAAACAGACGCGGAAGGAACAGCATTACATTCAGCCGGGATTAGAGTAATTCCAAGATACTTTATGCATAAGTTGGAAGACCAATCAAATGTATCAAAAGACTTGTTCTACTCTTCTATGATGATGGCGCAACAAGCTACTTTGAGAAAGAATAGAGTAAAATATTATTCTCAAATGGCTTCAGTAATGGATGCGATTCACTCTGACGGACGTTATGCTGACATTGGAAAACAAGCGGAAGCAACCAACACTTACAAGATGGCAAAGTCTTACATTGACAATGCTTTCTACGGAGTGGAAGACACCGCAAGATTAAGAGTTAATTTGCCAATTTTAGGACAAAAAGATTTAACTAAAACTTTGAAAACCATTCACAGATGGAAACAGAATCTTAGTTTGGCTTTAAATCCAATTGTACCAATGACTTCTTATATCACAGCAGCTTCGGGTATGTTTGGAGAACGAATTATTGGTCAATATGTAGACGCAGATTCTATGAATAAAGCTCATGCCGCTTTCAATAAGAATATTTTTGGAGGTATGAAAGAAGGACTATCAGCTTATTCTGAAAATGACACTACTTCAATGATGGAGCATTTCGGACTTATAGATGCAAGTAACAGATATGAAAATTCTGCTTACAGTAAGATGGAGAGATTCTTTGGGAAGTCGATGTACGGTTTACACCAAATGGCGGATTACCCAATTAAAGCTAACGTTCTTTATGCAAGTATGTTCGGAAGTAGAATTTACAATGAGAGGCTTTTAGACTATAATGAGTTTAAGAAAATTGGGACAGGGCAAGGAAAATCTAAAGCAGATATAAAAACCGAATGGAAAAACTTGAAATCTCTTTATGACTATGCCAAAGTAGAAAACGGTAAGTTCTCTTACGACCCTATTTTGTACACTGACTTAAAGATGTCCGAAGAAGACTTTAGAAACATTGAAAAAGGTATTATTTCAAAAGCCAAGACTTTAGCTTCAAGAGTTGACGGAGCTATCAGACCGGAAGAAAGAACTTTTGCTCAAAGACACTATGCTCTTCGATATACTATGACTCACAAAGGATGGTTATCAATTGCGGTTTCAAGTAGATTTAAAGGAAATCATTTGAATTTACAGACCGGAGAAAGAGAAGAAGGGTCTTACATCACTTTAGCGCATTTCTTAAGTCAAGGTATTAACAATGTTTATGGAGGAATCAGAACCGGAAATTTCACAGACTTTAAGAACATGTGGAAAAACGCAAGTGACACTGAAAAAGTAAATATGCAACGTATAGCTAAAGAACTTGCTATTTTGGGAGGTATTTATGCTTTAGGTCTTATATTTGCAGGATTTTCAGATGACGATGAAGAAGACTTCAGTAAGCAATACATGGCTTATCTTTTTGAACGTGTAACCAACGAAACCATTTCAGCACAAGCGGGAGTTGTTAAAGAGGTTTACGCTTCCATTAAAGAACCTGTAGTAGGCTTAAGCCAAATGCTTGAAATTCCGAAAGCTTACAAAGTTATTTCAGGAGATGAAGAAGTGACTAGAGGACGATATGCCGGAATGACGGAAAGAGAACGATGGATAGTGAAGAATATTGTAGGTTTGAAACCCGCATATGACTTATCTTCAGCTAAAAATCTTAAGTCTCAAAGAGATTCTTACAACTTCTTTAATCATGGTAATGACGATTGGAATCCATTCGCATACATCATAACTAAAGAAGAATATTTGGAAGATGAAGATTAATTTTGAAATACCCTTGCATTTATTTGCAGGGGTATTTTTTTTGTTGTATATTTGCAGGAGAAAATAAATAACTATGAAAACAGCAGAAGAATTTTTAAGAGAAAACGGTTGTCCTGAAGAGTACGAGGATAGTTTCTCACAAGTTTCGAGAGAAGATTTAATTGAATTCGCCAAGATGCACGTAGAAGCAGCTTTAAAAAAGAAGATTACAGCTATGTATGAATACTCAGGTGATGGCTACTCTTTAGATGAAATGGACGCTTTCACAAAAAACGCATATCCACTAGAAAATATCAAATAAATGAAATACACAGAAATCAAAACAAGTTGCAGAACCTTCATGCAAGGTGATGGTGAACTAGGATTAATCCACGTACACAAAATTAGAGAAGACGAGTACCTAGTGCTGCACGAGGACGCTTATGGACTACAAACCGGAAAAGTACAATTCTTAAATGAAGCTGACTTAGAAGCTAAGTTCGGAAGAATCTTGAACAAGTTTAGAGCAGGAGACAGTGTAAAGTTAACAAACGATTGTTTTTATAAAAGCGGATACCCCGATAATAAAGATTTCTACGTAAAAGAACTTTTACCTCCGAGCCCGGCGGAATACCACTACAATATTGTAGTAGCCAACGCCTCCTTTGGAGCTGATTGGGTTGAATTTTTTAACGAAGACGAATTAATACTATGCATATAATATCAGAATGCCCTAGATGTGGGGAAGACTTTATGTACCATTCAACAGATGTACAATTAGAAAGAGACATAACAGTTGTGGACGAAGTAGGTAATAATGACATATACACTGTAGTCATCTGCCAAGATTGCCACGAAAACGAAAGAATCTTAAGAGATTACCCAATTCAGGACGAAGTGTGGGCTTCAAGAAGATGGAATTTAGACAGAACAGATTACGAAGATTTATCAGGGTAGTATGGCATCTTATAGTAAAGTAGCAGAAAAGTTTAAGGATAAAGGGTACAGTGACGTAGAAATACTGTTCACTTTACCCTTTTGTCAAATTTTTGACCCAAGTATGTGGCAACTAATGTACAGTAGCAGGGAAGAATTATATGAAAGATTTCAAAGACAACAACTAAAACCTTTCAATAAAAAGTTAGAAGAGCTTGATATTTGGATAGATTATCAAAAACATAAATAAACAAAAATGAAACCAATTAATTACACATTTGAAAACAATGTTGCCAAGTTCATTTACGACAAGCAAGAATATGAAGACTTCCACGCTTACGGGAAAGAACATGGTAATAACGGAGGGATATTAGTAGAGAAAGACTACAACACATTATTCAGTAAATATGAGTGGTACGGGACAATTGAGAGTCCTTGTAAAAGTCTAAACTACGTAAGTATTGAGTGTGACCCTACCTATGACGGTAATTTCGGTTCACCGGAAGAAACTATGGAATCTTTTTATAAAAAGTATGAACCATTATACGAAACTTACAGATTTGACATTATAAATTTAGGAGGAGATGAAACTAACTAAAGAACTTAAATACAAGATAGACCTCTTCTTTGAAGACAAAACAGAAGAAGAATTGGAGTACATCTTTAAGAAATACAAACCAAAGAAAAAGAAGGTGACAGTAGAAACCATAGAGGAGGGTTGGATAGATTTTAAAGAGCAAAAACCTGTAAAAGACGCATACTACAAAACTAAAGTGAAGGGAACAGAAGAGATAATAGTAGATTATTGGTGGGCAGTCTCCTTTGCATATAATGATAACATAATAACACATTGGAGAGAAAAATGAAATATAAAGTAAGTATAAGTTACGGAAGCTGCACATTCAAAAGTGAAACAAACAGTTTTTCAGCAGAGGAGTTAAAACACTGTCTAGTAAGAGTTAATGACAGTTATCAAGGGTACGTCAGAGTTCTAGGTAAAACCCGCGTACAAGAGCACGGATACTCGTCGGAAGAAAACATTTATGGAGTAGTTACAGAAGACTATGAAGTAAAACAGTTTGGTTGGAATGACACTATAGAAATAATTAAAGGAGCTACGTTTGTAAGAACATCTGAAGACACTGTAGTAAACGAACACATAGATGGAATTTTAAAAACAAATTATCAAAACCCTCTATTAGAAGTTAACGGATGGGACGGATTTTTCACATATGATATAGCTATAGAAGTAGACAGACAAATTAAAGAAGAATTAGACGATGAATAAAAGACAACAAATAAAAGATTTAGGATTTCAAGAACTCCCCCATAAAACAATAGGGGAGTCTTTGGTGTTTCCGTTAGGGAGGAATAGACATTTAAGTTTCAGTAATATTGGAGAACCAAACGAATTCCTCGTTATTTATGAAGCTGAGGGAAAAGAAATAACAGACTGCGTAATCTTAAGAAACTACGATTACGACGGTTACACAACAGTAGAAGAAGTAAAACAATTAATAAACTTATTAGAATGGAAGAAAGAGGATACGCACCAACCATCTATTCAGTAGATGACATCAACCTTACAAAAGAAGAAATGGAAGCCTTTAGGAAAGCTTGGGAAGCTGCTATACCAAAACTAACAGAATTTAAAACAACATTTATTTATGGAACAGGAGGAGATTAAAAAAGAGATTAATTTAGAGGAGTTAGGTAATAAAGCTACCTTTTTTATACGAGGAGTAGAGGCTGAACACCAAAAAACAGAAAAAGTCTTAAGAGACACCCGCAACAAATACAACAGTTGGTTAGCAGAAGAATTACAACCAAAGATAGGTAAAACATTCAACGTAAAAGAAATAAACAGATTGAAATCTAAAGTAGAAGTAATAAGAGAGATTCAAGATAAGTTAGGATTATAAACAAAGAAGCCACTAATTAAAGTGGCTTTTTATATTTAACTAATTCTTCTCCTGTTATTGCAAAATATAAGTTTTGTAATTCATGTACATACTTTATAGAGCATATTGTTTGAGTAACTATCTGTACCCTAGAAAAGGACTCAAAACAATAAATACTCATGACATTACTGCCCGCATGTTTTGTAAAAAAATCTAAAACTTTTTCAAATCCCAACTCTAAAAGTTTCTCCTCGGTAAGGGGTATACCTCTGACATGAATCATTTTTACGTCTATCAAACCTTCAGTGCCTACCCAATACATATCTCCTCTTGCAGGTAAGTTAGAGATAGTTTCTACTTTTCTTTCCTCTCCTAGTATCCATACTAGGTTATTTATCTTAATTTCTGTTGCTTTCATAGCCCTTTTTCTTTTTTATAAATGTCTAATATTTCCTTCATGTCCAAATAGTCAGCTCTTTCTCCTCTCCAATACTTATTACCATGATACCAAAACCAAGTAGTAAAATCAATAGCAAATTCTTCTACTATCTTCTCACAAACTAATCCATTTTTTTCTCTTAATAATTTCAACTGCTCTCTATACTCACAGAAGGGATACCCAATAGCACCCCTAAATTTTTCTTCTAATGTCATTTGTTTACTTTGTGTATTTTAATTCCTTCTAAATCTCGTCCCTCTAATAAGTTATCTAACTCAAATAACATATCTATTTCTTGTTCTTGGGCATCATTATCCCATAGTCGTAGAGCATACCAAGTGCCATCAAACTCTAACTTAAAAAGTGTACTGTTCATTTTTACGAGAAGTAGCTTCCCTTCTGTTCCAAGCAAGTTAAATCGTCTAGCCATTTCTTTGTAATTTTCCACACTATACTTCATACCTACAGTATTTCATCTATATCCATCCAACCTGTAACATTTCCCCACACTTGACAAGTATCCATCTCTAACCATATCTTCTTTCTATGCACGTAAAGAGCTTTTACAAACGTTTTGTGACCACTTTCAAGTTCAACTCTTACTAGGAGGTCTTTTGAAGCTATGTAGTCTCTATTATCAGTGCAAAAGAAAACCTGTTGACTTTTATCTTTTGGTATTGTTTTGTTCCATTTCATAATTTAAACGTTTTATTTCAAATAATTCTTCCGGGGATAATACTCTAGGTTCTTTACCTTCTTCTTTCAAGTAACCACAACTTCCATGTATTAGAAAATCGTATAAAAGGTCGCTGTGAAAACTATTTACATTATATTTTTCCAAGTCCTCTTTTAGGATTTTATTCGCCCACTCTTCAGCTTGTTTCCTACCCTCTTCTTTTTCCATATTCTTCTAACCTTCTAGTTAAACTGCTTACTTCATATTTTGTTAATTTATCTCCCACATCTTTACATCCTCTATAACCAAAATCTAAAATTTGTAGCTCGTCTGAATTGTCATGTTGAATCTCATAATACAATCCTTCAAACTCAAAAGCCGGACAAGAGTAGATTGATTTTAAAAAGTCGGCAAAAGAGTAAAAAACAGTAAAATCTAATTTATCCTGTAAAGTCTCTAAGACCTTAACTAGATTGTGTATTTCTTTTTTCATAACGTTATGTTTTATCTCTTATATAAATTGCAAATTTTATATATGTTAAATTATCATCTATTTTTTTTAAGCTTTGATAAATTTCAAGGTCATGTACACCTAGCTTCTTAAGTCTCTTATACTCTTTGATTAAAATTTTATTCATTTTTAAAATTTCTTAATTCTTCCAATAGTTCCCAATCTAAACAATCATTTTTATGCAAAAACTCTAAAGTAACTTGTTTTCCCTTTTCAGTTTTTAAAAAGTCAGCCATTGCTTGAGAGATGGAAGGTATTCTATAATGTTTGTATCGTTTAACATCAAACTCCTTCTCTTCGACTTTTATCGCGCCATAAAAAACAGCAAGAGCATTCATTTCTTCTATAAAAAGATTCTCGTCTTTAAACTCCTTAGAAACCTCCACTACACCATCTTCACGTATTATACATAAAACATGTACTCCATTACTAGAATCTGTACTTAAAAAGTATTTCATAATTATAATTTTTCAACTTTTTTACGTGAGTCAAACCTATGTACAGATTCTGCAATACCAAGTAAAACAAAGCTGATAAAATGTTGTATTTCCTTATCTTCTAAAGAGTTTATTGTGTCATCATATACACCTTCTATTTGATGTAGAATCTCTCTTATAATTTCTTGTTTGTTCATAATTAAAATTTTTTAATTTTCTTCCAATCTTCTAAAGGAATAATTTGTACAATATTGTGGTCTGACTCTAATCTGTTTTTTCTAAAAGAGTGACCGTCATGGATTCTAGTACCCTTACCAATTTGACCTGTATTAATTATACCTTCAAAATAAAGGCATTCAATTTGGTGGTCATAGTAGTGAATTTCGGCATCTAAAGGTTTTACATATCTGAAAATACTACCATGTTGTGAAATTAGGATATCTCCCACCTTACAATTTCTTAAATCTACACTCATAACAATTCCTCTCTTACTTCATGATTAGTACATCCAAAATCCGGTTCTGTAAAGATAGCGTCTACATATCCGCCACTCCATCCGGTCTCCAACTCAATTTCTAATTTACCATTATGGAGCAATCCGGTACACTCTCCTCCTCCATAATTCAAAGAGGTAAATTCTTTCCAAAATTTACAAGTTTCACATTTATTCATTTAAATCCAAATTAATTTCTGTTAGTTTAGTTTGAGCATCATTAAACGCTCTTAAAATTGTGTCAGATAAAGGTTCATAAACATTATGTTCTTCGTGGAAGAATCTAGTATCGTTTTGGTCATTCCACAACTCGATAATAAGAGTAATATCTTCGTAATTTAATCTAACAGAAATTGCGTCTGTTACTCCGCAAGAAGTGTAAATAAAACTGTGGTCATGATTTTTCTCTTTTGACCAAAGAATGTCGTTTAAATCTTCTACTGTGTTTCGTGCTTCGTTCATAGTTTTTTATATTTAGATTACAAATATAGTAAAATAAAAAATCCCCCGCAAGAAAACGGAGGATTAATTTTAAATTATTTGTTATCAAACCAAAAAGGTATGGCAATCTTAATATTCTGTTCTTTATGAATATTATAAAGTTTGAACCCTGACTTAGATTTTTTAAAGTTAGTCCCAACCCAATTCGAGGGAGGAGAAAAAGCAGGATAACTATAATAACCGAAATCATTACTAGTAGTATCATCATAAATAGCTTGATGACTATCCCCTTTACTAAACTCAATAAAGTTACCATTGTAAAGTTTATGTTCTTTACAGTATTGGTCAATCTTTTCCGCTTGTACCGGGTCTAATTTAGGCTTAAATCCAAACTTCTGTTCTCCAACATCTTTACCGTGAGAGATAACAAAAGTATGCTTACCTACAGAGTAATGGTCTATAAAACGCTTAATTGAATTTACCTTTACTTTGCCGGGGTAACGTTGCTCTAAAATCTGTTTAACCGCCGAAGAAACAAAATAAGAGAAAACACCGGAATGGTTATCATTAGTAATGTTATTACAAACAATCGTATCAAAATCTTCAATTAGAGAATCTACTAGGGAAGTCTTAAACAGTAAAGCTAAATCAAAAGCTTCCTTATCATTCATATTTTGAGGAAGTTCATGTCCTTTACGAGTAGTTTGTCCTCCAAGCCCGTCAAGGAAATCTCCTAAGTCGTCAATAATCAAAGTATTGGAAGTCTTGAAAGTTCTAACATGTGTTACCATAGCTGTTAACCTATCTAAGATTTCTTGCTTGTCCCATTTACTTTCATATAGAGGGTCTCCATCTTTACCGTTAACATCCATAGCAATATGAGTATCCGTATATACCAAACGGTCAAAATAGTCTTCATTTCTAGGTCTTTCAGTGTTAGTTGTAATGTTTACCGGACGTATATACTTTTGGATTATCTCGTCTAAATGGTTGTCCACGTCTAAAATAGCTGCTTCCTCTTCCGAGAAGAACGCGATATTGTAAATCATGTGAGCCGCATTGTGACTGACCAATTTAGCACTTCTAACTTGAGTCTTATCTAAACCGTAGACATCACAGTATTCTTCCACTGTGTAGAATCTGTTCTTTTCTGTAGACCATGCGGAGGGCATATTAGAAGGTTCTTTTACATACCCTGTAGTAGTTGTAGCTGTACCATTGTTTAAGTCATCAAAAGCACGCTCCACTTTCTCACTCCTTAAAAGCAAACTACACTTAGCTCTGAAGGAGTCAGTGTAATTAATACCATTTTCAGCAGCATACGTCCTCGCAGCCCTTGAAATATTTCCTTCCTGTTCAACTAATTCTTTTAGTCTTTCTTTGTTCATCTATTTTAAAATTTTGTTATTCTCTAACCATTCTTCAGCTTTCTCCCAATCCATAAAAGGACGTTGTGAAATTTTTAAATCATATTTAAGAGGACACCCAAGTGCTGTGTCATCAATAAGTAATTCCCCAAAAGCCTTTGGAGAATCCGTAAATTCATCTTGTTTAGGATTCCTTTGAATACCATATAAAGGTATCTCGTTCTTTTTAAACCAATTGACCGCATCTGTAAGTCCTGTATAATCTACAGTTCCATCCGGCAAGTGGTAAGGTCTATCACTTCTACAAGTGAATAAAATCAAATTGTGTCCATTCGCTACCAAAGCCTTTAAGACCGGAACAGCTCCAATATCTATAAAGTTTGGATAGTCCGGCACGACACAAGTAAAGTCAAAATCTATTAGTATGTCCATGCTATTTATTTTCGTTTTTATATTCTTGAGGAAATCTGTCCCCTGCAAACAATATAGGCTTTTTAAGGCACTTTTTCATGTATTTCAATGTCCACTCTAAATCTTTCATTTCAGAGCCTCCTACAGTGACAGGATTAGCTGTGTAGCCGTTTGGTGTTCCATCAACGTCATAGTAAACTTCATAAATTTGAAATTCAACTTCTCCATTAGGATACACTTCCGCTAATACTCTATGATTCCATGTTCCCATATTAATAAGTTGGTAAAATTATTGTCTTTTGATTGACTGCTTTTTGTGTTTTCCTAGCTTCTTCTAAAGTAGGGCAAGTTGTCACATGTTTGAAGCAAGATTTAGTAGCTCCATCCGAGATACCACAAACAGGGTGGAAATCGTAAACAACCTCTTCTAACAGGAATATACTAAAACTACTGTTTTCCATAACTCAATAAATTTGAATTATTAATCATCATATTATGCAACTCTCCTAAAAGATTTGTACCTAGCGCATACCTTCCGGTCTTCAAACTAATACCATAAGGATGATTTAAAATATCCGAATGTAAGTAACAATACTCTTCAAAGGAAGATACGCAAACAACTCTGATACCGTCTTTAATAAAGTGAAATTCTCTATCTTCCTTTGCCGGATGATTCGCGTAATGCTCTGTATACCCTAGAGGTAAAAGCCATTCTGTAATTGTTTTGTAAAACTCGTTTATCATGTGTTACAATTTTGATTTAAATATTTTTAAAATTTCTTCTGTTGATAATATATCATCTGTTTCTATGTGTCTCCAATAACCGGGACGTAACTCTAACCACATATTAGAGTCAGTGCTGTGTACCCTGTTATCATAATTTTCGCGCAAAAAATCAACAAAATCTAAAACTTCTCTAGTAAACAACTGCTCCAATAGAACAGCAGATACTAAGTGACGTGAATCACTATCCCTATTATAAGAGAATTTTAAAATCTCTTCTATTTTATTTTTCATAGTTCTTCTATTTTTATTTGGCTAATATACGCCTTATTTTCCAATTGACCAAACTTTACCACACTAAATTCACTTGAGTAACAATACAATTTTAATTTTGAAACATAACCTTTAGGTTGTAGCATTGATAATAATTTCTCTTCTCTGCTCATCTTAACATTTATTATAATTAGTGTCCTTCAACCATTGCTCAAAATGTTCTTTATCAAAAGGTCTGTCCTTTTTTATAAATTGATTATAAATTTTAGGTAATAGTTGAAGATTACTGTAATGATTTAATTTATAAACATCTTCTTCTGTTTTAGAGGAGGATAAAGGTATTATATGGTCGGTATCTAAATCTTCACATTCCACTTTAAAACCATAAGGGTTATTTTCTAAATGTTTTTTAAAATCTTCCCAATTTAACCCAATCATATTACAAACACTTTCTTTTTTAACAAAACCTTTTTTCTGCATAAACTTTTTTAAACGTCTTCTTACATTTCTACACACCCTATCTAATTCTTTAGGTTTATTTCTTGAACTCTCTCCTGATTTAATGTACCCGCACTTAGGGCATCCATGTAGATAATGCTTAGAAACCATTTGGTTAAATTCTCCGTGTATCGGACAAATGATATTTATTACATCCTTTGTTATTACATCATCTTCTAAATTATAGATGTAAAAATCATCGTGTTTTTTCTTAAACCTTTTTAATATTTCTTCTTTACCTTTTCTACTTTTCAAACCTCCGGCTATTTGTCCACATTTAGGGCAACCACATCCTTGCGTATGTGAAGAAGGTAATGTTGTGAATTCGCCATGTATGGGGCAGATTATTGTAATAGGGGTATGATTGTTTAGATACTCCGCTTTTGAATAATCATAAAAATTATTATGTATTAAATTAGCTTTTTCTATAAAAATTTCTGTTGTATGTGTTAAAGATTCGGTTGATTTTATAACACCACATTTAACACAACCTCTACCCATTTTACAATGTTTTTGATACTTTTGTTCAAAAATACCATGTATAGGACATATTATTTTTAATTTTGTTTCATAATTAATATATTCGACTAAACTATAATCATACCTATCTCCATGAAGGTTTTTAGCTTCTTCTATAGCAATATCTGTTGTTATTACACACCTACTTCCCATCTCTTAAAGCCTGTTTAATCAACATTCTAACTTGAGCAGAGACAGAGAGAGCGTTATATTCAGCTAATTTTTCAAGTTGTTCTAATAAGTCTTTTTCTATTCTTATTCGTAAT
>Ga0137430_1000151_pt1 | contig 19314 bp, 30 predicted proteins | sample EasRivERMZT754_2_FD_104651 | JGI IMG/M metagenome (GOLD analysis project Ga0137430, IMG submission 104651) | Soil microbial communities from meander-bound floodplain in the East River, Colorado, USA - East River MetaG ERMZT754_2 | ecosystem: Environmental > Terrestrial > Soil > Floodplain ...
AACGCACACGATCCGCGGCACCGTCAAAGGCACTAAGAACGCAAGCTCGAGCTCTGTGCAGGTGGGGCTCGATTCGTTTTTCATACGGTTTAGCCCGGTCGCGGTGCGCCCGTGATTTGCCAGTGCTAGGATTTCCCTCATGAGCTCCGACGCACCGAAGCGATCGATCACACCATACGCACCTTTCGCGGAGCCAGTGACGCGCACCGAGCCCGCACCGCCCACGGAGCCCGCCCCGCCGCCGTTCGACTTTCCGAGCGCCGTGCGCGTGGAGCTCGAGCGTGTTGAACAGTCGATCACGGAAAACGTAAAGCGCGCGCTGCAGAGCCTCGGCACACTCGTGATCGAGCGTCATGACGAGGTCAGCAAACGCCTCGACCTCCACGCGCAAGAGCTCCGGGCGCTCCGTGCACACGCCGAACACGGTGCTAAGCTCCCGCCGCCGCCCGATGGACTCTAGCGCAAAGTCTTGGCTCGAAGTACTCGCATCCGCGGGCGTGATCGCGCTCTTTGGGCGCGCATGCGAGGCCGCGTTTCGGTGGTTCGTGCGCCGGCCACTGCAGCGCGAAGAGGCTGCGCGTGCGCGCGCCGAGCGTGACACGGACCATTGGCGCGCGCGATACGTCGAGGCCGCGACGGAGCTCAAGGCGACCACCACCGCGCTGCTTCGTGCAGAGCGCGCGGACAAGATCGCCAGCGGGGCTAAGCCTGAATCCCTGCCCCCCATGCGGGACGAAATGCCGACCCTGCAGTGCTTCGTGGACGGCCCACAGGCGCGGGCGTGGGCCGAAGAGCGGGAGCGGGCGGCGGAGGCCGTGGCGTCCGTGCGTGCCCCCCGTCTGCCGCCACGCGTCGTGGAGACGTACGCGCCCGACGCGCGGCCTACCGATCCCGCCCCGCCCGGTCACCCAGGGCACGCCCCGTTGCGTCCGCCCCGCCCGCGCGCCCGCTAGGCTGTCCCCGCGTGCGCCGCTTCCTGGAGGCGCCACAGCGTACGGGCGCCGTCCGCAGCCGTCGACATGGACACGACCTCGAAAAGGCGCTCCATTCCAATGAGAGCATAACCGCCATCGGCCATGAACGCTTCGCAAAGCTCACAGTGGAGCGGGCTTCCGGGCGTCGTATATACGGCGATCCCGTGCGGCGCGGGCGTCACGCGAAGCGCCCCCAGAACCCGACGCGCTTGCGCCGGCCCTTGTCCGTGATCGCGTAGATGTAATAGCGCTCTTCTCCGAGGTCGGTGCCCGTGCACGGGACGGGGCGCGCTTCCACGGTTCCGGCGTGCACGTACGGCATGGCTGCGGGCCAATTGCGCAAGCCGCGCACGGGGCCTTGTGAGAGCACGTCCAGAAGGTTCGCGCTACCGCCCATCTCGAGAACGCTACGGGCCACCGTCGCCCTCCCAAGTGAGAGCCTCGCAGAGCTCCGAGAGCACGGCCGATACGATCGTGTCGCGAATGTGTGCGTCCGTGGGTGCGCCGTATTTGTGCGCGTGCCTATACCCGTACGCCACGCCCGACGTCACGGCCTCACGGATCACGTCGTACGTCCGCTCGCGCGGCGCGACCTTGCGTCTTACAGCCATGCGCGCACCCGTTCGACGTCGTCCAACCGACGCTGTGCACGTGCCCTTGTCTTCACGTCTGAGCCGTCCGCGGCCGGCGGTTTCGCGAGCGACGCGCCCGCCTCTTCGGTCGTGGACTCGCACCACTCCGCGGCTTTCGTGCGGTCGCGGTCCGAGAACGTGGCAAGCCTTGCGGTAGCGTGTGCTGCCCACGCCTCTTGCGCTTCGATTGCAGCGCACCCACGACCCAAGAGCTTGCATGCAAGCGCCGTCGTGCCCGCGCCGGCGCACGGATCGATCACGTTCTCGCCAGGGTCCGAGAACCAAGAGACCATGTCCAGCAAAAGATCTAGGGGCTTTTCCGTCGGGTGCTTCTCCGCGCCGCGCATGCACTTGCGCGCGTAGTGCGTGAGGCTGCCCGGGCCGTTCCAATGCTTCGCACCGGGCGCGTGAAAGTGCAGCACGGCTTCAGATTGCGAGCCTGGACGATCGCCGGACTTTTGCGGTTGGCTCCACCGCACCCACGGCACCAGGCGAATGTATTCCGTGGGCCCGAGCCCGTTGTTCGACACGAAGCCCCGCCACAGAAAGGTGCCTTCGTGATCGCTGAAGATCACGGACCACCGGCGCACGCTTTCGGCGAGGCGCGCGACGTGCGCGCGGAGCTCTGGCGAGAGGTGCGCGAACCCGAGATCGCGACGGTGCCACCCGCGCGACCCTTCGCCCAGCGTGCCCGCGCTGGCGGCGTTCTCGTGCACGTGCGCAGAGTACGGCGGGTCCGTGATCATGACGTCGAAACCTGCGAGCGACGCAGGCGGGATCGTGAGGGCGTCCGCGTGCACGATTTGAATGTCGGTCATATGGGCCCCTTCTCGAGTGCGGCGCGCACGCGCGCCAGCGACACCGTTTTGATCCCGGACTCGCCGTACTCCTTGTGATACGTGAACCCGCGCAGCATGCGCTTCGCGCGGTAGCGCCCGGCGTGATACGCGTCGCGCGCGGCCATCGTATTGTGGACCCACGTGAAGCACGACGGCGTCTCGAGTACGGTCGTATGGTGCTCGTGCCCCACGTGCCAAACGTGCTCGGTCGTGGTGCCCCACCAACCGGTCCCGCCACCGTCGTGATCGCTGGCCATGATCGCCGGAAGCTCACCTTTGCGCGTGCGATCTCCGTGGTGCCACCCGAGGAGGTTCGTTCCGAAAAGATCGTACTGGTGCGCCGCGTACGCGTCCGCGATGTCCACACGCGGCTCGTTTTCGTACACCGCGCGAAGCCACATCATGAGCTCTACGGCGACGCGCGGATCGTGGTTTCCGGGCAGGTTTCGGAACGTCACGTGCTCGTGAGTCTTCAATGCCTCGTCCACGATCGATCGCAAAAGAATGTGCAGTGCGTCGAGCGACCGCGCGAAACGCCCGTCAACGTCTAGCATGTGTCCATGGCCGGGCGTCTTGTTCGAGTCGTCTTGCGCGTGCATCGCGTCGCCCAGATTCGTGATAATTGCGCGCTCGCACTTTGGCATGGACGCCAAGAGCTCTTGGATACAGCACCGAAGCTCGCGGCACGCGATCTTGGTGTCGAAGTGATCGCCAGTCTCGGGCGCCCACGCAAGCATTCCGATATGCGGATCGCCGATCGGGATCACGTTGATCTGGTCCGCGTCGAATACACACTCGGGTACTGGGCTTTTTCCGGCGAGTCCCGCGTACAACGACGCGTGACGCTTCCATGCTTCCGTGATCGCGCGGATGCGTTCCTCTTCATCCGGCGCGTACGACGCCCACTCGACGATCTGTTGACCGTCGCCGCGCGACATACGCGAAACGCGCGTCGGCACGGATGAGAACCCTTCGGGGAGCGGTAACGGATCCGCGCCGGCGGCGCGTGTCTTGTGCCACGCCAAACGCGTTTCACCGGTTGGCCCGACGAGCGTCGAGAGCCCCGATAGCTCTTGGCCATCGGCGATCACGTACGGATCTTCCGGGGGTGACATGGGCCCGCGCGGAAGCATGGGCTTGTAAGGCGGAAGGTCCGGCCGGCCCTCGCGATACTTCGCGGCGCGCGCGGCGTTCTTCTCGTCCTTCTGCGCTTGCCACTTCTCGCGGCGCTTCGCGTTCACCTTGTCCGCGTGTCGTGCCCATTGCGCGCGGTTCTTCTCGGGATCTCGTTTCATTTTTGCACCAAGCACTTGTTACACGGTCCGCACCGATGCGCTTCGCTCTGCCCGAAAAAGTCCGCCGGGCACACGTTCTGCCGTTGCTCGTGCGTGAGACTTTGCCACCACGCCGCGGATGTGGGTCGCTCGAGATCACGACCGCGCAGCGCGTAGTCCGGGAAGATCACGTCCGGAAGATGCGCCGGCACCGCGCCGTCACCCGTCGCCTCGTAGCAAAGCCCGAGGCCGTACACGGTCGCGACGTCGCGCGCTTGCGCGTAGTTGTCCACGTCCGCCGAGACGTTCACCGTGAGATTGGGCGCGCACAGCAGTGCGGGGATCGCTTCGAATGTGCGCGTGTAGATCCAGTGTTGCACGTCGCGCGACGCGTGACACACGTCAACGATCCATTGCGCGTGCGCAAGATTCAAGACGTCACCCGAGACGTGCCAGCGAAAGCCGCCGCGCGCGTTCAACGCGATCCACGTCCCGAGTCGGCGCGCGGCCTCTTCGCGCGTGCCGGGCTTGACGAGTAGCCACTGCATGGCCACGAGATTTTCGTGATACGCGGCGTACACGTCCGGGGCGTGCTTCGCCAGGCCTTTGACGTAGCACGTGGCCCTGCACGTGGGCGTGGACCCTGGACACGACGGGCCCGACCACTCGACGGACGCGGCAGGGAGACTTAGGGCGTTCGGCGTCGGCTTTTCGAACGTGCCGTTCGATGCGGTGATCTTACTGTTACCATCGACTACGAGCTCGATCCCGGGCGCGACGCGGACGCGCGCATGCACGAAGTTCGTTTTCATTTCGTGAGGATCTCCCACAGCAGGAGGCAGGCGATGAAAACTAGGAAGCTCTCGCCCTTAAATAGCGCAATGGCCCCGAGAATGAGCACGACGAGCGCCGCGAAGTGCCGATCGCAGAAGTCGACGGCGTTCACCGGCGGGCCCCGATCTTCGCGACTCTTTCGAACACCACGCCCGGGATCACGGGCGGATCGTCGCCCTTGTGCGCTTTCGCGTGCGCGTCGATCCGTTTCGTGTTTGGCGTCCACCATTCGCGCGGCAAGAGGTCTTCGACGATGCGCGCCACGCGCCACTCGAAGCCCACGGACGCGCGTCCGGCGGGCGCTTGCGCGGCTTCCGCGGCCACGGTCAAAGCTTCCGTGAGCGCCTCGGAGTCGTCGGCGTCCGCCGCAACGGCCGCGGCTTCGCGCGCTTCACGCTCGCGCTCCGCTTGCGCGAGACGGTACGTTCCCATGCCTCCCTTGAGTAAGACTTCCAAGCCCGTGAGCGCACCGAGGTACGGCGCAAACCATGATTCGATCGTCTTCGTGGCCTTGTAGAGTGGGCCCGTCGCAGAGGTGCGCATCGCGGTCGCCGCGTCTTTTCGGCGTACGACGTCCGAAAGCACGGCGTCCACGGCCTCGTACTCTTCGGCCGTGTCGATCGTGAACTCGCGCCACGTTTGCAGATCGCTCTCTGCGATCTTCTGAAGTGCCGCAATTTCGTGCGCCGTGGCGGGCACTTGCAAAACGACTTCGTACGGCGTGGTCATTTCTCGAGCCTTTCGCGCCACACGCGCACGGCCTCGTCCGCTGTAGCCTCGGACTTTCCGGCGTCGACAGTCAACGCAGCCGCGTACGCCGCAGACCACACCATGGTTTCGAGGTGCAGCGTGTCCGACTGACTGATCAAGATCGGACGGTTGAACTTGATTCGTTTCACGTCGTTCATGAGGGGCTCCGTAGAAGTGCGGCGATCACGAGACACGGGATCGCGATTGCGAACCCGATCCAGAATGGGCACAACACCCATAGCCACGGCCACGCGATCACTCCCATAAGCTTGAGCGTGATGAATACGATCCCTAACAAACCCGGTGTCGTCATTTGATCCCATCTTCCTTTCGCACGGGCGCGGCGAGCGCCTGCCTGTTTGTTTCTGCCTGTTGTTTCGTCCAGGGCCACGGGAGCGACCAATACACGGACTCGTCGCGCTCGGGGTCCCACACGTACAATCCATCCGCGCCCACGGTGCGCGCGGGTACGGGCGCGGGCGCCGGCGGCATGCCCCACCCGCCAGGCAACGGCGTTGCGTAACGGTCTTTCATCGCTTCTCGAGTCTCCCGATGTGCGTGCACCCGAGCGCAGCCGCATCCAAAAGATTGTGTGTCGTGAACTTGCGCGGGTAGCAGTCCGCGCCCGCGATCTTCCAGCGGCGCGCGGCGCCCTTGTCCACGGCTCGGGCAATAGCCTCCGACGTAGCGTTACCACCAAGTATCGCATGTTCGTCGGACGACAGAATTTGCCACAAGCGCGCGTGCTGCACGGGCTTCGGCTCGCTGCCCTTCCATTCGGTGGGCGTGTACCACTGGACCGCGGCGCCCGTGCGCCCCGAAAGGTACGCCGCGCAAAAAGCACCGTTCCACTGACACGCGAGCACGTGCCGGACGTCCACGTGCCGGGTGCGCTCATCCGCTTGCATGCGCTCGACGACGACGATCCGCGGCTCCCCGTCCATTGGGTGCCACGCGGGCGGCAAGGCGAAGGACGCGCGCACGATCACGTCGCGCGCGAACTCGACGCATGCGCACGTTTCCGCGCCGGGATCGATCGCGAGGACGCTCACCACGCCCGCCGATCTCGAAGCAGCCAGCGCACCGCGCGATCCCAAAACAAGGCCTCGATCCAAAAGGCTTCGGTCGTCATGACATTTCCGCCTGGTTCAAGCGCCGCTCAAGCACCGCGGCGAACGCGAGCAGAGCTTGCGCCGCGGTCATCGCGTCGTCATTCACACCGCCCGCGGCTTCGCGAAGATCGTCCACGATCACTCGCCCGGCGGCGATCGCGCCGCGTCGCTCTTCGGGCGTCATGACCTCTCCACTATGCAGCGCCCGCACACGGCGATCGCGTCGTCGCCCGGGATCACCGCGCGGCAAAGCTCACAGCGGCGCACGGGGCGCATGGCTGCGCACGCGAGGAGGTACGCGAGGCGCACGGCACGGAGCGCGGCGCGCGCACGCTTGGCGATCATAGCATCCCCGCGGCGCGCATCGCAAAGAGCACGATAGACACGGCGATCCCGCCCCCTACGAAGCCAGCTAGCAAGCCCCACGCGATCACGTGGGCAATGCGCGCGCTGTGCGAGCGGCGCGGTGGCGCAGAGACCGGCGGGGGCGGCGCGTCCGACGTCATGCGATCTCTGGCACCCCGCATAGTAGCACTTCGGAGTACCACCACGCCGCAATGCGTTCGGGGTGATCCGCGTACCGTGTGCAGTGCGGCGCGTTCGGAGGCACGTCGATCCCGTCCCGCATCGGGCACGGATCGGAAACGTGCGGCATGAGATCGCGCCGCTCGATCGTGTACGCAAGCCAGTCTGCTTTTTTGATTTCGGGCCCCGCGAGAAGGACGCCCCACCGCACGGACATGGCGTCTTCCCAGCGCGTCTGCAGCGCGCGGTATTCCGGCAAAAGGCTTTTGAGCGGACTTGAGACGTCACCAAGGATCGCCTCTACAGCGTCGTGCACGAGCCCGGACGCGTGGAGCGGCGTGGGCAGAAGATCCGCGACCATGAGACAGTGTGACGCAACGCTGTAGCGGTGGCTCGTTTGCCCCGTGAACCGCGAAATCCGCGCGAGCCCATGCGCCACGTCCTCGAGGTGGATCGTTTCGTTCAGGTCGGGATCGCGCACATAGATCCGCCGGCCGTGAAACGTGTGGATGTAGGGTTCGGTCACGTGCGCTCCGATCGATCGAGCTCGTGCACCATGTTCGCGATCTCGTACGCTAGCCACTCTTCGGGGCAGAAGTGATCCGCAAGCTGCGCGTACATGAACCCGAAGCCGACGCACCAGCGGACGCGCCGGGCTTCGATCGTGATCGCGCAACCGTCGCTTCGTACGCGCCACGCGACGCTAGGAAAAATATCCGGGACTCGCGCGAGATATTCCCACAGGCGCGCGGCCGTTGCAGCGGTCATAGGCGCACCGTCTCCATGTTCATGCCCGCGCCGTCGCGGCTCGCGAAATATTGCTTGTGCGGCACGTGCACCCCGTCCACGAGAAAACCCCAGTCGTGCGACTCGCGGCCGCAGAGAAAAAGGGTGACGGTGTCGGGCTCGACGTGCGTGATCCGGTGATAGTCGTGCGGCTTGAACGTGTTCAGGCTCCCGGTAACGTGGGACATTTCGATCCCGTCACCTCCGTCCGTACGTTGCCACCACGTCGAATATCGCCGCTCCGTATACCCGCCCGAGAGCACCACGGCCGCGCTCCATGACCATGGGTGGTTATGAGGGTCGCGATCTCCGTCGGGCGTGTGGATCTCGTGCACGAACGCGCTCGACGGCGCGGACGGGTCGTGATCCTCGAGAGCGTTCATGCCCCACAGAACGGAGCGCGTCAGGTACGGCGTCGCGATCATGCCTTCGAGACGCCGCAATTGCCACGTCTCGCGTGCCGCGAAACGCAAGAGGCGTAGGGCTTCGGGGATCGTGATCACTGGTGCCCCATGTACACGGGGCCCGCGTCCGGCGCCCACCGCCGCGCCCGAAGTGCGCGCGCCTCCGCGATCGACGCCATTACGTCCGAGAGTGCGCGGTGCGCGTCCGTCTTGATATCCGGGAACGGCGCGCCCCACGTACGCTCACAGGCTTTGAGCGTCGAAACGTCCAAGACGCGGTGCGAGAGACAGCGTGCGAACGTCGGAAAGTGCACACGCACCCACGCGAGATCGAAGTGCACGGAGCCGCCCGCGAGCATGATGCCTTTGGGCATTTCGACGTTGTCCCCGCGCACGAAGTCCACGAGCGCATTTTCCACGGCGGACTTTTCGACGGCGCGCGCCGGGTCCGAGCACGCGGCCCAAAGTCCATTTGCGGTGTGCATGTTCTTAACGAATGCGTCCGCTTGATTGTACTCCTTCACGTTCGCCCAGATCGGGCAGTCCCACGCGGCGAGCACAGGCATCGCGGGATCGTCATCGTCCACGCCAACCACGGCGACTTCGAGCACAGACCCGCTCAAAGGGTCTAGGCCCGTCGTCTCAAGATCGATCCAGAGAAAACGTGATGCCATGTCGTCCTACTTTCGGTAGCGCGTGCCCCAATGCCCGGCCGCGCCCACGGGGAATCCATGGGCCCACTCGGGCAACGTGATCATGATCTCGTGCAGGGCTTCGTAGCCCTCGCGGCCGTGCGCGCAATCGGCCACGATCTCATCGTGCACGTGAAGCACCGGCGAAAGCCCGGCACGTTCGGCGCGCACGAGCGCGTCGGCCATGAGGTCGCGGCACATCGCTTGAATTACGTTCTCGGCAATTTTGCCTCCGTACAAATGTTCGCGTCCGCTCTTGGTGCCCACGTAAAAGGGCGAAAACTTCGTGCGACCGTTGAAGCCGATCTCACGCGAAAGGCCCGTAGCGTTGTACACGATCGGGCGGCCGCTCGGAAGAATGATCGCGACGCCCGTCCCGTCCGAGCCAGGCACGAAGGCGAACGGCTCCACGCGGCTCTCGGTGCCACGCACCGCCGCGACGAAAGCGTCTTCAAGTCTTCGCCAATATTGCACGATCGGCGCGTGCAGCTTGCGCCAGCCAGCCACGACGTCCGCCGCATCCACGCCGACGCGCGACGGTTCATATCGCGCTTCGAACTTCGTGGCGCCCATGCCGTACCCGCACGCGAGCTCTGACTTTTTTCCGATGTCACGCTCTCGCGAATTCTTCTCGATCGAGTCGTACGGCATGGCGAAGATCACGGACGCCGCGACCTTGTACGGATCGCGCCCGCTTCGAAAGACGTCGAGCGCTGCGGTGTCGCCCGCAACCCACGCGAGCGCGCGGGCCTCGACGCCGGAGAAGTCGCACACGGCAAGCTCATTGCCAGGCGAAGCAGTGAGGCACGCACGAAGCGCGACCATGATCCCATCCGGATCGCCCCACGGGATCGGCACCGGTCCGGACTTGGTGTGACCGTCCACCGTTTCACCGGCGCAGTACCTTTCAATTTCCGTGTGGCCCCACCGTTCAAATCGGTTGTCGGGCCGTGGCAGGTTCTGCGGCTGCAGCCCGCGGCCCGACCAGCGCCCGGTGTGCGCGCCGTAGTAGCGCATCATGTCACGCAGGCGCCCGTCCGGCGAGACGCGTGCCAAGCCCGCTTCGAGTTTCCCGCGCGCGATCGTGGCGAGCGCTTGGCGCGCCCGGGCGAGTGCGCCGCGCCAACCGATCTCTTTGGCAATCTTCTCGATCGTTTCCGCGGTCGCGTCCGCCGTCCCAAACATTTCTGCTAGCTGCGTGGGTGAGCCCACCGCGGCGCGCACGGCGCTCACGGACCACCCGCACACCCGCGCCGCTTGCTCGATCACGAGGTCCGTATTCGCCGCGTCCACCGCGAGCAGACGGCGCGCCAAGTCAGAGTCGAAGCACACGCCGCGATCGTTGACGATCCGATCTACGGCCAAGACGTCGCCCTCCCAGCCGGCGAACACGCCTTCAGAAAGGAACGGGCGGAGCATGGGCCAGCCGTGTTCCATGATCGAAACGTCGGAAGCGCAGTACCGCGTGACGATCTCGAGCACGTGCGCCCGGCGTTCGTGCGCGGGCCGTGCGCGCCACGCCTTGAGTTCTTTCGTGCGGGCTCGAGCACGGGCTTTCTTGTCTTCGCCCTCGACCGCTGGCGTCGTCGGGATGGGCGCGTCCGCTATGTCGTCGTACTTCGAAAGTCCCTTGGTGAACGTGGACGCGGCCTTGTCTTTCGAACGTCCGAGCCACCGCGTCCCGAGGGCGTCCAGCGCGCCGGGCAGTCCCGCGCGACGCGCCAAAACCGCAGTGTCCACGGCGTGCGGAAAGTCGCCCCACCTGAGGCGCGCGGCGATGTGCCGATCGAAGCCGTCCCAATTGTGCGCGCCCGTGTCTTCGGTTAGTGCGATCGGGCCGTCCTCGGGAAACCACGCGCCCGTGGCTTGCGTTTCGGTGTCATGGAGGACACACACGAGCGGCCGCGTCGTTGGGTGCGCGGCGTACAGGCGCCCGCCCACCGTTTTTAGGTCGGCCTTTGAGTGCGTCTCGAAGTCTAGGAGCAGGGTCATCCGCGCGTCACCGCGACCTTAAGCCCGTAGCGCTCCGCGAGCTTCGCACAATGCCACGTGCCGCGGGAGCTCGCCGTGGGGAAGGCCTCCACCACGACGGTGTACCCATGGTGGTCGTACACCATGGCGAGGTGCACGAGCAGTTCGTTTCGCGCCGCGCCCCCTTCGTTACCGAGGTCGCCGAAGTACGGCTCCGCGAGGGTGCGCATGCCCTCTTCGCGCGCGATCTCTTCGGCGATCATGTCTGCACCGTGCGCGTATCCGTGGATCACGAGCGCCGACGGGTACAACGTCAAGCGTCGGCGGATTGCGTCCACGTCGGTCCACTCACGCGAACCCGTCACGAGCACCACGTAACGGGCGGGCACGCGCGGGCGCCGCATGATCATCGTGCGCGCCTCCGTTGCGCCCGGCGTGCGGCACGCGAAGCCTTGCGCCGTACCTTGAGCGCCGCGCGATCCGCGTGCGGACGCATACGCACGGGCTTCACCTTGGGCGCGTACGTCTTGCCAGCCACGATGAACGTGCCCTCGCGCGGGGCGAGCGCGCGCAGCCGCATCACGCGCTCGCGTTCAGTGTCCATCGGTCCACCTCCCGAGCGCGCCGACCGTCGCACCGATCAAGGCCGCGCACCCGCACACGCCCGCGAGCCACCCCACGCCGATCCATCCGCCCATGCGCCAGTGATACGTTGCTTCGTCTGCAAGGTACCACGACGCAACGAGAGACGCGATCACGAGAAACGTGGGGCCGGCTCGCATGGCGATCACGTACCCGCCGGCGCCGGGAGTGCCGGTGCCTTGCACGTCACCACGAAAGCGGAGCTCGTGGAATACGAATTTTTCGACGAAGACTCGAAGGACACGCGCTCGACGATCGGTGCCTTACCCGCGGCGAACTGCCCGTCCAGGTAAAGCTGCACCGCGGCCACGATCGTCTCGTGCGTCACCTCCATTTTGGTTTCGCCGATCACGTCCCCGCCTTTCGCGTCGCGTCCTGCTGCGCCTCTTCGACGGGTGTCCAGATCGTGTCGCGGTAGTAGTCACCCGTGGGTTGCTTCGTGGCCTTGTCGAGTACGTCGTTCCCGCGCGAGACGCGAGCCCACACGAGGCGCCCGACGATCGTCGCACCTTGCGCGCTGTACTCGTTCGCCTCGCCTTGCACGGCGGAGATGAAACGCCGTTGCGGATCGAACGTGTCGTACTCCGTGACGTCCGCATAGCCGGCGGCGCCCATGATGTAAGACATCATGCGTTCCGCGTTGCGCTGCGCGGCCGGGCCCACGAGCTTGCAGATCACGGCGGCGCGATCACCGACGCGCGAACGTGCGCCCTCTTCGGCGTGCACGACCTCGACGTGCCCCTTGAACGTCTCTTCATTCGTCTGGCCGTTGCGCGTGAGCTCGTTCGAGAGCACGCGCACGACGTACGTCCCGACGTCCAGCATTGGCTCGCGGTAGCGCGCCGGCTGCAAGCCTGCCCAACGACTGCCGCCCGCGGGCGGGGCGATGGGCGCGGGCGCCGCGGCGCGCGGTGCGCCGAATGCGGCAGGCCCGGGCGTGGCGGGCGCCGTGGGCGCGCCGAATGCGGGCGCCGCTGGGCGCGCCTGTGGCTGAAAACGTCCAACACCAAATCCTTGCGTCATGCTTCGATCCTTTCTTTGCCCACGCGGATTGCGTAGGCGTGCCCCGATGGGCCTCTGATTTTCTTGATCCCGGACACCGGCGCGCCGTCGAGACGAGCCGAAACGTCCATGGCTTTTTCGAGTGCGGCCGCACGCATGGTCTCGCGCGTCGCGTCCGTGAACGGGTAGATCCACTGCACTAGCACGCCGCCCGGGCGGAATGGCGTCCACGACTGCCAATCGCGCGCGTCCTGCCCTTCGGTTGCGAAAACCTTGTAGTAGCCGATCGCGGTTCCCATGTGAGTCCTTTCGTAACACGCACGCTTTACGCATGCAACGGTGGTGGCGCAAAACTCCGCGCCGTGGTGGCGCCCCGCGCCCACCGAAAACGATTCGCGCGCGTGATGCGCGGCGTCGCGCGCACGATCGTGGCGCGCAAAAGCTTTTGTGTCATCCCGATCGTGTCACGCGCAAAACCCGCCTCGCCGATCGCGGTCTCGAACATGTCGAGCGTCCCGCCGGACGTCGCGAGAATGTCGATCGTCACCGCCAGATCTTGCCCGGCCCGATGACTGCGCCCGAAGATCTGCTCAAACCACTTCGCGCTCTGCGGCGGAAACACGATCAATTGCCGCGTCCACGCCTGCAGGTTGAAGCCCTTTTTATTGGCGTGCCACGAGGCGATCATGTTCTGCGACGTGTCCGCGAGGTGCAAGCCGCGGCCCATCGAATCCCGGCCCTCGCGACCGTAGTACTGCAGGCGCGACGCGTGCGAAAGCGCGTGCGCAAACTCCACGGATCCGGTCCACACGATCCCGGGCGCGGGACTCTCGCGGAGCCAGTCGCACGCCGAAAGCACCGTGGAATCTGAGATCCAGATCGCGACCTTGTTTGCCTCGGAGTCGTCGAACGTGTCCGCCACGGCGAGCCACTCGATCACGACGGGGTGATCGTTGAAGCGTCCAATGACTTGTGCTTCGGTGTCAAGTGGCCGCCGGCTGTTACTGCTCGCAGCAATGCGATCTCGAACGAACCGCGCGAGCATGCGCCGCGCGTCGCGCCAGCGGTCCGGAGGCGGCACACGCCAGCGCTGATACATCCCGCACCCAAGCTGTCCGTCCATGCGCCACCGGCTCAGAGGGTCGGACACAGGCATGCCTTCGGGCGTTTCGAGCGTCGTGAGAAAATGGTGAAAGGCCTCGTCAAGCCGCGGGTCCTCGCGTGCCAATCGTGTGCGCACAGTCAAGGGCGCGTTGCACGAGTCTCCGTCCACGATCACGACGCCGGGCGTTTCCACGAGCCGATTGCGGTACCATGCGCGCGCCGCGTCCGTGTCGTGGCCCAACGGCCCGGGGCGCATGTGCACCCACGTGCGGCCCTTGGCTTCGTCCAGCGCAAGCGCCCACTCTTTGGCTTCGGCCTCCGCCATGGGCACGGGCGCACGTTCACGCAGAGCCCAGCACAGTAGATGCCAATAGTTCATGATCGATTTACGTCCGGGCGTGCCGGTCATCAGAACGACCACGGTATCAGGGTGCGCCTGCAAATAGCGGTCTATGCGCCGGACCCAAGACGCGTTCACGTTCGCGGCTTCGTCCGCCTCATCTATGACGATCAAGTCCGGCTGCATGCGCTCGAAAAATTCCGCGTTGCCTTGCGTGGTGAGCTCTTGCCACGTGTAGACGCGCATCGGTTCGGCGGGCTCTTGCCAGTCTCGGCGGAGCGTGGCGAATTCGTGGATCGTCTTGTCGCGAAGTCCGGCGCCCGGCACGATGAGCATGGGCCGTTGCGAGCGGAGGACGACCGGCAAAAGAAACGACACCAAGGTTTTTCCGGCGCCCACCACAAGCCCAAGGAAGGCGCCGCGGTTCTCGAATGCCTCGACGAGCGCCTGCCCTTGCACGGGGCGCAACGGCCCGTGACGCGAACCGGGCACCCGAAAGAGCGCGGTCAAGTCCGCGGCGTGTGCCGCGGCGGTGTCCATGTCCAGGCACCGCCGCGGCAACGCGGCCACGCGCTCGAAGCACTGCGTGCGTCGAACTTCGGGCATTACGGGCGTGTCATCCCGCGGAGCGATTTAGCGTGCTGCTCTCCAAGAGACGAGACCGCATCGTGCCACTTGCGCACGACGTCCCCGCGCTCGTTTCGCGCGAGGAAACTGTAGCGCTTTTGGCGCCCGACCTTGGCGAACTTAGGTGGAGGGCGATCCACGTTAGTCGCCCTCCCCGATCTCGTCGAGAATCGTTTGCGCCATGCGCCTCGCATCCGCGTCCGACAAGCGTACGAAGCTCGTACCATTCTCGTCGGTCGAGATCGCGAGGCGCACGCGCGCGCCATCGTCATCCGCGTCATCGTCGATCATGAGCGTGGCACAGTCGCGATCCTCGACGGTGCACGTGTACTCCACGAACGTGCCCGGGCTCATTGTGCGCTCCCCGCGCGCAGCATCTTCGCGGCCATGATCACGTCGCGCGCGTCACCGCGCAGCGTGAGCGGGCCATAGTTCCCGTCAATCTCGAAGTCGTACAGTTCGCCCGTGGACGCGAGCGGTGCGGCGATCGTGACGGGCGCGGCAGGCGGAGGCGCAGCCGCGGCGGGCTTTTTGCGGCTCTTCGTGGGCTCCGCGGGCGGAGGCGGCGCGACGTCCGCCACGGGATCCGCAACCGGCATGTGCTCATGAGGTGGCGGTGCAAACCCGCCTTGCGGTGGCGGCGTGAACGTCGCGCCCGGGCCTGCGCCGTTCGCGGGCGACGGTGGCTTGAACTGGGTGATTCCTGCAGGTAGTGCCATGGTATTCGATCCTTCTTTCTTTGGTACGCGCAACGGGAGCAGAGAGAGAAGGGACCGCCGCGCGTCGCACGGTCCCCCTCGTGAATGGTGGTGAGGACATCCGCCGTACTCTTCGCACGCGTTCGTGTTCTGCACGGCGCTTGCTTCCGTCGTAATGGCGTCCAAGGCCCGGGCGCGCTCGGAGCCGGCGGCCACGGTCTCGAACGCGTCAAGCTTCGAGATCGCGGCGTCGCGCGGTTCGGCGTAGCGCCGGCGCTTCGTCTCGAAGTACACCCAGCGTGCCGCAATGGTGTCGATCTCGTGCTCCGCCATGGTCGCGAGCGCGTACAGGTTCGCGGCGAAGTCCGTGCGCAGCTCTTCGGGCGTCAGGGCGTAGCGCGCAATGTCCGCGCTCGATTTGTAGTCCACGAGCGCCCAACCGTGCGCCGCTTGCACGCCGAGCCGCGTCCATTCTTCGGGCGCGTACGCCACGAGATCACGATACCCGGCCCACAGGATCCCGGCAACGCGGAAACCGACGGGCGGCGCGTGAGACTCTGCGGCGCCCACGATCGCGGCCGTGCCGATCGGGGCCTCGACCTTCACGCGTGCCCGATCCGGCTGCGGCAGAAAGTGCAGACCCGAAAGCGCGATCGCACCCGGCACGTCGTGCCAATCGACGGGCGCACCGAGGTAGCGTGCTTCGTGGCGCTTGTGCATTTCCGTGCCGAGTGCCGTTGACCGTGCGCGGGACGGCACGAACTTCGTGGCATCGTTCGGATCGCGCCACGTTTTCCCGTCACGGTCGGCCACGTAGTGCGCAATGTCCCGCCATAGGACGCGCGGCTCTCGGATGCCCGCGACGTACTGATAGAACCATGCACGCTTGCAGCGATCACCGAGGGCGAGCGACGAGGCGGAGTGGTAGAGGCGTGGCACGCGGTAGGCCCATCGTGATGCGCGCGTCGCACATCGGCAAGACACGTGGCGCAAAACATTGTCGCCCAGGCTTTTCGTGCGCGCGATGGGTGGGACGCGACGTGCCCGGGCGACAACGTGATCCTTGCACGTGCGCGTGATGCGCGCCATGATGCGGCTAGATGGATGGATCGCTGCGCCCGTTCTGGCGCTACTACGGTGGCAAGTGGCGCGCGGCTCCACTCTATCCAGCGCCGGAGCATGACACGATCGTCGAACCGTTCGCAGGCGCCGCGGGGTACTCGTGCCGCTACCCCGATCGAAAGATCGTGCTTGTGGAAAAGTACCCCGTGATCGCCGGCATGTGGCGCTACCTCATCACTGCACCCGCCGCGGAGGTGCGCGCGATCCCAGAGACTGACAACGTGGACGATCTGCCCTCGTGGGTGCCTCAAGAAGCGCGCTGGCTCGTGGGCTTTCACCTCGACGCATGCACGTACTACCCCAAGAAGCGCGTGAGCCCCGAGCGTGCGAAGCGCCTCCGCGCCGCTGGCCACCGCATCGGGTGGACGGCAGACGTGCGCGAACGTGTCGCGGTGCAAGTCGACCGGATCCGTCACTGGCAAGTGATCGAGGGCGACTACTGGGAAGCGCCAGCGGTGCGCGCGACATGGTTCATTGATCCGCCGTACAGCGGGGCAAAGGGTGCGTACTACATGGCGCAAGGGTGGGGCTCGCGTTCGCGCGGCCAGCCGGGGATCCAGTACGCGCACCTCGGTGCGTGGTGCAAGCTCTTGCATGAACGCTACGGCCAAGTGATCGTATGTGAGAACGACGGCGCAACGTGGCCCCCCTTTCGCGCGTTCCGCGAAGTGCGCGGCGGGTTCCTCGGGCGCCCCGCGTCGCGTGAGGTCACTTGGCCGTAGTCACGCTCTATCGTGGTGCGCGCGACCCTGTGCCAGCGGCGTCCGAAGATCTGCCGTGGCCCGATTTTGCGCGCGAGATCGTGTCGCTCGTAAACGAGCCGCCCGGCGCGCCCGACACGGCGACTCCGGAGGCGCAGAAAAAGACGTTGATCGCGTTCGCGCCGCATGCGCTTGCACCGGGCACGACGCGCGCGCTCGAGAACGTGACGCACGTTTCGGCGCTCGTCGTCGATGTGGACACCGGAGCGACACCCGAAGATATCGTGGCGCGCATGCACGCCGCGCAGATCGCGGGCGTCGTATACGACTCGCCAAGCGCAACGCTTGAGGCGCCGCGCTTTCGCGTGGTGTGCCCCGTGGCAGCGCCGATCGCGCCCGCCGATTGTCGCGAGACGCGCTTACGCTTTGCCGCGGCGCTCGGTCTCGCGCCGGATTGCGGCGTCAAAGGCGCGATCGACGCCTCGAAACTTTTCTTCGTCGGACGACTGCACGGCACCCCGCCGCGGCGCGCGTGGGTCGTCGAGGGCGCGCCCGTCGACACCGCAACGCTCCCGCCGTGCCCCGGACCAGAGTGGCACACGGCCCCGCCGGCGCCCGCACTCGCGGCGCACCTTGCCGATCTCCCGCCCGCGAACGCCGGGATCGCCGCGGCACTCGGACCGTGGACCGCGCACCAAGGTCGTAAGTGGCAAATCTGCGGGGCCGTGGGCGGCCTAATGCGAAAGATGCTTTATACGGCGGCGCAGTGCGAGAGCGAGATCCGCGCGTGGCTGCCCGTGGATGAGCCCTCTGTGGACGTCGATGCGGGCGTCTCGTGGGCCCTCGGAGCGTGGGCCAAGGATGCGGCGGACGTTTCGGGTCACGACGCCTTGACGGCGCTCGTGGGCACGGACCATGCGGCCGTGGTCGAGAGCGCCGCACAAACGGGCTCGTGGTGGTATCGCGCTCCGGAGGTCGCGGCGCGGAGCCCTTTCGCATTCGTCTCGGGCGTCGCGGGTGAAACCAAAAATCCGTTCGCAGACGACGCACTGATCACGGACTTCGAAGGAGAGGACGAGCCGCTTGCGTACCTCTGTGAAGGCCTCAAGATCGTGCACCTTCCAGGCAAGATCAACGTGATCGGCGGCCTGCCGAACGCGGGCAAGGGTCCGCTCGCGGACTACCTCGCGATCTGTTTCGCGACCGGGCGCCCCGTGTTCACACGCTTCGTGTGCACGCAAACGAACGTCTTGATCGTGGACTTCGAAGGTCCGCGCCTCACGAAACGACGCGTCAAGCGCATGGCTCGAGCAATGGGCGTGCCGTGGCGCGACCTTCGGGATCGGCTCGTGATCGCTGACGCCTCCATGCTGGGCGATCCGCGCGACGTGCGCACTCTCGAAGCCTTGTCGGCACTCATTGCGCGCCGCAAAATCGGGCTTGTCGTCGTGGACTCGTACACGTCGGCCATGCTGTGCACGGACGTGGACGCCAAGGATAACGCGTTCGCGACGTACGCGCGCGCCCTGTCAATCTTGGGTGTGTGCGTCGTCGCGGTGGCGCATGCACGCAAACCCGCGGCCGGCGCCAAGGGCGAAATGCCCACGCTCGCGGACATCTCTGGATCGGGCGCGCTCGGTGCCATGGCGTCCACCGCGGTCTCATGTTGGAAGCCAGACGACAAGGATCCCTACCGCGTGCGCGTCGGGTGCATGCGCGCGCCTGAACGGAGCTTTGAGCAGTTCGACGTGGTGTTTTCGGACGTCGCAGAGGACGGGCTAGCGCTTGCGTTCGAAGGCAAGGAAGTGATCGAGCGCTTGAAGGTGGCCGCGGCGTCGGACGAGCAAACGCAAAATTGGCGGCGCGTGCTTGAGGAACTGCGGCGCAAGGCCGGGCCCGTGCTCTTGAAAGACATAGGCGTGCCGGACGTCGAGGGTACGCCGATCGCCGGCAATCGGTTGATCATGATCTTGGGGTCGCTCTCGAGCGCTGGCCTCGTGGCGGATCAGACGGGCACGCGCGGCACGACATATCAGATCGTGAGCGTGCGAGACGTACGCGAGTTCAAAGTAGAGGCCGGCGTGGTCGTGTTCACGTAGCGCGCGCTTCGAGCGCCCAGCCGATCGCGGTCACCGCCAAGAGGCACGTCGCGAACGCCATGGCGCCAACGACGAGCGCCGGCGCGAGCACGAACGCTCTCACGCGGCCTCCATGAACGCCACGACCTGAGGCAGATTCTCAACCGTGAATCGGAGGCGATCTTCGGCGCGCGCGTACGCCGTTTC
>Ga0137430_1000158_pt1 | contig 19019 bp, 20 predicted proteins | sample EasRivERMZT754_2_FD_104651 | JGI IMG/M metagenome (GOLD analysis project Ga0137430, IMG submission 104651) | Soil microbial communities from meander-bound floodplain in the East River, Colorado, USA - East River MetaG ERMZT754_2 | ecosystem: Environmental > Terrestrial > Soil > Floodplain ...
AAGGTCATGGACGAGTCGCCATCGACTTCTCCCCCGACCCATTTCGCAATTTCAGCAACCGTCAGCGGCATAAGGAAAGCGTGGAAGGCGGAACGCGGAACGAACCGCCCACGCTGGCGAAACTCAACACTCGAAACTCAAAACTCGGCATTCGATTATCTGCGCGGTGACCTGGAGCGCTGCCATCATGGCCCGAACTCATTTCCAGGATGCTGTCCAAGTCGCCCGTTGACTTGAGAATTGCTGCTAACTATAAAGGCCGCGAACTCGTATTCAATCACTACTTTGGCATGGATTGGCTGCAGAACCAGCCTTGAGGCCTTTTCGACATCTATGAGCAGAAAAATTCGTTACGGAATGGTCGGCGGCGGGCGGGGCGCCTTCATTGGGGCCGTGCATCGAATTGCAGCGGCCATGGACCAACAAATCGACCTCGTATGCGGCGCGTTCTCTTCGGATCCGGAACGCTCCCGCGCTTCGGGCGCCGACCTCTTTCTTCCGCCACAGCGCTGCTACGGCACGTTCGAGGAAATGATCAAGCGCGAGTCAAAGCTGCCGGACAGCGAACGCATGGACTTTCTGGCCATCGTCACGCCGAACCATGTGCATTTCCCTCCGGCGAAGCTGGCGCTGGAAAATGGTTTTCATGTCCTCAGTGACAAGCCTGCAACCTTCGATCTCGCCGAAGCCCGGAAGATCGCCGAACTGGTGAAAAAGACCGGCCTGCTCTACGGACTGACTCACAATTATACCGGATATCCTCTGGTGAAAGAAGCTCGCGACATGGTTCGGACAGGCAAACTCGGCGCCATTCGCAAAGTGGTCGTCGAGTATCCGCAAGGCTGGCTGGCCACGCGGATCGAAGCCACCGGGCAGAAGCAAGCCGGTTGGCGGACGGACCCGAAGCGCTCCGGCGCTGCCGGCAGCATGGGCGACATCGGCACGCATGCGGAGAACCTCGCCGAATACATTACGGGCCTGCAAATCGAAGAACTCGCCGCTGACATCACGGCCTTCGTCAAGGGGCGGAAGTTGGACGACGACGGCAACGTTCTTCTCCGCTTCAAAGGCGGGGCCAAGGGCGTGCTTCACTGCTCGCAAATCAGCGTCGGCGAAGAAAACAATTTGAACATCCGTGTCTATGGCGAGAAAGCCGGCATCGAATGGCACCAAAAGGAGCCCAATTCGATGCTCGTGAAATGGCCCGACCAGCCCATGCAGGTCTATCGCACGGCGAACGGCTACCTTGGCGCCGCCGCCAAATCCGCCACGCGCACGCCGCCCGCCCATCCCGAGGGCTACCTGGAAGGGTTCGCAAACATTTACCGGAACTTCGCCAACCACATCCGCGCCCGGCTCGAAGGCCGCAAATTGCCCAAGGATGATCCGGCTCTCGATTATCCGAAGATTGAAGACGGCGTTCGCGGCATGGCGTTCGTCGAAGCGGTGGTGAAGTCATCGAAGAAGAATGCAGCCTGGACGAAGCTGGACGTATAGGTCGGACTCTCCCCGTGAAAGCATCTCGCAGATCTTTGCGTCTTCACGATAGGATTTTAACGCCGAGGTCCCAGATGCCTTCGCAGAAGTTGCGCACAGAAGGCTCTTCCTCTGCGCCCTTTGCGAGAACCTCCGCGTCCTCTGCGTTAAAATTCAGCCGTCCTACATTTCAGCGCCCTCTCTTCAACGCAGAGGACGCAAAGGATCCCGCAGAGGGCCGCAGAGGAAATAACCTATGACCGAGGGCCTAATCATTAACTTCAACGTGGAACATTTGCGTGACGGCATTAAACGCGTGGTGTCCGCGTCCTCTGCGTTCAATAACAGGACTGCGACGGCTATTGCCGAACCATGACCTCGCTGAACTTTGCCATCGTCGGTTGCGGCAGTATCACGCTCCAAAATCACTTGCCGGGGCTGGCGCTGTGTCCTGAGACGAAAGTGGTCGCGCTATGCGACACGGATCAGGCCTGTCTGCAGCGCGCCAGTCAGCAGACCGGTGTCAAGGTCACGTCTGCTTCCTACGAAGAGATCGTTCGCCGGGACGATGTCCACGCCGTGATTATCGCGACGCCGAACTTCGTCCACGCGCCCATTGCGCTGGCAGCCATCAACGCCGGCAAGCACGTGATGTGCGAAAAGCCGCTCGCGATGAATTATGCCGAGGCCATGCAGATGTGCCGCGCCGCCGAAGCTAAAAACGTGCGCCACATGACGGCCTTCACCTATCGCTTCGTCCCCGCGATGCGGTACCTGGCGCATTTGGCAAAATCCGGCGCGCTCGGCCAGCCGTATCATTTCCGTTCCTGCCGCCTGCAGGATTGGGGGCAACGAAGCCTGGGCTGGCGGCAGGTCGCCAAGCTCGCGGGCGCGGGCGAACTCGGCGACATGCTTTCGCATCGAATTGATTTTTCGCTTTCGCTGATGGGGCGATGGACTCGCCTCGTGGCCGACACGCGTCGCTTCATTGACTCGCGTCAGGGACAAGTCTCGGACCTCGAAGATTGGGTTGCCATCCTCGCTGAGTTTGAGAGCGGCGCGACTGGCGTCCTTGAGAGCAGTAAACTGGCGACAGGCCGCAACGAAAGCTGGCGCAGCCGTGATTACGTCGAACTCAACGGCAGTGAAGCGTCGTATGTGTTCTTCACCGAGCGCTGGAATGAGTTGCAGGTGGGAAAACCGGGGGGCGGCGGCTTGGAGAAGATCTCCGTTCCGGAGGAATTCTGGAAAGTGCCTGGTTCACCACGCGATCCGCGGCAAGGCGATCCGCTGGTCACGTTCCGCTACGATCAGGCTTGGGAATTCGTCGATGCCATTCGTAATCAGCGGCCATGTTCGCCTTCCTTTCTCGATGGCGCACGCGCCCAGGCAGTCATGGATGCGGCGATGCTGTCGGCCAAAGAACGGCGCTGGGTGGATGTGACTGACCAGGTTTAAGCGCACAGATTATGCACGAGAACGAAGTCATTAACTTCAACGTCGAACATCTGCGTGATGGCATTAAACGCGCGTGGCGTGCGGCCTATGATTCTGCGTTCCTCTGCGTTAACCTTCGCGTCCTCTGCGTTAAAATTCAGCCGTCCTACATTTCAGCGCCCTTTCTTCAACGCAGAGAACGCAAAGGATCCCGCACAGGGCCGCAGAGGAAATAACATATGACCAAGACAGCCGTGATCACAGGTGCGGGCAGCGGTGTAGGCAAGTCCATCGCCCTGCTGCTGGCAAAAGACGCGTGGCGCGTGGCAATTATCGGACGGCGGGAGGCGACCCTCAGGGAAACAGTTTCCCTGGCGGGCAAGTCTTCATCCCAACTATTCGTCTGCCCTTGCGACATCGGCAACCTGGAGGCAGTGGAGCGAACAGCCGCGTCGGTCCTCAAGGAACTCGGAAGCGTCGAGGTGTTGGTGAATGCTGCCGGGACCAACGTCCCGCGCCGCAGTTTGGAGTTGGTCTCCCTGGACGACTATCATGAGATGATTAAGAGCAACCTGCACGGAGCTTACTATTGTGTGCAGGCCTTTCTGCCTGAGATGCGACGGCGAAAGTCGGGCACCATCGTCAACATTGTCTCCGAAGCAGGTCGTCGCGCCAGTCCCAAGTCGGGTGTGGGCTACGTGATTTCCAAGTTCGGCATGGCCGGCCTGACGCAATCGATCAACGCTGAAGAGAACGTCCATGGCATTCGCGCCTGCTCCATTTTCCCTGGCGACATCGATACACCGCTGTTGGATAAACGCCCGAACCCACCGCCGCCAGAGGCCAGGCGCACGATGCTGCAGTCCGAAGACGTGGCTCAATGTGTCCTGCTCGTCATCAATCTCCCCGAGCGCGCCGTCGTTGAAGAAATTGTCATTCGCCCCAGATAGAAACGCAGCCTTCCCAGGCTGCGCGATGAAGAGGGGAGGAACAACGAAGTAAGAACCGGCGCGGCCTGCCGCGAACCCAAAATCTCTTCGATCACCCTGCTTATGATCGCGCCGTCCAGGAAGACTGCGCTCCTGCTATTGAGTTCCTCGTTGAATCGGTGCGGTTGGGTTGATTAGGGTTCGCCATGCCGCTGGCCGATCTCTTTCGCGTCAAACCGCTGGACAAACTCCTGGCCCAGACGCAGGAGCCGGAGAAGCAACTCCGACGTGCGTTGGGCCCCGCCCAGCTCACTGGTCTGGGTATCGGCGCGATCATCGGGGCAGGCATTTTCTCGCTGGTGGGCACGGCAGCCGCTGGAGATGACGCGCACTTGGGCGCCGGACCTGCCTTGGTCCTTTCGTTCGTGCTGGTGGCGATTGCCTGCGGTTTCGCCGCCCTTTGCTATGCTGAATTCGCCGCCATGGTGCCGGTGGCAGGCTCAGCCTACACCTACGCGTATGCGACACTAGGCCAACTGGCCGCGTGGATCATCGGTTGGGACTTGATCCTCGAATACGCCGTCGGGAACATCGCCGTCGCGATCTCCTGGTCGGAATACTTCCAAACGCTCCTGCGCGGCTTCCATCTGGAATGGCCGGTCTGGCTTGGCACCGATTACCGAACCGCCTTCGACGCCGCCCACAAAGTCGCCGAAGCCACCGCTCAATATAAGGACCTCGGCACTCTCGGCGAATCCGTCCTCCGTGGCGCGCGCGCGGTGCAGGAAGCGCCGCGTCTCGGCCCTCTGCCCATCATCTTCAACCTTCCCGCCGTGCTGATTGTGGCGCTCATCACGTGGGTTTTGGTGCGCGGCATCCGTGAAAGCGCACGTTTCAATTCGGCGATGGTCATTCTGAAGGTCGCCATTGTTCTTTTTTTCATCGCCGTGGGAGCGGCCTACATGAATCCGGACAACTGGCAGCCTTTCGCGCCGAATGGATTCAAAGGCATTTCCAGCGCCGCGGCGGTAATCTTTTTCGCTTACATCGGGTTCGACGCCGTTTCGACGGCGGCCGAGGAAACGCGCCGCCCGCAACGTGACCTGCCCCTCGCGATGATCGCGAGCCTGGTCGTTTGCACGTTGATTTACATCGCCGTGGCGCTGGTGCTCACGGGCATGTTGCGCTACGACCAATTTGCCGGCGCGGCCGACCCGCTGGCCAAGGCCTTTTCCCAACGCGGCATGAAGTGGACCGCCACGATAATTTCCTTCGGCGCGGTGTTCGCAACGACCTCGGTCTTGCTCGTGTTCCAGCTCGGCCAGCCGCGAATCTTCTTCTCGATGGGACGCGATGGTCTGCTGCCGGCCTGGGCGGCGCGAGTGCATCCGAAATATCGCACGCCCTACATTCCCACCATTCTCACCGGCACGTTTGTGGCGGTCATGTCGGCCACGATGAGCATCAACGAAGCTGCCGACGTTTGCAGCATCGGCACGCTGTTCGCCTTCGTGGTGGTCGCCATCGGCATCCTCGTCCTGCGACGCATGGCGCCTGACCGGCCTCGGCCCTTTCGCACGCCGCTGGTTCCCTGGGTGCCTTTGGGCGCGATCGTCAGTTGCGGTTATTTAATGCTGAACTTGCCCTGGAAAGCATGGGCCCGTTTTGCCGGATGGCTGGTCTTTGGAGTCATCATCTACTTCGCCTACAGCCGCCGAAACGCGGCGCGCAACGAGAAGAACGCAACAGAGGCCAAATGACCAACCGGTTCGCCGGGGAAGTCGAATAACGGTCCAATGCAAAAGTCCACTCTCGACATCGCCGGTAAGATCGTCGCCCAAGCCATCGTCGAGGACGAACCTGCCGTTTCTCCCTGCCACTTCGGTTCGCCCGGCCTTCACCGAGTCCACTTGAGCGAGCGAGATCATCGGTGTCAGGCGGCGTGGACGCTCGCTACTCCGCATGGGGTCTTAACCCACTTTCGCGAATCTCAACGGTCGCGAATAGTATTCAGCCTGCTGCCTGCGCAGTGCATCTCTCGTCCGGCGGCCAGGCGCGCGCGTCGTTTCGCGGGGCGGGAATCTGCCCCAAGAAAGATGTCCTGAACGTTGCCGGTGGTTCGTCGTAGAAACGAAACAAAGTCACTGACGAAAACATTATGACCACAACAAAAAACAATCGCGTTGTCCAACCGTACCTCTTCTTCAATGGCCGTTGCGAAGAAGCGATCGAGTTCTATCGAAAAGCGCTCGGCGCACAAGTGGAGACCCTCATGCGCTTCAAGGACAGCCCGGATCCCAACGCGTGTGCGCCCGGTTCCGCGGACAAGGTGATGCACGCGAGCTCTCGCATTGGCGAGACCACGTTGATGGCCTCCGATGGGCGATGCGAGGGGAAGACGAGCTTTCAAGGCTTTTCGCTGTCGTTCACGGTGCCGACCGAGGCAGAAGCCGACCGCCTGTTCGCCAGCCTGAGCGACGACGGGCAGGTGCAAATGCCGCTGGCCAAAACGTTCTTCTCTTCGCGGTTCGGCATGGTCGCCGACCGCTTCGGCGTGTCGTGGATGATCTACGTGGCGCCTTGAGCGTCCTTGCTGCGGGTCGCAGACCCGCGCTCCGGAACGCGCCGTTGATCCTGTCTTCGATGCTGCCGCTTGTTCAGTGAGTAGTTGCAGGACCTGAAGAAAACACGATGACTATGAAAAATAATTTGCAAAACCCCGCCGAGCGTCCGTTCGTCTTCTCGCGCACCTTTGATGCGCCGCGTGACAGAGTGTGGCAGGCATGGACTCAACGCGACCGCCTCATGCATTGGTTCACGCCGAAAGGTTTCAAGATGACGACGGCCAAACTGGACTTGCGACCCGGTGGCATGTTCCACTACTGCTTACGCTCGCCGGAGCGCGCGGAAATGTGGGGCAAATTCGTTTACCGCCAAATCGTCGCGCCCCAGACGATCGTTCTAGTCAATTCCTTCTCGGATGAAGAGGGCGGCATGACGCGCATCCGATGAGTCCGACCTGGCCGCTGGAAATGCTTTCCACGTTCAGCCTCGCCGAGCAGGACGGCAAAACGACGGTCACGGTGCAGTGGATTCCCCTCAACGCGACGGAGGAGGAGGGAAAGACTTTTGACGCCGCGCACGAAGGAATGAAGCAGGGCTGGACCGGCACGTTCGATCAACTCGCCGCATACCTCGCGAAACAGCGCCCATTTGCAAAAGCCGAAATGCTCATCCGCAAACGCGTCGCGGAAGTATTTGAAGCCTTTGTCAATCCCGCCATCACGTCTCAGTTCTGGTTCACCAAAGGCAGCGGCAAGTTGGAGGCTGGCAAAGAGGTCAAGTGGGATTGGGAGATGTACGATTTTTCCGTGCAGGTGAAGGTGAAGGCCGTCGAAAAGAATGCTCGCATACTCATCGAATGGCCGGGCGAGGGCGCGCCCACGACCGTGGACTGGATCTTCGCGCCTCGACCGGACGGGACAACTTTCGTCAGCATTACGAACGCGGGTTTTTCCGGAGACCAGGACCAGGTTCTACGCCAGGCCATAGATTCGACCGAAGGATTCACGCTGGTGCTCGCAGGGTTGAAAGCGCTTCTTGAGCACAACATCAGATTGAACCTCGTGTCGGATCGCTTTCCGGATGCCGTCGGAAAACGCGGAAAGGAAGGAAAACCGTAACCGCTAAAGAGCACAATCGTTTCACAACAGAGCAGCACTATGCAAAAGATCACCCCATTCCTGTGGTTCGATAACCAGGCCGAGGAGGCCGTGAAGTTTTATACTTCCATCTTCAAGAATTCCAAGATCGGCAAAACGACCCGCTATGACAAAGCGGGCGAAAAGGCTTCCGGCCAGCCGGCGGGCTCGGTCATGACCGTTGCATTCCAGATTGCGGGACAGGAATTCGTGGCGCTCAACGGCGGTCCGCACTTCAAATTCACTGAAGCCATCTCGTTTGTCGTGAACTGCAAGACCCAGGCGGAGGTGGACAAATTTTGGAGGAAGCTCTCCGCCGGCGGCACAGAGGTTCAATGCGGCTGGCTCAAAGACAAATACGGCCTCTCCTGGCAGATCGTGCCCACCATTTTGGGCGAGCTGATGAGCGACAAGGACAAGGCCAAATCGCAACGCGTCATGGAAGCCATGCTCAAAATGGTCAAACTCGACATCCGGAAGTTGAAGCAGGCCGCGAAGGGGAAATAGACCGGACGCATCGTGCTACTCTAGCCTAATGCCTTTGGGGAATTCGCCGTCCCTCGTCCCGGAGAGGGACATAGTGAAAATAGCCCGGCGTTTCAACGCCGGGTGGTGCGGTTCAAAAACCACCGAGTCCCGCAGGGACGAAGGCAGATCAGACTTAAGAGTTGGATTCTCCGCCGTCCCTCCGGGACTTGTCCGTATTGTCGCTCGACCCCGGCGTTGAAACGCCGGGCTATTGTCGGATGTCCCTCCGGGACAACCCCCGTCACTTCACGGGGTACGGCTCTTCTCCAAATTTCTGAGCGTGGTATCCCTTGGACCCCACCGCCCGCGCCAGCGGACTGCGCGGGTCGGTCCCTGCTCTCAGGTTGTCGAGCACGTATCCGAAATCATATCGAGGGCGCAAGCCCAGATCGTTCCGGGCACGTTCATTGACATAGACTCTTTCGATGCAGGGAAACATCTTCCAGCCGCGGCGCGCATATTCCGGCTCAAAAGCCGGCACTCTTCGCTTCAAGACCAGCGGTGCGGTCGCGCGCAAGTCGAGCAGATCCTCACGCGTAAAGGGCGTAGTCGCACTGATGATGTAGCGGCCGAAGCCGATGGAGGGAGCCTTCTCCAGGGCCAGCAGATGAGCGCTCACGACGTCGTCGATATCCACGCGTCGGTAGAGAAATTCGTTCGCCTTGACGTTGCCATCGGCGTAGGTCTGCCGTATCTCTTTGCGATCGTCCTCTTCCGGAAAAAAGCGCGAGGTTCTCAAGATGAGACAGGCGATCCGGTGATTCCGGTGGAATAGCTCGCAAAGGTCTTCCGCTGCCATCTTGGTCACGCCATAGATATTTTGGGGAACAGGCCTGACATCCTCAGTCACCCATGCCGCTGGAGCATCCGCAGGCGGTGTCAGCGCGCCGCCGAAGACACTGGTCGTGCTGGTGAAGACAAATGTGCCTACACCAGCCGACACCGCCTCTTCCAGGAGATTGAGCGTGCCCGTGATATTCGTGTCCACGAAGCTCTGCCGGCTGTGAGTGATGACGTGAGGCTTGTGCAGAGTTGCCGCATGGACGACCGCATCCACGCCTGCTACGCATCGCCTGACATGATCCCGGTCCGTGATGGACCCGACCTTGTTGGTGAACTCGGAAGGAACGATATCCACGCCGATGGCCTCGTGGCTCGTGTTCTTGAGCGTGCGCATCAACCCTTCGCCCAAATGACCGGCGCTGCCTGTAACTAAGATCTTCACAAACGTCCACGATGCAGATTGCGCCGGAGAATATGCGCAAGCCAGGAAACGCGACAATGGATTTCTACTCCAGTCCGTCAGCCGTTGCGCGAACGATTCTCACTCACCAGGGAGGACGAATAACTTTCGCAGGAGAACGACGCGATCGCTCGGGCATCGTTGCCAATGGGCAAGCGCGGAAAAGCCTTTGACAGGACTGGTTTCTTGCGCCCATAGTCCGGCTCATAGCCCAACAAGAAAGGAAATCATGCCAATGAAAGCAACGAATTGGATTCTAACCGCAGGCCGTCAACGACGTGCTCACGCAGGTCCAGAAACAGTTGTCCGAGGCTGCGACCAAAGTCGGTAAAGAGGCGGAAAAAGCGGTTGGCGATCTGCAAAAGTCAATTCCCAAGCCGTAAGGCTGAGGGCAGGAGAACACATCCACTCCCAAACGACGCGTGATAGAAAGGAACAACTATGGGCATGCTCAAAGAATTCAAAGAGTTCGCCATGCGGGGCAACGTCGTGGATCTCGCTGTTGGAGTCATCATCGGCGCGGCCTTTGGCAAAATCGTCACCTCGATAGTGAATGACATCCTGATGCCCCCGATTGGCAAGGCCATGGGCGGCGTCAATTTTGCGGACTTGTTCATCAACCTCGATCCCGGCAAGACTTTGCCTGGCGGCGGGCCGATCACTTCGCTGAAACAGGCCAAGGACGCCGGCGCAGCGGTGATCGCCTATGGTCAGTTCATCAACACCATTCTGGACTTTATAATCGTGGCCGCGTGCATCTTCGCCGTCGTCAAAGGCATGAACACCTTGAAACGAAGGCTGGAATCCGCACCGCCCCCTCCGGCGCCGACTACCAAAGAATGTCCGGATTGCCTGAGCACGATTCCCATCAAAGCCAAACGTTGCTCACACTGTGGACAGCCGGTGTCGTAAAGCCGCATTCGCTGCGGTAGTGCCGAGGCTGCCCGTGTTCAAGTCTTTGACGGCTGGCTTGCCAGCGCACTCCGGTTGACGTCCTTGTAATAGATGTAGCTGGCCGGCGTTTTGCCCATGGCCGCAAACCACTGCGGACAATAAGGCGCCATCCAAATTACGTCGCCGGCCTGGACGGGATGCCAGTCATTGTCGAGCCGGTAAATTCCCTGGCCTGCCAGCATCATCAGTCCGTGCTCCATGACGTGACTCTCGACGAATGGGAGCGTCGCGCCGGGTAGGTAGGCAAAGATGTTTACGGCCATGTCAAAGGCCGGCTGCTCCGGCAGCAGCACTTGCAAGCGCGCGTCGGCATCACCGAGAAATGGTTGACCGCTGATATCGCTCGCTTTGCCAATCAAAAGCTGCGGCCCCGCCGCCGCTTCCAGGGCCGCATAGGTTTTCTCGAACAACAACAGGCGCGTCCCTGCTGTCGCTCCGCCGAAGAGATAGTCGCGTTGTGGTGGCACATAGACGTAGCTGTCTGTCGCGAGACTGCTTTTCTTCTGCCCGAAGGAGACCGTGCATTGGCCCTCCACCAGGTAAGCGAACAGTTCGCTCGTTCCGGTCTGGCCACCGCCGATGCTGGCGGGAGTCATGGTGACGAGCGTCTGGGAAAACCTCGCGCCCATGGCTGGAGAGATTTGCACGACGCAGACCGCATCGCTCCAGCCAGGCAGCGTGCTGGGAACGAAGCTTTCCAGAGTCAGAAGCGCGTAGCGCTCGCGGACGACCGTGCGGAGGGAGCCGAAAAGCTTTGTCATTCAGAAAGGTTTTACCAAACGACCACGCGGTTGGGAAATAATTCTACTTTCACGCCAGACCGCGTTTCCGCGCGCCGGCGGGCACGGGACCTCGCCTTGCAGTCGCCAGAGGTCATCCATCAGGTTGCCGGGCCAGCAAATCAAGGAAATCATTCATCACCGCGATGGCCACACGCACGTCGTCGGCCTGCACGGACTCGCCCGGATGATGGCTGACACCTTCCTTGCAGCGCACGAACAGCATGGCCACGGGTATGATCGTGGACAGCGCCGCAGCATCGTGTCCCGCGCCGCTGGGTAACACAGGGACGAAAACCTGGTGACGGCGCGCGGCCTCGATAAGAAGATCCGAGAGCTGGCACGCGCACGAGACGGACGCTGTGTTCTGAACCACATCCCAGTCGATCACCACCCCGCGCCTGGTGGTCATACTCCGCGCTTTGACGTGCAATTCTTCACACGCCGTCAGGCGCTTCTCATCGAGCGGATGTCGGACGTCCACACTCAACGTCACATCGCCCGGTATGACATTGCTGGCGCCGGGCAATGCTCGAATCTGCCCGACGGTAGCGACCAGTTCCGGATTGTCCCTGGCGATCTGCTCCGTCATCAGAATGAATTCGGCCGCCGCGACGAGGGCATCCTGGCGCAGATCCATGGGAGTGGTGCCCGCGTGACGCGCTTGACCCGTGAAGTGGGCCTGAATGCGCGTCTGCCCGCTAATCGCTGAGACGGCACCGACGGATATCCCGGCCTTGTCCAACACCGGTCCTTGTTCAATATGAACCTCGACGTAGCCAAGAAGGGTCTGCGGACCGCGACGTGCGTCTGACAGTGCCGCAGGGTCGCCTCGAAATGCGCGAATCGCTTCCACCATGCTGATGCCGGCCGCATCCACGCGCTTCAGATCTTCCGGATTGAATGTGCCTGCCAGAGCGCGGCTGCCGAGATAAGTGGTCTGGTAGCGGACACCTTCCTCGTCTGCGAAACCCACCACATCGAGCGCAAAGGGAAGGCGTTTGTTCCGCGCATTCAAATAGTCAACACACGCGACCGCCAACAGCACGCCCAGCGCGCCATCGAATTTGCCGGCATCGCGCACCGTATCGAGGTGCGAGCCCAGCAAGAGCGTCTTGGCCCTGGCCTCGGTTCGAGCACCGGGATAGTGGCCGATCAAATTGCCGATGGCATCTTCGCGCGTGGTCATGCCCGCCTCCCGCATCCAGCCCGCCACCCGATCGTTGGCCCGGCGCATGGCGGGCGAACCATACGTTCGCGTGAGACAGCCCGGCTCCTCTGTGACTCGCGCCAGGGCCTCAATGCGCTTCATCACTTGGGTGGCGAGTTCGGCTTCAGTCATGGGACAAGACACACGCGGGCGCGTCTTGAAGTGCGGCTGTCCACTGCGAAAGCGCCAGAGGACTGGCGCAGTCCAAAACCTTGCGGCAGATCGAATGCGGCGTCAGGCAGCGGAGGCTGAAGATCGTCTTCATCGGATCGTGTCGATCAACTGCCCCGATAGGTGCTGTAAGCCCAGGGCGAAACCAATAAAGGCACGTGATATGAATCCATTGGATCGCTGATGGAGAACCGCACGGGCACGCGGTCCAGAAAAGGGGGCTTGCTCAAGGCGACGCCCTTGGCCGCGAAGTAGTCGGCAACGAAAAAAATCAGTTCGTATGGGCCCGCTTTCACTTCCTCAGCGGACAGCAGGGGCGCATCCGTGCGTCCGTCGGCATTGGTGCGCACCGTTTTGAGCAACTTGGGCGGCGCCTGGGCGAGCGACCAAAGTTCGATGGTCATGCCGGCAGCCGGACGGCCGTGTGTGGTATCGAGAACATGAGTGCTTAGTTTGGCGGACATGGTGTTCGTTAAATCGTTGAAGCGTCAGGTCGCCTCGAGAAGGTCCTCAAGGCGCAGACGCGCAATCTTGTAGATTTCTTCCAATGCCGTGCGGCTCTCTTGTTCGCGCGAATTTGTCAGACGGGCGCGAAATGCGGCCAGAATGGACTCTTTCTGGTTCAGGCGCGCGCAAATGACAAACGGGAAGCCAAATCTTTCCAGGTACGCGTGGTTGAGTTCCGTGAAGGTGGCGAGCTCTTCCTCGCTCACGCGGTTCAGTCCGGCGCTGGCCTGTTCGCCCGCCGATTCAGCGGTGAGCGCGCGAGCCATGGCGGTTCGACCCGCCAAATCGGGATGAGCGCGGATCAGTCCGAGATGCTTCCGCCCGCCAGAGAGCGCGACTGTGTCGCAAAGCGCGCGATGAAGGTCATCCAGGTCCGCGAACGGTCGTCGTGCCCAGGTCACTTCAGCAACCCAGGGCGAGTGTTCGAAGGCAGGTCCGATCACGCGAACAAATTCCTCGCGGGTGAAGGCATTGATTTGCTCCAGCGTAAATCGGGCTTTGTTCATCGCTGCTGCCGGTTTATAACGCCGGGTATGGCTGCGGGCAAACTCATTCACCAGCACTACGGCAAGGCGCGCGTGCGCCTGCTCAAAGTTTTCCGCCACACCGACCGGCACGACATCAAAGAAGTGGACGTGAGTGTCCAACTCGAAGGGGACTTTGCCGCCGCCTACATCGATGCGGACAACCGCCTCGTCGTGCCCACCGACACAATGAAGAACAGCGTGCAGGTGCTGGCCCACGAACATCTCAGTGCCCAACTGGAGCGGTTCGGGGTGACCGTGGCACAGCATTTTCTGAAAAAGTATTCGCAAGTCAACCGAGCCAGTGTGACCGTCGCCGAACCCGAATGGCGCCGGCTGAACGTGGATGGGAGGCCGCACGAACATAGTTTCGTGAGCAGCAACAACGGGAGGCGATTTACGCATGTCGTGGCTTCGCCCAAAAGCGTTCGCGTTGAGTCCGGAATCGAAGACCTGGCCGTTCTGAAGTCCACCGGCTCGGGCTTTGCTGATTTCGCGCGAGACGAATTCACCACGCTGGCAGAAACGGGCGACCGCATCCTGGCGACACGACTGAGGGCAATGTGGGTCTTCGAGCAGGCACCTGCTGACTATACGCAGGCCAATGAGTCTATCCTGGCTGCGATGCTCAAGGTGTTTGCGGTCAACTACAGTCCCTCCGTGCAAGCGACGCTTTATCAGATGGCCGAGGCTGCGCTCGCTGTCGTTCCGGAAATTTCGCAAGTCACGCTGTCGATGCCCAACCTGCATTGCCTGCTGGCCAACTTGAAACCATTCGGACGAGACAACAGGAACGAGCTGTTCGTGCCTACAGAGGAACCGCACGGAATCATCGAAGCCACGGTTGCCCGAAAGAATCCGTGATTCCGGTTTCTGATCTGCCATAAGACCTATGAAACATGCTCCGCTTTTTTTGGCGTTGGCCGTTGCCGTTTTCACGGCGTTGCTAAATGGGTGCCGCACCTCCAGTAGCGATTTGCCGCGCGCAGACGCCCAGGTTCGATCCGTGCTCGAGCAGCAAGTGCGCGAGTGGAATGCCGGAAATCTGGCCGGTTTCATGGAGACTTACGCCAAATCCGAAGGCATACGATTTGCCTCCGGCGGCGATATCTCGCTGGGATGGCAAACGGTGTTTGATCGTTACCGTCAGAAGTATGGTGACCGCGCTGCCATGGGGAGACTGACATTCTCGAACCTTGAGATCACCGTGCTGGCACCCGATGCGGCTTTGGCTTTTGGACGCTGGCAATTGCAACGCGAGAGGGACCAACCGTCAGGCCTGTTCACCCTCATGCTCCGCAAGTTACCCGAAGGCTGGCGTATTGTTCACGATCACACCTCTGCGGCGACGAATTGATCGTCCCCGGTCCCGGAGGGACACGCGACAATAGCCCGGCGTTTCAACGCCGGGATTCGAATCCGGTTTGTATGAGTCCCGCAGGGACGGTTGAAACTCAGGCACGATTGGAAGCCAGCGCAGCCGTCCCTCCGGGACTTGTCTGTATTCTCGGCTCGACCCGGCGTTGAAACGCCGGGCTATTGTCGGATGTCCCTCCGGGACAAACCCCGTGTCTGAATTCCCGAGAGGCATCAGACTTAGCCTCCAATCTTCACGCGCACAAAAAGCAAGTAAACAAGCAACAACAAGCCGAGCAGACCCGATACCCAACTCACTTCGCGCACGCGGCCACTCAGGGCTTTGACCAACGGATAGCTGATAAAGCCCAGCGCCAATCCGTCCGCAATGGAGTAGGAGAGCGGAATGCCCAGCAGCAGCAGGAATGCGGGCACTGCCTCGCTGTGATCGCTCCAATCGATTTTCGTTACGTTGCGCATCATCATGGCGCCCACCAGCACGAGCGCCGGAGCGGTAATCGGCGGATAGCTGCCCACCATGGCCACGATCGGACTGAAGAACAGTGCCAAAACGAACAGCACGGCAACCGTCACCGCCGTGAGGCCCGTGCGCCCTCCCTGCTCGACGCCGGCTAGCAGCTCGGTGCGGACCGTAGTTTGGTTCTCTGCCAGGCGGAACATGCGCTCCAGCATGGCGGAGGAGCCTATGTCGGCCAAAGGACTTGTCGAGCAAGGAAGCTCAATGGAAAGGCAATCGGAGAAGCTGGCGCGGATGGAATTATGGAAACAAACGCTTCAACTTACGAATCGACGTTTCGAGATTGCGCCGCGCTTGTTGCTCATATTTGCCATGGAACCAGCCGGTCGCATAGATCTGTTCCCGCGCAAGAAAGTTCTCCAAAATCTTCGCACGCTTCGGAGCAAAAATGATTCGCGGAACCCAGCCGTATTCCTGCCGAATCTGGGCCTCATATTCCAGGAAGCGTTCCTCAGGTTGACCGAGAATACTGAGGTCCACATCAACGACCGCCGCTGCGTCGGCGTCCGTACTCACTTCGTGACTTTTTGTGGCCATCACGAGTTGGCTGACCCTGTCAGCAAAAGCGCCTGGGAGCGCCGCCTCAGCAAGACAGCGCTTCGCCAGCGCTGCGCTCCGCTCCTCATTGTCGCCGGCCCTCGGGTCATAGACTGCGTTATGAAACCAGAGTGCCATTTCCACCGCCTCCGGATTGCTGGCCAGATGCCGGGCGCCATCCAACTCAGCCAGACATTCGGCGATGTGCTGCTGATTGTGATAGTGCCGATGGGCTTCGGCGTAAGCCGCGGCCAGATGTCCATACCAGGGTAACGGATCGCCGGATGCGCCCACAGCTTTCCAAAGTGCCGCCCACCTCTCTCGATCCGGGTCTTTCACGAGTCAGACTTCAGAAACCTTGTTCGATCATCCACAAATGTCCCACCGTTAATGGGTCAAAGCTTCCCGCGTAAACACCGAGACGTTTCTTTGCGCGCACGGCAGGGATAGTAGCGAGCAAAGCAACGTTGTCAGGTGGCAAGATTCCGATGGCGAAGGCGCAGCTGACGTTGCGTTGAAAGCCCAGTTCACATGTTGCTGCCTGCGAGTCGGTTCATCCTTGCCGTCGGATGGACAGCCGGTGCGCCTGCCGGGCGCGGCAAAAAAAGAGACCGGAAGAAGATTCCGGTCTCTGTGCAAACAATTTGGCTATTTAATCAAGGACAGTTCGGCGGAGCAGCCTTGTATAACCGATAGAACCGATTCTGACCGGGAGTCACCGGTATGGTGACCCGCTTGTTACCGGCGCTATTCTGCGGAATTTCTGGCACCGGCGACCACGTGATCGTTGGACTCAACGATGGCGTGCTCTGCAGCCCAAAGAGGTTTCCTCCTCCAGCAATCGGCCAGGCGACGATGAGGTTCGCCCCCGACCGAGATGCGACGAGGGTCTTTGCCGTGCACGGAGGCGTGAAAGCTGGTGGGCCGCCACCGCCTGGCGACGCCGCGATTCCCGGCTCGGGCACAGGCGGATTGGCGTTGATGGGAATATACGTCGGCGCGGTAGTGTTGAGGTCCACCTGGTACCATTCCAGATCCGCTCCACCGTTCCCTTGCTCCCAGATCAGTCGGAAGGGATACAACCCAGGCTGGGCAACAAAGAAATCGAACAACGTTTCACCCCCTGGGAGTGCTCCTCCGCGCCCACCATTGAATGCGCCGATCGTAATGCTGTTCCCGGTGTCAGTCACGCTTGTGGCTGGCGAGACCCGGAAGCCGTCATCGCTATCAACGCCAAAGCGGTAAATGCCCAGGTCCAACTGCAGGTAAGTGACCAACTCCAGGGTCATGCTGTCCATGTTCGGAGTAGTGACCGTGTAGCCCGGGAAGTTAAACTCCGGACTGACCAGCCTGCCAATGGCCGCTCCCGTCGGCGCATAGCGATTGTAGTTGATAATGTTGGTCTCAAAAAAGATGGGCACCGGAGCAACATTCGTCGCGAACTGCCCGGCTGCATTAGTATATGTCCCTCCCAGCACCGCTTCGGTGATTTCATTGCCATTGGGCTTGGTGGGCGTGACATTAAGCTGCACCAGCCGCCCGGCAAAGCCGCGGTCGGTCAGTGAACCGACCGGCAACATCCCTGTGGTCGGCAATTGAAGAAGGTTGTTGGCGTCTCCGGGGAAGCTTTGAGCCCGGAAGTCCACCAAGGTCGGATCGGGATCGATTAAATTTCCAGTCCCATCCTGGATCTGCGTTCCACCCAGGCTAGCCGTGGAAACTCTCAACCGATAAATATTACCCAAGGTCATTGGAAATCCCGCAGAACTCAGGAATATATCCAGTCGCAAAGGATTGGTGGCGTTGATCACCACTTCACCAATTTGAACGTTCGCATCGTTGTCGATGGCATACGCCGTCGGATCCAGCGCCGTACTCAACGGGCCGGTCATCGGTTCGGTGAAAATGACGGCGATATTCGTGCTGTTGATGCCCAGCACGCGCGTCACTCGTGGCCGGGTCACATCCGGCGTGACCTTCAAGGTTGCTGTAGCACTGGTAACACTGGTTCCTATGACCGAGATCAGGACCCGATACGCATCGCCATCATCATCGGCCTCGGTCAAATACGGCGTGGTATAACTGGCCACGGTGGCCCCAGGAATATCAGCGAAAGGACCTCCATCGTCACTGCGTTGCCACTGATAGCAGATGGGCATGTTCATCACATTCGAAGCCACCGACGTGAACGTGGCTTGGGTATTGGCTTCGTTCGTCCGGCTGGCCGGCTGCTGGCTAATGGTAACGCCGCCCGCGGCATCCGGTGGAGCCAAGCTGCCCAGGAATAGACCCTGGATGGCCCCAGCCCCATCGGCTGGCGGATTTGCCTCGCTCGGCAATTGCACGGCCACCGCGCAGTTATCACCGCCGCCGCCTTCTTTGTAGAGCGCTTCTATGTAATAAAGGCGGCCAGCCTGCAAGTTGATGGGCGCGCTTCGCTTCCCACCCACTCCCAAAATGCTGCCGCCGCCGGAGGTAAGCCACTGTCTGGCGTTGCTCCAGGCCGATTCCCGAGCAACGAGCGCCTTCTGCGAAGGCCGTTCATCGGTGCTGAGCCAGAGTTCGCCATTGTCATCGGACGCAAAATAGAATGTGTGCGGACCGCTTTCGGGCGCGACAAACCAGCCCCGCAGACGGCCACCATAGTTTTCGCGCGCGTCCGTGTTGTAGAAGGTGGGATTGTTTGGATCACCTGGCCCCGGAACCGTGGCCGTACGGATGTCAAATGCGGACAGGGTGGTGCGGAAGTCGGGACTGTTCGGGAAGGTGGCATGGTTGGTCAGGGCCGAAATCGCAGTTCCGGCGCCCGTGTTGTAAGTTTCGAAGGTGACGCCCCCACAGCCTGCCACCCAGGCGCGGAATTGGGCCGTGCTGTTGGGGGGAAGAGGGTTGCCAGCCAGATCGCGAATACCTGTGAGAATGGTGACGGTATAAAGAGTGCCCGGTGTTTGCGGGCTTGCCGTTGTCAAAAGCACGCTAAGGCCACCTGCAGTGACGATCGCATTTGCGATGGTAAGCCCCCCATCGATCGAATAATTGGCTGGATTCGCCGCCGTACTCGGATCAATCGGTTCGTCGAAATCAAGGCTGACCGTTAAGAACGTCGGGCTGCCCGCAGCACGCACGAAG
>Ga0137430_1000159_pt1 | contig 18987 bp, 18 predicted proteins | sample EasRivERMZT754_2_FD_104651 | JGI IMG/M metagenome (GOLD analysis project Ga0137430, IMG submission 104651) | Soil microbial communities from meander-bound floodplain in the East River, Colorado, USA - East River MetaG ERMZT754_2 | ecosystem: Environmental > Terrestrial > Soil > Floodplain ...
TCTGGATTTTTTCCAATGAAGAATGTGTCCTGCATTTCTCTAACGGGGTGGTCTTGAGCTGTGAAGAGAGCATCGAAATTCCAGAATCCCGTCTGAGTCATCCTCCCACTCATTTCACTGAAACCCATGTCGAGCCATATTCTCTTTCCATATTCAATTGATTGGTTTACAAAGTGCTTCTTCCCTCCACTAATCTTTGGAACTGGACTCGTAACATCATATCTCCTGAATTTCCTCTTCTTCCAAGAGCCACTATTAATCAAATCAGAATCAACCTGCTCAATCATTTCATCATAGGAACTATCGACGTTGCATCTAGCTACTTCCTCGCCAATGGGAGTCATATCAACAGTGTAGTCCTGAACTTCTCTCGATTTTATAATACCCTTTCTTGACTTTAGATTTTCATATGCGAGTTTATCAGAATCTCTTATTTCATCAAGATGCTTTGGAAGTGATTCGAGGAATTTTTCTTCAAATAATTTTCCAGATGCTTCCTTAGCACTTCCTACAAAATTTAGATATCCACTCTCAAGTCGAAGAAGAGCCTTTCCCTTCAATGCTCCAAGTGCAACACTAAATTCATTGTCATTCAAACCACTCTTCTTTCTCGCATCTTGCATAGAAATCTTCTTCTCCTTAGCAATTAAATTTAGAAGCCTCCTTTCAGGCAGACCTTCAGCAAGGTAAATCAGCCCATTATCATCAAGTTCAATAATCCAGAATTTCTTAACTGCCTTCTTTACAAGCCCCTTATTTTCAAGAAATTGGAATCCCCTCAATATTGAAGTATTGTCCAATCCAGTTAACTTAGATATCTCATCAATCTTTCCAGATTCTATATGGGGTAGAATTTGCCTCTCGAGAGGGCTCAATGACTCGAGAATTTCCTCTATTTTAACCATGATTAATCTATAATTATCCAATCTTATAAAGGTTTTTAGGCTCAGACTATTATCTATCTAAAACAAAAGTTGTTCTCTGATGATGATAGACGCTGTAAACTCTGCTACCATACGCAAAGGTTACCTCTTCTTCATCATTATCCAATCTTTCAACTGCTTCACCCAACTTTAACTTGTTGATAGTTTTTCCATCCACCGGATCAATTACTACTTTCCCATTCACGGCTATATAGGCTCGGATTTTCCCTGAGCTTGCCTCTACAATTTCTACAGGCAGTTTGTTTAATAGATCTGCTAGAATAGACTGTGATCTTTCAGAACCTTGTAAAAACATCCCATCTATGTTCATTTTTAGGTCAGAGGAATTGTCCTTATAAATGTTTTTAAACCTCGAGCCAAATTTGCGAGGGGTCTCAAAATCCCACCCAAAGGATTTTTAAACCCCCTCATTAATACTATAATCATGAAGAGAAGCAGTAGACGCTGGAAGAAGAAGAGACAGATGAGATGGAAGTGGCAGCGAAAGCGTCTAAAGAAGGAAAAGAGAAAGAGAAGACAGAGAAGAACATAAAAATGAATGAATGCATATTCTGCAAAATAGTAAGTGGGGAATCCCCAAGCCACAAGATATGGGAAGATGAACACCACCTAGCATTTCTATCAATTTTTCCAAATACCGATGGTTTCTCAGTTGTAATTACCAAAAAGCACTATCCAAGCTATGCATTTGACCTCCCAGATAAAGTCCTAACGAACTTAGTTATCGCAGTAAAGAAAGTAGCCAAATTGCTCGATTCAAATCTAGACAGCGTTGGAAGGACTGGAATGATTTTCGAAGGTTTCGGGGTCGACCACATCCACGCAAAGCTCTTTCCAATGCATGGAACTAAGAATATGGAGGAATGGAAGCCCCTAAAGTCCAATATGGACAAATTCTTTGAAAAATATGAGGGATACATATCCTCTCATGACTACAAGAGAGCGGATGATAAGAAACTCGAAGCTCTTGCCAAAAAGATTCGCGGAAATAAGGCTTAGTTGTCAATTTTGAGCCATATATGGATAACTATATCCTGTAATACAATAACCTTTATAATAACTCAAACGTTCCTTCAACTATCAAGCGTAAAATTGGTGAAAAATATGAAGACTAAACTAAATTTAGGGAAGTTGTTAGCAAGATGTCAAGATGTTGAAGTCTTACATCTTGAGCACACTCAAGAACTAAAGTTCTTAATGAACCGTAGGTGTCTTACACTATGATACCTAAATCAAATATCTGGACAGAAAAATATAGACCGACTACTTTCGAAGAGATGGTTGGACAGGAAGAAGTTGTAAAGAGAGTGAAGAGTCTCACTGAATCTCAAAATCTCCCTCACATTATGTTCGCAGGACCTGCAGGAATTGGAAAATCAACTCTTGCCCTAACAGTTGTAAAATCATTATTTGGAGAAAACTGGAGAGAAAATTATCTTGAGTTAAATGCAAGTGATGAAAGAGGAATTGGAGTAATAAGAGAGAAGGTAAAGGACTTTGCAAGAACTAAGGCACTCACGAGCATACCATTCAAAGTCATCTTCCTTGATGAAGCAGACGCCCTCACGAGAGATGCTCAGAACGCTCTCAGAAGAACAATGGAGAATTACTCAAACACTTGCCGTTTCGTTCTAAGCTGCAATTACTCGAGCAAGATTATTGACCCAATACAGAGCAGATGTGTTCTATTCAGATTCACTCTCCTTGAAAAGAAGGACATATCAAAAATACTAAAGAAAATATCAGAGGGAGAAGGACTAGAACTTGCAGAAGATGCCATTGACGCAATTTATGAGTCAAGTGAAGGAGATTGCAGACGTGCAATTAACTTAATTCAGTCAACAGGTTCAATATCTTCAAAGATAACACGCCAGCTCATTGAGACAGTAGTCGCAACTGCAAAGCCTTCTCAAGTCAAGATAGTTCTCGAATATGCACTTTCAGGAGACTTCGTAACAGCAAGAGATAAGATGCTTGAAATAATGCTCAATGGAGGTTTCTCAGGAGAAGACATAATTAAAGCCATTCAAAAAGAGCTTTGGAATCTTCCAATTGAACCTGAAATAAAGGTAAAGCTGACGGAAAAAACAGGTGAAATTGAATTTAGGATGATTGAGGGAAGTGATGAATTCATACAGCTCGAGGCATTAGTGGCGAGTTTTGTTCTTGCAGGCCAGGGAAAATCAATATAATATGAGTCTTAGTGAAAAATATCGCCCAAAGACATTCAAGGAAATAAAGGGCCAGGATTTTGCAATTGAGAGGTTGAAGAACTTCATAAAGAATTTTCCTGAAAAAAACGCAATAATATTCTATGGCCCTTCAGGAACAGGAAAGACAACTCTTGCTCATGTTGCAGCAAAGGAATTGAAAGCAGAAATTCTAGAAATAAATTCTTCTGATTTGAGAAACAGAGAAGAATTTGAAAAAATAATCCTTCCAGCAAGCGAGCAGAAATCACTATTCAATAACACGAAATTAATTCTAATTGATGAAGTTGATGGAATCTCAAAAATTGATGAGGGGGGCCTTTCAGCATTAATTGAGATTGTTAAGAATACTTCCTTCCCAATAATAATGACTGCAAATGATATATGGAACAAGAAATTTGCAGAGCTTAGAAAGACCGCAGAAGTAGTCCCTATAAAACAACTCGATTACAAGACCATTTTCTCAATTCTAAAAGAAATTGCAGTAAAGGAACAGGCAAAGGTAGGAGATGAAGACATTCTTAGAATATCTCTAAAGGCAAGTGGAGACGTAAGAGCAGCCCTCAATGACTTGGAAGTTCTGAAAGATGAAATCAATACAGGAATAATGGCTAAGAATCTCCTTGCAAGAGATGAAAAGAAGGATATATTCACAATAATGAAGGAAGTCTTCAAGAATAAATTCACTAACGAACTTCTTAGTATCTATGACAAGACAGACATACCACTCGATGAAATATTCCTCTGGATTGATGAGAATATTCCAAATGAATATAGAGGAGAAGAGTTAGCAGCTGCCTACAACGCTCTCAGTTTGGCAGATGTCTATCGCGGTCGAATAATCCGCAGACAACACTGGCGTTTCCTCTCATATCAGTCCATATTCCTTTCAGCAGGAATTAATCTTGCAAAGAAGAAGCCAAAATTTGGATTTACCTCTTACAAGAAACCCGAAAGGATTCTGAAGACATGGATTCTAAACAACAAGAACTCAAAGAGAAATTCAATCATCTCAAAATATTCTGACAAGAATCATCTCAGTTGGAGCAAGGCTGCGAAAGAATTCCCATACATGGCCAATTTTCTAAAAAATCCTCTCACTCAGAAAGAGATTGGTTTGAGCGAAGATGAATCAAAGTATCTTGAAACTTTAGAAGTTAATTAGAACTATTTGATGGTGGACTATAACTCAATTCTTCCATGGAGTTGGAGAAATACATTCCATCCTTAGTTGCATAGAAATCATAATTCTGTCCGCCATGCTCAACTACAATGAGGTAGATGCTTCCAAGGTCTTCACTTCTAAAGAATTTAGCATCTCCAAACTTTGCGTTGAGATAATCAACAAGCTTAGTCGCTACCTCTGATTCTGTTAGAGGTCTCTGGTTTCCAACCGCCTCTCCAGTAATCTTGCTTGTAATGCTTCCTCTGTAAACAAGACTCGCTGCTACAACCCCAACAATGAGCAGGGCAAGCCCAAGAGTGAGATACCTTCTCTTCTTCACACTTCTTTCAGCACCTTCTTCCATGAATTATTAATTATTTCACTTGTATATAAGTATTTATGATTCACACAAGCCAAAGGGTTAAAAACATTATTCTCCCTATCAATTCATGCCCTACGACATTCTCATAGGACGAGATCCTGAGGACAAAAAGAAGTTTGGTGAAAGAGGAAAAATTCTAATTGGAAAGGGTTTTGTAAAGATGGGAAATTACTCATCTCTTTCAAATCCAATATACCTAGATGTTGCAAGGACTCATGTAGTCCTAGTTGCGGGAAAGAGGGGAAGTGGAAAGTCCTACACTCTTGGAAGCATTGCAGAACAATTATCAGACTTGCCTAGAGAAGAAGCAAAGAACATTGCCCCACTCATATTTGATACAATGGGAATTTTCTGGACAATGAAGTACAAGAACGAAAAAGAAAAGGACCTTCTCAGTGAATGGAATCTAAAATCAAAGAACCTCCCAGTCAGAGTCTTCGTTCCCTTCGGTCACTTCAAGAGTTATCTTGAAAAAGGAATTCCTGCAGACGAGCAATTCTCAATAAGCCCAGGAGAATTGGATGCAGAAGACTGGATAATAACATTCAACCTTGAAATGACTTCTGAAGCAGCAGTTCTAATTCAGAAAATAGTGAGTCACCTCAAAGAAGAATCAAATGAATTCCACATTCTAGATATAATCTCAAGGATTAATTCTGAAAAGCAAACTTCTCAGAGCATCAAGAATATTGCTTCAGGACTCTTTGAAGCTGCATCAACATGGGGAATATTCTCAGATAAAAATTCAAAAGGAAATAAGATGGGAAGAATCACCGACCTTGTAAAATCAGAAATAACAACAATCCTTGATTTATCAGTTTACAACGCCGTTGGAGCTTTCAATATTAGAGGCTTAGTAATTGGAATAGTCATAAGAAAATTATTTGCAGAAAGAATGTCTGCAAGAAAGAAAGAAGAAACCGAAGCAGTGAATATGGGCGTAAACTACCTCGCATCAAAGGGCAAGAGAGAATTTCCATTGATATGGATGTTCATTGATGAAGTTCATGAATTCCTTCCAGAAACTCACAAGACTCCAGCAACTGATGCATTGATTCAACTCTTAAGAGAAGGAAGACAACCTGGAATTTCTCTAGTCATGGCAACTCAACAGCCTGGAGCTCTCCATAGAGATGCAATAACTCAATCAGACATTGTAATTTCCCATAGAGTCACTTCAGAAGTTGATTTAAAAGCATTGAACAATATGATGCAATCCTACCTCCTCTCATCAATTAACCAATACATGGACGACCTTCCAAGAGTTAAAGGGAGTGCAATTATTCTAGATGATAATTCTGAAAGAATTTATTCAATGAGAGTAAAGCCAAGATTCACGTGGCATGGTGGAGAAGCTCCAACAGCAATTGCTGCAGAAAGAAAGATTTAATTTCTCACAACAAAATTAACCCTATATCTGTACTTTCCAGGTGCGATGTCTCCTGCTCTCACAACATCAATAATTTTGATATCCCTTCCATTCTCCGAACATTCATCTTCAATTTTCTTTAGAAGATTTCCCTGTTCTCTTTCATGACAGAATCCGTGATAATGAATTACAGTTCCCTTCTTTGAAACCATTAAAGCCCATTTAAGAAATGTCTCTTCGAGATTTGGCCTAGCCATTATTATTCTATCAAACTTAATTCCCCTCATCTTCGGCATTACTTTCTTTACATCTCCCTGAACTAATTCAACTCTATCTGAAACTCCATTCTCCTTCACATTCCACCTTGCATACTTGAAGCATTCCTTTCCAATTTCAACACTAGTTACTTTCTCAATATCTCTCTTATTCTTCGCAATGACTATAGCATATGGTGCGACTCCTCCAAACATAACCAGAATTTTCTCTCCTTTCTTACATTCTCCCAATAACTTCTTTCTCTCTTCAGAGAGTCTTGGAGAAAAATAACATGTTTCAATATTGAATCTAAAAATGCATCCATTCTCTCTGTATTCAGCTTCCTTAGTCTTCTTTCCTGCAAGATGCTTCGTCTTCATCGTCCTCAATCTTCCGCTTATTTTTCCAACCTTTTCAAGAACTGTACTTATATTTGAATGCCTTTCAAGAATTCTCGCTGCTTCCCTCTTCTTTTCAGCCCCACTCCTCCCTTCATCAAATTTTATGAAGGCTATATTTCCAACAACATCATAAGACATGATTATGTAAAAGTGTTTTAGTTTAAAAACTTAAACAAAAGATTTAAATATACGTATGTATACAGATGTATATGGAAACAACAATAAGACTAAATCCTGGAACAAAGGCAAAACTAGATGAATTCAGACAGTATAAGAGTGAGAGTTATGATGAATTACTAAGAAAACTAATTCATATCGCAAGATTATCTGAGAAAGAACCAAAATTGAGCCAAAAAACCATTCTCGAGATTAAGGAAGCCAGAGAAAAAATCAAGAAAGGTGAATTTTACAATGAATCTGAAGCTAAGAAAATACTTGGCTTGTGATAATGTATGAGTTAAAATTTGACAAAAAAGCAGTAGATTTTATCAGCAAACTTCAAAAGGATATTAAAGAAAGAATTTGGAATAAGCTACAGCAATGCAAGGAAAATCCTTTCAGATTTCTTGAACATTTAGAAGACATGCCTGGATTTAAATTAAGAGTTGGAGATTATAGGCTAATAATTGATGTCTACCCTAATGAAAAGATTCTTCACATCTTGAAGATAGGTCACCGGAAGAACATTTATGAGAGGTAATCTACTGGAACAACGAATATAAATGACTCAATGCAAATGAGAGTGGCTTCCCAAGGAATCTCTGAATGAAGTCCGAAAATGCAAATTTCTTGTTAATTCCAAAGTATTCTGAAAGGTCTTCAGTATTCTTATTCACAAGTCTCCTAGCAAGATAGTCTCCGCAGAATGCAGCCCAGGGTAAGCCTGCACATCCAAGAGCATATTGAATTGATTTATTTCTTGGGTCATAATCTGCAATAGGAGTCAAATCCTTAGTTACATCAATCAAGCCACCCCAGAAATGGGTAAACCTCACATGACCAAGAGAAGGAAATCTCTTTCTGAATTCTTTTATTGCGGAATTAATAACTCCAGGAGAATTGTAATGCCGAGTCATATACGATGTGAAGAATGATGACCTTCCAAGCATTATTCTATTTCCTTCAATCATTCTATAGTGCATGTAGAACATGTCCGTATCCCAACACATCATTTCACCCTTTGGAAAGATTAACTTTACTTCCTTATCTTTTATAGGCTCGCTTACAGACAAATAGGTCTGAATGTGGTAGTACTTCTTTGAAATATCCTTGTCAAACTCTTCCTTCATTTTGTCAATGCACACGATTATATTATTTGCTTTCACTGAGCCCATGTGAGCCTTTGCAGTATTGTCGCTCATCTGATGAACTTCAGTATTTTCATATACCTTGACACCTTTTTCCACAAGGAGATTCTTCAATTCCTGACAATATGCGAGAGAATTAATTCCATAAGAACCAGGATATCTCAGACCAACCCTATAATTCTTTCCAGGATGAATTTTTTTGAGCTCTGCCCCTTCATAAATCTTGAAGGGTAATCCCATCTCCTTTCTTGTCTCTGCTTCTTCCCTAATTAATTTATCCTTGGAGCTTACAACAGAGACATACATTGAATCCTGTTTTCTCAAATCGCATTTTAGATTATTCTTCTGAATTGTTTTTACAATCAAGTCAATTCCTCTAACAGGAATTTCTGAAATTATTTTGGCTTTATCCTTTCCAACCTTCTGAATTAGAACTCTAACATCTTCTTCGCTTTCAGGAGTAAGGAAACCTCCACTCCTTCCACTGCTGCTTCCCCCACAAATACTCTTCTCGAGAAGAACAACTTTCTTTCCAGAATCAACTAATCTCAATGCAGCATGAAGACCCGCAACTCCCCCACCTATTACAAGGCATTCAGTCTTAACCTCTTCCTTCAAGGGAGGACACTCAGCAATCTTTAGTCCAAGAGTTCCTAAGTAGAGCCAATTATCGTAAATCATACTGTCACCTTTTCAAAAATAAGCATTAAGTCCTATAAAAACCTTTATTATTTGAGGACTTAGAGCAATAATCAATGCTCATAAAAACCTTTATTAATCACCTTCTGCTCTAATTTTTATGAAGAAGGTGATTGGATACCTGTTAATTGTTGCGGGATTCTTTTTTGTGGCTCTTGGAGTGAGCAATGCAAACCAGGCAATCAGCAACCTCGTTTCAGTTCCTGAAATTTCTCCAATAACAACTAACATAATCGGAATAATTCTAATTGTAGCAGGAATATACTTTACATGGGCTCATAGAGGAAGCAGAACCAATAGTCCTCATGGCGAAGTTCCAATTTATCACGGAGAAGGCAAGAACAGAAAGATAGTTGGTTACAGAAAAGTAGAGTAAAGCGAAAGCGATTAAGTCTTCTTTATCAATTCAATTCTATGCTGGAGTCTCTTCTTTAGTCTTCTATATTGACCATCCGTAACTATCCCGTTTACATGGTCATTTTCAAGCTGATGCAAGGACCTTCTAATCTGAATTTCATATTGGTCCCTATTTGCAATATTTAGTTGAGACAAATCATGCTTGAGCATTAATCTCCTAATTGTCCCATCTGCAAACATTAACACAAATGCTGCAATGGCAGTCCAGAAATAAATCCAAGATAGATTGCCAATCTCATCAGTTCTCGACATCCATATTCCAAGATAGACTACTCCGAGGAATACCCATAGTATCTTTCTAAGACCTATGAAGAAAATCCTTTCATCAACATCATCTTCAAATGAATTTACGAAGAAGAAATAAATTATGAAGGGTATTGCCGCGGTCAAGACCACTCCAAGAATTGTATATGGAAGGAAGACAGCCTCCAAATAATCCCATTGCATTCCAAACCTCGCAGCCAATAATGAAACTGCAATGGTTACAATCCATCTGACTCCAGTTTTTTCCTTGAATATTGGAACTTTTTCTAATACTAAGAAAGTTACTGAAAAGATGACAAAGAATAATAAAATTCTCTCGAAGAGATACATACCATTGCCTCCAAGGAGCACGGCAAAGAATGGTCCAAATATATTTTCAATCCAAGTCATTATCTGATTAGCACCGTATTGAAAGTTAATGTATGCAAGAACTCCAGAAGATAATAATATAAGAAAAACTCCTGAAAAAAGCATCAATAGAGGAAACTTATTATTCTTATTCATTTTAATAAGATTCAACAGCCCTCAGCCTCTTTGTGAATTCCTTCTCCATCTTCTTATGTTCCGCAGGAGTAATTAAGCCTGCAGCAAGGTCCAAACGTGCCTGGTGTATTTTTCTTCTCAATTCTGTTGAAAGAGCAGTCCTATCTGCAGCTCCAAGAGCATGCATTTCCGAATCAACAAATGCTCTTCTGATAGTCTTATCTGCTAATAAGAAAGCAAGAGATATTCCTGCAGTTATGAGATATACCCATGCAGGATTGAATTGAGTGCTAGAAACATTTTGAGCAATAGAGTCAACACGGCTTATGAAGAGTCCTACAAAGACAACCGCAGCAAATATCCACGATACTTTTCTAAGAGTAGGAGAACTTCCCATTGTTCTCTGTACGAAGTAAAAATAAATAACTAGAGGAATTAATGAAGTTAGGGTTATTCCTAAAACGGAATATGGAAGGAATATTGTTTCAATCCATCCTGGAGTTGCAAGGAATCTTGTAGATAATATTGAAACAGCTATTGAAATAACTACTACAGCCCACTTATTTTCTTCAAACACTGGCAACATCTCAAGTATTCCCCAAACAATTGCGAGAACTATTGCAAAAAGTAATGCCTTCATGAACAGAACTTCTCCGGAGGTAAATCCCGCAATAGCAGAAGTTCCAAATATTGGAGATAATAAGATATTCAAAAAGTCAATGACTCCCTGCCAAAAATTCTGAAATCCATATAGAAAACTGCTTGATTGAGCGCTTACAAGAACCGAAAGAGCAACTAGAGTTATCAACGAAGAATAAATCACCACACTCTTCTTGTTCATGTGATTCCGACACCAAAATACTATTTAAACCTTTTCAGATAAATGACTCTCAAGTTACGAAAGGTGAAAAATCTAGAAATATTTATAAAGACCCATCATTTAAGTATTCTAACAAAAGGGTAAACAAAGATGGCATTTTGGTCAACACTTAAAACTTCAACAAAGGCGATTATAAGTATCGCACTCTTCATAGCTCTATTATTTGCAGCACACTATCTAATTAACTGGCTCGGAACGGTAAGTTTCATCACTCCAACAACTCCTACTCCAATAAACTCATTGAATTCAGAGGGGAGCATGGAATGGATTGGAAACGTATTCAAGTTCATTCTTGGACTTCCAGAACCAATAACCTCACAGGGTTTGGGCCTCTACTTTGCAACATTCATAATAATCTTATTCACATTCGCAGAAATAATTTTAACACTTTCATTCTTCTCCGAAACAACCTCTTGGATAATCGCAGGAGCCCTCGGAGTAATATCTGGAGTAACAGGTATAACTCCTTTAATTGCTGGACTATTCATAGGTGTTACGGCACTAGGAGCACTGGGAGTTGGGATAATTCTAATCACTGCATTCCTTGCAGCAACAACACTCCACATGGGCATGGGTAGAGGTTTGAGAAGATGGAGAATGGAAAGACAAATTGAAATAGAATCTCTAAAGTCTGGAGCTGGAGCAGCATCAGTATCGAGCGCAATAAGCGGACTCAAGAAGGTAGACCGAGCATTTGGTGGAACAGGAACTCTAAAACCTTGAGTTTCTATTCTAGCCTTAATTTTATAAACTAATCATTTCTTAGTATTTCATGAAGAGAGGTTTGAATTTTCTGATTATTGCCCTATTGCTTGTAAGTTTAATCACTCTCAATATTAATCTCTCTCAAGCTCAAATTATCGGAGACATTAATCAAACTCAGAATTTCTCCCAGAAAATAAGTGATGCCGCAAATAATCCAAAAGAAACTTCAGGTTATCTTGCCAACGAACTGAAGACGATGCTTCTAAAGAATCCAACAATTGCAGATATTAACAACGCCCTCATGAAGGTTTCAGTCTTCTTTAGAATAGTATTTGGAGAATCATTTGATATTCTCCACATAATAAGACTCTTTGTAGTCATAGTTCTGTGGTTCTACTTCTTTGGTTTAATGAGAAGAGCCCTGACAATATTTTCATTCTTTAGCGGACTCACATCAACTCTTGTTGCAATCGCGCTTTCAGTCATTCTTGCCCAAGCAGGATTATACAGGCTCATTGGAGGATTAATTGAAACATTCCTTCTTGAATTCTCCTGGATTTGGAAGATACTAATCGTTGCAGGAATAATCGTTGCAGGAAAACTCCTCAAGATGGCATTGAAAGACTTTATTGAGAGGTATAAAGTGACTAAAGAAATGATTAATGAAGAGAAGAAGAAAGAAGAATTAGAATCAACATTGAAGAGAGCAAACGTAGCGATTAATCCCTATGTTGATGCAGTAAACAAAACAGATGATGCTCCTCCGGCTAAGAATGATAAGTTAGATACTGATTTCAAGGGATTCAAGACAAAGAAAAAATAACTATTAAAATAGTGTCTTCTGCATGCTATTATCGACTGCCTTCTTCAATCTATCAAGTTGTTTGTCAATTCTTTCTTCAGAGAATTCTCTCTCAAGAAGAATTCTCTTTATTTCTTCAAGATCAACAGAAGGAAAAACAATTCTTGCAGAATGGTCAACATTTGGCTTGCGAAATAATTCAAATATTGACTGCCAATCAAATCCCTCTCCCCTCATCTCCATTTCATTCATCTTTTCTTTCACAGCATCAAAAATAAGAACTGGTTGTTTGAAAGCCTTCACTAATTGAAGAGCTCTCTTGGGTCCAATTCCCTTAACTCCTCCGGGATTATAGTCAGTACCAGAAAGAATTCCAATGCATATTAATTGGTCCAGATTAATCTCAAGAGTATTCAAGACCCTCTCAAGCTCAATCAATTCAGGATATACATCGACATATCCGCTCGCAGTCTTCCTCTTCTGAGAGAGAGTAAGATTCTGAATTAATCTTGGAGCTCCAAATAGAAGACTATCATAATCCTGACTTCCAACTCCATAAATTCTGTCTGAATGAATCCTTGAAAGATGCGCTGCTTGACTCTCTCCCTCTCCAGGAGCCTGAATGACTGCGATTCCCATGGCAGTAAGAAGTTCCTTGCTTTCTTCAACAATTTCATCATTAATATGAACCATCTGTCTTGCATACTTTCCCATACTCTCAGTATCTCCAATCTTCTCTGCAGTTTCAAATTTCGCTCTTGCTTCATCCTTCCTCTCACTCCTCATCACATTAGTCTCGGACTTCAATTCTGGGGGTTTACCATCAAAAACATAGACTAATTTCAAACCATCCTCAATGAGATGAACATTTCTGTAGAATAATCCAGAAAGATGGCTTGTGATCTTTCCCTTACTATCCTTCAAGGGAGTTCCATCCGGCTGTCTTATTGTTGAGAGAAATTGGTAAATTATATTGTAAGCATCAATGCAGATTATCTTTCCCTTGAGGTCCTTTATTTCAATTGCCTTTCTTGGAACAATGTCTCTTATCTGTAAACCCATATAATTTAGGGCCTATTACAATTTATAAGTTTACCCGATTAGCGAAGGTCAATCAAACCCAGCCTATATCTAGAACCAGCCATTTCATGAACCTTATTTACCATTCTAACTAAGTCCAGTTCTCCAGCACTACCATAATTTCTTGTTGCTTGAAATAGTTGCCCATTATCCACATTGCCATCTCGAACTTCCTTGAGATATCTCCTAATTGAACCAATATCTCTAAGTCTTCCTCTTGGAAGAGGAGCAAGCCTAATCTCCCCATCAGTTTCCTTGAAAGAACTAACATAATTTTCTCTAGACCTAGATCTAGCCTCTATCTCCATATTGCCCCTTTCATAAGCGTCATTATCTTCAGGAGTAATTCCAAGCTCATCACAGAGTCTCGCATAAACAATATCATTACCATTATGAAGAGCCCTAACTCTGAGCTCCATCTTGAGGCTTGTGGCCTTAGAAGTTACAATACCATCTCTTTCCAAATCATCGTCAATACTCATAATATCCATAAGCATTTCTTGTTTATAAACCTTATTATGATACACTTAGAAGTAGTAACAAGATAGGGGTTCAACATATCAAGAACTTTTACAATCCTTTTCGCGACATATAAAAACCTCGGATACATTAAAATTTAATGGAACTTGAATTCATTCCTATCGACTACCAGTCATTTGATTTTGAAGAGAAAAACTATGTAAAGGTATATGGAAGAAGCAAGGAAGGGAAGAGAGTATGCCTAATTGATACTTGCGATTCTTATTTCTGGGCGATTCTAAAAGATGGATTGAGTGATAAGGAAATAAAGAATGTCTCTGAAAAAATAGAGAAAATAAAGATAGTTTCTGATTCAAGAACAACCAAGGTCATAAAAACTGAAATTCAAAAGAAGAAATTTCTCGGAGAAGATGTGCAAGCAGTAAAGGTATTCATTACAAATTACAAAGATGCTCCAGAAGTGGCAGATAAAATACCTTTTGATGAAATAGTGAAGAGAAGGGAACACGACTTAGGATTTATAACAAGATACATCATGGAAAGGAAACTCTCTCCATTGAAGTGGCATAGAGTAAAGGGAGAAATTCTAAGCAAGTCTGAAAAGTTCGGAGGTATCGACACTGCAATAAATGCAGACATGGTAATCGATGTTGAAGAAATTGAAAAATTAGATGAGTCAAAGAGTTCAGCATTGTTCCACCCAAGAGTCATGGCCTATGACATTGAAGTCGATGAACTAGAGATTGGAAAGGGGAAAATACTCATGATTTCCCTCTACGGAGACAAAGGCAACTTCAAGAAAGTTCTCACATGGAAAAAGGAAGGTAGTGATATCGATTTTGTGATTCATTGCAAGTCTGAAGGTGACATGCTTGAAAAATTTTGCGAGTATATTAAGACTGAAGAACCTGATATTTTAACAGGTTATTTTTCTGATAATTTTGATATGCCCTATATTAAAGAAAGGGCTAAAAAATTGAAAGTTGAATTACCTCTAGGTATTGATGGAACTCCACCACGAATTTCAGGTGTTAAAAAACAGTCTGCTAAGATTGAGGGACTAGTTCACTTAGATATTTACAAATTTATTTCTGTGAATTATTCTCAGTATTTGCAGTCTGAAACCCTTTCTCTTAATGAAGTGGCTAGTGAATTGTTGGGTGAAAAAAAGCTCGGTTTTGAATTTAAGCATTCTTCTAAGCTTTCTAAGGATGAATGGAATAAATTTTTTCATTATAATTTGCAGGATTCTGCCCTTACTTTTAAGCTAGCTGAAAAGATTTGGCCAGACTTATTAGAGTTTTCTAGAATCATGCATAAACCCTTGTTTGATGTTTCGCGTGATGGAATGTCAATGCATGTTGAAGATTTTATTTTACATAATCTTTTTAGATTTAATGAGATTGCAGAGAAAAGACCAGTTTTTAATGAGATTGGTGAAAGACGTGAGCGTGAAAAGTATGAGGGTGCTTTTGTTTTGCAACCTACTCCTGGTTTGTATAATGATATGGTTGTTTTCGATTTTACCTCTTATTGGCCCAGTATTATTGCCACTTTTAATCTTTCAAGATCTACTATTCTTGAAAAGAAGACTAAGAACTGTTTTGTGGTAGACACAGGTAATAAAGAATACTACTTTTCTAAAGAAAAGGGTTTCTTTCCAAAACTTTTAGAAGAGATTATTGTTAAGAGAAAAGAATACAAAGAAGTTTTTAAGAAAAATCCTGACCCTATTGTTAAAGCTCGTAGTAATGCTTTCAAACTTATTGCTAATGCTGCTTATGGTTATCAGGGTTTTTTTGGAGCCAGATATTATTGCCCTCAAGCCTCTGCTTCTGCTACGGCAATTAGCAGGAACTTTATTAAAGAAATTATTAGCAAAGCAGAAAATTTTGGACTTACGGCAGTATATGGAGATACTGACAGTTGCATGTTTACTCTTAATAAGAAGTCCCATAAGAATGCCTTAGAATTTTTGGAGAAGATTAATAATGATCTTCCAGGTATTATGAGTTTAGACCTTGAAGACTTTTATAAGAGAGGTCTTTGGGTTTCCATGAGGAGTGGCGAATCTGGTGCTAAGAAAAAGTATGCTTTGATTAATGAGCATAATAATCTTAAGATTCGTGGTTTTGAGACAGTTAGACGTGATTGGTGTAAACTTGCCCGCAACCTCCAAAATGAGATTCTTAAGATGATTCTTATCGAAGGTAATGAGAAGAACGCTTTGGTATACGTTAAGGAAATTATTCAAAAACTTAAAAGTAGAAAGGTTGATGTTAAAGATATTATTATTAAAACTCAACTCAAAAAGTCTATTTCGGGTTATAAGTCCAAAGGCCCACATGTTTTAGCTGCTGAAAAGATGATTAAGGAACAAATTCCTGTTAGTTCAGGCATGCTCATCGAGTACTTTATTTCTGAACCTGAAAGAAATCTTAAGGGTAAACCTATTTCCAAACGTATTGGCGACCGTGTTGCTCTCCCTGGAGAGAATAAAGATTATGATATTGATTACTACCTCAATAATCAGGTTCTTCCTGCAGTTGAAAATGTCCTCCAAGTCTTTGGAATTGAAACAAAGGATATCATTGAAGGGGAAAGCCAGAAGAGATTATTCTAAACTAATATATCCTCTATAAAACAAGAATTTATAAGTCAGAAATAACACTCTAAGAAGTTGAATTGAGGGATTAAAGTGGTGGCAAGAAAATATAAAAAAGGTGGCAAGAACTCTCCTAAGAATAAGATTAATCGTGTTGGAATAATTTCTGCATTGGCTCTATTAATGATTCTATCAGCAGTCCTCTTTGTCAAACCAAGTATCGTCGGTTTTTCAGTAAATGAGCAGATCATCTCAATACCAGAATTAACTGTAAATGATACGCCAACCTCTGATACTTCCAACCCATCCATTCCAGAAATTCCTGTAGCCCCTCATAATGAAACTGCAAGTATTCCTAGTGGCGGTTCTTCAAGCAGCTCTCCAGATTCTTCATCAGCTCCAGCCGAGTCTCAATCTCAATCAGAACAACCCTCTTCATCAAGCGATGGAAGGCTTCTAACCATTGAAACTGTGAACAACCTCTACGTTCCAAATTCAGATGCTAGTCAAACTCTAGTTTCAGGAGCCTTCACAGAAAACACTTACGCATTCAGCAGCATGGCTTCAGTTGATGCTAGTTGTCTTGCAAATGTGAGTGCCTATGATACTTCCCAATGCCTAGAATCTGAAGGAAGCACTTCCCTAGATGCATACTTCCTATGGAATTTTACTCTTCCTGCAGATAATCAGAGCATTAATTGGGTCTTCCTCAATGCGACATTCTCCACAGCAACTACTAATGGAACTGACACTCTCACTCTTGCGGCATTCAATTGGAGTGGTGCAAGATGGGTAAACTTCTCATTCCAGAAACCTGCAACTATAGGAATTAATTACACTCTCGCTTCAAATCTTTCTCTTGGTGTAAGGGACTTCATCAATAATACTGCAGGAAATAGAATGAGAATCATAATACGTTCCAATGGAACTGGAAATTTTGCAACAGACATTAATGCTCAATACATGAGTGCTACTGTTGCATGGAATGATACTTCTCCTCCTACAGTCAATCTCTCCGCACCTCCAAACAATACCTTAACAATTCTCCCATCTCAAACCTTCAACGCATCATTCACAGATAATCACGCTCTCGCAAACGCAACATTCTACCTGTGGAATTCTTCACACTTCATAGTCAACCAAACCACTATTACAATAACTGAAACTGTGAACTCATCAAATATCACTATCAATTTCCCTTACAACGGAACATTCTATTGGAATTGGAGAGCTGGAGATAGTGAAAATAATTATGATTTCAACGAAACAAATTGGAGCATCACCTACGATGCAGTTTATCCGATTGTAACAATTAATCAACCACAGAATCAAACTTACAACTCTTCCTCAATCAATTTCAATGTAACCATTAGTGAAGATGGAAATGCCTGTAACTATACCCTTGATAATGGAATCAGCAATATTTCAATGCAAGCAAATGGGTTTAGAGATTTCAATTACACTAATTCAAGCATTGCTGATGGAAGTTATAGTGTAAAGTACTACTGTTGGGACTTGTCAGACAATATAAACAACACTGCAACGAGGGCGTTTTCAGTTGATACGGTTTCACCGATAGTCACTATCAATTCTCCTCTTGTAAATTACTCAGTCTCATCTGCGATATTCAACATAACTCTCAATGAAGATGGAAGTGTTGGATTTTTCTCATTGAACAGCGGAATAAATAATGTAACAATGCAGAGGAATGGGTTTAGAGATTTCAATTACACTAATTCAAGCATTGCTGATGGAAGTTATACAGTTAATTTCTATGCAAATGACTCTGCAGGAAATTTCAATAGAACTGCAAGCAGGCAATTCTTAATAGATACTATAAAACCACAAATAGGATATGGTGGAGGGACTGATTCAGACAATGCAAATGTATCAAGAACATGGATTTATGTCAATGTTTCTCTAAATGAAACAAACTTCAAGAATATAACATTCAATTTGAAGAATGATTCAGGGGTTGTTAATTCAACAACATTTACTTCCCTAACAATTAGCATTAATTGGACTGATCTCATTGATAATAATTACACCTACAATGTTTCAGTATATGATAATGCAAACAACTTCAATTCAACTCCTGCAAGAATAATAACTACTCTTTCAACTGATACAGTCATACCACTTGTAACTATAATTGAACCTCGAGCATCTCCCCCTTACAGAACACTCCCAATTCCATTCAACATATCTACAAATGAGAATAGCACTGCAAATTACAGCCTGAATGGAGGAATCACAAATATAACAATGACTTCTAACTCTTCAAGCACTGGATTCAATGCTTCTAATAATTCAATTGCCGATGGCTCTTACACAGTCAATTATTATGCCACAGATATTAGTGGAAATACTAACAGAACAATGTCAAGAACATTCTCCGTTGACAGAACAACACCCCTAATAACATTTGGCGTAATCACCGAAGCAAGCAATTCAAACTTCTCAAGAACATGGATTTACGCAAATGTTAGCATCACTGAAACAAATGAAAATGCAGTTACTTTCATCCTATACAACACAA
>Ga0137430_1000162_pt1 | contig 18831 bp, 19 predicted proteins | sample EasRivERMZT754_2_FD_104651 | JGI IMG/M metagenome (GOLD analysis project Ga0137430, IMG submission 104651) | Soil microbial communities from meander-bound floodplain in the East River, Colorado, USA - East River MetaG ERMZT754_2 | ecosystem: Environmental > Terrestrial > Soil > Floodplain ...
AGTGATTTATCTTGATGCGTTGGGCGGCAAAATTTTGAGGCAAAAGCGATTTTCTTATGAGTTGGACATCAAAGGCCAAGCTTCCGGACAACGGTGCTCCTGCGGTTGCAAAAAAAAACGCGCCCGACGGCGTGACGGGCGCTTTAACGGAACTTCAAGTGTGGAGCATACCGGCTATCAACCGCGGGTTGCTGATCTGCCATGCACCAGAAGATGACGGGGGAAATCCCATGAACCTGGTGAGCGTGCTGGTACGGGACAACACTAATTTTCTTAAAAAAATGCGGCTCACGGCGCGCAGGGTGAACGACCAGAAGTTTATTCTGGAAGGCCCGTGCCCGCGCGCCCGTGGCCGCTGGTGACAACTTCCGATGAATCATGCCACAACGATTCTTAAAACCTGGTTTGCGAGAAAGTCCACGCTGGAATCAGGCCAGTTGGCCGGCGCAAAGCCTATTTGCCCGCCTGGTGACGCTTGTGGACGATTACGCCCGCTTCGACGCCCATCCGCTCCTGATCGCCCGCGTGGCGTTCCCCTACGGCACTCCGAATGGCAAGCGGATCACTCCCGAACAGGTGCAGGAATGGCTCGAAGAACTGCAACGCCTCGACCTGCTGATCCTCTACACCATCAACGCCGTGCCCGTGCTGCAACTCCGCCGCTGGACCGAACGCATCCGCATGAAAAACCCCTCCCGTTTTCCGCCCCCGACCACCGAGGCGTGCCCGCATCTGCCAGCAGATGTTGTCAGATGTTGTCAGATGACAGCAAATGCTGCCCTCCCGACCTCGACAGCGACCTCGACAGCGACCTCGGTTCCTTACGGAGAAGAGGCGGTCGAAACCAACGGGGCAATAGCCAGCCGGACGCAATTCGCGGCGTTGCGCGAGCAAGTCGCCCGGCTCGAAGCAACCCCCCGCGAAGCGCGCACCGTGGAACATCGGGACGAATTGAAAAAAAAACGCGCCGAACTGGAGATTCTGCAAAAAAAACAGGCGGCAGGCAATTTCAAGGTGAAAGGCAACGCGCATGACTGATTCCGCTACCAAACCAGCCGGCCAGAACGGCCAATCGCCCCGCAAACCTACCGCTGACCTCAAGACCGACCGCCTGCCGCCGCACTCCGTCGAAGCCGAAACCGGCGTGATCGGTTGCATCCTGCTCTCGCCCACGGATTGCCTGCTGAACTGCCACGAAATCGGCGTCAAAGCCGAGTGGTTTTACGATCTGCGCTTGCAGACGATTTATCACAACCTCGAACGCCTGTTCCAGACGCTCCCGCCGGAAACGGCCATTGACATCATCATCCTGCAACAGCGTTTGAAGGAAACCGGGCAGCTCGAACAAGTCGGTGGGATTCCGGCCCTCAGTACGCTCCAGGACGCGGTACCGAGCGCGGCGAATCTCAGTTACTACCTCGACATCGTGCGCGAGAAATGGCTGCTGCGCGCGGTGGTGCAGGCGTGTACGCAGGCCGTGGGCGACATCTACGAGCATCAAGGTTCGGTGGACGGGATGCTGGCGGAAATGCAGGAACGCATGGGCAAGCTGGCCGAGGAAAGCATCAGCCACACCGAGCGCAAGCTGGTGAACTGCCTGCCGGAAGTGATTGACGACATCGAGGACTATCACCGCGGCCACGCCCAGGTGCGCGGACTGCCGCTCGGAATTCCCTACGTGGACAAAATGCTATGCGGAATCGGGCAGAAGAACGGCAACCTGCTCGTGTTGTCGGCCCGGCCGGGCATCGGCAAGACAGCGCTCGCGTGTCAGATCGCCCTCTCCGTAGCGCTGGATTGCGACTGGTTTGAACCCAAGCTCGATGCCCATGGCAATCGCGTGGTGGACGCGGAAGGCAACCGGCTGGCAACCCGGCATCACACCGCGCCCGTGGGCATCTTCTCTCTGGAAATGGCGATGCTGGCGCTCGTGGATCGCATGGTGTGGCAACGCGCAAAGGGCGACAAACAACGCTGGCGGAATGGCTTTGCGGTGAAGGAGGACTTTTCCAAGCTCGCCACCGCGTCGGCGGAGATGGCGAAGGCGGAAATCTACATTGACGACACGCCGCGGATGTCCATTGAGGAACTTTGCGCCAAGGCCCGCCGGATGCACCGGCAATACGGAATCAAACTGTTCGTCGTGGATTACATTCAACTGCTGCACTCGACGAAGAATTACAAGAACGAGCGCGTGCAGGAACTGGGCTATATCAGCGGCATGTTGCAGACCATTGCCAAGCTCCTGAACGTGCCGTTCATCGTCCTGGCGCAGATGAATCGGGATTACGAAAAAGAGCCGAACCGCACCCCGCGGCTTTCGGATTTGAAAGACTGCGGGGCCATCGAACAGGACGCCGATCTGGTCATGTTCCTGTATGGCCCAAAGTTGAACAAAACGGCTGAGGAGGAATGCGACGACATGCTGACGCAGACCTATGGCAACGACTGGGTAAAACGCAAGCGGGTGAACCTGCTTGTGGAGAAAAACCGCTACGGAATGACGGGCGATTGCCAGTTGTTGTTTCACAAAAATTGCACGCAGTTCGAGGATTGGAACGATTGGATGAAGGCCCACGGGCACAAAGCCGCGGCGGCCGGCGAGCGCAAACAGGCAACCATGATTGACCCGGAGGATGTGCCCTGACCGGCTGGACGCAACGAATAAAAACTCCATGAAAACTGAAACTGTGGAAATCAAAACAGGCGCGAAACTGAAACGGCGAAAGCCGGTTCATTGCCGCGTGTTATTAGCCTGCCCATTCTGCGGCTTGCCGCCAATAGTGGAAAAGGTAGGCGAAAACAATGCCGCCGAAATGATCTCTTGTATGACACAAGGCTGCATCAATCCGCACGTCAGTTACTACGGCAAAGGAGTAAGCCGCAAAAAATGGAATACGCGGGCCGGATAACCGAGAAAGGTCAGCCATGACGCCACAAGAGACATCCGAACTCGCCCGCGATGCGATGGCGTCATTGGCTGCACCGACTGGTTCGGCGATGGGGCTGTGTCCTGGCTGCGGCTGCATACAATCTGAGGGCTTCGTGGGCGGGTGGTATGGCTGGATATGCGGAAGTCAGAGCATCTCGCACAGCGGCGAGAAAATCCGATTCAAGCAAAGCAACGCCTGCGCCTCGATGCACTGGCGACTTTGTGCGGAGAAGGCAGAGGCCAAACTGCGTGAACTCGAATCGCCGAACGCAGACTGGAAGCGCCGCCTCGAACGTAAAATGAATACTCAAATTACAAACACGGATGGAGCGCAGAGCGGGGCGTCTTTGCCTCCTAGTAATGGTTCTGCAATTCCACGCGCCCTGTTTTCCTGCTCCAACGATTACTGTCGGGAGGAAGTCAGCTACCATGCCGACCAACTCTACTGGTATCCTCACGAGAAACGGTGGGTGTGTGAGCACTGCTGGGACAACCTGCTAGGACCGACAGACGAAGATGGCAGTCCAACTCGCGGTGTTACGCTCGCGGAACACATCATCGGCGGCGACTTCAAGGCAGTAACGCTTTTGCAGAACGACCAAGCTCTGCGACCTGCGCGATGAACCCGAAACGTCCAATTGCTCCACGCCGACTCGCTGCCCAGCGAACAGCAGCGGAATACCCTAAGAAGTGGGTAGAGTGCGACTGCGGGCATGTGAATCTACAACCAAAATCATACCCGCTGAAAATGGTGTCCTGCAAAACATGCGGTTCAATACACATCAGGCTCTATAAGCCGAAGCGGGAGGCTAACGTCCCGGATCAGCGACCGAAGGCGCCGAACACCTGAATCTGTATGCAACTCGAAATCATAGGAACTGATGGTAAGGTCCACTACACAAGACCTCACGACCACCCGGACGTGTGGGAAGCCCTAAACACTCCGGGATATTCGGTGCGTGGCACTGGTGAAAAGCAAGTCTCCGGTTCGCTGCATCCGGCTGGTTCGGCTGCCTCGTTCGATGCGGGAGTCTGGTTTCAAAGTGCGTGCTCTGGTCTGTGGTATCAGGTGAGGAACGCTGGCGGGGACATATCTGCCGTGAAAATAGACGGCGTGACTTACCAAAGGCAGCCTAACGGCCCGGATCCGGGACGCCGGGCCAGCGACTCTCAAACTCTATGAAACCTTCTCGTGAACCTGCGGCGCTCAACCGGCGTTCTCCTGCATCCGGTTGTTATACCGCCCGGCTCGAACAACTAAAAGCCGAACTGAATGAGCGCCGAATATCCGAAATCGCCGCAATGCTCGACGACGTAGGCGTGCCGGAGTGGGTCGAGAATAACTCCCACCGTGGAGTGCCGAGTAATGGTGTCGTGTCTCGCCTAAAGTGGTATCTGGCACGCCGGAAGAACGTAGCGGCGCGTGAGATAGACCAGAAGCTCCAGCGCGAAATGAAGCAAGCGGAATACGATGCGCGTGAATACATGGCGGTACGCAGACTTCAGAGAGCCGGCCAAATGAACGCACCGATTGCTAACCCTGATGCAATGGCCGGCTTCTCTGCAAGGACTGGTTCGGCTTCATTGCCGCCAGTGTTGGACGCATGTTGTGGAGGCCGCATGATGTGGTTCGACCGCAACGACCCACGATGCCTTTTCGTGGACAAGCGTTGCGAATCCTTCCACGTCGGGCCAGGTCCGCGTGACTTCTTCAACGTCGCGCCGGACATGCTCTGCGACTTCAGCGCGCTTCCATTCCCGTCTGAATCATTCTCGCTGGTCGTTTTCGACCCGCCGCATGTGATACGAAACGAGGCCCGCGGATGGATAACTCGCAAGTATGGCGTGCTGAATGGTGAATGGCGCGAGGTGCTACGCAAGGGCTTCGCTGAATGCTTCCGCGTGCTGAAGCCAGATGGCGTCCTCGTATTCAAGTGGTCAGAAAGCAATGTGAAGGTGGGCGAGATTCTGGAGATGACGCCGATGAAGCCCCTGTTTGGTCACCGCACCACGGAGCACTCACAGACGCACTGGATCGCGTTCTTGAAGCTGAACGACCCGGCTCAGGGACGCCGGGCCAGCGACCCTCAAACAACGTGAACATTCTCGAACAACCCGCGACGCTCAACCGGCGTTCTCCTGCAGCCGGTTTGTTATGCCCCGTCGTAGTGCTATTTGCCCGCTCAGACAGCATCTACAAGACGTTGCCTGGTTGTGATGTCTGGGACATTGACCGCGACGCAGCAAACTACCGCGGCAACTCTCCCGTCGTAGCCCACCCGCCTTGCCGCGCCTGGGGGCAACTCAGATATTTTGCAAGACCGTTGCCGGGCGAGAAGGAGCTGGCAATCTGGGCCGTTGGAATCGTAAGGGCAAATGGTGGTGTGCTGGAACACCCAGCTCGAAGCACGCTTTGGAAAACTGCACAACTGCCAGAACCCGGAGAACGTGATGAATGGGGCGGATGGACAATGGCCGTCCCTCAATTCTGGTGGGGACACCGTGCCAACAAGTCCACACGACTATACATCGTGGGATGTGAACCAAGAGCCATCCCTACCGTCCCGCTCGTGCTTGGCGAAGCGCCGTGCGTCATCCAGTCGCGCAAGAGGCAGGACTACCGTCCCCACACAAAGCGTGCGGAGCGCGAGGCAACACCAAAAGACTTCGCCATTTGGCTCGTGAGCCTGGCGCGGCGCTGCACGGGGCATAACAGTGATTAGACGGAGACAATTCTATGACAGCAACCAATTCAACCTTGATGGTTCCCCGAATTGCAGAACCAAAACCGAAACGGTTGAGTGAACAGTTCCGGGAGTGGATGACGTTTCACCACTACTCGCCGCGCACGATGGATACTTACATCGGCTGCGTCCGGGCGTTTGTTATCTGGTCGGGCAAACGTGATCCGTTGACGCTGGGTGCGCTTGAGGTCAATGCCTTTCTTTCGCATCTGGCGAACAAGCGCCATGTCACGGCCAAGACGCAGAATCAAAATCTGTGCGCGCTGGTGCGGTTCTACGATGGGTGCATGGGTAAACCAATCGGTGACATCGGAAAGTTTGAGTTCGCCAGCCGGCCCTCGCGGTTGCCGGTGGTGATGAGCAAGGGCGAGGTGTTCCGAGTGATTGAGGCCATCCCGCCCGGCGCGCATCGCATCATGGCCAAGCTGCTGTACGGGTGCGGGCTGCGCCTGATGGAATGCTGCCGGTTGCGCGTGAAGGATATTGACTGGGAGCGCGGCATCCTGAACGTGCGCGCTGGCAAGGGCGACAAGGACCGCAATGTGCCATTGCCGGAATCCATCGTGGTGGAGTTACGCGCCCACCTGGCGCACAACCGGCAGCGGTTTGAGCGGGATCATTGGTGCGTGCATCTGCCCGGCGGGTTGGTGCGAAAGTATCCGGCTTACGAACGGGACTGGATTTGGCAATACGTCTTCGCGGGCCGGACTTTCTCCACTGATCCCACGGATGGCCGGTTGAAGGTGCATCACATCCACGAGAACACGTTGCAAAAGACGGTGAATGCCGCGGTGCGAAATCTGGCGCTGACCAAGCGGGTGACGTGTCACACGTTCCGGCACAGTTTTGCCACGCACCTGCTGGAAAGCGGCGTTCCGATTTATGACGTGCAGAAGTTGCTGGGCCATTCGCGCGTGGAGACGACGATGATTTACAACCATGTGGCCGCGCCGGTGGAGCGGCGCATCAAGAGTCCGCTAGATCAATGATTTTATGAAAATGAACGAAGCAAAACAGGCGGCTTATAGCGCGGCGCACCGGGCAGCCCGGGCGACGGAAACATTGTTGAAGTGGGATCATCAGGCCACGCCGGAGGAGGCCGAGGACCTGGTGAGCATGGCCCGGCAACTTAACGGCGCGGCGCTGGAGATTCAGGCGCGCGTGACGGGCCAGCCGGAAGCGAAACAGGGTTGAAGCGACATGACTGTGTTTGATGACGCGGCGCTGGCGGCGTTGTACGAGCAACTGGGCGTGGGGGCGCATCCCATGCTCAAGTTGCCGGGCCTGGCGCAGGTGCGCGCGGCCCTGGCGACGCCGGGCGGCCGGGCCGACTTGATCGAAGGCCTGCAACGCCGGCAACAGCGCATCGTGCTGGCGGAACATCCCACGCAGGGGGATCCGCTGAATTTCGGATGGGAATTTCCGCCGTGGGAGGATGCGGACCGGATTTTGAACGAAGCCGGCGTGCATGTGCTGGCGTTGTTCGGGCAGAACCGCAGCACGAAGACGTGGTACGCCGTGAAGCGGCTGTTGCAGGTGTGCAAGTGGTATCCCAAGAGCGTGGGGGTGATCCTCTCGGAAAAGGACGAGACGAGCATTACGCAGATTCAGGCCAAGATCGTTTGGGACGTTTACCTCAAGCGGATGTATCAGGCGAGCAGCGGCAAGAAGTTCCCGGTTCTGGCGATCAATTTCGGGTACAAGAACGGGTTCACGGACGGCAAGATCGTGCTGGAGAACGGGAGCGAAATTTATTTTCTCAGCTACAACTCGCCGGCGACGGATTACGAGGGCTGGGAGTTTGGAGCGCCGGAGGGAACGTATCTGGACGTGAGCGCGCAGCGGCGCAAGGAGGGGTTGTATGTGCCGCCGAACGTGGGAATTGTGGCGGATGAATCCATGCCGCTCTCGTGGTTTCGCATGGCGCAACGGCGCGTGCGGTATCGGGCGGCAAAACTGATCTGGAGTTACACGCCGATTCACGGGATCACGCCCGCGATGAAGGAAGTGGTGGGAGCAAGCGCGCGGACGCTGGAAACGCGGCCGAGCGAGCTGTTGCCCGGCAACAACGTGGAGGAGTGCCCGAAAGGCCACATGCCCTACGTGCGGCAGTGCGGTTTTCCAGGCGCGAAGGCGATTTATTTCTTCGGCGACTTCAATCCCATCGGACCGGCGCCGGGCGTGACGTTTTATCAGCGGGTGAAGGAGGATTGCGCGGGCAAAACCACGGAATACATCGAGCGGATGGCGTATGGGTTCAGCCGGGACAGCATTGCGCGGGCGTTCCCGAATTTTGGACCGCATAACGTGGTGAAGCGCTCGCAGATTCCGGGCAACGGCACGAATTATTTCTTCTTTGACCCGCACGGGACGCGGAATTTCCCGATGATCTGGTTTCGGATCGTGCCGGAGCGCCCGAACTCGATTTACATCTACCGCGAATGGCCGGATGTGCCGACGTATGGGGAATGGGCGGTGCCAACGGAGCGGGAAGTGAACGAACAGCAACGCAAAGGGTGGGATGGAGATCCCGGGCCGGCGCAGGCGGGCCTGGGCTGGGGCGTGGTGCATTACAAGCTGGAAATTTTGAAGCAGGAACGGGTGAAAGTGCCCGAGGGGATGAAGATGGAAGATGGAAGATGGAAGATGGAAGGGCTGGAAACCGTGCTGGAAACCGTGCCGGACCAGTATCATCAGCGGCGTCTCCGGCAGGCGTTGCGCACGGGCGAGCCGCTGGAGAATTTGCACGAGGACATCGCGGCCCGGTTTGGCGATCCGCGTGGCATCCACAATACCCATGTGAGCGAGCAGGGCGGCACGACGTTGTATGACGAGTTCGAGAAGGAAAACGTGGACGAGCGCACGGGGCAGCGCGTGCCGCCAATGGAATTGTGGGACGCGCCGACGAGCCGGCGGGCAAACGTGGAGGATGCGGATGAAGGCATCACGAAGGTCAACGAACTGCTGGGCTGTCCAGGCCGGCAATCCATGCCGGTGTTCAACCAGCCGCATTTGTTCGTGAGCGAGGAATGTCAGCAGGTGATCTGGATGCTGGGGAACTACACCGGGCGCAGCGGTGGCACTGGCGCCGCCAAAGATTTTGCGGACCTGGTGAAATACGCGTGCCTGGCCGATTTGGAACATCTGGAGGAGACGCGGCCCCGGGGAAAGGCGGGGAAAGGGTGGTGACGCGAAAGGAATTCCAACAACTGCCGTATCTGCTGGCGCAAAAGCATCTGCTGGCCTGCGGGCTGACGGGCGCGACGACGAGCAAGTATCTGGAGCATGGGCTGCTGCGGGCGGTGAAACCCGCCGGGTTCAGCGAACGGCGCGTGCCGAAAATCCAGGTGGCGCAGTTGTTGGGCTGGCAGGACACGCTCGATCTCCAGGGCTGGGCGCGGGAGAAGCCGTTGTTCCTGTTTGCCGCGGTCCATCAGTGGACGGGGTTCGACCGGCATTCGGTGGATGAAATCGTAGCGGCGGGCGGTCTGGTGCGCGTGCGGCTGGGCGGTCTGGGCGCGGCCCGGTATCGCAAGGAACAAATCGGGGAATGGATCGGGTTGTGAAGTTCGCGGTTCAAGCGGCAAAGGTGCGGTTCAAGCGGACTGAACCGTAGCCGCCGGGCCAAAGATTAAGATTAAGATGACGATTAAGATTAAGTCCACATGCAAGATTCCGAGAAACTGATTTCGAGTCCCGACCCCAATGTGTCCCTGTTGCAACAGGAGTTTCAACAGGCGTCGCCGCTGGGGGACGGATTGTTTGACGCGAACTTCTGCGAGAACACGCGGCGCAACATCTGGCCCGGGCAATCCCCCGATGGCCGCAAGTGGGATGAATGGGCCGCGAACGATACGCCGGTGATGCCCTACGACGGCGCGAGCGATTGCCGGCCGTTCAGCAGTGACGGCGTGATCAATGACAGCGTGGCGCTGGGCATGGCGGCGTTCCGGCGCGGGGAGATTCGCGCGGACACGGTGAACCCGGACAACGTGGACCTGATCGGGCCGCTCTCGGCCTACGCCCACTGGCTGGTGCGCAAGCGTTACAAGAAGGCGCTGGAGCTGGAGGCGGAGTTGAGCCTGCAATACACCGGCGAATACGGTTACTGCGTGGCGTTCGTGGGGTGGGAACGCGAGCTGGGCAAGACGCGGAAGCGGGTGACGCTGGAGGAACTGGCGATGCTCGGGCAGCAGGTGGAGGCATTTGCGACTGTGGCCGCGCTGATCCTCGACCCGACGACGGAGGCGGAAGCGGCGCAGGCGTTGCAATCGCTCTACAAGCTGTATGTGACGCAGGAACTGGCCGGGAAAGGTTTCTTCGAAGACGAACTGGACGATGAAAAGTTGCTGACGCTGAAAACCGGCGCGGCGAAGAAGCTGGTGCGGGAGTTGCGCGAGGACGGCAAGGCGGATGTGCCGATGCCGTATGTGTGCAAGAACCGGCCCATCGTGTATCTGGCGCGGCCGTATCACGAATTCCTGTGCGCTCGGGGCACCACGGAAATCCAGAGCAGCGCGGTGTTGTTTCTCCGGCGCACGTTCACGCTGGCGGAACTGGATGCGAAGAAAACCGAAGGCTGGGACGCGGACTGGATCGAGAAGGCCAAGAAAACCAAGGGCAGTCTGAGCATGTGGGGCAATCCCGCCGGGCAGCCGACAATCTCGACGAGTTCCCCGAGCAAGGTGCAAGGCGGCGTGCGCTGGTACAAGCTCACGCAGAACCAGTACGAGCGCGTGGAGGTGGTTTATGCCTTCCGCCGGGCCACGGATGAGAACGGCGTGACGGAGATTTACCAGACGATTTTCAGCCCGCACTTTGACAAGGACGATTACGGGACGCAGGACTTGTGCGCGCACCATGAGCTGCTGGATTACGCGCACGGGCAGTATCCGTTTGTGATCTACAAGCGCGAGCAACTGGGGCGCGGCCTCACGGAGACGCGCAGCGTGCCGGAGATCGAAGCCACCAGCGAGCGGATGGAGAAGGAGCAGCTCGACATGCTGTTCAATCGCGCGCAACTGGAGACGATGCCGCCCATCGGCGTGCCGAAACTGGGCGGGGTGGATTACCGGCTCGGGCCGGGCGCGCAGGTGCCGGTGAAGAAGTCGGACGAGTTCAAGCGCATCCTGGACCTCGGCCCGGCGCCCTCGCTGGCGCTGGAACTGGTGAAGCTGTTGCGCTGGCGGCGCGACCATTACTTTGGCGGGTTCAACCCGGAGATTCCCCCGCCCATCACGGGCACGAAGCAGGAAAAGATGATCGGCGATTTCTTCGCGTTCTGGGGCGAGATTTTCAAGCACATGTTCGCGCTGACGCTGCAATACAATCCGCAGGAGATCGTGCGAGTGGCCGGCCAGGCGGTCGCCCCGATGATCCAGGCGCTCGAACCGCGGGCGGCAATGGAGGAACTGGATTTTGACATCGAGTTCGACGCGATGGAACTGGACCGGGAGTTTCTTTTGAAGAAATTGGAAATCATCCTCGACCGCGTGGTAACGAGCGACGTGACGGGGAGCATTGACCGGGCGGCGCTGACGCAGTTGCTGGTGCGGATGGTGGACAGCCGGCTGGCGGGCAAGATTCTCATGGACAAGGGCGCGGCCTCGCAAAAGGTGTTTGACGACGTGATGAACCAGACGGTGCGGATGGTGGCGGGCAATGAAGCGCAATACGTCGAGAACGATCCCAGCGCTCCGATGAAGCTGCAATTCCTGGAGCAGATCGTGCAGAACAATCCCAAGTATCAGCAGCAACTCCAGCAGGATGAACGCTTCGGGGCGTTGATGAATAATTACATGAAATCGCTGCAAATGTCGGTGAAGCAGGAGGAAAACAAGCAGGTCGGGCGGATCGGCGTGAAGCCGATGGGAGCGGGGCAATGAGGCTGGCCCAAATCTTCAAACGGCTGAGATCGGGCGCGGAGACGGAGGCGGCGCGCAAGCACGCGGAACTGCAACGGGACATGGCGCTGGCCGCGATGCCGGCGGATCATCCGTTGTGGCTGGCGGTGTTGAGCCTGGTGGACGCGCACGCGGAACGGGAGACGGAAGGGGCGTTGTCCCCGAATCTTACCAATGAGCAGCGGCAGTATGCGGCCGGCGCGGCGGCCACGGCGGATTACCTCGCGCAGTATTTGCGGGACGCCAAGAGTCTGGCGGACCAACGGATGATCAAGCGGAAAGAGACGGACTAAACCGGATCAGCAATGACCCCAATCTGCAACGATCAACTGACGCGGGTGAAGAAGCCACCGTTCGGCCCGGGCTGGGATGCACCAAAGAGTTATCGCGTAGGCGAGAAGGGCGACAAGAACGGGATGCCGTACACGGTAAAAGCGTTCGGCGCTTCGATTTACCGCAAGCTGGGCAAACCGCAATTTCCGGCGAACGTCTGGTTGCTTGTGAAATACAAGGGCGACCGTTCCCATAGTTGGGACTGTTTGCTCATTGGCGACACGAACAGTTTCAAAGAGCGACTGGTGTTCGGTGGTCCGCATCCAAATCCAATTTTCACCCATTACTGGCCGAAGCTCGAACCGCAACCGGCCTGAGTTCTTCCCGTTAATTTCGCGGTTCAAGGCGGAAAGTCACGGTTCAAGCGGGGCGGCATCTTCCCAGTTTCACCCTTCCTGAGTTTACATGCGCTCACGAGGCGCACGCGCGGGCCTCGGAAATCACGCCGCGTGGTGTTCCCAACCGATACGTGCTCACGCATGGAAACCAAAACCGTTACATCCCAAGAGTCGGCCACAGCGGGGAAGGCCGGAGAACCAACCGCGCAACGCGAGGCTGCCGCATCCCGCAGCATTGATCCCAAAAATTTAACGCCGGAAGGTGTGACCTCGCTCTTGACCAGCGAGTTTGCGCTGCCCCCGGCAACGCCCGCCGTCGCCGGTGAAGAAGTGCAACCGGCCACGCCTCCGGGCGGTGACGAAACTCCCCCGGCGGACCCGCCGGAGACTGAGACGACCGAAAATCCCACCCCCTCGGCCACGCCGGAAGGGGAACTGCCCGCCGCGGTGTTGCAACAGGTGGAAGCCTGGGAACAAACCGGCGGCGCGCTACCGGCGCCCCTGCAAGCCATCCTCGACAAGCGGATCAGCCGCGAAGTGGGGAAGGTAAAAGACCTCGAACACCGGGCCACGACGGCGGAAGCCGAAGTGACGCGGTTGACCGGGGAACTCGAAACGCGCAGTGCGTCCCGGACCACGGGGAACATGGACGAGAAATCGTTGCAGAAGCTCGTGGACGCCAGCAAGAAATTCCAGGCGGATGCCCGGGCTTTCCTCGGCGGTTATGCCGATGAAGACCAGTCCAAACGGCTGGAAGCGCACATGCAATCCGCCGGACAGGACGAGAAAGCCCTGCGGCGGCAGCTCGATGAAGTGAACGACTGGTTGACCGAGGAAGTCCCGCAGGTGCGGGAACGGATCAAGAGCTTTCGCGCGCAGGAACTCCAGGTGGAGGCAGCGGCGAAACAATTCTTCCCGTTCCTCGACGACAAAACCTCGCCGGATTATTTGAAGGCGCAGGAGGTGATCCAGTTATTCCCGGAAGTGAAGCAACGGACGCCGGCGTGGAAACTCGCGCTGGGCATCTACACGCTGGGCTTCAAGGAATTCGAGAAATTGCAGGCGGCAGCCAAGGCGAAAACGAACGGGAACGGCGCGAAGCCCGGCGTGTTGCCGGGCAAAGCCCCGGTGAAGTCGCCCACGGGCGGCAGTCCGGCGGCGGCGCGCATCGCGAACCCGCGGGCGGCGGAAGAAGAACAGGCGAGTCAGAGTCTCCGGGAGAATCCCTCGGCGGAAAACGTCACGAACGCATTACGAATGGCACTTCGATAACCCGGTGATCGCGACGAGGCGTCGCGGCCACCCTATCGGAGAACAAAACAAATGTTACTGGAAAAGAATGTAGTCGGTAAGAAAACGGACTGGGCGAATTACATCACCCTGTCCGACGAGCACGGCACGCCGCTCTTGCAGCGGCTGCCCAAGGGCGAGAAGCCCGTGAACGTGGTCAAACACTATCAGGCGGACACGTATGAGACGCCCGCCCCGGTGGCCTGGCCCGAAGGCAAGAGTTGGGACACCTTCACGAGCGCGGGGGCGCAACGGAAGGAATTGACGGCCCGCGTGCAATACGTGGTGCAGACGGCGGCGGTGGGCAAGCTGGCGCAGGACGTGACGGACACGGCCGGCGTGCAGGACGAACTCGCCCGCGAGATCACCAAGAAGATGACGCTCATTTCGCGCATCATCGAGTGCCATGCCGGCAGCGACCAGGCCGCGTATGCGGATGACGGCGTGACGGGGCACATGTTCCGCGGGATCGGCAAGTGGCTGCAAACCACGGCGCAGAGCGACGCGGACAGCGACGTGCCGTCGAGCATCCGTCCGAACACGAACCAAATCTTCACCGGGGCGACGACCGCCGTGGTGGAAAACGTCTTCAAAACGGCGATGCAATCCATGTGGGATGCCACCGGCATGAAGGCGCGCAACATGATCCTCGTGGGCGGCAGCTCGCTGATCAACCAGATGGCGGAGAACTTCCAGTTCTTCCTGCCTTCGAGCCAAAGCACGCAGTCCTCCGGGCGCGTGACGAATCGCGACGAAGGCAAGTCCACCATCGGCAGCAACATCAGCACCTATCTTTCGAGCTGGGGCACGCTGGAGTTGATCCCGACGAAATGGAACATCGCCACCGGGTTCAGCGGCGGCTCGGCCACGTATGGACCGTGGCGCGGCTACCTGTTGCATCCCGAGATGTGGATGTGGCACTGGAACCAGAAGCCGACGGTGTATCAGCCCGAATACAAGGGCGGCAGCTACACCTGTGCCATCGAGGCAATCATCATGCTCCTGTGCAAGAACCCCATCGGCGAGGCCAAGTTCGCCAGCGCGAGCTAATCGCTGAACCAACGCAACCAACGAAATAAGAAACAACGATTATGCCTAACATTGGAACACTTATTCCGCTCCCGTTTGAACAACGGGCGCAGGGCTTCACGCACATCTACCGTCTCACGGCGGCGGAAGTGGCAACTCTCACCAGCGGCACGGCGCAATCCGCCGTGCCCATCAACACGCTGGCCTTACCCACCACGCTCACGATCCCGGCGGGGATGGTGGTGCGCCGGGTAATCCCACGCGTCGTCACCGCGTTTGCCTTCAGCGGCGCGAACGACGGCACGCTGGTTTACATCCTGGGCGACGGCGGCAGCACCAACCGATTCGTGGCGAGCGTAACGCTCAAGACAGCGGCTTGGGGCGTGGGTTACGCCGGATCGTGGACCTACACGGCGGCGGACACCATTGACATCATCATTACGGCGGCCACGCAGGCCATCACGCTGGTCAACGCCGGCCAACTGGACCTCTATCTGGAACTCCAGGATGCCACGGGCCTGAGCGCTGTGGTGCAACCGAGCGCGACGTAAAGCAAACGCGGAGTGCGGAGTGCGGAGTGCGGAATGGCCGCGCCCGGCTCCGCGCTCCGAATTCCCTACCGGATGGAAATTGACCTCTCCAACCTGCCGGCGGCGTTGCGTCAGAAGATGGATGACATCTTCCGGCGCGATTTCGATTTGAAGGTGCTTAAGGCCATCGAACGGCAGCAGCGCATTGCCCAGCAGCGCCGGGACAAGGCGCACTGGCACGGCGAGCTGAAGCCCGAGTTCGAGATTGATCCCTTTGTGGACTCCATCTGGCGGCAGTTCTATGGGCACAACTACACCGAAAACCCGGACCTGATGAAGTTCCTGGCGAAACGAAATGAGGAAATCGCGCTGCGGGCGCGCAGCCGGAAGATTCAGGTGGGCTTTACCGGGACGCGCAGTGCGCCATGCGCCGTGCGGAAGGTCAAACGCGGCGTGCGGTTTGATCGCGGGACGTGGGAGGCGGCGCGATGAGAACGGTGGATTACTCGGATGTGCTGGCCGGGACGGCGGCGCTCGCGGGCATGAATTATCTGCCGGGCGACGCGTTGAGCGACATCGGCGCGCCGGAGTTCAACCTGTTCCGCACGTTCCACGACCGGCGGTTGCAGGTGGCGCAGGAGATTCATTACTGGCCGGAGTTGTGTCCGGTGGAACAACGCTATTACCGGGCCGCGTACGACGCGACCGAGGACGTGGCCGCCGGAGACGAACGCTATTTCATTGCCGCGCAAAAATACTATCAGGCGATCCGCGCGCAAAGCGCCGACACGCAGTCGCCCGCCACCTACACGGCGGGCGAATGGGTGGAGAACTCCGCGTATTGGGCCGAGTGCGCGCAAAGTTACGACGTGACGGACTGGGCCAGCGGCACGGCGTTGATCGTGGGCGACCAGGTGCGCAACATCTATGACGGGCGGTTTTATCAGTGTCACACGGCGCACACGACGGGCGCGAATTTTGATGAGACAAAGTTTGGCGAGCTGACGCCGTTTGACAAATACATCCCCTACGACGGCACAGGCACGCGCCCGGCCGCGGGCAGCGGCCTGCCGGCGGGCGCAACGACGCGCGGGCAGGTGACGCTGGGTTCAGGAGTGCAGGATGGCAGCATCACGGGGCTGGGGCTAAGTTACACGCCCACAAGCTGTCAGGCGTGGATTCAACGCCCGGCGGGTTCGTTGAACCTCCAGGTGTATCCGCTCTCCGGAACGATCACGGCGGACGGATTTGATTTTGAACTGAGCGGCATCACGGACAGCACGAGCTACACGCTGGTGTACGAACTTTACAACGATCCGTTGCACGGCATGGAAGCCCTGGCGGACGCGGTGGACACCGGGAGCATCACCGGGCTGGCGCTGGGTTTCACGCCGGCGGCGGTGAGCGCGTGGGTGATCATTCCCAGCGGCGGGCTGACGCTGACGGCCAGCGTGGTGACGGTGAGCATCAGCGCCGACGGGTTTGATTTTGAATTGAGCGGGTTGACGGACAGTGACGAGTATTTCATTGCGTGGGAAATCCTCGCGCCGGGCAGTGTGCCGGGGGCATTGGACGGCGTGGTGCCGACGCCGATTGGCGAGGTGCGGCGGGTGTGCTGGAAGAACCCGCGCACGTTTGCCCTTCCCGGCGAAATCCGGTTTGAGCTAACCGAGCAGGGCATTGCGGTGCATCCGCAGGCGCCCAACGTGGTGTGGGTGGAATTCCGCTGGCGGCGACCGGCGCTCAAGGGGGCGTTCTGGGACAGCACGCTCACGTATGCCGTGGGGCGGCAGGTGTATTTCGTGACGGAGGACGGCGTGGGGAACTTCTACACCTGCGCAGAAGCCGCGGCGGCGGGGGAAAGCCCGGATACGGATGCGGACAAATGGACGCTCGTGCCGTTGCCCTACATTTTCCGGGGTTACTTGATCCAGGCGGGCTATGCGGACTGGCTGCGGTGCAACAAGGAATTTGCGGCGGCCGCGATGGCGGAGAACGACGCCACGGAACTGCTGGAGCTGGAGGCGGACAAACTGCAACGACAACAAAAACAAGTGCGCCGGCTGGATGTGGCGTGAAAGGCGGAATTTATGAATACCAAAATCATGGCGGCGGACCGGGCGGTGAGCAACAGCAACGGAACAAACTGGTTGCCGACGTTGCAGGCCGCCACGCAACGCACGCGGCTTTACACACTGAGCTATCGCAATCTGACGGGCAGCGCGGTGTATCTCTGGCTGTTCGACACGGCGGCGGGCAGTTCGGCCAGCGCGAGTCCGGTGGCGGTGCGCCAGGTGGCGGCCAACACGGATGGCGTGTGGGATTACGAACCCGGCGGCAAGATTTTCATGGCGGGCCTCTACATCGTGGCGGCCACGGGCGCGCCGGCGGCGGTGACGACGACGCCCACGGCGGCGGCGAATGACGCCATGATCCTGAGCGCCGACATCCGCACCTTGTAGTCATATATGAACACCCGAAAGAAGAAGATGGAAGATGGAAGATGGAAGATGGCGATCCGCACCATCCTCTATCTTCTATGCTCCATTCTCGTCGCTATCCCCGCCGGGGCGCAGAACCGGCAGCCGTTGAACCGGGCGTTCCTGCAAAGCAATGCGGATGGCAACCAGAAGTATTGGACGAACCTGGCCGGGCTGACGTTTGCGGATGGGACGGTGCAAACCACGGCTTCGCAAGGTGGGTTGTCCACCAATGCGTATCAATCCGGCACGGCCAATTCCGGGCTGGTGATCGGGACGAATGGGGGATCGCTGCTTTATACATTCGATCTCAACGCGGCGTTGTCGGCACTAGTGACGAACAGCGCCGCCGCGCTCACCAACGCGAACCAAACCTGGTCGCCCGGCCGGGCCGCGCAGGCGTTGAGCAAATGGACGGTGACGCGCAACTTGCTGAACAACGACGGCAGCCATTTCTTCATGGTGTCGCCCAGCATCGGCTACCAGCAGGACAAGATCGCGATGTATTGGGGCGCCTACACGAACATCCTGGGTTCCCCGAACACCAATCGCGGCGAGATTCATGCAGCGTTTGGTACCTCGCTGGACAATCTTACGGAACACGGCGTGGTGTTCGGCCCCGGCGCGTTGACAGATTGGGACGGCACGCAGACCAGTTCGCCGCGCCTCTACTCGGAGAACGGTACCAACTTCATTTTCTATGTCGGTGGCAAGCTGCCGGCGTTTGAGCAGCGTCCGACGTTTCTCGGCCTGGCTTATTCCACCGACGGCACGAACTGGACGAAGTATGCCGGCAACCCGGTGGTGAACACGAACCCGGCGAACCTTTACAAGGACGTGGGCATTGGGCCGGGCATGGTGGTGCGCAAGGACAATACCTACTATCTGTTCTATGCGGCCATCGGCAGCACGGCGGCGACGCGCGAGAATGTTTTTCTCGCGACGAGCCAGAGCATCTTTGGGCCGTGGGTGGATGTGCAGGACACACCGATTGTTTTGGGCCAGTCCGGTTTCTCTGCGAGGATCGCAACGGATCAATGCGTGTTCCCGCTCAATGACGGCAGCTACGGGATGATTTTTTACCAGGAAGCCGCCTCGCCCGGTTCGCATTATTTGCTTTCGTCGTCCTGGTCGCGCGACCTGCGGACGTGGACGCCGCCGGCGGTGATGACGTTTACGACGAACGTCGGCGGAATGAACACCAACCTGGTGTTGGGAAGCTGGGTGTTTGAGGACAACGGGCCGGTGCTGG
>Ga0137430_1000165_pt1 | contig 18665 bp, 41 predicted proteins | sample EasRivERMZT754_2_FD_104651 | JGI IMG/M metagenome (GOLD analysis project Ga0137430, IMG submission 104651) | Soil microbial communities from meander-bound floodplain in the East River, Colorado, USA - East River MetaG ERMZT754_2 | ecosystem: Environmental > Terrestrial > Soil > Floodplain ...
CGCGATGAACGAGGCCCGCATCACGCTCAACGGCAAGTAGCACTTCTTCCGCGGCTTCGTCTTCGTCTGATCATTGATCAGCTCCTGCACTCGGCCGAGGTTGCCCTTGGCGTATTCTTCCCAGCCGAAGATCGGCGGGATTTTGACCGTGGGGTCATGGAGTTCGAGCAGCTCCAGGAAGCGTTCCACTTGGAGCTTCGTGAGCGGGCCAACCGGGTAAATCAAAGATCCTCCAGATTGAGCGTGAGCAACGACGAAAGTTTAATCATGTTGAAGCCTACTGGTCGCGTACCAGCAATCCCCGGAACGACATCTTGCGATCGATCTGCCGCAGCGTGAACTCCAGGGATTTCAGCTGCCGGTCACGTTTGCTGCCCAGCCGTCGCCGGGCATATCGCGCAGACAGCTCCTGCCAGAGGTTGCCGACGTCGATTCGCCGCATAAGCAGCAAACCAGACAACTCGCCATCACTCCGCAGTGGCTGCTCCGGCAAGACCAGGAACGCATGCGGGTCGAGAAACACCTTCAGCGTCTCGCCCACGCGTGTGTAACCCGGAAGGTTCGCGTAGAACCGTCCGTGGCTCGCGTGGCAAGCATAGGACATATCCACCACGCTGACAGCACACTGGGCTTTGGCGCAGGCGGCTGCAAGTGCCCGCCCGGCACTGCGGGCCGTCTTGTACAACCGGAGTTGCTGACTCGGCTGCTTGAACCATTCCCGGCGAAACCGATGATCGTAGCAGTAGAACTCACCGGTCCCGTGTTTGATCAGGAAGATCATGCCGTGTCCTTCCCGTATTTCTAAGTCCTGAGCGGTTTATCGATCGACGGTTTCTGCCCCTGCAGCGGGTTGTTGAACGTCAGCTGCTGCCACCAGATCCGTCGGGTGAAGAGCAGTTTCCAAAGATCCCGCCAAGTCAGCTTGTAACAGGTAGTGACAATCCCCAACGGGTCATCCGGATCTTTGTGCGCCGGCAACGCCAGGTACTCCGGCTGATGCTCGGCAAAGATGACATTGGCTTCAGGGAACTTGTAGGCTTCCATCAGAGCTCCTTGGCGCCACAGTTACACGGTCCCGTCGGTGCCCGTGCCCCCTCGTAATGATTGGCCGGGCACGCCGGCGCGTGATGCAGGTGATCGGACAACCTGGCCCATTGCCGGCGGATCATGTCCAGGGCTTCCTCATCCGTCAGCCCTGAGCCCTTCAGGGCAATCGTCTGGTCGTTCCGGTTGACCGTCATCAGGTAGGCTGTCTGCGGGGGTGCCATCCTGCTGGTAGTCGTAGTGGGCTGCCACAACTAGCCCTGCGGCCCGCAGATCGTCCGGCTGTGACCGGTGGGCGTGCCACCACTTCTCCATCAGCTTCGTCTTCGCCTCCATCAACTTCGTCTTCGCCGCGTCAGCCATGTCACCCCCAAAAGAACTTGATGCCACACATCGGCACCGGACAGAAATAGACGATCCGCTTCTCCCGGTCGACGAACAAGCCGACCCACAGGTCGCCCGGCTCGAAGAACGGGACAAGACGGAAACGGGCCGGCTCGCTCTTGTATTCGCCCGTTTTGAAGTTCACGTAGAATGACTCAAGTACGTTATTGGACTTGAACCATGTCACCAACCTTTTCATCCGGCACCTTCTTTCTGGCGTGCAGGTACAGGCAGGCTTCCACCAGGGGACCCCGGTCAGTGAAGAGCAGCCGCGGTGCCGTATACCACGCATGGTCCACCGCGGGCTGTTTCTCCAGGTAGGTCCATAGATGCTGCAGGAGCGACTCGATTGCTGCCGCGAAGTTCTTCGGCCATGCCTGCGGGTCGCCGGTGTGCGTTGTATACCAGATCGCCGGCGCGTCGTTGGTCCTCTGCCCGACGAATCCAACATAGCTCGCAGGGACTTCCGGCAACGGCGTGGCCCGCTCATAGATGTCGAAGATCGCCCGGGATGAGCAGAGCCGCACGAAGTCGCCGCGTGATACATCGTTGCCGAGCAACAGGCGGCGGAACGAGATCTCGGACATCAGCGGCTGCTTGCCGAGCCGGTCTTGCGTCAGCTGACTCAGTGCCAGGTTGACCTCGACGACCAACCCTGACGTCGTAGCCATGTTGAGGAACCAGCGCGTCGCCGCGTGTTCGATGCAGTCCTGGAACTTGACGAAATCGATCGGTTGCATTTACAGCTCCTTGGCCCGTTGCCGAGCCAGTTCGGGTGTCTCGTGAGGACCGTCAACAACCGCGTCGAAAGTCAGCCAGTATTTTCCCGTGGGCAGCAGCTTTCGCAGGATGCGTCCGTGCTCCGCTGACGGCGACAGTAGCAATCGCCGCGAGGTATCGAAACCCAGTTTCTCTTCCTTCAAGCTGCCATCAGTAAAGAGATACAGGACCTCGGCGTGCGACAAGTCATAGGTCTGCTTGATCACGTAGCTTCTGAGCATTTCTTCTCGCCGTGTGGCTGGATCACCTCGACATCGATGTTCCGCGGCCCGATCGCCTGCCGCTCAATGTGAATGTTCCCGCACGTGTCCGTGAAGATCACGAAGGGAACCTGGAAGTAGTCGGCGTTGGCTTGGGCGTGCCGGCGCGCCGACTGCATGTCACCTTTGGAATTGTGGAATGCCATGTCCGCTCCTTATCGAAGCCGCCAGGCCGCATAATCCATCCAGCCATTGGAGGCTTCGACGCCTTCCAGGAAGGCAATCAGCTCCGCCTCCGTGTCGAACTCGTAATCGTCGCCGTCACGCGACCTTTTATAGGTCTCGTTCTGCGTGCCGGTCGAACCCCAGCGGACTCGCACCGCAAAGGGTTTCTCAGCCTGCGTCGCTTGTCGTGATTCAGTCGCCAATTTTGGGTACACACTTGTCGCTTTGTAGGGTGCCGGGATATGAGCACCTCTTTGGTTGCACACCATCCAATTTACAACATCAGCAACTTCCACAGCCTCGCAAGCATCGTAGTGCCGTAGATCCAGAGCATCGCGTCGAGGAACCTGCACAACGGGCTGGCTTGGGCATGCCAGTCCTCCAGGGAGAAATACCGACGGTACCAAGGGTGCGTCGGCATCCCGCGGACCGCGATTTGAATCGTCAGCCAGGAGGGGACCGAGGTAGCCCGTTCAAGGAATCGGAACACTGGCAGGCTCCTTCTCGTGCAGGCAGACCCGCAAACCGGCTACCAGCTGACTCGCAAAATCCAAGTCCTCCTCACGATTCGTCGAGCGGGCGGCTACCTGGCCGCTGATGAATGGGCGGAACCGCTCGGGGATCGTGCTCAGCACGTCCGCGAGCTCGACCTCGAACTCGTCCTGCGTCATCGCCTCCGTTGTCGGCGTCACGTCGTACCTAGCGTAAGGCTGCCGTTGCAGCTTATGACCCTTATCGACAGTCAACCAAAGGACCTCACACGGGATCGTAATCGGTTTGCCTCGCTTCATGGTCACACCGTGCAACCGCACAGCCGCAGCGCAGTCTTGCCGCAGCTCGTTGCTAAGCCGACTACCGGCCCGATCGCGTAACACGAAGTAGTCCGGGTAACCGGGAACCACGATGCAGTAGATTGACATGGGCGGTATTGGGAACGGTTTTTGGATGCACATTAACTCGGCAGATCCGGCAGGCCGTCCTCACGGAAGCCGCCGGAGCAGATGCTGTGGCCGACGGCCTCGCGATAAACGTCATCGCGTCGCACGAAGACGCGGTTCTCGTGAACCACGACCTCGGGCAGCCTGGCCCAGGGAAGCCGTACGCTGGTCAGGTAGCGGCCATCCTGGAGATAGAGTCGTGCGAGCGCTTCCTGCACTGCTCGGCCTCCTTGCGGCTGCCGGCTAAAAACCGCCGGCTACTGACGTTCACATAATATGCCCGTTTTCGGGCCTGGTTTCAGTTGGATGCCATGTCAGCGACATCATCAACTTGAGTGCACAAAAAGAGAATACTCCACAGGAGGCGGTCGAGCCAAGTGGTTGTCACACCGTAGCTCCAGCTCCGCCCTAGCGTTTCGTTGTGACGTCGGCATGCACGTCAGCGTTCGCACGAAGAGGCAATACGTCCAGGTATTGCCGAACGCGATCGAGTGCTCCCACGCGAGCGGGAACACGTACATCCAGACGGCCATGGTGAGTACGTTCATGAGTCGAGTGCGTAATCCCATTCTTCGAGCAGGAAAGTTGCAGCCAAGCGAACGGCATGATGCCCGCTAGCGCCGCCCAGCGGGAGCTTGATCACTCCCTTGTCCACGGAGCCGCCGGCTTTCTTGATGATGTCCTCGGCCAGCGAGATCCCGTCGTCACGATCTCCGGCCCCGTTTCGCATGAACACCATCCGCGTGAGTTCATCAGTTTGAGGCATTTGTTTCAACTCCTTTTTGGGTGCACTAATCAAGTTCTGTGTGGCCCATGCGCCGTACCTTGACCAGGAAGCCACGGAACGCAGTGAGCTGCCGGAGCGGATGATCCTTGGACACCCGGCGACGCAGGTAGACGATGATCTCGCCCGTGCCCCGCCCCACCGAATGGATGACCTGAGCATACTTCGCATGCACGAACTCGGACAGCCTGCGGTGGCTCTCGACAATGTCCGTGGACTCCGGCAGCCGGTTACCGAAATGAAACTCCGCGAGTTTCCCGTCGAACAGGCAGTTCGGGCAGCTGCAGGGTGAACCCGGATCCGAATTGAAACGGATCACGCACTCGATCCCGGAATCGACAACGTCTAGCTCGGCCTTGTGCTCAATCTTCAACCGCGTGTGATTGCCGCACACGGGGCATTCAAGCCCCTGCAGGCGAGCGCAATTCCCGTTCCTGTCCGGCATCTGCTTGCTCCTCCGGCTTTCGTTTGTCTTCGCGGGCACCTTCCATCACGATGATCTGCGGATCTTGGTTGTTGATGTCCGAGAATAGGATTACCCGCAGCTGACCTTCCCAGACCTCCAGCAGGATCGGCTGACCGTGACCGTCCGCGGCATCGTACTCGCCATAACCATCTGGCGCGATGCAGAGGAAGCCGTTGGTAAACTCGATGTTCACACCAACCGTCCGCGGGTTCTCACCGCCTGCATTGTCCTTCAGCTTGAATTGCATCACCACCTCACGTTTAGGGGGAAGCGATCGTGCACCAAGCCCCGGATGTCAAGTCGCATGGCCCAGACCATGCGATAGTCCTGCAATGTTTGACGATCGAGTATCCGCGTCCTGGTCACCACGAGCTTGAGGCCGTCGACCTCAGCAAACTTCTCGTAACCGTGTCGCGGCAGTTTGCCGCTGCAGAGCGTAGCCGCCCGCTTCGCAGAGATCTCCCAGAAGCCGGTATCGATGTACTTCGCACCGATCTTGTTGGCCAGCGCACTGATCCGCTGGTGGGCCATGTCGTATGTCATCAGGCTTTCACGGCTTGCACCGCTTCCTTTCGCTTGGATCGCACAAGTTCTCGGAGCGTGTCCTCCAGGTTGGATGCATCACCCGTGACCGTAAAGCTGCGGTTGAAGATCTCCGCAGCTATGTTGTCCAACATGTCGTCCGGGTCGCCGAGGAAGCCGCCGCAGGAGTCCAGCACCTTGCCACTCGGCGTCTCGATGCTGTAGCGATAGCCGTGCCCGTTCGCCCAGTCCGTGTACTCCTTGAGAAAGCCATCGGCGTCCTTGGCTCGCTCCTCAAATGTCTTGGCGCCCATCGCAGTGGCCCGATGCTCCCAGACCAGCAGGCCGGCCAGGCGAACGCCATCCCATTGAAACTCAACACCGCCCGGAGTTGTCCCGTCCTTGCGGAACCAGAGACAGTCACCATGCTCGAAGTAGGACAGGAAGTGGGCCAACCCGTTCTTCAGCTTGTCACGCAACTTGCGGTCCCTGACCTGCGGCAGGCCGTCGGACTGCAGATCGCCCAGGCCCAGCAAGGCTGGATCCTTGAAGCTGCCATGCCGCCGACAGAAGCTATACAACGTCCATGCTTCGTCCTGCTCGGCCGGGCATTCAAGGTCGTCATCGTATTCCAGGTAGACAATCACCTTGCTCATCCGTCACTCCTTACAACTTGAGAACTTTGTCCGCGTGCAAGCGGAGCACGTAGTCGATCGGCGTCTCGTAGTAACGGTCCGGGTCGGCATCCGCCGGCTTCTCCATCGCACCCGGAAGTTTCCACTCGATGGCCTTACGCTGCGCATGCTCACCTCTTGTGTCTCGGGAACTCAAACTTCAACTGGTGATGTGAGGATGGCGTCAGCGTGACACCAAACTCGAAACCAAGAGCAGCAGCAACCTTCGCCACGGCCTCATGACTCACGGCCCGATAATTGCCTTCGATCCTGTAGACCGTCAACCGGGTGACCCCGGCGCGCTTGGCCAACTCGACAGCCGATAGGCCGGACTTAGCTCGCAGCCGCTTTAGCTTTTTGCGAACTTCCTCGAACGTCACGTCAGATCCCCGCAAAGAAGTTCACCGCGCGCTGCAACAACTGCAGCGTCGCCAGCCGACAGGACACGTGATGCGGCGTCCCCGTGACGAGGTGCCACCGATGGAACCGGGCATGGTAGCGGCCGATCTTCTCCCGCTCCGCCTCGGTGAACGTCGCGAGCCAGGCCCGTTTGACCCGTCCGGACTTTTTCTTCTCCCACATCTCCACGAGGACGGGGTAGGCCACGGCCGCGAGGAACGCGACACCCGAGAAGACGGGCAGCAGCTCGACGCCAGCGCAGTTGTTTGGATCCAACTGGGCAAAGTCGTCGGCGGGGGCCGGATCAAGAGACATCTGCCGTGTGTTCTGCATGATAGTATTCTTCCTTCAGCGATTGCCTGCGAGCACAAAACGCGCAAACCCGTAATTTTTTCCGCCGATCTGCCACATGCGGCCGAAAGGCCCGCGTCCGTCCGCCCGGCACAACACGAATTGGATTGTTGCACAGCCGGCAGAGTTGATCCTGGCTCCGCACATAGAGTGGGATCCAAAGCACCCCGTCAAATCGGAAGGTTTCGTCCATCTTTGATTCTCGCCTATCCTTTCCATACACCCACATGTACCATTACCGCCAGACTACTACGTTGTCCGGCTGCCCTCACGGAGGACCTTGCCATGACCATCGGATTCCTGTTCTGGCTGTTGATGATCTTGTGGCTGTTGTTTGGGCTGTACTGGAACGGGCCGGAGTTCAAGGCCGGAAACTACAGGGTCTTCGGCGGCAACCTGATGCTGTTCATCCTGCTGTTTCTGCTGGGTTGGAAGGTGTTTGGCTTCGTGATTCAGAGCTGAGCTGCGACACGCCGCCAACCTCAGCCCACGCCTTGTCAAAGGCCCACATCGCTGCGTCCGGCGAGTTGCCGCGCCCGATCACACCGGTATCGATGTCGCCATAGAGCGCACACCACTTGTTACCGGCCCAATAGACCTTCGGGCGGAATAGCACGCTGGGCCGCGTCCAGTCATTCTGGATGCAGGTGATCGCCTGCTGCGCCAGCGGAAGAATGTGCGAGATGTCGAATGCCGATCCGACGGCATCTCGCACAGCGGCGCCGACGTTGCCGTTGCTGATACTGCTGCGCACCGCGTCGTAGATGGCTTGATAGTTGTCGCTCATGCTGAATCCTTAATCAGGTGATGCCGGACGACGCCAGACGCGGTCGCCCCATTCCCCTTTCATCTCCTCGACCGGAACCCACTCCGTCCCCATGCGCGCGTAGAGTTTATCATAGGGCTCATTCTTCAGCCGAGTCACATAAATTGGGTGCCATTGGTCTTCGGCGAACAGGGATTCTGGTGGCGCTGCCAGCGATTCTCCCAACCCTTCAAACAAGCCCGTCACAGCCTGCTCGATTTTGTTCAGATAATCCTCGCCGTGCTTCGATACCAATACCGTCCGATTGTGATTGATATGGAAAAGCATCCGCCCCAACGCGGCAAACGCGATCACAGGGTGCTCGTGCGAGGCCACCCGATACCAGTAGTAATGCCCGCTCGCCAATGGCAGCTTCGGTTGCTCGCCGCGGAAGTTGTGCAGGAATTCCAGGCATTCGTCAGTCACGCGCTCAATGCCGAACGAGACCAGCGTCTTGAAGCGTTTATAACCCTTGGGCGGCTCACAGTCGCACCAACGAGTGTGCTCGGCGTCGCTGATCAGAATCTTCTCCGGTTCGTCTTCCTTGTCGCAGGCAAAGTCGACGAGGTGAAACTCGTTGGGTGTGTAAGACATTAAGTTGGCTCCGGAACAATCTCACGATACTCCACGTTCACGTCCTTGCCGTCCTGGCTCTGCGTCAGAGCAAACACGAACGGCCCGGCCACGACGTACTGCGGTCGTCTCTCCTCCAGGGCCGAACCGCGTGCCGCGAGCTCATCCCGCACGGCCTCGCGAATAGCCTTCGCTTTCTGGATCAAGTCGGCCACATTTTCGCCGATGACCTTGAGTTGCAACACCGCAGCCTTCAGATCTAAAGGTTCAGCCACCTGGTTGATCTCCTGGATTATGCTCGCAGATCAATGATCCTCTGCCTTTCCGATCCACAACTGACCGTCGTGGATGTAACAGCCGTTTTTCTTCGCGTCCCTGACAAACTCCGTCATTCGCTCCCAACAGCCGGCGATGACGGAGTGTCCCTGCTTGTTCTTCGTGAACAACTCCCAGCAGTACACATCGAGTCGGCGATCCGTTCGCCATGCGCCTTGTGCCGGATGCACGTCCTCTGGTCGCACCTCAAACCCCAGGCACTTTGTCAGCACCTTGGCTGCCGCAATTCGTACGCGGCCGACGTGGTGAGCACGGTATCCCATGACTCAGGCTCCAATCACCGCAACTGGGTTGCGCACACGGGCGGTTCGTACCATCCCGAGGGCATGAGATAGCCGATGTCACAGATGTCGATCGAGTCGTGCAGCTGCCCTGCGTTCTCCTGCCGGTACCGCTCGACGTCAAACCGAGCTGGGACCGGTTGATCCCAGCTCGGCTCCAAGTCTGAGGAACGGACCGTGCCGTCCTCGTTGATGTCAATTGTCCCGTGGCTGCTAAGGATACGTGGCATTCAGATGCTCCGAATATCCGACCGCTCTCTCGCCTATTCGGCGCGAAACCGCACGGCCACCGGGAACCGGGGCACCGGCGATTCGGTGGTCGTGAACTCGAAATACTTCACAGTCAGCAGTTTGTCGAGATACTTCGCCCGATCGGCCCAGAACTGCCGCTTCTCTTCGAGCGTGCCCGGCGCCGTAACGTCGAACTTCGCTCCGGTCGCAGTGATGCACTCGAAGATGGCCATCCCTTCGTAGGTGGCACGCCCTTCCTTGCAGCCCACGACGCGGAACTCCTCGTCATGGAAGGTCTTGACCTTCAGCAGGCTGGCCGAGCGTTTTCCCGCCTCGTAGTTGTCGAGCCCGTATCGCAGCATGGCCCCTTCATAGCCGTCGGCCAGGCAGGACTGCTGGAAGGCCATCAGCTGCTCGGGGTTCGCAATCGGATGTGTCTCCACGAACTTGATGGCGGCATCCGCCGGCAAGGCCTCGACCGTGCACTGCACGAACAACGTCCGATCACGGAACGGACGGGCGATCGGGGCATCGTAGACGTGGTACTGGATCTTCTGCGAAAGCTCCTGCTCTCGCTTGATCGCACTGGCAATGGTCTGGAACGGAGTACCCGGCACCCACAACTCGCCGTCCAGGGCCGCCCCGTCCTCTCGCAGCAGCCCCTCCAGCAGCTCCCGGATGTGCCCCATCGTCGTAATCGGCTTCCCTTCCCGCGACGTCATGGTGATCGCATCCCCGTCCCGTCAGACCATGCACCGGAAGCCATCCAGCTTCGGCTGGGCATAGGCCGACGTCCAGTCGATCTTTTTGAGGTAGTCCTCATAGACCTTGGCCAGCATCGGCGACAGGGCACGCTTCGCCGCCGAGGCCGCGCCCGTGGGATCCTCGCTGTAGCACTTCCGATCACGCTGCTTGGTCCACTTCGCCTGGGCCTCCAGGTTGGCCTGGGCCAAGGGCGTCGTCTCGTTCTTCTTTCCGATGTTCTTGCCTTGGGTGATGACCTCTTCCTTGGTCTGCTGCTTGCCGTCGACGCGGCCGTACTGGCAGACGATCTTGCACGTGCCGTTCGGCAGGGGATCCACCCAGATCTTCCATACTTGCAGCCCTTCATCAGACGTCTGTTTGAAGAGCGGTGGGAATGTTGTCACGATCGCTTTCTCCTTATGGAAACACGAAGTTGCTACGACGACTGGGGCCACTCGTGGTGTTCATAGATCACGTAAACAAGCTGCAGCCAGCGGCGTTCCAATGACGGGCACAGCTGCAAGCCGGGAATTTCCTCGGGGCTGAACCAACCCAAGCCCTGACCTTCCAGCGGCTTTGGCTCATGATATGTGTTCGACCGGAACAGATATTGGTTCACCCGATATTTCTGCCCGGTCGGCGATTCCAACACGTCGTGAAACAGGAGTTGTAAATCATTCGTGGTCGCGGGCATTCCCAGCTCTTCCATGAGTTCGCGGCACAGCGCTTCCTTGAGCCCGCGGTCACCTGGTTCAACCTTTCCGCCAGGGCATTCCCAATGGAACGCGAACTGCGTACCCGCACGTCGCTGCGTCAAAAGCAAGCGGCCATCACTTCTTGCGATGACGGCCGAGACAACCTCGATCACTTCAATGGCCATTCACGTCCTCCCACCGATGGTCGCGGCCAAGTCCCGCGACAGCAGAGTTCACACGGATGTCCCACTTGTATGGCCGCACCGTGTCATTGTATTGCCGCCGGAAGAGGTTGCGAGCGCTCGCAACATCGTCTGCCGTGACGTCGAGCTCCACCTTCTCCTTGGTGTCCTTCCGCTTCCCGACGACGTGGAAATGGTTGTCGCCGCGGAAGTGCCGTCCGGCCCGGTAACGCCGCTCCATCTCGATCGCCAGCCGGTACATGTCCGGGTCAGTCGCGCGCAGAGCCTCGATCTCGATCGGCCGCATGGCAGGGCAGAAGAAGCACGCGCTCTTGGGTGGCACGGGCAGGCCCGCATCCGCGATGATCTTCCCGCAGGCCACACGATCGAGGCCCCACTCCCGCAGCGGATAGCGGCAGGTGTAACGCTCGCCGAACGCCGGCAAGCCGTCCTCCGGGGCCACATTCAGATTGCCACCATCAGAGTACGTACGATGGTCTTCCGTGACGTCGAAGCCGATGCACTTCACGACCTTCAGTCCCGCTTCCCAGGTGCAGCGCAGAGTCTGCGACCGGATTCAAGTGGGCTCCTGGGCTTCGATCTTCCATTTGATCGAGCAGGACTTGGGGCCGAAGGCGATGCCTGGCAGCGTGTCGTTGGCCACCATGTTGCCGTAGAGACCGGCCAAGCGGTCAATCTGCAGGTCGGAAAGCCGCAACCCCAAGGCCTGAGCCACGTCGGCTGTCGCCTGGCGATAGCGTTCGGTGGTCTTGTCCTGGGGTTGGTAGCGGCAGATCGCGGGGGCTGGGAATCCACGATCGACCAACCACTGCGTGAAGACGGGAATGAATTCGTAAGTTCCGGGTTTCTCGCCTCCCGTGTCGGCGAACGTGATGAGGTCAGGCCGGAGACCCCGGCGGTGCATCTCGATGAGCATCGCCGAAGAATCCCAACCCGCGCCCCAACAGACGGCCAGTGCCGGCGTCATGCAACCTCGCTTTCGGACTGCGGACAGCCTGGGTGAGCAGCCGCAGAAACAGGGTGTTGTGGGAGAAGGACGGATCGATCGGGCAGCCGCGGCGCCGGAGGTACCGCTTCATGGCCACACGCTTGCGGGCCTCGTTGATCTCCGTCGGATCGAAGTCCAGCCGCTGTCGCAACTCGCGGATCGGCTGGCTGTGGATGGGTTCGCAGAAACAGGTGGGCAGCGGGACGGGTTTACCGTAGTACGACGCTGAGTACACGCTCGTTGTTGTCCTTATTTTGGGTGCTATTTCATGTGCTTTGGGTGCAGGGACGAGAGAGCATTTGGGTGCAGTAGCGCTTTACGTCGTGGTTCGCCTTGGTAATCACCCGTCTTCCATCGCACGGATCGCCACGGTCTGGTAACCCATGGCATCGTTATCAAGCAGATAGGGCCGCGTGTCGGGCTGCTTGGCTCGTGGGTCGCAGCGTTCACACCAGCTGGAACCGACCTGGGTGGCGCTCGCCCGCATCGGCGTATGACAGCGGCGACAGAAATCGCGAATAAGGATCGAGCCGGGGATACAGTCACCGAACTCCGTGCCGTCCTCTGCTCGATCGTTTGCAAACCGTCCTTTTGCGCGGCTGATGCACGTGAGGCGAAATTGGCAATCAGGTGTCTGAAATGCCGGAGCCGTCGTCACTAACTGGGACATGGCTTATATCGAGTTTCCTCGCATTTTGGGTGCAGTAACGTATTACATCACGGCTCACATTTTTTGGGTGCGTGGCTCTACCCCTATTTGGGTGCATCGCGAGGTGTGCTTTTTGGGCGCTTTGGCTGCTATGCCGCCAGAATATGTGTGCGTTTTGGGTGCTTATGCTGCCGGTGAGCTGGTCTTGCCCGGCACTTTGGTCTCCTCGCCCCGCGGGGCGATCGCGTAGCTAACCGTATGCTCGCCTGTGGCCGCCGGTTGCAGCGTCGGGTCGCGCGTAGGGGAATTGTCCGCGGCCTTGCAGAGCCAGTCGTAAGCCTTGGCCGCAGCGACGTCCGACCTGGACCGCAAGCTCAATTTTGGTGCATTCGAGAACTTGGCCATCGTGTTCAGCGAGCTGAGCATCGTATCGTAGTCGGTCCCCTCGCTATTCGGAGACTGCGCCGCTGCGTTGGGCGGCATCCGCTTCATCAGGTCCATCAGGCTCTTGTTCATGGACGAACGTCGCAGCCCGGCCAAGAGAGCCGCCACGCCACCCACACCCAGCCCGCCGATCGCTGCACCCAGTGCCGGTTGCTGGGCCGCACCGCCGATGCTGCCGCCCGCCAGGGCACCGCCAGCGCCACCAGCCAAGCCCGCCATCAGGGCTTGCTTCCACGGGCTGGCCATCATCATCGAGAGCGGGACGCCTACGCCCTTGACGGTTTGCGGAAGCCATTGGGAACGCCCGCGGGCCACGTCACGGCCTTCCTGCTCAGTCAACGGCCGCCGGATCCGTCGCTGCGGTAACATTGGCTGGAAACCCGGTACGCCCGCATAGCGTTGTTGCTTCGCAAGATCCTCGACGTCCATGACGTCTTCGACTTCGTTCAACCGCTCCTTTGTGGACAGACCGCGGTATGGGTCATCTTCCCTGGCCGTCTTGACCTGCGGAACCGCTCCCTTGGCCCGTTGCAGGATGCTGACCAGCCGACCCAAGCCGACGCCGGCACCTACGCCACCGCCAGCCAGCAAGCTGCTCTTCAGTCCCTGCGATCGCTCCTCGTCGGTTGTTCCACCGCCGCCGAACAATCGCTGGAGGCCATGTACGCCGGCGCCCAGTCCTGCCCCTACAAGACCGCCGGCGATCGGCAGCCCGTAGTGACCGTACTGGTCCATGGCACCCTGCATGTTGAGGCTGCCCACTTTGAGAAAGCTCCGAGCAGGCGTTTGTGTTGCGTTCATCTTCGTCATCCCTTCCGTGAGGGCCGCGGGTCACGGCAGCATCATATTTGACCCGGTGTTTGTTGGCAAACAGGAAGCAGCTGGTGTTTGGGTGCTATGGTCCTGGGCAATTTTGGGTGCAGGAGTGTCAAATGATTTTGGGTGCTACTACGGAATCATGGACGAGATTTGGGTGATGGCTCAGCGTGAAATTTGGGTGCTACGCTGTGGGTCGGGAGTTTTGGGTGCAAGCGAGAACTGGTCTTTGGGTGCGAGTAGCAAATGCTCATTTATTTGGGTGCAATTGCAAGTCGGGTCGTCTTTGTCACCGATTCACTTTTGGGTACTGCGTATCGGGAGACTTTGGGTGCTTCAATCAACAAAGGGTACAGGACGCAGTTTAACAAGATGCTCAGCTTCCGCCTGCTTGAACCGCAGCCCGAGCATCCCCAGGGCACTGCGGGGTTGCGTGGGGTACGTCTTGTTCGCAAATGACTGCTGCTGAATCTGGAAGTCAATCGGCAGTCCGGTCAGCTTGGTGCCGAGGGCCGCATAAGCCAGGCAGAACGAGACCCAGCGGCAGTTGCTGTGGCAGCAAGTCGGCTCACCAAATTGCCACGCCGCATACTCTTCGTCGGGCAGGATCAGCCGTACGTCGACGTCGCGGAAGGTCTTGCCGTGCAGGGCCGAGCCCACCAGATAGGGCGGCGCGCCGAATGCGCTCCAGACCTGCGAGCCGAACTCGTCGAGCATGAGACTGCCCGGCATCCCGGTACCGACACTGATCCAGTGTTGGAATGTCTTCGGCTCATCCTGGGGCACCGCACTGGGCTGCGGGTTGGTCGGATTACAGAAGAACCCCTCCGCCGCCGCCAGGGCCTTCTTCGCCTCGTCCACACGATGGGCGGGCATCGGCACACTTTGGGCGGGCAGGGGATCACGACTCGCTCGGGCAGCAAAACGATTGTGGTCCTCGACGATCTGAATGACCTCGTGCAGGTGATACCGGAGTGGGCCGAGAACGTCCACGGCACGGGCATACCACTCCTGCCCGGCCCATTCCTGTTCCTCGTTGGTTTTTGGGAGTTGACTCATGTCTGTACGCCGTTTGGGTGCCGCACGGGGTTATCTTTGGGTGCAAGTTGCTAATGCCTCATTTGGGTGCGTTGTCTGATGTTTGGGCGCTTACTTGGCTTCGGCGCTCAGCTCTTTGGGTGCTTACTTGGCTTCGCCGTTCTTCACATGACCGTGCCACCGGCAACCAGCCGGGTTCGATTCGAGGCTGACACTCACGTTGCCTGGCGGTACGAACGTCAGGTCGTCAATGCCGGTCCCCGAGGGATTCCATCGGCCTGGTCCCGGCAGCAAATCATCCGGGACACGGCCGACGAACCAGCAGATGATTGAGTGTACGCCAACATCGCTGCCTTTTGCCACATAGCACTTGGGGCACAGGAAGATGATGCCGTCAGCCTCGCTCAGCAACACACCTTCCACCTGCGACGAGCCGTCGGCATTACGTTTGAGAAACTTGGCATCGAGGTCGATGAGCCGCATCCTTCATCCTTCATCCTTGCTCTTTGGGTGCGTAGCTTGATTTTTTCGTTCCGTTTTGGGTGCAACAGATCGCTCTAGTCGACCAGTTCAAGCCGCCGCGTAGGACAACCATCGCAAGACCGGCAGTCATCGATCTTCTCGACCGTCACGGTTCCGCAGGGTTCTTCCGGCGTGCAGGGCGCCGCTTCGAGAGAGTACGTCCCGTCGGCATTCACGACCTCGCGAATCCTCGTCCCCTTGGGAAAGATTGGGAAGGGGGCGGACTCTTTCGTTTCTGTGCCGAAGCGATCCGAGCATTCCACCTTTCCCTGCCCGTCGATGAAGCAAGCACAGGGAGGATAGTGTGGGTCGCGCTTCTTCTGCTCTGCTTGCCACGCACGCCGCAGGGCCTTCTGCTCTTCCAGGTCAATGGCATCGACGGGGTGGGGCGCTTGATCGTTCTTGGTCGCTTCCTTCCATTGCCAAATCCGCGCCTCGTTCTCCGCTTTGGTCTCGCCCTCGAAAGGGGCCAGGTCGGTAGGCAGCGGGGCATCGAAAAGCTGGGCATTCGTAGGAGTGACCTCCCGCTCGCCGATCATCGTCCCGTCCAGCTCAAACGTGCAGTTGTATCCAGCCGGGCACTCACGCGAGAACGCGGGGGGATCGACCAAGTCCCGCAGCGTCCAATAGACGCCGATCTTTCCGTTGGCGGAACAATAGTGCTCGGCCGCCAGATAGCAGCCGCCGCCAGCAGCAAAGCCGAGCACAAAGGTAATCACGCCAATGACCACGTTCTTTTTCATGGGTAGCTCCTCTGGCTTGAGTTCTGCTTCCTTTTATTGGGTACAACTTCGGGCCTTGGCCTTTTGGGTGCAGCTATTGAGCTGAGCGTCTTTTGGGTGCCACGTCCGTCACAGTATATATACCTGTGACGGATCGTATTTACCTTCCGCTCGCCATTTTGGGTGCGATCCGGCAATCAAATTTGGGTGCGTTGGTCCGGCAATCAATCAGTCGAGATAGTATTCCGGGTTCGCCACCCGAAAGTCCTCAAAGTCTCGATGGGTCGCAGGGCGAAATCGGCCGGCTTGGAGCACGGGGTAAAAGCCAATCAAACCGGGGTCGATGGTGTAGGGCGAGCCTTTCAATACCGACGTGTGCAGGATTTGCAGCCCGTTGGGAAATACAACCCCAAGGGTATGCCCGTCGAGGACGATCACCTGGCGTCGTATGATGTTTGTCCTTTCATGTAACTCGTTACTAGCTGCGTCAATGAACTACGGCTCTTGGCTTTTTTGGGTGCACCGAGTTGCAAGGGCATTTGGGTGCAGATGTGCGACTCAGCTTTGTTTTTGGGTGCCGCTGGGTTGGCGCCGTATTTGGGTGCACTAAACTCGTCCATAAATTTTGGGTGCCTGTTGGACTTTTTGGGTGCTGTTGGAATGGAGCCCAGGCATGCTATCTGTTCGCTCTACCATGGATCGAGCATGAAGGCCGACTTACACCACGCCCCGGACAAGCCGACGCGGCAGGGGCGGCAAGATCCTGCTCCGCTGGGTTGACGCTAGTAATCATCTTCCTCATCTTCCTCGTCTCCCGTCGGCCACATCTCTCCGCGCTCGTTCGCCTTCATGGCAACATCGTCAGGAAGCGGCTCGGCGTAGATCATGATGCTCACGTAACAACCTTCATACATTCCGTCGATGGAGATGCTGGCTCCGTCCTCGATGTCGACGTTGAGCGAGATCGGCGGGGACTTGAAATCACCGAAGTCGGGCGGCTGCAGCATCGCCACAACTGCTGACACGTCGCAGCTGAAGCCGCCAAACACGTTTGCCCCGTCTGCGGCGCCGCCAACGAGTTCCGTCAGCCCCTCAGAGATATGGATCAACCATGAGTTGTCCTGCTCGTCGCTATCAGCAATGACGTTGTAGCTGAACAGCCCCACGCCGGTGCAACAGCCGATGATGTCCTTAGCCAGTTGGACCATACGTTGCTTGTTCTGGTTACTCATAGAAATATCTCGGGGTCGATTGCTTCTTGGGTGTGGTGTCACGAAGTCAATTGCTCTTTGGGTGCGTTTGGGTACGAGTTGCTGGTTTTGGGTGCAGCGGCAGATGGCACGCTATTTTGGGTGCAACGATGGAAGGACGCGTATTTGGGTGCAGCGCAATGAGGCGCTATCTATTTTTGGGTGCTCGCTTTATTTTAGCAATCAGACGCCCTTCACGCCGCCTGCCCGCGACGAGGCCAGCCCGCTGCCCATCATCGACGGTGACTTCGGCACCTTGGGCTGTCCCGTCAACCCCGCAGATCCCGTCGGCGAGCCAATCGACGGTGCCCGCTTGCCCAGGTTGAGGTTGTTCCCCATCCCGAGCCGCATGTCACGCGTCAGACGCGGCCGCGTATTGGTGGGCTGCGTCATGCCGGGCTGCGTGTTGATCGGCTGAGGTGCCGATCCGCCGGCCACGGTCTGCATTTTCGGCACCGGCGGTGCCATAGGGGCCATCGGCTGGGGCATCGGCGTCCCTTGCTGCCGTAACCCTCCCGTGCTCACGTACCGGTTGCGTCCACTGTCGTCGACGTACCAGCCGCCCGCTCCCTGGGCTTGCTGCAACTGACCCGGCGTCAGCTGCCGCGTCATGTTGCTCCCGGCCACGCCATAGGTCGAAGCCGTGGGTGCCGGCGGCGACGCAGTGGGCTTCGGTGCCGAGGGCGTGCTGGATGCCGGAGGAGCCTTGGCTGTCGGGGCTGCCTCTTCATGTCCTGGTCCCGTGGGCAGCTCCGGAGGCGCCGGCCGTGGCTCAGGAGGTTTGGTACTACCAGCTGCCGTAACCGGGGGGATAACGGCAGCTGGCGTACCGGGCAAAGCCGGTGCAGGCTTTGCCGCCGCGGGGGACGCACTCTGTTGTTCAGCAGGTTGTACGGACGGCTGTGACTGTAGCAGGCTCGCCAGCAGCTCCGGTGTCGGCCCGTCGCTACGGGACGGTGGCGGAATCTCGGTCGAGCGGCCGCCGAACGACGGCATTGTGGCGGCTTGCGGCCTCAGCCTTTGCAAAGATCCGGTTGGGCTGTTAAACGACGGCATCGGGGACGCTTGCGGTCCCAGCCTTCCCGTCCCGCCGGTCAGCCGTTGAATCAGCTGCTGGATCAGCGGGCTGCTACCGATCGAGCCACCTGCAGCGCCGGCCGTGCCTCCCACCAGAGCCTGGAGCCAGGGCGGGTATTCCGCCGTCTTGAGCTGGCTGCCCATGCCGTGCTGGTTGATCGGCCCGAAGTTCCCGAGTGCCCCGGTTGTGGGGACAGTCGGCTGCGTGTTCAGGGGGATCGGTGGTGGCACCGGCGGCTGGGACGCTGTCATGGCCACGTTGGCCTGGGCATGAGCTTGCTGCAGCGGATCGCCCGGCGGCTGGGTAGCGGCGGCTGCTTGCGGAGGCGGAGCGAGGCCCGCTCCGCCGCCCCCGCTACCTAAAGTGGGTGGCAAAGGCGGCTGCATCGGCGGCTGCTGCTGGGCCTGCATGATGCTCTGGGCACTCGGCGTCACCGACGGCGGCAGCATCGCCACCTTGTTAAGTCCATTCCCCGCAACGAGTTTGGACAGAGGCCTGGCATCACAAAAGACCCGTGCCGGCC
>Ga0137430_1000166_pt1 | contig 18656 bp, 23 predicted proteins | sample EasRivERMZT754_2_FD_104651 | JGI IMG/M metagenome (GOLD analysis project Ga0137430, IMG submission 104651) | Soil microbial communities from meander-bound floodplain in the East River, Colorado, USA - East River MetaG ERMZT754_2 | ecosystem: Environmental > Terrestrial > Soil > Floodplain ...
CTCTTTAAGCCACGATCCAAGAGCCATGCCTCTTTAAGCCACGATCCAAGAGCCATGCCTCTTTAAGCCACGATCCAAGAGCCATGCCTCTTTAAGCCACGATCCAAGAGCCATGCCTATTGTTCACTCTAGCCACGATCCATGCCTATTGTTCACTCTAGCCACGAACCATGCCTATTGTGCACTCTAGCCATGAAAGACCACTGGACCGTGGGTTATTTGTCCCAGAATCAAACGAGCTTCCAGCACGCTTATCGCTAAAATCACGTGCTGGAAATTTTCAATTTGTTTCCTGGGAATTGTGTGCTATAATATAGCGGAAGCCTACATAGACTGAATGCAACCTTTACTGATTCCTAAATCATGAAACTCTTCATTCTACTGTTGTCCCTGATCTATGGCGATACTGTTGATTCAGGCACAATAATCACAATCAATGATGTGGCCGAGCCAACAGCCTCTGTTACGTGGGATGTTTTGGAACCTGCGGACCTAGAGATTTATTTCTACCCAATCAAGCTGGCTGATGGCACTTACCTCGATGACCGCTCTCTCGTGATTAACGCCAAAGACAGAGGCATGGACTACGATATACGACTAGTTCGTGATGCTCTAACGATTGATTGGGATGCACGGACCGTGGCTCGTAAGAAGACTGTCCAATTGTATCATGTTAGGTCGGCAGTACCGAGCGTCCCGCCAACAGCCACGCTCAACGTGTCCAAGGACAAGATCGTTAAGGGCGAAGCCACGATCCTTGATTGGCGAACAACGGACGCCAAGACGGTACGCCTTAATGGCGAAGCCATTGTTCCTAATGGAACAAAAACGGTCACACCAGACATAACCACCACTTATCTCTTAACTGCCGAGTCCGGCAACCTACGAGCCACTGATCAACGAATCGTTACTGTTAGTGACCTACCGCCGCCTATAATCAATGAACCGGGACTCCATGTATTAATCATTGAGCCAGATGCCACGCGTCGCTCATATGAAATGGCTCGTTTAATCGGCCACCCAACGGTCACCAACTATCTGAATCAGAACTGTGTCCGATTAATGGACACAGCACAATGGCGTGTGTTTGATCCAAAGATGGACCTGACCAACACACCCTCTCTCTGGAGAACAATGATGGCCCGGCCACGCACCACTCTCCCTTGGCTCGTGGCAACGAACACCTATTCTTCGTTCGAGGGACCGTGCCCGATGGACCCAAACACCTTCGTTGCTCAGATTAAGGAGCTATTGAAGTGAGTTTTTCTTCCGACCTATCCAACCTGACCATAATCGACGAATCAAACTGGCAACAGTTCGTGAAACCACGAACTGCGAACCAAGAGTACTCGGTGTCGGGCTACATACCACGTAATCTACGTACCCATCCAAAGGGTTACTCTGCTGCTGTTCCGCCATTCCCGAAGGAACTATACATCCCTCGGTCTGAATGGCCACGATTGATTGAGGAGAAACAGAAGGAAGGAACTCGTCTATCGGATATCATCAAACGTGCAGGGTCACATGTTCGTTGGTTGAACCAGAATCCAACTAACTATTGTTGGTGTTACGCAGTCATTCACGGTATTATGATTGTGCGACTGGTCGCCAATTTCCCCTTCGTTCGTTTGTCACCATTCGGTGTCGCTTGTCCAATCAAGAACTACCAAAACAACGGTGGTTGGGGAACGCAAGCCGCTGAATACGCAGCCATTCATGGTTGCCCGGATGAAGCTTTCTGGCCACAAGGTACACTAGGCCCGGACAACGGCTCACGCAACATGGCCGCAATCAATCAAGGCCGACAGTATTTCGAATCATCCCGTGAGAATGCACTTCTGCACCGCATACAACAGTGGTATGATTGCAGCGATGATTTCGATGCCAAGGGCAGTCTCATGCTTCGCAACATCCCTGTACCCTCTGGCTACAGTTGGATGGGTCACGAGATGTGCTCAGTTGATCTAACAATGGACAGCAGCGGACGATTCGGCTGCACCGACATGAACACCTACACGGACGATGGGTCTTTCGACGGTTACAACCTCACTGAATCACGCGGCACTGGTGAAGATCAGTCCGCTCCACTTTTAATTACGGCGATCTAATCATGGCACTATTCAAGAAACCAGAAGGTTACGACGCAGTCATGGAAGCCGCGAGACAAGCTCGCGAAGCTCACATAATCAATCGGTTTGAGTTCCTTAGATTGGAACTTTTCGTCCGACGACCGAAGAATTGTGCATGGTTGCTCGAACGATTAACAGTTGAAGCCGGGAACCGTGGAATCAAAATCCCGCTCAAAGGCAATAAGGCTGATTGGACGCAGTTGATTGCCTTCATCAAAGAATTGATTCCTTTGATCATGGAACTAATTAAGTTATTCTCATGAACATCGAAACCAAACTAGAGAAATGTGCACCTGACGACCCGAACCGGTGTCAAACATCGGCTGCTGGTGGACAGTGTCAGTACTTAGCTGTCCCTGGACAACAGTATTGTTCTCGTCACGGTGGACGGACAGCAGCCACGAACCAAGAGCTTCAAAAATCGAACCAGTACAGAATTCAACTTTGGCAGCGACGACTTGACGAATTCAGTGAAACGGAAGATATCAAGTCTCTCCGCGGCGAGATTGCTATCTTACGTCACTTGACGGAATCAATTTGTAACCAATGCAAGAGTCACACTGATCTCATCCTGTACTCAGGTCGCATCGGCGACATGATTATGAAGATTGAGAAGTGTGTAACGAGCTGTGATAAGCTTGATTCAAAGATGGGTTTGGTCCTTGACAAGACCGCAGCCCTGACCCTTGCGAGCCGAGTCGTTGAAGTAATCACAAGTCATGTTACTGATCCTGACGTTGTTGATCGTATCAGTGCTGGAATCATTGACATTCTTGGTGCGATTGGAAAGGGCGAACCGTGAATTCAACAGACGTTATAATCGTCATCTTGGCTGTGGGACAGTTCATCAACGCATTGATGATTGCGAATGCATTCAAAACAACGCGAGAAGAAACGGCAGCGATTCGGAAAAGAGTCAACCGTCACAGTGACATACTGAAGCACTCATGAATCCGATTTGGACTTACATAGCTGGCCTGTTCACCGTGATGACCACGCTATATGCAACGTGGACGAACTATCGTACAAACAGAATTAAGAATGAGTATGATGGTAAATTCACCGCTGGTCGATTAAAGATTGAGTCTGCTATCGCAGATGCTAAAATCATAATTGATGAAAAGGTCACTGAATCAAAAGTTCAGATTGAACAAGACACGCTGCTTTTCGCTGAGTATCGCCATCTTGTTGAGGGATTCAAGGCAACAATTACTAATTTACAAAGCACCGTTAATCATCTTGAAGAAGGATTGACACATTGTGAGAAACATCATCAGGAAGCGTTGATTGAGAATACTTCTCTCCGCTCAAACATGATACTCTTACAGAAATCAATTGATGAATTACAACGATCGCACCAAGTAACCAAGAATATTGGTACGATAGAGCAACACATGCGTGAGTCTGGTGCATTAGTTGTCAGTAATGAGACTGGTGCAATCATGGAATGGAGCTACGGTGCACAAATCTTATTTGGATTCACGAAAGAGGATGCCGCTGGTCAACAGATTGCTGATTTGCTTGTGCCACTAGACTTACGTGAGGCACATAATACAGCGTTTCGGCGATTAATGGCATCACAACGAACAACAATCAGTCATCAAATCAAAGACATGCGTGCTTTGACAAAAGTTGGTGATGAAATCAGAGTTAACATCAACGTACAAGGCTACAAGAAAGGTGAACACTGGATTGTGACTGCTGTGTTCTTACAGATATGAACGCCAAACTTTTACAAGCATTGATCGACGATCTGCCGAATAATGATTACGATCCAAAGAATGGACCGTGTGGCGGCATCGTTGATTTACCAATCGGACATTGGAAACTGGATGTGCCGATTAATTGTAAACGTGGTCTTCACATCCGTGGCCAATCACATGAAGCCACGAAGTTGATTCCGATGCACAGTGGTCCTGTTTTCCAATATTTTGATCGTGGACGAACGTACCCTGATGATTTGCAATTCTCCAATTTTGGCATCATTGGTAATGGTGGCCAATCAGGGATAGAAGTTGCAACTGGATCAGCAGAAGTACAAGCTGTTGCGGTGAAAATTAACAATGTACATGTGCATAACCAGAAATATGGCATTTTGATTGCACAAGGTATCGGTTGTTCAATTACCAACAGTTTGCTCACGAACTGTGCAACATATGGTGTCTTCCTTGATTATCAGGTTGCATCAACAACGTCAACAACGATACAATCAACATATGCCACTTTGTGTGGCGAAGCTGGTTTCTATTTCGATTACGGCGGTTATGTTAATTGTGTTGCATGTGGCTCAGACAGTGGTAAAATTGGTTATTACTTCGGAAATACACTCACAGGCTCATTGATTGCTTGTGGTGCTGAACAGAACACTGTTTGTGGTGTGATGTGTCGTGATACAAAAAGTGCATTGATTAATGCGCATATAATCAGTGCACTTGAAATAGAAAATATGCACGGCGTCATACTTCAACGTGCAGAGAAGACAACGTTACTTAATTGCTTGATTAATCACACTAAAGCGTTGTCTGGTTTCGGTGTACAAATCATTGAACAACGAGGATTGACAAGAGACATAAATTCAACTTACTTAGGTAAGATTGAAGAGAAACCGTACAATTTGCCAAAAGCTGTAACCACATGAAATATTTAGCTGTTGCTCTCGTGATTCTGTTTCTTGCTCTGGTACATTTCCAGAAGCAAGAGTCACCGTCTTGGCGAGATAAGCCAAACGCCGTTGGTGATTGGCTCGTGCCAGGACCAGAGGGCTGGGCACTAGTGCTTGAAATCGACGCAGACTCAGTCGGCATGAATCAAGGCACAAGGGTCTACGGTCCGATTCCGAAGGACAAGTAAATGGCTAATCAAACTGGTATATTGTTTCAATTGATTTTTGAACGTGACACACAATGGGGCACGTACCGTGATTCAATCACAGTACCTGCCGCTGGACCGATTGACATTGACACATTTCTTGGGTTGACGAATGCACAATTGCGAGCCAAGTTTGATCGCAATCGAGCTTCCCTGATTGCGGAGATTGACGCTCGAATCGCTGCATGGGGTGCAACGATTGAAGCAGCACGGAATCAACAGTAATGCCACTTTATCTCAAAGCCGCTGGCGGTAATTGGACCGCTGCTGGAACCTGGTCAGCTACCGGGTCTGGTGGCGGCGATAGTGCTGGTCCACCTACAGCCGCAAGTGATTGTATCGCTGAAGCTGGTAGCGGCAACGTGACTGTCAATAGTACTTCTGTTTGCAGATCATTTGATTGTACCAGTGGAACTGGAAACTATGCCGGAACAATCACAATCAATGCTAGTTCTTGGACTTTTGGAGATGGTACTGCTGGTGCTGGTAGTGTGATTTTGAAATTGGCGTCTGGGGTAACTGTAACCATTACGACTGGATCTATTATCCTAGAGACTACAAGTGGAACAGCACAGGTAATTAATTCTGCGGGCAAAACTTTGCCTGCTATAACGATTAACGGGGCTGGCGGAAACGTCGTACTTGAAAGCAACATAACTTCAACGGGCCAACTCACTCATAATAGAGGCACGCTGCACGTTGACGGGGCAAGTGACAATTCTGGCTTGTCTCATTCTTGGGTTGCGATGAATTCGTCTAATGCCTTCACGAGAACTTTGACACTGGGAACAGCCACTATTACTTTGACTGGAACTGGTGGTAATGTGTGGACGACGGCCACTGTAACAAATTTGACTTTTAGTGGTGCCAGTTCTTCTCTTATATTTACTGGCCAAAGTCCGCAATTGATTGCTGGTGGAAGGACTCTTGGAAATGTGACATTCAGTACTACGGTAGAGAGTGGAACTATTGACGTATCCAATTTTACGTGTACTAATTTTACGTGGACGAACACAGGGACTCATGTGTCTTCTCAGTGTGCAGTAAGAGGAGCCTTTACGGTTACAGGTGTATTCACACTCACAGGTGCAAGTGGAGGATACAGATTATTTGTTCGATCAGTAACTATCAATGTTCCGCAAATAATAACCCTGACTGGTGCAACATATGCTGTGTCCAATTGTGATTTCAGAGATATTACTCTAGCTCGGACCGACTCCGGTGGACTGGACCTAACGAATGGTGGGGCAAATCTTGTAGGTGACGCACAAGGTAATACACGTACTGGTGGAGATGGAACTGTTACGTTCACCACTCCGGCAACACAAACTTGGCAGAACGTGGCTGGTGGGGCATGGTCCACAGCAGCTAATTGGTCTGGACGAGTTCCGCTTCCTCAGGATGATTTTACTTTTGCTGGAGTTGCTTTCAATTCAGGAATCACTATAAATGCAGGAGCGAGCCAAGTAACAAGATTTGGTAAGTCGGGGACTATGTCCGGTTTCACTTTCTCTGGAACAAAGCCTATTTTCAGTATTGCCAGCCTTCCAAAGATTATTTATGGATCATTGACACTTGCAAGTAGTGCCGACATGACTTTGACTATGACTCAAGGCATTACCTTTGAAGGTAGGGGAAGCTTTACCTTGACGACCAATGGCAATACATTCGGGTCTGACTTAAATCTTCAAATGATTACTGGAACGTTGACTTTGCAAGACGCTTTGACTATGGGTACTGCTGGAGATTTGACTGTCTCTAGTGGAACATTCACCACGAACAATTTTAATGTGTCCACTAGATCTCTCCTTTCCAGTGGGGCTTCTACTCGTGCTATTAATTTGGGAAGTAGCGTTGTTACTCTTACATTTGCTTCAGGAACGGTAGCCTCGCTTACTTCTACTGGAATAACCTTTAATGCGGGGACTTCTGTAATTGCACTACCAGACACAGGAGCATCAACCAAAACATTTACGGGTGGTGGGTTGGTCTACTACGATGTTCTGATTTCTGCTGGTGGTGCTGGGCCATACGTCTTCGCTGGAAACTACACGTTTCATAAGATGTCAATGACAGGCACAGGAACAAAGACTATTCACATCGCAGCAGGTAATTCAGTTACTCTTACTGGTGGGACAGACTGCTTCTTTTCCGGTACTGCTGGCAACTTGATTACGATGGACACGAACAATGGCACAAGTACATTTGGAGTTGTCAAGACAACTGGAAGCGTGATTTGTGATTACTTGCATTTGACTAGAAGTGCTGCAAGTGGTGGTGCTACGTTTTATGCAGGAGCTAACTCAACTGACAACGGAAGCAATACTGGTTGGATATTCACAGGCCCACCTTCTGGTGGACGAGCACCCTTAGGCCGACGAAGATTGCTTTGTCTAGCCTTTCCTAGAAGTTACGGACAAGAAGGAACATTGGTGGCATAATGGCAAGTCATGTAAGTCATGCGGCTCTGCCGTATCCAATCAAGAATGCACGGTACTCAATCCTTGTTCCGTTCTTGGATGATGACGGTGATCCTACGGACCCTATGACACCAGACACAGAAGTCAGTGAAGATGGTGCCGGTTTCGCTGATGCTGGTGAAGAAGTAACCGTAATCAGTGGCTCGAATGGTATGGGTGTGTTCACGTTCACCGGGAAAGAGACAAACAATAGTGCTGTTGGTGCAGCATTCAAAGTTGCCAGCGGACCAAAAGTACCACTTGGGGCTGTGTATCCACGTAATCTTCCGATTCTTGCATCGGGTACTGCGTCTGCTGGTGCTGCTGGAACGCTAACACTTGCTTCTTCAATCACATATGACATAACCAATTGTTTCCTGCGTACAACTGGTGGGACTGGTGGGGGTGGAACTGGTGGTGCTAATAATCAAGCACGCCGAATCATTTCGTACAACACGAGTACACAAGTTGCAACTGTGTCACCAAACTGGGAGACAACACCTGACGCAACGACAACGTATGACATACTTTGCCCTGAGGGCGTTACACCGGCTATGTTGCAGACAATGAATCCAGCAACACCTGGACGGAAACCAGTCATTGACGCAAATGGATTGATTGACGCCTTAACTGTCAGGGTTGGTCCGACTGGAGCGGGTACGACACAAACGGCAAGAGACTTGGGACTCGCACTTCCTGCTGTTGCCCCAGGTGCAGCGAACGGATTATTGATTGCAGGCAACAACGCGGATACAACTTTTGCTACGTGGACAGTTACAGGACTGACACAGTTGCAATCTGTGTCTTTGTCAGCTTCACTCAATATCACACAAGATTTGGTTGTGAACGGTGCAACTGGTCTCGGTTCCTTTGATATCAGTGGTGCATTCACAGCCACGAATGCGAGCAATGATATCCGTGGCATCGACATTAAAGCATTGAATGGGTCCACACAATCACTTCTTGATTTGAAGGACTTCGCTGATCTTGGCTATAATCCAACCACGCACTCTGTTGTACTGGTTGATGCAATCACACTTTGCCCTGACTCAGCCGGTGTAACGACTTTGCTCACGCGACTAACAGCTTCACGTGCGGGCTACCTTGACAATCTCAATGTTGGTGGACCTGTTTCCAGTCAAGCTGATATTAATGCGTTGAATCAATCTGCCAGTCGCCGAATCATTATGACGACTGTTGGCCAGTATGAACGACCTGAATCAGCTACCGTTACTTATACTGTTGAGACACGAACCTTTGATGGTGATGGTGCAGTAACGAATGCTGACACGACACCAACATTGACAGCAACTGGTACAATCTCCGGAAACTTGTCCGCGAATCTTTCAGCGGCCACGAATCCAGCAACTGGCGTGTATCGTTGGACGTATACTGTTAGCTCCGCCGCCACGAAAGAAGAAATCAGATTTGACGTGTCTGCGACGATGAGCACAGCTTTTACGTTATCTGTCTACAGTCAAGTTGTTGATTTCGTGTCAGCTACTTGGACAACAGCAGATGCAAGCAATCTGACTGCAATCTTTAACAAGTTACCAGTCAACAATATCGCTGACCAGACACTGTTGGCCGCTGCAATTGATGATTTGCCAACGAATCTTGAATTGGATGCAGTTGTTGTTGATATCGCTGCACAAATCACAACGGATCACGGTGCTGGATTATACACCAGGAACACAGAGCCATTGGACGCGGTTGGTACACGTGCCGCTCTTGGCATGGGTGCTGCTGATCTTGATGATCAATTGGCTGAGTTGCTTGCATTTGAACAATACAAGAAAGCACATTTGACTAGTTTTGCAATCTTGAATGAAACGCCAACTACTGCTGAACTGCACGTTTGGCCAGTTGGAACACCGCATATTGAGGATACAGGTGAGTTGGAAGTGATTGCTTTGTCACGTGTTGATGCTGTTTCACCTTGGATTGAAGCAACATTATGATTGGTTTTACTCATTTACCTGTTGCACCTTTTTGGCCAATAACTGGTGGTACACCACCTGTTGGTACAGGCATTGAACCAGATTACATACGATTGCATCTTGAAATGAATAGGTCGTTGAGACTGAACCTGGAAAAGACACGTGTGCAAAGAATAGCATTGGAACTGAATCAAAGTATTTCTTTGCACTTGGAGCGGTAAGATGCGTGTTGAACTGCATAAAAACGACATTGGCACCTTCATATATGTCGATTTGACGGATCAGAAACAAGTTCTACCGTTGGCCGACGCCACAACCAAGCAATATAAAATCAAGAAGCCAAGCGGCACGAAGGTAACATGGGATGTTGATTTCTTCACGGATGGTTCAGATGGGATGCTTGAGTACGTGACAGAATCTGGTGATTTGAACGAAGTTGGGTCATACGAGATACAAGTGTACATTGCGTCACCTGACTGGACGGGACATTCCCAAAAGGGTAGATTCACTGTATACGCTAACGACGCTGCGGAGTAGTTATGGCAACCGAAGGACCAGTTAATTTGGCTACATGGACGAGTGATGATTCTGTTGGAACCATCCCTTGGACTGATCCAGACAATGCACGATTGTCTGACTTGGCTTTCGCTGCTGCTGATGTAGGCACAGATACGGTAATGCTGAGCCTACGACTCATTCGCAACGGTGAATTGTATGGTGAAGAATTAGCAGCTAATGAATCTTTGCCACTGACAGAGGATGATATACAATACAATGTTAATCTTAGCTTTCTGTTGACTGGTGCTGACGTCAAAGCTGCTAACTTTGGTGTTGTGATACAGATTTCTGGCTCAGATGGCGAGAGCGAATACTTAAAAGGATTAGACGCAGCATTCTCTGTTGTTCCTGACACTGATCGAATCAGTGATATTACAATCATTGTCAGAGCGATGGATCAGTTCGGTGTACAACATGTCAATCTCACAATCACTTACGGCCCACCGCCAGCACAAACAGTATCTGATGTAGAAAAAGGATTAGGAATATGAAAGCGAACAATTTCGCCGAGAACTATCGTGCAATCATCGTTGCATCTGTTGCAGGTGAAAAATCATTGAAAGTGCTCATTGATGCTGCTCTTGCAGCAAAATCAGCACCAGCGAACACGTTGCCGGAAGGCACGATTATACAGATTGCACTCACACCAGACGCTACTTTGTTGTGGGCTGATTCAATTACGAAAGATTTCGCTTCGCTTGCAGCGAACACACGCAAAATCTTTCCGTTCATTGATCCATTATCAAATTTAATCGTCAAGAACGCTGCAAACGTGCTTGTGGAGTTGTACTTTGTCGATTAACGCGATGAAATCAATGTTCATGGAACGAATTGCTGCTGGCCTGAAAAGGAAAGCAGTAACCAAGTGTTCCAAATGGGCTGAGACCTATCGTGTTATGGGTAATCAGTTCCCTGGACCTTGGGGTTGGGGACAACACCCGTGGCTCTATGAGATTCATGATCGTGATGCAGAATCATTAATCGTACAGAAGGCGGCACAAATCGGATTCACAGAGTTGGCTCTAAATAAGTCACTCTATACGATGGATGTGCTTGGATTAAATGTTCTTTACATCTTACCAACTGATAAAGATGCGAGTGATTTCTCCGCTGCACGATTTGACAAAGCATGGGAAATGTCACCGTATTTGTCTAGCTTCTTTGTCAATGTTAAGAACGTTGGTCATAAGAGAGCGGGCAGCACAAGCCTTTACGTACGAGGCAGTAGAAGCAAGAGTCAGCTCAAATCAGTGGACACGGCATTTATCGTATATGACGAATACGATGAAATGAAACAATCGAACATTGCATTGGCAAAAGAGCGTCAAAGTGGTCAAGTCGAATCAACACAACGTGAGTTCAAGCTCAGCACACCAACGATTGACGATTACGGAATCAATGAGGAGTTCAAAGAGGGCACACAAGAGCATTACTTCTTCAAGTGTCCGTGTTGTGGTCGTTTGATTGAACTGTTGTTCCCGGACTCGATTAAAATCATTGGCGACAATAAGCTAGACCCTCAATTCGCTGAAACACATTACATTTGCACACTTTGTAACGGGAAGCTACATCATCAAGATAAGCCTAAATTCCTGAAACCACGAGGCTTGGGCGGGTCAGCACATTTCGTACCTAGTCATACTGATCGAGCGAAACAGAGTTTTTACGTGAATCAAATGTATTCCACTACCGTTTCGCCAGTCAAGTTCGCTACTGGCTACTTGGAAGGGATACATGACCCGACGAAACAGACAGAATTCTTTAATTCAAAGGTTGCGATTCCACATAGAGTTGCTGGATCGAAGATTGAAGATGCTGATTTGATCCAATGTATCAGTGATTACAGTAAAGGAACGAAAGGAAGTGGATTTCATCCCATTACGATGGGTGTTGACGTTGGAAGTGTGTTGCACTTCGAGATTGACGAATGGTACATTGATGATTTATCGGTAGCAACTGAGGAATTGAGCGAAAACGCGACACCGAAACTGTTGTATGAGAATACGTCAAGCGGCAAAATGACTGATTTTGACGAACTTGACGACTTGATGCGGCAATATAACGTCGCTTTTTGTGTGATTGATGCTGAACCGGAACGAAGAGAGGCTCTGAAGTTCGCAAATCGTTGGTGGAGCAAGGTCTATCTCTGTGATTTCATCGTTAGCCAGATGGGGCGGACCATAACTTACACGCCAGAGGAAGAATGCACGATCCGTGTCAACAGAACTAGTTGGATTGACGTTGCGTTGGCACGTTTTCGCAAGAAAAAGATCCTTTTGCCCTCTGATGTGTCTGAAACATACAAACGACAAATCAAAGTACCGCAACGTGTGTATAAATTCGACAATTATGGCAATCCTACTGGTGTCTACGAGAGTACATCGGCGGATCACTTCGCGTTCAGTCGAGTCTATGCAGAGATAGCACTCCAATTCGCGATCACGTGTAGACAAACGCAGGATATTTATGACTAAGTCACCAATCCACACACGACACCCTGAATATACTGAGAAGTTGCCAGATTATCAGAAATGGCGACTTGCTTATGAGGGTGGTCGTGATTTCATTGATGCGTACTTAGTTAAGCTCTCCACAAAAGAGACTGTTGAGGATTTCAATGATCGTAAGCTATTAGCATACTGCCCGGCTTTCAGTTCAAGTGCGATTGATGACATAAAGAATAGTATCTACAGTCGTACACCGGACATTACACGTGTTGGTGGACCTACTTCTTATCAGAAAGCTGTCAAATTGAATGTTGATCGCTCTGGTTCGTCGATGAATACATTTGTCGGCACCGAAGTACTGCCTGAAATGCTCGTTGAATCAAAAGTTGGTGTGTTGGTTGATATGCCGCGTGATCTTGGCATTACATTAAAGGATAAAGGCGAAAAGCACCCATTTCTCACCTTATATCAGGCCGAAAATATCCTTAATTGGAACTATAAGACATTTGATTCCAAGCAGGTGTTAACGGCTGTAATGCTCCAAGAGACGACCACAACGGCCGATGATTGGGGACTACCTGCGACCTTTGGTGTGCAGTATCGTGTGATGACGCTCATGGCCAATGGTGTTCGTGTACAGTTCTTTGATCATGATGAGACATTAATCAAAACTGTGATGCTTGATGGTTTGACGAAGATTCCATTCACAATCTTTCAGATTCCATTGAGTTTGATGCGAAATGTGGCAGATTATCAGATTGCATTACTTAATCTGGAATCAAGCGACATTTCATTTGCTCGAAAAGCCAATTTCTCGATTTATTATGAGTTCTATGAACAACGTGATGAGGCAGCACAACAGAAACAAGCCAACGCCAAAGGTCAAACGGTCAATAAATCAGCAGACAGAGAAGTGCAAGTTGGACTCAGTAAAGGCCGACGATTCCCGGCCGGTGTAGAACGACCAGGCTTCGTTAATCCCGATCCTGGTGTCCTTGAGATTAGCATGAAGAAAGGTGATCAATTAAAGGATGATATCCGATTGATTGTGAATCTGAATCTTGCAAATGTCAATGCAAGAGGGTCGTCTGCTGACAGTAAAGAGATTGATAAAGAAGGATTGGAAGCCAGTCTCTCTTATATCGGTCTACTTCTAGAGAAGGGTGAGACTGAGCTAGGTGAGCATTGGGCAGCATTTGAAGGTGATGGTAAACAACCTGAAATCGTTTATCCACGCACCTTTAACATGAAATCGGAGAAAGAACGTCGCGAAGAAGCGATGGACTTGGACATAATCAAGGATAAAGTGGCATCAAACACGTTTAAGCGTGCAATTGCAAAGAAAATCATACGAATCAGTGTTGGTGCTGATGTTGCCGATGCTGAATTGAAAAAGATGTACAAAGAGATTGAGGAAGCGAAAACGCTTACTTCTGATGCTAAACAAATCCTTGAAGATCACGAAGCGGGCCTCGTTAGCGATAAGACGGCAGCGGTCGCACGTGGTTACGAGGAATCAGAAGTCGAACAAGCGAAAAAGGATCGGGCAGAGAGAATCAAATTGACGATGGAAGCCCAGGGCGGTCCACAAGGTGATGGTGCTGCTCGTGGTGCTCCTGAGTTCGGTGGTAAGACGGGTGAAGATGAGAAAGTGGGCAAGCCAGGTCGCGGAGAGAATAAATGAGCGCTTACTGTACGATGGCAGAAGCCGATGACTACTTCCTCACGAAGCGAATCAATTCTGAGGATTGGTTCACTAATTCTGAGGAACGTAAGGACGCGGCTCTTGAAACAGCCACGCGATATATTGATTTGTTGAACCTTGTCGGTGACAAGCATCTTGAGGATCAGGAACTTGAGTTTCCTCGTGATGACGATGAAGATGTGCCTGAACCGATTAAAATGGCGACATACGAGATCGCATTCGCTTTAATCACAGGCCGTGATATTGAGATGGAATCAGAAATGGATGGAGATTCATCGCACAGCGTTGATATGGCTCGTGCGAACTTTTCTGGTTTCATCAATGAAGCGAGAGTCCACGGTATTCCAAGCATTGTCGCTTGGAAGCTTTTACGTCCCTTCACAAGGGACGGGTCTACTTTTACTCTTAGTCGTACGGACTGAGAGGGAGGAATTGTATGAGAATCAGGAAGTGGTATCGTATCTATCGTGATGGTGCAGCAGCCGGAGCAGCAGCGGCTGGAACGGCTGATGCTGGAGCAGCGGGTGCTGGCGAAGGTAACGGCGAAAAGACCTTCACACAGAAGCAAGTCGATGACTTGATTGGCAAGCGTCTTGCTCGTGAAAAGAGCGAGAAAGAAGCTCTGGTCAAGCAACTTGAAACATTCAAACAGAACACATCGCTGTCTGAGAAGGCCCAAGAAGAATTGCAGGGCCAAATCGACACGTTGAACAATTCACTTCTTACAAAAGATCAGCAATCAGCTCAAGAGCGACAGAAGCTCGAAAAGAAGCACGCTGATGATTTGAAGAAGGCTGGTGACGAAGCCGGATTGTGGAAGAATCGCTTCACAACCGCACAAGTGAATCGAGCGATTACTGACGCGGCAGTATCTGCGGGAGCGGAAGATCCGAGCCAATTCGTTCTGATGTTCAGTTCGTTGGCACGGTTGGAAGAAGCAAAAGACGCCGATGGAAAGGCTACTGGTGAGTTTCTTCCGATGGTACGATTCCAGGGTTTGGACAAAGACAAGAAGCCAGCGATTCTTGATTTGCCAGTTGGTGAAGCCTTCGCAACGATGAAGGAAGCTGGCTTGCACAAGAATCTTTTTAAGCACAGTGCCACGCCCGGTACTGGTGAGGCTGGTTCAGGGAAGGGCGGTCGTGATAATAACTCAGAGCCTAATCCAAGTGATTACGCGTCACAAGAAGAATACGGAAAAGCGTATCAAACTTATCGTGACACGCATGATTTGGATGGCAATGTCATCAAGAAGTAGGAGTGAAAAATGTTGCTCATGCAACGCGGTCGGTTGAAGCCGATGCGAGTGTATCGTGCAAACGATATTTCCGCTTTTATCCCTGAGAAATGGGCGGCGGAAAGTGTTCGTTTGTTGTGGGAAAACATGTTGTTCTCTGACTTGGTACACACCGATTTCAAGAATGAAATCGCTGACTTCGGTGATACTGTGAATACCCGCAAACCGGGATCATTCACGGCCAAACGCAAGCAGAACGACTTGGACGATTTGGAAACGCAGGATGTGACGGCCACCAACATCCAAGTGGTGTTGAATCAACGCATCTACGTTTCATTCTTGCTCGGTGATCGTGCTCGCACGATTCCGTTCAAGAACCTCGTGAATGAGTTCCTTGACCCGGCGGTGAAAGCAAACGGCTCTCACCTTGACCGGTGCATCGGTGGACAAGTCTACCAGTTCCTCGATAATCGAGTTGGTGCACTTGGTCTCGCTTCCTCGACAACCATTTCTGATTACATGGTTGACGCGGGCGGCGTGATGAATGTCAACAAGACGAGTTTGCAAGGTCGTAACATGGCCTTGGCTTCTCGATCAGAACGAGCGGCACAGAAAGTCGATTTGTTCAAATCGGCTGAACGCCGTGGTGATGGTGGTCGTGCTCTGCGTGAAGCATCGTTGGGTCGCGTTCATGGATGGGATAACTTCCTGTCTCTGAATGTCCCGTCGATTAGTGGAGCAACAAAGACGGCTGCTACGACCACGACGGCTGCGGCTCTTCCAGGTGCACTTGTCGTCGCCATGACCGCTGTGACTAACCTGAATCCAGGTCAGTACTACACGGCTGTTGGTGATTACACAGCACTTCGTGTTGCGTCTGTGTCGTCATTGAACGTCACCAACACTCGACCGTTGCTCAATACGGTTGCAAGTGGTGCTGCTGTTCAACCCTATGCTCTTGGAGCAATCAAGCAGGGTTCTGCAATCGCTGCCGGTGATACCACCGTTGGTGTTGCTGATGGTTACCCCGCTGGTTGGATCAAGGGTATCGTTGTTGATGGCACTGGCGTGCCGCAAGTAGGTCAGTTGGTTGCTTTCCGTGCTGCTGCTAGCACGGTTCATCCGACTGAATACTGCATCGTTGACGTCATTAACAACGGATCGGATTACACGATCACGTTGGATCAACCGCTGGTTGCCACTTTGGCAGACAATGACATTGTTTGCTACGGCCCGGATGGTGATTTCAACTTCGGATTCCAACGTCCGGCAGTTGCTTTGATCACCCGTCCGTTGGCTGTTCCGGAACCTGGTTCCGGTGTCCGTGCGGCTTCGGCGGAGTTCAAGGGTTTGTCGCTTCGCGTCGTAATCACTTACGACGGTAAGGCACAGGCCACTCGTGTGACCGTTGATGGTTTGTTTGGCTTGAAGAAGCTGGATACGCCTTACGGCATGGTTATGTACGGTTAGTTCGCGTTGGGCAGTTTTCCGTGGAGGGTGGGCAATGGAATGCCCACTTTATAATGAATCACCGACAATTAATGATTCGACGCCAGTTAAGACGTAAGCTTTATACGCTTAGACGTCGTTTCGGTATTCCGATTGATCATTATAGCGTCACGGTTGGCACGCCTGATTACGAACTAGGTACAAGTGACGCAACAGTCGTCAAGACAAACTTTCCGCTTGCGATCACAATGTCAGTTACATCCAAGCGTGATTTTGAGTATGATCTTGGTTACGTGAAGGCAAACAGTAATTTCGTGTATGGTGGATTCTTTGAAGTCGGTGATAGACTAGTAATAGTTGAAACTGACATTACAATCGAGCAACGTGATTACTTCATCATCGAAGGTAAAAGATACAGTATCCAGACGTTGGGGAAGATTGATCACAACGTTGGATACGTTTTTCATCTACGAATGACGAAGGGCGTGTTGCCGAATCAGATCATTGAGAAATCAGTGATCCAAAAGTTTGTGATAACAGATGAGCCAGCAATTCAGTGAACATTGGTCACGATGGATTAAAGCATCGTGTGCGAAGCACTTTTCAGGGATTTCGGATGAAACGAAATTCTTTGTTGAGGGCTTTGTACGCGATACTGAGAATCTACCTGATTGGGTTGAGTTCAGGATTGATGGCCCATTTATCAAAGAGCATACAAGAGAGAGCTGGGAGCTTGCAATCGAGATTAATGTTTTGATTTCAGTTACCGAAGGGGTTGACATTTATCGACAAGAAGTGATCGTTGGACGGGTGACTGAACTGTTCCTTGATTGCATACGCGTCTATCGTTATGGCAACGGACCTGATGACGACCAAACGGAATTAGGTTGCTTAGAACTTCGTAAGCCATCGAATCGTGAAAAGTTGACGGTAAGCAATTTTGGCAAGTTACGTCCAGATACACAGTTAACGCAAGCTTCTGTTGAAGGTCACTACCTCATGTTTCTTGATTAGGAGAACGAAATGGTGCTTCGTGCTGCAGTCGATTTGAAAGACTGCGTGATAAAGTTCTTGGACGGTGACACACCGCCCACTGAGCTTGAGATTAAGCTCGATGAGGGCAATCTCACATGGTCGGAGAAGCGGAATATTGAAGTCAAGAAAGATCGCGGTCTACTTGACTACGCCAAGGAAGGCGACGAAGAACCGATGGAAGTGACTCTTGAGTGTCGGTTCTCGGCAATCATTTCTGGTGACGGTGAAGACGTCACACCTTCTGAGTTCTTGAAGAAGGAAGGTGCTGCGTCGGCGTATCTCAGTACCTCTGGTGATTGCGAAGCAGACACGATTGATATCGTCGTTGAGATCACGCATGATTGCGGAACTGTTCTTGACGAAATTATCACCTTCGAGAAGTTCGCTTACACTTCCATTGGCGGCGATTTCAAGGCTGGCACACTTTCCATTCAGGGAACCTGTGTCTCGGTCAAACCTTCCTCTGTTCGCACGGACATGGCTTAACATGAAACTCCACGGAAAACCAGTGATTCCACCGCCCTCGGTAGATATCAAAATCTACCGAGGGTCGGAGGAATATATCTTTACAGCACAGGCGGTGCTGGACTTTGAACCTTTCGAGCAATTGGTGCCTTTACCGAAGCCACCGTTGCGAACTGAAATCAAAACTGGTCGTCGGACATACGATCATAGTGACAAGCGATACATGGAGAAAGTTGGTCACTATTCTGAGATGCGTACGGCGTGGTTGATGATTCAATCACTCCAAGCGACAGCAGGATTGGAATGGGAGCAAGTTGATCCAAAAGATCCAGCAACATGGCTCAAATGGGTCAACGAGTTCACA
>Ga0137430_1000170_pt1 | contig 18494 bp, 19 predicted proteins | sample EasRivERMZT754_2_FD_104651 | JGI IMG/M metagenome (GOLD analysis project Ga0137430, IMG submission 104651) | Soil microbial communities from meander-bound floodplain in the East River, Colorado, USA - East River MetaG ERMZT754_2 | ecosystem: Environmental > Terrestrial > Soil > Floodplain ...
CTGGTGCAGGCCTCGACGTGCACGCCGAGCTCGTCGAGGTAGTCCTTCGCCTGCACCATCACGTCGAGCAGGTGCGACACCGGGGCGCCCTGGTAGCCGCCGACGTAGGACACCCCGGACTGGAGCAGCGCTTTGGTGACGGCGAGGATGCCTTCGCCGTGGAAGGTCTCGCCGTCCCCGAGCCGCAGGGACTCTATTTCCTTAGTGAATTGCCGTTCCACAGCCTGTCCCACCACGTGGGGTTTTGGATGACTTCTGCGCGATAGAAAGAGGGGCAGAGGACCGCGGCGTGCGCGTTTTCGCCGCACAGGCCGCAGCCGACGCAGCCGTCGATCACGGTGGCGACCGGATCGCGGCGCAGCGGATCGGGGTTGTCCTTGATGGTGAGCGTCGGACAGCCCGAGAGACGGATGCACGAGTGGTCGCCGGTGCAGGTATCCTCGTCGACCCCGTACTTGACGCGTACGGTCCGCTTTCCTTCAGAAAGTCTTTTTGAAGTCAAAGGCCGAAGCTTGCGCTGGCGCTCGAGCTGGCACTCGCCCTCGGCGATGATCACCTTGAGGCCAGGGTAGTCGGTGGTCATGGCTTCCTTGAGCGTCTTCGCCACCTCGCCGACGCGATAGTTGTCGACGGTCTTCACCCAGCCGACGCCGATGCCTTCCAGCGCGCGCTCCATGCTCATGTCGGCCGCCTTGTGCTCGCTGTGCTGCGGCGAGGAGGGCAATTCCTGCGTCCCGGTGGCGGAGCTGTAGCCGTTCTTCATGATCACCAGGATGCCGTCGTTCTTGTTGAACACCGTGTTGGCGATCCCCGAGGTCAGGCCGTTATGCCAGAAGCCGCCGTCGCCCATCATGGTCACGGTGCGCTTGCCGAACATCGGATGCACCGCGGAATTCGAGGCGAGCCCGAGCCCGTAGCCGAGCACCGTATTGCCGATGTTGAACGGCGGCAGCGTGGAGAAGAGATGGCAGCCGATGTCCGCCGAGAGGTGGAACTTGCCGCTCTCCTTCTCGAGCACCTTCATCGCCGAGAACACCGGCCGCTCGGGGCAGCCGACGCAGAACCCGGGCGGGCGCGCCGGCAGGCCGGCGAGGAGCTCGGAAGCGTTTTTCTTCAGCGACAGAATCGGCTGAACGCGCTCCGAGCGATCGAGGAATTTCGCTACCCCGGTCAGCACCACTTCGCCGGTGTATTCACCGGCGAGCGGCAGCACGTCCTTGCCGCTCACCTTGACGCTATTGGCCCCGGCCCTGCGCAGTACCGCGAGCACTGCGTCCTCGATGTAGGCGGGCTGGCCCTCTTCGACGATGAGGACCGATTTCTTGTCTTTGCAGAACTCCGTGATCTCTTCCGGGATCAGGGGGTAAGTCACGTTCATGCAGTAGATCGGCACGCGCGAGGCGCCGAAGGCGTCGGCGAGGCCGAGCATCTGCAGCGCCCGGATCACTGCGTTGTACATGCCACCCTGGCAAAGGATGCCGAGATCGCTTTGTTCTCCATCAAAAAATTCATTCAACTTGCGTTCGCGGATGAATCGGACGGCCGCCGGCCAGCGCACGTCGACCTTCTGTTTCTCCTGCGCGTAGGTCGCGGGCGGCAGGCAGATCTTGCCGTAGTCGAAGTCCGGGTTCTGGAGGAATGCCTTCTTCGAGAATTGCGGTGCCTGGTTCTTGCGGGTCTTGAAGCTGCCTTGCACGTGGCAGGCGCGGATGCGCAGCTCGAGCATCACCGGCGTGCTCGACGCTTCCGACAGCTCGAAGCCCTGCTCGACCATTTCGACGATTTTCGGCAGGTTGGGGCGCGGGTCGAGCAGCCAGATCTGCGACTTCATGGCGAAGGCGTGGCTGCGCTCCTGGATGATCGAGGCGCCTTCGCCGTAGTCCTCGCCGAGCACGATGAGCGCGCCGCCCTTTACGCCGGCGGACGCGAGGTTGGAAAGCGCATCCGAGGCGACGTTGGTGCCGACGGTCGACTTGAAGGCCACCGCGCCGCGCATCGGGTAGTTGATCGAGGCGCCGAGCATCGCCGCGGCGCCGGCCTCGTTGGCGTTCGCCTCGACGTGCACGCCGAGCTCGTCGAGGATGTCGCGCGCATCGTTCAGCACGTCCATGACATGCGACACCGGCGCGCCCTGGTAGCCGCCGACGTAGGACACGCCCGACTGCAGCAGCGCCTTGGTCACGGCGAGGATGCCCTCGCCGTGGAAGGTGTCGCCTTCGCCCAGCCTGAGCTTCTCGACTTCTTCCTTGAACGATCTTTCCATGGCTACTTGAACATCAGCTTGGGGAGCCAGGTCGCGAGCGGCGGAAACAGCATCACCGCGGCGAGCGCGACGACGCCCATGACGACATAGGGAGTGACGGCATGCCAGACCTGGCGCATCTCAATCTCCCGCGGCGCCACGCTCTTCATGGTGAAGAGCAGCATGCCGAAGGGCGGCGTCAGCAGGCCGAGCTGCATGCACATCAGGAACAGCACCCCGAACCACACCGGGTCGAAGCCGTAGAGCGCCACCAGGGGCATGAAGAACGGCAGGCAGATCAGCATCATGCTCACCTGGTCGATGAAGCAGCCGAGCAGCAGCAGGACCGCCATCATTGCGATGAGCACCGGCCAGGGCGCGAAGCCGCCCTGCTTGATCGCCTCCACCATGCCGTTGGTGGCCCCGGAGAAGGTCAGGATCTGGGCGAAGGTCGTGGCGCCGATGATGATGAACAGGATGATCCCCGAGATTGCGGCGGTGCCGAGCAGCGCCTTCATCAGGTTGGACCAGGTAAGCGCGCGGTAGATCCACGACACCACCACGGTGGCGACCGCGCCGATCGCGGCTGCCTCCGTAGGCGTCGCCCAGCCGGCCGTCATCGCCAGCACCACCACCACGAAGATCAGCACCAGCGGCAGGACGTAGACGATGAGCGGGCGCCAGCGGTCCCACAGCGGCAGGTCTTCGTGCGCGAAGGCGGGCGCGAGCGCCGGGTTCATCTTCGCACGCAGCACGATCCAGGCGATGAACATCACCGAGAGCAGCGCCCCCGGCACGATGCCGGCGATGAGGAGCTGCGAGATGGAGATTCCGGCCAGGCTGCCGAGCAGCACCGTCAGCGCCGAGGGCGGGATCAGCATGTCGACGCCGCCGATCGCCATGATCGGCCCCATGGCCATGTTGGGGTGGTAGCCCCGGGCCAGCATCTGCGGCAGGAGCAGGCTGCCGAGCAGCGCCGTGGTGGCGATGGTCGAGCCCGAGATCGCGGAGAACACCGTCCCCGCCACCACTGCGACCACCGAGAGCCTGCCCGGCACGCGCCAGATGAGGCGATCGATGGCGTCGATCGCCTTCATCGCCACCCCGGTATGGAACAGCACTTCGCCCATCAGGATGAAGAACGGGATCGGCGTGAGCGAGAAGCTGGTGATCGAGACGATGCCGTTGCGGATGAGCTGGATCAGGCCGGCTTCCTTGCCCAGATACACCCACGCGCCCACGATGTTGATGCCGAAGAAGGCGAACGCCGCCGCCAGCCCGAGCAGGAAGAGCCCGGTGAGGAGGCCGAAGAGAACGATTGCCGAGAGCCACCATGTCATGCGCGCAGGCGGCGCGCGAATTCCACCGCCAGAAGGAAGAAGCACACCGGCACCAGCAGGTACTGCCACCACTCCGGGATCGAGAGCGTCTTCACGACCATCGAGCCGAGCCGCGCCGAGTCGATGATGAGCAGGCTGCCGAACCAGACGAACACCGCGCAGATCGCCATGCCGAGCAGGTTCGCGCAGCGCTCGAGCAGGAGGGCGAGCCTCCTGGGCAGGGAGTCGATCAGCACGTCGAGGCGCACGTGCTGGTTGCGGTGCAGGAGCCACGGCGCAATCAGCAGCGTGGCGACGGGCAGGCTGTATTCGGAAACCTCCACCACCCAGCCGGTGTTCGCCCAGCCGAGGTTGCGCGCCACCACGTCGAAGGTGACGGCGAGCGCCATCGCGCCGACCAGCACCGCCGAGGCCCAGGCGAACGCCTGCAGGAGCGCCTGGTAGACCCTCACTTGCTGAAGAGCTTCCTCATCTGCGGGCCGTAGGTCGGGCTCGCCTTGATGGCACCGGTCCACGCCACGTCGTAGGCCTTGTCGTAGTACTGCTTGTCGAAGGTGATCACCTGGATGCCCGCTTCCTTCTGCTTGCGGATGTCTTCCTCGTTCACCTTCTTCCACGAGTCGTTCTGCGCCTCGAGCGCGATCACGTGCTTCGTCAGCAGGTCGCGCTGCTTCGCGCTGAGCGCCTTCCACTTGTCGAGGTTCATGACGAGCGAGACTTCCGCGCTGTAGAAGCCGGGATCGACGCGGAACTTGGTCTTCTCGTGCCAGTTGAAGTCGAAGATGCCGTTGATCGGCCAGCCGTAGCCGTCGACCACGCCGCGCTCGAGCGCGGTGTACACCTCGCCCGGGGGCGTCTGCATCACGGTGGCGCCGAGCGCCTGGAAAAAGTCGCGGTACACCGGCGTGATGCGCAGCTTGAGCCCGGTGAGGTCGGGCTTGTCGATCTTCTTGGTGAGATACAGATGGAACGGCGTGTAGTCGATCACCCGGCCGAGGTACTGCATGTTGGCCTTCTCGTTCCAGATCCGGTTGATGAGGTCGTGGCCGCCGTTCTTGCGCAGCTCGCTGTGCGGCATCTGCGTGAGCTTGAGCGCGTCGGCCTCCGGCATGATGTTGGTGTAGAAGGCGCCGGTGGTCATCGCCATGTCGACCACGCCCGTGCGCACGGCGTTGCCGACCTCGAAGGGCGGCATCGCCTTCGGCCCGCCGATGAAGTTGATCTGCAGCTGACCCTTGCCCTCGGCGTTGAGCTTCTGGATCATCGGCATCAGGTTCTTCACGTACTGCGTGTTCTCGGCGAACGCGCTCACCACGCGCAGCGTGGTCTCCTGGGCCTGCACCCACGACGGCGCAGCCGCCGCCACCGCCAGCAGGACGAGTCTTCTCATGGTCTCCTCCTATAGAGAACCGCGAGCGTAGGCGCCGGGCCGGACATTTGTCAAATCAATGTCCCGCATGATATGTATCACCAGCATGAATGTTCAGGACATCGACCTCAATCTGCTGCGGGTGTTCGACGCAGTGCTGCGCGAGCGTGGCGTGACCCCCGCCGCCGGGCGCCTCGGTCTCACCCAGCCCGCGGTGTCCAACGCGCTCGCCCGGCTGCGCGCGCTCTTCGGCGACGCGCTCTTCGTGCGCACGCCGACGGGCATGGACGCCACGCCCTTCGCACGCGGCGTCGCCGAGCCCGTCCGCCAGGCGCTGGCGCTGCTCGAGTCCGCGCTGGCGCACGGCCCGGGCTTCGAGCCGGCGACCTCGACGCGCGCGTTTCGCTTCTACATGTCGGACCTGGGCCAGGTGGAGTTCCTGCCGCCGCTCGTCGAGCGCGTGCACCGCCACGCTCCCGGCGTGCGCCTGGAGGCGGTCGCCTACGACCTGGAGCACATCGGCGACGCCCTCGGCACCGGAGCGCTCGATATCGCGGTCGGCTTCCTGCCGGCGCTCGGGCCCCCGGTCGAGCGCAGCGCGCTGTTTCGCGACCCGTACGTGTGCCTGATGCGCGCCGACCATCCGGGAGTCGGAAAGACCCTCACGAAGAAGAAATTCGCCGAGGCTTCGCACGCGCTCGTGACCTACCGCGGCGGCGGCCATCGCGTCATCGAGGAAGCGCTGGAGCGCGCCGGCGTGGCGCGGCGCATCACCCTGCGCGTACCGCATTTCACCGTGGTGCCGATGGTGCTCGAGCGCACCGACCTGATCCTCACGCTGCCCGCGCGCGTGGCGCGGGTCTACGAGCGGCGCGGCAACTTCAGGACGCTGCCGCCGCCGGTGCAGATTCCCCCGGCCGAGGTCGCCGTGCACTGGCACGAGCGCTTCGCGGCCGACCCGGGAAACCGCTGGCTGCGCGAGCAGGTCATCGAGCTGTTCTCAGACTGACACGGTGACACCGAGCGGCTTGGCGCGGCCGTCGTTGGTGGCGTTGCGATCGGCAGGGCAGGCCGACACGGCTGCGAGCACGTCCATCTCGGCGCGCAGGTCGATGTGGTCGCCCTTCTTCGCCGTCGGCGGCAGGATCGCGAACGAGCCGTCGGGCCTCAGCTCGACGTTCATGAACACGTTGAAGACGTCGGCGATGTCGTCGCCCGAGACGCCGAACGGCGCGAGCGCCTCGGCGAGGTTCTCCTGGCACGAGCGGTGGCCCGGGTCGCGGTCGCGCAGCTCGTAGAGCCGCCGCGAGCAGCGCCCGCCCATGTTTCCCCAGTGGTTGCGCACCGTGTCCTCGAGCACGGTGAGCATCACGTTCTCGCGCGGCGGCTTGGAATAGAAGTGCCGGAAGCTTTTCGCATTGCCGGTGCCGAGCAGCACGTTGAGCGCCCAGCTCTGGCCGACGTGGAACACCTCGCGCCGGTCGTGCGCATTGAAGAAGCAGCAGTCCCCGACCTGGCGGTCCTCGACCAGATGGATGCGCAGCACCGCTCCGCGCGGCACGAGAAAGGCTTTTCCGCGCCCGGCCGGGATGACGAAGTCCTCGACCACTCTCATATCGGCATCGAGATGTGGCTCTGGACGGTGAAGGTGTCGGGGACCACGTGGCGCTCGCTGAAGCGCAGCTCGCCACCGGCCTCGACGATGCGGTCGCGGTACTCGCCCACGCTGAAGATGCGGCTGCGGCCCTCGTTGTCGGTGTGCAGCATCATGTAGTTGGCGCGCGCGAGCCACGCGTCGCCCTCGCGGCCCGCCACCAGGACGTTGCTCACCAGCCGGCGCTCGTAGTGGATGTGATAGATGTTGACTTCGAGCAGGGAGACCACGCGGTCGCGCAGCATGCGCTTGCCCTCGAAGTAGAGCCAGTACCCCTCTAGGCCCTGCTCGAGGTTGTCGCGCGGTTGGATCAGGTAGCGGCAGTCCTCGGTGAAGAAATCGGGCCAGTCTTTGAGGCGGTTGCCGTCCAGGCACGCGGCGTAGCGGTAGTTCAGCTCGACCACGCGCCGCTCGAGCTCGGCGCTCATGAGCCCTTCACGAGGCCCTCATTTCACCCACCTTCATGCCGAGCAGGTCGCAGTAACCCTTCCAGAAGGTGCGGATCGGCACTTCGGTGACCAGGTGGTCCTGGTCGGCGAGGCCGCGCCCGCCCATCTGGACGAAGGCGTGACCGCGGCCGCTCTGGCTGAGGATGGTGGCGTGCGCGAGCTCGAGCGCCTCGGCATCCTCCATCGAGAGGTACCCGCCCGGACCGAGCAGGTTGCCCTGCATGCGGCGCGCGTGCAGCCGCTCCGGCGGGTCGTCCGCGTAGACGAAATTGATCCACACCAGCTCGAACTCGTGCACGCTCTTCGGGATGATGTGGCGGAAGCCGAGGTGGTTGGCGATCTGCGCCAGCACGAAGGTCGGGAACATCGAGAGCACCGTCGAGACCATGCCGTCGGCGTGCTCCTCGAAGTACTCCACCACCTCCGGCGCCTCGAGCTGGAACTTCGGCTTGTAGGTGCCGACGGCGGCGTAGGTACTGCCGATCTTCTCGTCCTTCTTGCCGAAGGTGGTGAGGACGCAGTGCAGGCCGTTCTGCGCCATCGCGGTCGAGCCGCGCTGCGAGGTGCGGAACATGCCGAACTTGGAATTGAAGGCGTGCAGCAGCGCGCCGTGGTAGCAGTCCTTCAGGTTCTCGACGTAGAGCTTCCAGTTGCCGCGGATCAGCTGGCGCTGGGTGCCGACGACTCTCAGCGGCCGGCCGCAGAGCGCGTCGAAGCGCTTGCGCACCGGCTCGCCCATGTACTCCGCGAGCGGCGCCATGTCGCGGGCGAAGGTGCCGAAGACCACGCCCTGGTAGGACTCCACCCGCAGCGTCTCCAGAGAATGCTGGCAGGGGTCGAAGTCCTGCGGATAACCGCCGTTGCCGTTGATGCCGCGCCGGTAAGGGACTCCGACCAGATTGCCGTGGTGGTCGTAGGTCCACTGGTGATAGATGCAGGTGTGGTTCGCCGCGTTGCCGCGCTTCGCGCGCACGACCGCGGCGCCGCGATGCGCGCAGCGGTTGACGAAAGCGTGCAGCGCGCCGTCCTTGCCCCGGTTCAGCACCACCGGCGTGATGCCGACGTAAGTCGAGACGAAGTCGCCGGGCTTGGGCAGCTCGGCCTCGAGGCCGAGGAAGTTCCAGGTGTGGCCGCGGAAGATGCGCGCCTGCTCGAGCTCGAACAGCTCCGGGTCGACGTGCACCGCGAACGGAACCTGCGTGAAGTCCTCGCTCGGCCAATGCAGGGTGCTTACCACGGTAGCCGCCTAGGGAAAGTGTGGAGAAGTCGTCCCCGCGAAGGCGGGGACCCAGTGTACAAAATCAGAAGGCCTGATCAGAAAGGTCTTTCCACTCGGGTTTCACGGCTTAACTGGGTCTCCGCCTTCGCGGGGACGACCATTCAGCCCTTTTTCAGAGTTTCCCTAGCGCAGCTTGTCGGAGAGCGCCTTCAGCTCGCTCGTCGGCTCGGGCGCGCGCTTCGCGAGGTGCTCCCAGTAGGCATCGTAGGCGGCCTTGCGGTGCCCCGGCCCGAAGTCGACGATCTGGATGCCGGCGTCCTTGATCTTCTTCTCGTCGGCGGCCTTGCGCTCGGCGACCCAGCGCACGTTCTCGGTCTCCAGCCACGTCGCCATGCGATTCAGGAACGCCTTCTGGTCCTCGCGCAGCGAGTTCCACTTGTTCAGGTTCACCACTACGTTGACGAGCACGTTGTAGAAACCCGGGTCGATGCGGTACTTGGTGTGCGGGCCCCAGCCGAGGTCGAACATGCCGATCGCCGGCCAGCCGTAGCCGTCGACCACGCCGCGCTCGAGCGCCGTGAGCACCTCGCCCGGCGCGGTCTGCACCTGCGACACCCCGAGCGTCGAGAAGAGCGGCGCGTAGTTCGGCGTGGTGCGCAGGCGCATGCCCTTCAGCTGGCCGCCGGCCGGCGGCTTGCTGGTCCAGATGTGGAAGCCGATGCCGTCGCCGTAGGCGCTCAGCAGGTGCGAGTTGATCTTCTGGTTGGTGTACTTCTGCAGCGCCGCCCAGAACGGCGTCTTCTTGAGCTGCGGGGTGTGCAGCGGCACCAGGATCTGGGCGTCGCACTCCGGGCAGACGTTGGTGTAGAAGGTGGGCGCGATCGACACCATGTCGACCACGCCGTTGCGGATCGCGTTGCCCTGCTCGAAGGTCGGGATCGCGTCCGGGCCGCCGATCAGCTTGATCTGCACCAGGCCCTTGCCGTCCTTGTTCGCCTGCTCGACGAAGCGCACGAAGATCTCGCCGAAGGTGGTGTTGCGCGGCACGAACACCACCGCGTTGAGCGTCGTCTCCTGCGCGGCGGCGGTGCCGGCCGCCGCGAGCAGGGCGAAGAATGCTGCTCTCAGTACTTTCATTTGTGCCTTCATGGTGTCCCCCTCCTAGGTTTTCGAAAGGCGTTCCAGCACTTCGTCGGCGGTCATGACGTCGCCGAACTGCTGGATGAAGATCTCGAGCGACGCGAGGTGCTCCTCGTCGGAAAGCGCGGCGCAGCAGTCCGACACCATGATCGACTTGAAGTCGAGCATCATGGCGTCGCGCGCGGTGGAATCGCAGCAGACGTTGGTCTTGGTGCCGGCGACCAGCACGGTGTCGACGCCGAGGTTGCGCAGCACGCGCTCGAGCGTCGAGGCGCCGTGCGCGAGCGCGCTATAGCGGTTCTTGACGAGCGTCACGTCGCCCGGCGCGACCTCGAGCTCCTTCCACACCGCCTGACGCGCGGGCGCCAGGCTCTCGGCCATGCGGCGGCGCACGTCCGCGTTGCGCACCACGTGCCCGAAGAACACCTCCCAGTCGCTGTGGCCGTTCTGCACGGTGTTGGCATGCAGGATCCAGACCACCGGCACGCCGCGCTCGCGCAGCGCCGCCGCGAAGCGGTTGATGTTCGGCACAATGGCGCGCGCCGCCGGCACTTCGCCCGGCGCGCCGGGCATGCAGAACGTGTTCTGCATGTCGATCACGAGGAGCGCGGTCTTGGCTGCCTCCAAGCGCGTGAACCAGTGCAGATCGCCGCGGCGCGCGACCACGCGCTCGACGATGTGCGGCCGGATGGAAACCTTGTGCATCCCGGCGGATTGTAGGATAAGGATGGGCGCATGCGCGAGGAATACGGGCGCGAAGCATTCAGCGAGCTCGTGGGGCGCGGGCGGGTTCACCGCCGCTTCTACACGGACCCGGCGGTGTTCGCGGAGGAGCAGGCGCGGATCTTCCGCCGCGTGTGGCTGTGGCTCGGCCATGAGAGTCAGCTCAAGCGGCCTGGAGACTTCTTCACCGCGCGCCTCGCGGGCGAGCGCGTAATCGTGGCGCGCCATGCCGACGGCGCGATCCATGCCTTCCATAACCGCTGCACGCATCGCGGCGCCGAGGTCTGCCTGGCTGCCGCGGGAAACGCGCGCAGTTTCGTATGCCCCTACCACGCGTGGACTTATCGCACCGACGGCTCGCTCGCTTCGGTGCCGCTCGAGCAGGGCTATGGCGCGGAGTTCCGCGGGCGCATGGCGGGATTGCGCCTGGAGCCGGTGGCGCGCGTCGCGTCCTACCGCGGATTCCTCTTTGGCAGCCACGCCGCCGAGGGCGACGACCTGGAGACCTACCTCGGGCCCGAAGTGCGCGCCGCCTTCGACAACCTGGTCGAGCGCGCGCCCGAAGGCGAGGTCGAGCTCGCCGGCGGCAAAACCGTGCAGCGCTACCGCGGCAACTGGAAGCTGCAGCTCGAGAATTCGATCGACCTCCTGCATCCGCGCATCCTGCACCGCAGCGCGATCGACGCCGCCGACCGCGTAGACCACGGTGGCGGACCGCCCTCGATCGAATGGGACATCGTCAAGTCGAACGGCCTTACCTTGCGCGAATGGGACGGCATGCGGATCGCCGCCATGCCGCGCGGCCATTGCTGGATGGCCGGTTTCCTCACCAAGGCGATCGACGAGAATCCGCTTCAGGCTCGCTACCGAAAAATCATGGTCGAGCGCCACGGCGGGAAGCTCGCCTCCGAGATCCTCGCGTTCAACCGCCACAACACCATCGTCTACCCGAACCTGTTCGTGAACTCGCGCGTGGCGCAGATCCGGGTGTTGCAGCCGGTGAGCGTCGACTGCACCGAGCAGCACGGCTACATCTTTCGCCTCAAAGGCGCGCCCGACGAAATGTTCGAGGCGTCGGTGCGCATGGTGAACACCAACAATTCGCCCTCGTCGATCGTCACCAGCGACGACCACGAGATCTTCGAGCGCATCCAGCGCTCGCTCGCCGGCGGGCGGCACGAATGGGTCGACCTGTCGCGCGGCCTGGAAGAGGAAGAGGCCGCGGTCGGCACCAACGAGCTGCCGATGCGCAACCAGCACCGCGCCTGGGCGCAATACATGGAATGAGTCTCGAGCGCTGGCACCGCGTGCAGCAATTTCTCTTCCACGAGGCGCGCCTGCTCGACGAGCGGCGGCTGCAGGAGTGGCTCGCGCTCTATGCCGAGGACGCGGAGTACTGGGTGCCCTACGCTTGGGAGCAGAAGAGCCCGAAGGACCACGTCTCGCTCTTCTACGAGACCGTGACGCTGCTGCGCATGCGGGTCGACCGCCTCGAGCGCGAGCTCTCGCCCCTCGACTCGCCGCCATCGCGCGTGAATCACTACCTCAGCAATCTGACGGTGGATGAACACGGAACGGAACTGGAAGCGCGCGCCTATCTCCTGTTTGCAGAGTACCGCCGCGAAGAGCAGCGCTGGTTCGCCGGCCGCGCCTCGTGGCGCCTGCGGCCGCAGGGCGAGAGTTTCCTCATCGGCGCCAAGCGCGTCGACCTGCTGAACGCCGACCAGGACAGCGGACACCTGCGCTTCGCGGTGCCGTTCTAGCGGATGAACGTCGCCGATCTCTGGCGCGCGAACAGCGTCCACCGCGCGGCCTATGTCGATCCGGGAGTGTTCGCGCTCGAGCAGGAGCGCATCTTCCGGCGCGCCTGGCTCTATGTCGGGCATGAGAGCGAGGTGCCGCAGCCCGGCGACTACGTCCTGCGGCGCCTCGGGCCGGACGAGGTGCTGCTCGTGCGCGGCGAGGACCGCAGCCTCGCGCTGCTGCACAACCGCTGCGCGCACCGCGGTGCGCGCATCGTCGCGCAGCCGGCGGGCAACACGCGCCAGTTCCGCTGTCCCTATCACGCCTGGACCTACGACCTCGACGGCCGCCTCCTCGGTATGCCGCTTCCCGAAGGCTATGCGGAGAAGATCGAGCTCGGCCTCGCCCGGGTGGCGCGCGTCGAGAGCTACCGCGGCTTCGTGTTCGGCTCGCATGCCGCGCAGGGCCCAGGGCTCGCCGAGTTCCTCGGCGGCCTGGCGAGCGCGTTCGACAACATGCTCGACCGCGCGCCGGCGGGGACGGTGTCGCGCTTCGGCGGCGAGCTGCGCCTGGAGTACCGCGGCAACTGGAAGATGTTTATGGAGAACGCGGTCGACCTGGTGCACCCGAACTTCGTGCACCGCAGCTCGGTCGAGGCAGCGCGCGCGCAGCCGCAGGCGCTCGCCGCCGACGCCATGACGCAGCAGGGCGCCCAGATGTTCCTCGCCAACGGCTTGCGCGCGCCCGAGTGGGACAAGGTCCCGCTGCATGCCTATCCCGGCGGGCATGTCTACATGGGAGGCTTCTACCGCAGCGGCGTCATCGCCCCGGAGCGCGCCGATCCCGCATACGAGCGCTACCGCGCGCAGCTCGTCGAACGCCACGGCGCGGAGAAGGCCGCGGCGGTGCTCGCGGTCGATCGCTTCAACAACCTGGTCTGGCCGACGGTGTCGGTGAACTCGCGCTTTGCCGCGCTGCGCGTCGTCCAGCCACTCGCCGCCGACCGCACAATGGTCGAAGTGCAGTGCTTCCGGCTCGAAGGCGCGGAAGCGGCGATGCACGATCTCACGCTGCAGTTCGTCAACCTCGCGGCTTCGCCGGCTTCCCTCGTGGCCTCCGACGACCTCGAGATTTTCGAGCGTTGCCAGCGCGGCCTGCAGAGCGCGGCGAGCGACTGGATCGACGTGCACCGCGGCGCACTCGCCGACCGCGGGCAGCCCGACGGCTCGACGCTCGGCAGCGGCACCAGCGAGCTCGCCATCCGACATCAGTTCGCGACCTGGCTGCAATACATGACGCGATGAAGGACGAGCTCGAGGCGTTCGTCCTGGCGGAGGCGCGCCTGCTCGACGAGCGGCGCTTCTCGGACTGGCTCGCGCTCTTCGCCGAGGACGGCGTCTACTGGGTGCCGACCAACCCCCGGCAGGCCTCGCCGCAGGAGGCGCTGTCGCTCTTCTACGAGCCCAAGCCGCTTCTCGCGATGCGCGTCGCGCGCCTCGAGCGGCCCGACATGCACGTACAGTCGCCCGCTTCGCGCACCGTGCACCACGTGAGCGCAGTGGAGGTCGGCGACCTCGAGGTGCGCTCGGCGCTGGTCGTGGCTGAGTGGCGCGCCGGCGACGCGCGCTGGTTCGCCGCTCGCGTGCTGCACCGCCTGCGGCGCGAAGCGCAGGGCCTGCGCATCGTGCTCAAACGCGTCGACCTCATCGACAGCGAAGCGCCGCAGCGTGCGATCGCCGTTCCGCTCTAGTGCGCATCGCTGACTGCCGCGAGCGCACCGTCGGCATCGGCGCCGACATGCGCAACGCCTCGATCGGCTTCGGCGCGATGACCGCCTCCGCGCTCGCGCTCGTCTCGGACCGCGGCCTCGTCGGCTACGCTTTCGATTCGATCGGCCGCTACGGCAAGGGCGCGCTGCTGCGCGAGCGCTTCCTTCCGCGCCTTCAGCGGGCGAAGCCCGAAGCGCTGCTCGATGCCGGGGGGCTCATCGACCCGGCGGCCTGCGCGCGTGCCGCCATGGCCGACGAGAAGCCCGGCGGGCACGGCGAGCGCCCTGGCGCCATCGGCCTGATCGAGGCGGCGGCCTGGGACCTGCGGGCGAAGGCACAGGATCTGCCGCTTTGGCAGTCGATTGCACGCTATTTTGGAAGGGAAGCTCAACCGCAGATCGCCGTCTATGCGTCCTGCGGCCACTTCCGCACCGACGACGTCCTCACCTTCGAGGTGAAGAAGGCGATCGACGCGGGCTACGCCTGCGTCAAGATCAAGGTCGCGGGCGAGATCGACTCCGACCTCAAGCGCCTGGAGCGCGCCGCGGCGTCGCTGCCGCGGCACGCGGCCTGGGCTGTCGACGTCAATGGGGCGCTTGAAGAAAAAAACATGAACCCATGGCTGGATGCGCTCGCGCCTTTCAAGCTTGCATGGATCGAGGAGCCGGCGCCGCCGCTCGACTTCGAGCAGCTCAAGGCCTGCGCGCTCTCGAGCGCCACGCCGCTCGCCACCGGTGAGAACCTCTTCTCCTTCGACGATGCGAGGAACCTCCTGCGCTATGGCGGCCTGCGCCCCGAGCGGGATTTCGTGCAGGTCGACCCACTGCTCGCCTACGGCGTGACGGAGTATTCGAAGATCCTCGCCGCCTACGAGGCGGCGGGATGGAAGCGCGCGCAGTTCCTGCCGCACGCCGGCCACTTGTTCGCCGCGCACTGCGTCGCCGGGCTGGGGCTCGGCATGGCCGAGGCGGCGCCCGATACCGCGCTGCCGTACGGCGGCTATTGGGACGGAGTGCGCGTCGCCGGCGGGCGCGTCACAATTCCGGACGTGCCCGGCGCCGGCTACGAGCGCAAGGCCAATCTCTACGCGCTACTGGAGTCCCTATGACAGCGAAGCTGCGCCATATCGCCATCTCGGTCCCGGAGCTGAAGACCGCGGCGGAGTTCTACAAGAAGACCTTCGGGCTCGAGGAAGTGAACTATGTCGAGACTCCCTACGGCGACGGGCTCTCGCTCAGCGACGGCGTCATCAACCTGACGCTCCTCAAGTTCCATTCCGACGACGCGGCGGGCGACGAGCGCGGCAAGGACTTCCATGGCATCCACCACATGGGCTTCATCGTCGACGACCTCGAGGGCTACTCGAAACGCGTGCAGCAGAACGGCGGGCGCTTCCACCGCGAGCTGAAGGGCGGCGGCGGCGTCGACTTCGAGCGCAAGTTCCGCGACCCCAACGGCGTGGTGTTCGACATCTCGCATAAAGGCTGGGTGGGAATCAAGGAATGAAAATCGCCGTGGTGGGCGGCGGCAACGGCGCATACGCCGCCGCCGCCGACCTGACCGAGCAGGGCCACGAAGTGCATATGTGGCGCCGGAATACCGGCGCTCTCAAGAGCGTGCTCACGCTTAAGGATGCGGAGGGCGAACGCAATGTTTCCGTTTCCACTTCAGTAGAAATCGGAGAAGCCTTGCGCGGTGCCGAGCTGGTCTTCATGCCCGATCCTGCGTTCACGCAGGCCGACAACGCGAAGCGCATCGCGCCGCACCTCGCCGACGGCCAGGTCGTATTCCTCGCGCCCGGAACCTTCGGCTCCTACGTCATGGCGAAGATCATTCGCGACGCCGGCAATCGCGCCGACTTCGCTTTCGCCGAGACCGGCACGCTGCCTTGGCTCACGCGCAAGCACGGCCCGACCACCGCCGCAATCACCGCGCGGGCGACACGGTTGCCCACCGGGGTTTATCCAAGGAAGAGCAGCGACTTTGCTCTTTCCGTAGTTCGAAAGGCATTCAAAAGCATTGAGCCGGTCGAGGACGCGCTTTCGGGCGCGCTGATGAACGCGGGCCCGATCATCCATCCGCCGCTCATCCTGATGAACGCCGGGCCGCTCGAGCACTTCGAGAAATGGGATATCCACAAGGAGGGCACGCAGCCTTCCATTCGCCGCGTGACCGACGCGCTCGATGCCGAGCGCATCGCGGCGCGCGTGGCCCTGGGCTACAAGGCGCCGCACTTCCCGCTGGCCGACCATTACCGCGCCGACGGCGACGAGTGGATGTACGGCCGCAAGGTGCACAAGAAGCTCACCGACTCGCAGGACTGGCGCGAGCGCATCGTGCTCACCGAGCACCGCTACATGCGCGAGGACGTAGAGTACGGCCTGGCGTTCCTGGTCTCGGTCTGCGAGCGCGCCGGCGTGCCGTGTCCGGTCGCGCGGGGGCTGCTCGCGCTCGGCTCCGCGGTCGTCGGCCGTGACCTCCGCCAGGAAGGCCGCACGCTCGAGAACCTCGGGCTGGCGAAAGCCGACTTGAAGGCGATTCTTTGAGGATCGCGGCTCTCGGCGCGGGGCGCATGGGCCGCGGCATCGGCCACGTCTTCGCCTACGCCGGCTACCCGGTCGACATCATCGACTTCAAGCCGGGCAGCCGCGACCTGCGCGAGCCGGTGATGAAGGAGATCGAGGGCAACCTGCGGCTGCTCGCCGAGCTCGGCCTGCTGGACGAGCGGCAGAAAAAGACCATCCTCGGACGAATCCACGTCGTTCCCTTTGCCGATGGCCCCGGGGCGCTGAAGGCCGCGGACGTCGTGTTCGAGGGCGTCACCGAGACGCTGGAGGCGAAGCGCGACGCCTTCGACCGCGCCTGCAAGCACCTGCGCCCGGAGGCCATCATCGCGTCGACCACTTCCTCGATGCTGGCCGACACGCTGGCGCAGATGGTGACCCATCCGGGGCGCTTTCTGAACGCGCATTTTCTGAATCCTGCGTATCTGATTCCCCTTGTCGAGGTCAGCCCGGCGAAGACGACGGATGAAGGGACGTTTGAGAAAACAAAGGCCCTTCTGGAATCCGCCGGCAAGGTCGTGGTGCGCTGCGCGCCTTCGCCGGGCTTCATCGTGCCGCGGCTGCAGGCGGCGGCGATGAACGAGGCCGCGCGCCTGGTGGAGGAGGGCGTCGCCACGCCCGAGGACATCGACAAGGCGGTGCGCGCCGGCTTCGGCCCGCGCTACAGCGCGATGGGCCTGTGCGAATTCATCGACTTCGGCGGACTCGACATCCTGTACTACGCGTCGAGCTCGATGGCGAAGGCGCTGGATGCGCCGCGCTACGAGCCGCCCGCGCTGGTGAAGAAGCTGATGGAAGAGGGCAAGCGCGGCGCGCGCGAAGGCCAGGGCCTCTACGACTGGCGCGGGCGCGATCTCGCGGCCTACCAGAAGGACCTGCTCGGCCGCTACGTGAACCTCTTCCGCTACCTGGGGATGCTGGCCCCGCCGCGCGATTAAGATGCGAGCGATGAGCTACCAGACCCTTCTCGTCGAAGAGCGCGGCGAGCACCTCCTTCTCGTGACGCTCAACCGGCCGCAGGTCCTGAACGCGCTCAATACCCAGATGGGCAAGGACAAGCTCGACTTGTGGACGAAGCTCGCCGCCGAGCCCGGGAACGTGCGCTGTGTAGTGCTCACCGGCGCCGGCGAGAGGGCGTTCTGCTCCGGCGGCGACCTCAAGGAACGCGACGGCATGACCGACACGGCATGGCGCGCGCAGCACGAGATCTTCGAGCGCGCGTTCATGGCGCTGATGGACCTGCCGCTGCCGGTGATTGCCGCGGTGAACGGCCACGCTTTCGGCGGCGGCCTGGAGATCGCGCTGTGCTGCGACTTCATCTACGCGGCGCGCAGCGCGCGGCTCGCTTTGTCGGAGACCCGGCTCGGCCTGATGCCGGGCGGCTGCGGCACCCAGAACCTGCCGCGCGCCGCCGGAGAGCGCCGCGCGAAGGAGCTGATCCTCACCGCCCAGGCGTTCGAGGCGCAGCAGGGCTACGACTGGGGCGTCGTGAACCGGGTCTGCGACAAGGTGGTCGACGACGCGCTCGCCACCGCGCGCGCCATCGCCGAGAACGGGCCGCTCGCCGTGCGCCAGGCGAAGAAATCGATCCACTACGGCCTGCAGATGGATCTCGCCACCGGCTATCGCTTCGAGATCGAGGCGTACAACCAGCTCGTCGGCACCGACGACCGCAGGGAAGGCGTGCGCGCGTTCAACGAGAAGAGAAAGCCCCGCTTCCAAGGGAAGTAGCGCATGACGCCCCCGTTCCGGGCCGATCACATCGGCAGCCTGCTGCGTCCGAAGAAGCTGCGCGAGGCTTTCCGCAATCTTTCGGGTGATGAGCTGCGCGCGGTCCAGGACGAGTGCATCCGCGAAGTGGTCAAGCTGCAGAAGGACTGCGGCCTCGAGGTCGTGACCGACGGCGAGTTCCGCCGCATCTCCTACTGGGAGAAGTTCGTGCGCCTCACGCGCGGGCTCGAGGTGCGCGATGCGGTGTTCACGTTTCACGATGCCGAGGGCCACGAGTCCAAGTTCACTGCGCCCTACGTGAGCGGCAAGATCGCGCGCGCCGAGCCGATCACGCTCGACGAGCTTGGGTTCGGGAACACCAAGATCACCATGCCGGCGCCCTCGACGATGCATTTCTATCGCTTCACCGATTGGGGTTCCGCGTACCGGGATCCGGATGCGTTCTTCGCCGATCTCGGCAAGGTCTACCAGGCGGAAATCGCCGATCTGGCCAAAGCAGGCTGCCGCTATGTCCAGCTGGACGAGGTGGCGGTGGCGATCCTGTGCGACCC
>Ga0137430_1000171_pt1 | contig 18462 bp, 22 predicted proteins | sample EasRivERMZT754_2_FD_104651 | JGI IMG/M metagenome (GOLD analysis project Ga0137430, IMG submission 104651) | Soil microbial communities from meander-bound floodplain in the East River, Colorado, USA - East River MetaG ERMZT754_2 | ecosystem: Environmental > Terrestrial > Soil > Floodplain ...
CTGCACAGAATTTTACATTATGTTGGTTAATTATTAAAACTTAAGCAATGCCGAATTACTCACCTGCTTTATTGTACGGTAAAGCAGAAGATAAAATTTTAGTTGACAAGGCAATGGGTGTACCAGATTTAAAAGCAACATTGGATGACGTTGCTAAGCTGAAACCGCACATTGCTATTGTAGACAGTGAAATATGGGTTTGGAAAGTAGACACACAAGAGTGGGTTTTATATGTGCCTTTTGTGTCCTTTAGTACTGATCACGAACTTGCAGCCGGTGACAATGTTGTTGAACAATTACAGGACGGTGACATTATAACCCTTATGTTGTTTAAATCATTTGGCGGCGATATCGATATAAAAATTGGAACAACAGACGGTGGAGATGAAATCGTAAGAGCAGAAGACGGTATATTTCCTGCTGATGTTTGGGTTCCAATAAACGTCCAATACGTAACACCAGTTACATTCTATATACAAACAAAAAATACCTACATGAAAAAATTATTATTTTTATTGCTTTTATTGCCGTTCTTAGGGATAGCACAGGTACATACTCTTGTAAGAGCAAAGAAACTTGAAGCTGACAGTTCTATTACCCTTAGAAGGATACAGATAGATTCTATAAGGCTTGGTATTGACGGTTGGCTAGGCGATATTAGAAGTACAGCAACGGTTGATGCAATTGCAAAATTCGTTTCTGATAAAACCGGAATTGACACTATTTACTACTCTTCTGGTAACGGTGCAGATACGCTAAAATACGTAAAGAACGGTATTGAGAATATATTCTATATTACAAATCCAGGCTGCCAGAATAAAACACTTTCAATTTATTCTATTGTTTATACAGGAACAGATTTTGATTTCTTTGTTAGTGACGGTTCTTATCAAATCGATTGTCAACAGTATACAAATGTTTCTGGTGTCCATTCTTTAGACCCTGCTGACCCTTCTAATGACCGAACAGATGTTATTTACTTAGATGCAACTGGTGTCCACGTTTTGACCGGAGTGGTTGCCCCTCCAGGAACTTCTGTTAAACCATTAGTACAAGGTGACCAGATAGAATTAACTTCTATTCTAGTAAAAGCAGGTACAACCGGCCCAGTAATAACAGAACAAATTGTTTATGACGAAAATACAGAGAGTGTTGTTACCCACATTGGAACAACAATAAATGCCGATTACCTAATAAACCCTTACAATTTAACAAAATCTGTTTTAGTTGGTACGTTAACACTAAATGATTATATAATCTTCACAAAGGTTTCAGGTTCTTGGGATTTGACCGGTTATAATGCAATGACAGGTTTTATTAGGTTTGGTTCAGTTATGCCTAATTTAGGTACATTTAGAGTGGCTTTATACAATGGAGTGCAACAAGTTTCAAATGAAGTTGTTCTTGCTGTTGATAAAAATAATACAACAGGTTATCAAGGATTTTCCATTTCTTCTGGGACATTTGGTAATTTATTAAATCAATTTGTTACTTCTGTCAGATTTAGATATACAACTTCAACAACTGATGCTTTTGCACCTCAATTTGATTTTATAAAATTTGTTTCTGGTGGCCCAATTATTTCTGTACCAAGTAGTTTAACCGCTAGCGAAGGTGTGACTAAAGTTACAGAAGATATAAGATGGCTTGGTGATTTACCGACACCAGCCCAAATATTTACCGAAAGAAGTGTAAACCTTCATCACAAGTCTTTACATTTTAACAATGCAGAAAATCAAATAACTTCTGGTGGCCCAATATGGCAACATTCAGATAGACCGTTTTCACCTTATCAATTCTTTAGTACAGATACTTTAGCTACTGACGGTGTTACCCCTCCAACAGCGGCAATGCCAGTTTCAGGTTTGTTTGCAAGACGTACAATGTATTACAATTCTGGAATTAGAAGAACTCAAAAGATATACGGTCATTACCTTGGAATGACTTATGATTGGCTTGATAGTATGAGGTTTGATACGCAAGGTGGCGATTACAATCAAGCTACGATAGCTGAATTACGTCTTAAACCAAGAGGTACAGGAGCGCAAAGAACCGGCATACACGGAACAGGTAGTAATAACTTACCATATTACAGTGTATCTGCTTTAGTAGGAAACATTATTTTAACAAATTCAGGAGGGCTTAGCGACGGCTCAACAAGTACCGTACACACTTATGGTTGGCTTAATCCTGTAAAGGCTTATTTAGTAACTGGTGCTTTAGATACAGTAGAAAGAGCTTCTTTCTTTCAAACAGGTAACTTTCTTCAAGGCAAAACAGGTAAGCTATACGGTTTGGATTTTCAACACAACTTAGAAGGCGGTGGAGTTGACTCTTCTTATGGATTATGGGATCAATACGGTTACAGGCATTGGCTTAGAGGCAAGATTGTTTTCGGAACTAATGCAGGTACAAATACGTGGGTTTCTTCTGACCAAGTAAAGATTATAGGCAACTTAAATGTTACCGATTCAGTGCATTTAGGTAAAGCAAGCTTAATAGGAGATAGCACTGGAATGGATTTTGTGTTACGAAGAAGAACAGACGGTGCTTTGTTTAGAATAAGAGCAGATTTAACTACATTCCTTGGAGGCGGCGGTACAGGTGGAATAGATGATGTGTTGGCAGTTGGACAGGTTTTAACTACAGATAGGAGTTCAGACGGTGGAGCTTTTACTTGGTTACACACAGCAGCACCAACAACTTCTTATTCGTTTAATGTTTATAATACTGCTGCTGCTGCTTCTGGTGGTGCAATAGGTGCATTAGCAACTGGAACAACTTCAGAAGGTGTATTTAGCCAATCTTTAAAATATTACGGGTTAAGAGGAAAAACATTCAATAGCAGCATAACTGCCGCAGGAAGATTTGAAAAAGATAATAGCACTCAAAATAGTGTTGAACCGGTTGTAGATATAGTTAGAATGGTAGAAGCTGCTGGCACTGGTGGTACAAATGGTATTGGCGGTGCAATAGACTGGTATACGGAAAATGATAATCCTGGAGAAGTTCCAAAATCAAATCGTCTCATTGCTAAATATACTGACGTAACAAACGGTTCAGAAGATAGTGAGTTTGAATTTTGGGGTTTAGTAAATGGTGTTATGACGCAATTCGGCTCAATTGGAAGCGGTGGGATTGGCGGCGAAGCAACAACAATAGGTGCATTTCAAACAACAGGAACGGCAGATGGATTGTCATTATCAGGAACAGACATAAGATTACATAGAGCAACTACTTCTCTTCCTGGAGGAATTATTGTTGGTTCTGGTTTTGGAATTACAGCAGGTGGGGTTTTATCTGGTTTAGCTTCTGCAAGGGAGAATGGAAACATTTCATCAACGCAAGGTTCAAATCACACAATAGACTTTATTGGTAGCGGTATAACCATTGGAACAAACGGTGCAGGTGAAGTTACGGTTGATTTGTCTAGCTTAGGTGGAGGCGGTATTTCTCTTGCTGCTGCTGGAAGTGGAACTCCAAATGCTAATGCAGCTACATTAACTGGTTCTGTTTTAAATTTAGAAGTAGCTGATGCAAGTAACTTTGGTGTGGTAAAACCAAGTACTGGTTTATCTACTTCTTCTGGTGTTCTTACAACTGCACAAAGAGGGCGGTTAAATACTGGTGGAGTTACTACTTCTGGTGGGCCAAGAATAAACTTCATTGGAACAGGAATTACATTGAGCAATGCAACCGGTGATTTAGATGTTGACTTTTCTGCTTTAGTTCCAACTGCTGGTACAACTTGGAGCGGTGTATTTGGTGGAAGTACTTTAGCTTCTGGTGATGCAACAATACCTAATAGTGCTTCTGTTCAATGGGTTTCACAGAATACTGCACCAGCTACATTTACTTTACCAGATTTAGCAACAAACGGTAACGAAGCTATATTTGTAAAGAATGAAGGCACGAATAACCTGACTGTTCAAAGAGCAGGTAGTGACCAAATATGGACAACTTCTGCTACAACTTCTATTACAATAACTCCAGGTCAAAGTCTTCTAGTAATGTCAAGCGGTTCATTCTGGCACGTTCACAATATACCAGTAGCTGCACCGTTAACACAAGAACAGGTTGAAGATTATGTAGGTGCTTTGTTTGGTACTGACAACGGTGATATCGATTTCAATTATAATGACGGTACACCAGACATAGGTGCACAAATAAAAGCAGGTGCAATTGTAAATGCAGATGTTAACGGCTCTGCTGCAATTGACATAGCTAAGATAGCTTTCAATGGTGATTTTGTTCCTGATGGAAACAACACAAGAGATGTAGGAAGTACAGCTAATAGTGTAAAAGACATTTACACAAGAACAGTAAAATATGACGGTTCAACTTCTGGTACAGTTACTGTCTCTTCTGATGCAACCGGTATAACCACACAAGGAATTAATACAACCGGTACTGGTTACGGTCAATTCTGGCATAAAGCTACAGAAGCAAGTGATTTTACTGGCCAGAATATAAATACCGTTCAGCCTGTATTTAGTACAGGGCACGACGTAATAACAGTACAAGGGAGTACAGAATACGAATTTGAAATGTTAGTTATGTTATCACATGGTGCAACTTCTCATAGTGTAGGTTTTAGTTTTGAATTGGGTGGAGGTTGCACTCTTACTTCTATAACTTACGTTACCTTACATTGGGCGACTGCAATTGGAACACAAACGGCTTCACAAACTACTAACGTTGTTCAAGTAGCTACTAACGTTGCTGCTAATGCTGCTTTATCAAATGCAACAGAACAATTTGTTATTAAAGGTACAATAAGAGTAAATGCCGGTGGAACAATAACACCTTCTTATACTTATTCTGCTGCACCAGGAGGTACAGTATTAACTAAAGCAGGTAGTTTCATAAAGTTATCTGCAACCGGAAACAACACTTATACAGAAATTGGGCCATTTAACTAAATAAAAACTTTTCTTATGGTAAGCGCAGGATTAATAATAGCAACAGTTGCAGCAGATTTGCAAGCTGTCTTCGAAACACAGAGTGATCTTATTGTAATGGTAAATAGATTGACGGCTATAGCTAGTGGTACAATACCAATGCCGGCAAACCCTACAAGAGGTCAAATATTTACTATTGTTTCTAAAGTAGAAATAACTGCTTTAACATTAGACGGCCAAGGCAAAACCGTTAATGGAAGTATTTCGTATTTAGCTGCAAATACAGCAATGTCGTACATTTACGGTGATTCTTCTGAAGCAGATGCATGGTTTCCTTATTACAGTAAATATACTGGTTACACTTTACCGGTACAAGCCTTGACAAGTTCACCAGTAGATGCACAAACAATTTTCTTTGGTAAACTTCCTAAAGCACCAGTTACAACAGGAGGTCAATCGAAGATATTCATAAGGAAACCCGGACTTATAAAAGCAGCGGAAATTTATTGCTTCTCTGGAACAGCAGGAACGGCAGAAGCATGGAATATGTTTCTAAGGTTGAACAATACAACCGATACTCAAATAGCACAGGTTGCAGCTGCAACACAAGAACGTATTTTCAACAATGCTGCATTAAATGTACCGGTTGTTGCCGGTGATTATTTTGAAATAAAATGTGTAAACCCTTCATGGGCAACCAACCCATTAACAACTATATTTGGTGGGTACGTTTATATAGAATGATTTTTTCTCACAATTTAAAACATAGAAACTATGGCAAACACGGTAACAAAATCTCATCCTGAAATACCTTTGACCGCAGATGATTGGCCAAGGTGGCAGGCTTTTGAACAATGGCATGATAGAAGAGAAGTAGCTTGGCCTAGTGCCGGTAACGTCCTTCAACATTGTGACAGGTATCAACGTTTCCCTTTTACCAGAATAGTTGGTGCTTCTCCAGGAACATATAACTGGACTTGGTTTGATAACTTGGTAAATCAATGTGTAGCTTTGAAACAGAAGCTTCATTTTGGCCTAATGTCTTGCTGGCCGGATTCACCACAAGGTGTCTTAGGTGCAGGTGGAATTACATTAAGCAACGGTGCGACTTCTGTTGTACCACAATGGTTATGGGATACAATGAACGGACATGCCACCCTTAAACCGTGGGTTGTTGGTACTTATACAGTACCCAATTACAACAATCCTGATTACATTGATTTCCTTTTTGACACTTATGTAGCAATGGCAGCCCACATTGTTGCTATTGGAAGGACAAACATGATTGGTTGCATTGACATAAGAGGAAACGGTTCATGGGGAGAATGGCACCACCACCCTTATGCACCAAATTCTGATGTCTTACAATTCCCTTCTGGAAGGAGACCAGATGTTGCAGCTTTAAAAGCAATAATCGATGCACACAAGAACGGTTTTCCCACCAGACAGTTGCAGATTATGTTAAGTACCTTCGATGCAGAATGGTTAAGGAATACCTACACTCAACCAGAAGTAACACAATACGCTTTGGATAGTTCCAATTCAATGGGTGTTTTTGGCTGGAGAAGAGATAACGTTGGTGCAACTGACCAATATATGAAAGATTATGTTGAATTTAATAACAGAAGCTATGCCGGTGGAACGGTCTTCAGAATACCTATAATGGCACGGCCAAACCTTGCACCTGTAACCGGTGAGCCTCCAGGCTGGAATGCTTCTGATTACTTCGATCTTGAAAGGCAAGTCCGTTTACACAGAATGTCTTCTTTCGGTAACGGTAATTTGGGAGAAGGTTCTGGTGCGAATACAACAATTGCTAATAGGGTAAGAGCAGCGGCAAAAGCTTCTGGAAGTAGAATAAAGATTACAACAAGTACGGTTACGTTTGCTTCTGGAAACCTTACAATACAAACCAATTGGCAGAATGTAGGTTTGGCGGCGTTGTATAAATACGATGTACCGAAAATAACCTTCGAAGTATTAAATAGCGTTGGTGCAGTCGTACAAACAAAAACTTCTACGTTCAATCTGCAATTGTTCAAACCTGAAGACGGTCTTACTGCACACACAGATGTCTTCGCAATGTCTTTACCTAACGGTACATACAGTGTAAGAATGTTTGTAAAAGATGACAATGGTTACAGAGATAATTACCGGTTAGCAATACAGGGTGCAGATGCAGCGTTTAAATACGCTTTAGGTTCATTTGATGCATCTTCTGTTGTTATTCCTCCAAATCCTGGCCCAGTTGTTAACGCTGGTGGAGATAAGCAAATCAAATTACCGGTTGATAGAACAACATTAAGCGGTACGGTTACAGATGATGACCCAGTTAACCAAGTATGGACAAATACCTTACGTCCTTCTGGTGCACCTGTACCGACAATATTTCCAACAGCAGGGTTGAACACAGAAGTTAGTAACCTTAAAGCAGGTTCTTATACTTTCCGGTTGACGGCAACAGACAGTGAAGCAGCAAGTAATTTTGATGAAGTAAAGGTACAAGTTTTACCTGCTGATGTTGTTATTCCTCCTGACCCTCCAACAACGACAGTGCCAACCGTTAAACATGTTGAATTGTTAACGAAAGTTGTGTTTACAAACGGCTCTTCTCAAATTGCACCTGTTCAGGTTTCTGGAGTAACGGTAAATCCTGTAACAACACCTTCTGGTAATGTTCCAACAACGTAAAAACAATTTTTTATGGAACCGAATGAACTTATCGAAATGAAGTACCTTGAAAAGCAAGTATCAGATGTAGACCTAAAAGTATCGTCAATTCTATCTCTTCTGAAAGGAAATGATTTAGATCATTCCGATAAAGGTTTAATAGGGGATATTAACGAACACGACAAAAGGCTTTCTTCTCTAGAGAAAATGAGAGATAGGTTCATTTGGTTTACTATTGGGTTAGCAATTCCAGCAAGTTGGGGAATATTCGATATTGTTAAAAACATAATTCTGAAGAAATGATACCAGAAAAGGAGATACCAGAAGGCAGTGAAGTAGTTGATAAAGCCGTCATTAGAAAAGGTAAGCTTGGTTGGTCTTGGGTTAATCCAACTTCCAAGAGAATGAAGGTAATTTGTCAAACTATTATATTTAGCAATACAGGCTTAGTTACTCTTGTAAGCGGTTCAGACCTCTTTACAGGGTATCAATCTAAAGCTATTTGCTTTGTTTTAGGTGCAATGGGGCTTATTGCTGGAAGCCTTATGAAAGTAACTGGAGTAAACCCAATTGAAGAATAAAACCTACATTTATGAAAGAAATACAATTCATTGCTACATTAGCAATCTTAGCGATTTCAATTATCAACCTTCTACGGAAAAACGATACTCCGAAAGAAGTGCTTGATAAAATTAAAGAAGTCAAAAGAAAAGCTAAATCTATTGACGATCTTGTACCTTAGTCTCTTTATTTTTTAATCAATAAAACGTAAATTTTATGGGTGACAGAACAACTAAAGCCTTAGAAGATCTACAGGCTATTAACACAACACTTGGCAAGGTAAGTGTTGAATCAGCAAACTCTTTGCAGAAGATTAAAGAGTTGGAAGAAGCAGCGGCAAATAACGACACTCCGCAAGAAGTGTTAGATAAAATTGCTGAAGTTAAAACAGCAGTAACAGCCGTTGATGATCTTGTTCCTGACCCTCCTGCAGAACCTCCTGTAGAAGGTTAATTTTAAAATCCAATATCCTATTTTTACGTCTCTAATTAATCACAATATAAAAACAAAAGTATGAAAAAAGTGTTTCAGTTCATTGGTAAACTATTTGGTGTTGCTAAAGGCCCATTAGTTGAAAACGTTATTGACCAGCTTGGTGAGAAGCTTGAAGAATTTTTCATTAATCACCCAGAAGAAGCAACAAACTTAGCAATAGGTTTGTATGCTTGGACAAATACGACATTAAGGAAAGCAGCTGCAAAATCTAAGACCGATATCGATGACATTGCGGTCAATGAAGCCTTAGATGAAATAAGGGATTTCGCTTCTAAACACGGTATTAGCCTCCCTGAAGCAACTTCTTAGGCTTTGCTTTTGTTTCCATGGTTAATGTAAGGAAGGTGGCTTTTGCTGCCTTCCTTTTCTTATCTTCTAGCAAGTAAAACTTTTAAACTATGATAAACAGACAACACTTCTACGATGAAGTACGTACTTCATTCGGTACAAAACTTACACAGAAACAAATTGACGGTTTTGAAGCTATTCTAAACACTTGGGAACAGAGTGGTTTAACCGATCTTAGGTGGCTTGCTTATATGTTGGCAACGGCTTGGCACGAAACAGATAAGAAAATGCAAGCTATAGAAGAATACGGTAAAGGTAGAGGAAGGAAGTACGGTAAGCCTTCTAAGAACGGTAAAGTGTATTATGGGAGAGGTTTGGTTCAGCTTACATGGCCGGAAAATTACCGGTCAATGGGTAATATCCTTGGTGTAGAGTTATACGATCATCCTGAAATTGCACTTGATCTTAACATTGCTGTCAAAATTATGTTTGAAGGTATGACAACGGCTAAAAGTTTCCGTGGAGATTTTACCGGTAAACACCTTGGAATGTACTTTAATGAAGGTACTGAAGATTGGGTTAACGCTAGAAGAATAATCAACCTTCTAGACAAGGCTGAATTAATAGCTTCTTATGGAAAACGGTTCTATAAGTCTCTTACAACACAACCACCAGAAGGTATTACACAACCACCTATATAGCGTATTAGGTATTGTGCTCTGTAGCGTATCGTATTAGCCACCATGGTGGTTAGTACGATACCTTCTAGAATGCACTGGAGACCGGTCTTCGCTACCTTTGTTATATTATTGCAGTCGCAGCGGTTGCCCTCTTCTAAGCCTACAACAATCACTAATTGTCTACCTAATAACCTACGTGTTTCGCCCTATCTGGTAAGAAAAATTTCCCAGTATCAGATTTGAGATGTACCTTTGCTACTCACCTAAAAAACTCATAATCATGAAGGTAGAATTAAAAGGTAGTAATCTAGTCATTACAATTCCAGCCAAAACGAAGAAATTACCATTGTCAAAATCTGGTAAAACTTTGACTGTTGCTAAATCTGGTGGGTTCAAGGAAACAGATTTAGAAGTTGAGGGTAAAACCTTATTCGTTAATGTAAATGCCCTTGTGTACGTTAAAGGCAAAACTAAAGAAGATGACAGTGATGAATAACAAAGCTAGAGACTTTCACTATTTAGTGAACGTCCTAGAATACGTTTCGTACGGTTCACCTTCTAATAGAAAGAAGGTGGGCGCAATAATAGTAAACAACAACGGCTTCATTTGCGGTCAAGGGTTTAATTCTATGCCTAGATTTGCTGCTAGTCAGAAGTGTGAAGATGCAAACGGTAAGACTAAACCAGAAGTAGTTCATGCAGAAGCGAGAGCAATTTGTATGGCAGCTAGAGACGGTGTTAAAACAGAAGGAACAACATTATATTGTACCATTCCACCTTGCCCTTCCTGTTGCCAGCTTCTAATAGAAGCCGGTATTAAACGTGTTGTCTATAAAGAAACGTATTGGAGTGAAAACAATATTCACTTGCTTCTTGAAGCAGGTATAGAAACCCTAAAATTTGCCGAATGACAATTAAAAACTTATCAGACTCAATTTACATTATTCCCGTACTTCTAGATCACATGAAAAAACCGTCTCCATTGACGGCAACATTCCTGAAAGAATACGGTATTGAAGAAAAAGACGTTCAAGTGTTTCGCAAGTGCAAAAGACTTTTAGAATACCACCATGAATTTATTGCAGGTGGCACACACAGTTACACCCTTCTAAGGGAAGGGTTACAGCAGTATTTCAACACCTATCTAAACCGTCTATTCCAGAAGCTAGAGTTGACCGGTTTAAAGTGGAAAGTTTTAGATTATGGTTGCGGTTTAGGCCAAATTGGCTTGCAATTCCATTATGACAATCCGAATAGTCAAGTTTACTTCCTGGACAGGGAGAATGAAAACAATCTTGACAACTTCTATAAAATCGATTTTGAGGAATACCCACGGTGGTATAAGGATTTAGGTGTTCAAGTAGATTGTGTCATTATGAGCGAATTGTTACATTGCAAAAACCAGAAATGGCAAAACTATCTAATAAAGTCGGCTCACCACATTCTGAAACCGCAAGGTACATTCATTGTTATCGAAAACCTTGATTATGCCATGGCTTATAGGATAGGCAAGTTAAAAAAGAAAGCGGTGAATGTCCTTACTCCAAACGACGTTCATAAGCTGGTAAAAGGCTTTAAACTCAAAAAGAGAGCAGCAATTTTTCAACATCAAATTTATGTCTATGAAAAAGTTTGAAAATTACAAACAAGCGGAAGATTATCTTCTAAGGTCAGTAATAGAAGAGCCTCACTTTATAACCTCTTCTACTTATGAGAAATTCGGTACAGGGTTTATTCTGTTGAACCCATTGGAAAACAAAAATGACAGAAGCAACTATACTTATGCTGAAGAGTTTTTCAATTGGTTGTTGTCTGGTGAGAAGGAACTAAGTTCAGAATTGTTAGAATTGAATCCATGGGTGAAACGGTTCGTTGATAGCACCAACTTACCGGAAAATTTTTCATCTTCTTACGGCTGGAAAATCCGTAACCAGTTGGCAGATATATTTGACGAACTTGATACAAACCTGGAGAGTAGAAGAGCCTATATGAACATTCTGTTACCAGAAGACAGTATTATTCGAACGACGAAAACAACACATGAATACCCTTGCACCATTGGGTTACACTTTTTTGTTCGGTATGACCGGTTACACCTTATGGTAAATATGCGAAGCAACAACATTTATTCGGTTATGCCTTATGACGTTTACAACTTCACAAAGCTACAACAGAATGTTGCAAGGGTACAGGGTATTGGGCTAGGTTGGTATTATCACGGTATAAATTCGGCACACGTTTTTAAGGGTGACATGAGAAGGTGGAAAGAAAAAACAGCTATGGAAAACCAGTGCTAAATTACGGTTCATACATCTTTTTTGCAATGAAAATCTATCAGTTAAATATTTTTCGAAACAAAAGCAACCGGAAAAGTTGGTGGATTCACGAGAATGGTCTAAGTTTGCACTTAGTTCTTTGTTCGTCGTTTCACCCAATTTTTTCAAATTAAAACTCAAACAAAATGTCAAAGAAAATCGCAACAGCTTCTAAGAAAGCAACGCCAGTAACTAAAGTTTCCGCAACTTCTAAGAAGGCTGCAAAGAAGGCCACTAAAGAAGTACAGAATGAACGTGGTTTCGCAACTGTAAAGAACGTTATTCCGATCACTTCTAAGAACGTCAAAACCGCAGCTGCAAGAGAGATGTCCCTTAGAGATTTCGTCCTTGGTGCTTTGGTTGCCAGTCCGGATTTAGACAATGAAGAAGTGTTTGCACTGGTTACGAAAGCCGGCAGAGACAATGCACAGTCTACGACCGAATGGTATGCAGCCCGTGTTCGTCAAGGTCACATCAAGAAAGGGTAAACCGTACCCTGTCAGAAGAGGAAACCCCTTACCAGCAATGGAAGGGGTTTTGCCGTCAAAAGGGGATTTTCCCGAAAACTTTAAAAACTTATCAAACATGAACCTGAATCTAAAAGCGGTTTACTTCTGTTCAACCAGTCAGCAAAAATGGGGTAAAGGGTTGACAATAGAAGAGGCCAAAAAGAACGCTAAAATGACTAAAGCTGACAAGAAGGTACAGTACGTTGTTTGGGCTGCCTGTCAAATGCACCCAACAGACGAACAGCTAAAAGGGTTGCTAGAGTGCATTACAGCCGACCTTATTGACGGTCATCCAATTTATTACCAAACAGACCGGACACAAGAAGACAGCCAACTTATAGCGGAGTGCCATGTAGGTTGGCTTAAAGTGGAAACGAACATTCCAGAAGAAAAACCAGTTATGGTAGACGAATTAGAAGAGTAAACTTCCTGTTTCCCTGATAAGTTCAGGCTTGGCAACCGGTTACCGTAAATGGAACCGGTATTGCCAGTAGAAGGGTTTTTCCTTCCAACAAAAACTTATCAGTTATGGCACAAAAAATGATCAAAGACCTCAATCAGTATTTAACCGCTAAAACGGGGTTGAATGCTGAAGAAAGGGAACAATGGAGACAGAAGATTGTTTCCTTGCACAGAGACGGCAAAAAAGAAGAAGCTATGAAGGTTTACCAGTCTATCAGCTATTGGAAGACTAAATACGGTAAAGCATGAAACAACGTAAGCTTTCAGCGCAGGAATCTAACAGACTTGCAGTACAATTGCAAGTTTTACGTATTAAACTTATGGAGTTTGCTCTAAGGTACACCTTCGATGGAAAATCTTCCTTATGGGGTATGACGGTTGACCAGCCTAGAATACAAAGAGAGAAGGCACTTTTGACAGAATTGTACCGTGTCAAAACTATCTTCGAGACCGTTGCCTATAGAGACCTCCCTTACTTTGCTTCTAATGGTGGCGGCAAAGAAAAAATCAAAGAACATTATCTCCAGGATGAAGGCACAATTGGGTTTGTAGAAGTGAAGCAAAATTCACACGGCAAATCCGTTGTCAATCACTTATGGAGTAAACGAACCATTAAAAGAGCGATCAGGAAAAAATTATCATCTTCAAAACGTAAATCTAAAACACATGGCACAAAAACGAAAATTAACGCAAAACGCTGATGACGATGACCTTTTAGGTTTTATCAATACAGCGGCAATCGATGACATGCTAGAAGGCATTGATTCGGAAATCCCACCTTATAGAGGTGGCGACAAGATAGAATTTGTTCATGCAGGTGGCAAGTTCAAAGGTAGTGTTCTAAAGGTGTTAGAAGACGGTCTAATTAAAGTTGCTGACAAAGCCGGCAATGTCTTCAAAATCACAACAGAAGACGTTATTAGAGACGGTGAAACAGCTTCCCAACTTATTGCACGAAAGAAGGGTTTGAAAAGACCAGTCTACGAAAGTCACCAGTTAGAAGAGACCAACAAAAAGATCACAAAGGTAGCAAAGGAAGCAGCTGCACCAGTCAAAAAGAAATCTTCTGGTGGGAAAACACAACGGGAACTTGTAGAAGAATTGGCAGAGAAGGGTGAAAGGGATTATGACGTTATAGCTGAAAAGACTGGTGTTACAAGAGTGAACGTTGGCCAGTACATGTATCGTTGGAAGAAAGCTAACCCTAAAAAAGCGTAACGATGGAAAAGTTAATACTTTCAAACGTTGAAGACCTTCTAAAGGTCAAAGAAGACCTAACTAAAGCAAAAGGTATCTTTGGCGAAGCAATAAAGAACGGTCTTAAGAAAAACCAGTTTACAAAGGTAGTAAAGATGATCGACGAACAATTACAGCAAGGAAATTCGATGTCTATCGAATGGTGCATAGGATTTAGCACCCTCCAACTTATGAAAAAGCTGAACCTTGTGAAAGATTATCCGAATAACTAGAGTTAAACCGGTATCCATTATCAATCGAATGGTCTTCATGTGAAGGCCATTCGTCTTATTAGTATTTTTTCACTTTAAACAATAAAACACAATGGAAATTACATTGACCGTCGAATTTAGCGAAGACGTTAAAAAGTTCCTAAAGACAATGCTAAATGGCAAAGCAACGAAACCGGCAGTAGAAGAGGAAGAAGATGAAGCAGAAGAGGAAGAAGAGGAAGAAGTAAAACCTAAGAAGAAAGTTGTAAAGAAGAAAGTTGAAGAAGAGGAAGAAGAGGAAACAGAAGAGGAAGACGATGAAGCAACGTACACAGTAGAAAGGGTACGGGAAAAGTGTCAGAAGCTTATCCAGGACGGTAAAGCAGCTAAGCTTAAAGCGTTATTGGGTGAATTTGGTGCAGCGAAGGTTGTCAACCTTAAACCAAAGGATTTTGACAAATTTATGGCAAAAGCTAACAAAATCAAGTAAACCATGAGGCACGCCCTTTTATCCCCTTCTAAGTCTTACATGTGGCTTAACTGCACACCTTCAGCAAGGTTAAGTGAAAAGTATGAACGCCGAAGTAATGAAGCTTCAGATGAAGGTAAACTAGCACACCAGTTGTCAGAATTGCTTATTAAGGTTGCCCTAAATAGGGTTACAAAGGTAGAATATGCCAAACAAAACCTTAAGATAAAAGCTAACCGGCATTATACTGCTTCCATGCTTGAACACTGTTCTCAATTTGCCAGTTATGTTATGGAACAGTTCAATGCCATGAAGGAAAAACACAGACATGCAGCTATCTTTCTGGAAGTAAAGCTAGATTTGACACGGTTTATTCCAGAAGGTTTCGGTACTGGTGATGTTGTCATTTTAGCCGGTAATGAGATACTGGTAATAGACCTTAAATACGGTAAAGGTGTTTTCGTTCATACAGAAGAGAATACTCAAATGATGATCTATGCTATTGGTGCTATTGAAGCTTTTAGTTCCCTTACTGACGTAAAGAAGGTTAGAATGACAATTTACCAGCCACGTTTAGACAATATCGATACGTGGGAAACCAGTTACAAAAGCTTGATGGATTGGGCTAACAGTGTATTACGTAAACAGGCTGCAATAGCATTTAAAGGCAAAGGTCAACTTGTTGCCGGTACACACTGCCAATTTTGTCCAGTGAAGGCAACTTGCAAGGCTAATGCAGCCTACAACCAGTCACTTGCCAAAGGAGAGTTTGACGAAACCAGTGAACCAACAGAATTGAATGACAAAGAGTTAGTTGAACTATACCTTAGGGCAAAGCAAATCAGAAGCTGGTTAACCGCTATTGAAGATCACATGCTAGAAAAGGCCATAACTGGTAAGACTTGGAAGGGTTTAAAATTGGTGCATGGTAGAAGTGTTAGACAAATTTCTGACCCTAAGAAAGTAGAAGCAATCCTAAAACGGATGAAACTTCCAGAAAAGCAATACTTAAGTGAACCTCAATTGCTAGGTATCACAGCCCTTGAAGCTAATATAGGGGCACAATTGTTTGCTAAGATGGCTGGTAAATTCGTTGTAAAGCCTGTTGGAAAACCGTCCTTAGTACATGCAGATAGTAAAGGACAAACATACAGTGGAAACAATTCTGCAATAGAAGACTTTTCTTAACAATTTAAAACGTAAAAGATGGCAAAAGCGCAAAAACGTGCAGACGATCAATTGCTACAGAAGGTAATTGGTGGGCCAGCTAGAATTAGCTATGCACACGTATTTAAACCAACTTCTGTTCATCCTGACAAACCGGATACCTTGAAGTATTCTTGTGTACTTATGATACCTAAAACAAACAAGGCTTTGGTGTCACAAATCAAGAAGGCCATACAGGCAGCAACGGAAAACGGTATCGAAACCGTAAAGGCATGGAAGGGTGTTAAACCTAAAAAGTTTACAAACCCTCTAAGAGACGGTGATGAAGATTTTGACAATAATCCTGAATACGAAGGTCATTGGATTATCAGTGCTAAGAGTGATAGGAAGCCTGGAATTATCGACAAAGACAAAGAACCGCTTACAACAGACGATGAATTTTATTCTGGTGTTCATGCACGGTTTTCTATCAAGTTCTATCCTTACGGTACAGCCGGTAATAATGGTATTGGTGTCCAATTAAACCATTTACAGAAAGTAAAAGACGGTGAAAGATTAGGTGGAAGCCGGTCAACCGCTGATGAAGATTTTGAAGATGATTGGGAAGATGACGATGAAGATGGAATAATGGATTAAGAAGGTGACTTTAAGTAAATACGAACAAACCAAATGCAGCGGGAAACAACCTACTTATTGAAGAGGTTCTTTTGACTAACCGCATTGACAAAGTAATACATGTCAGAATAAAATCGCAATGGTGTTATTTACTTAAACTGGTTTGCTCTATCGTATAAGGGTATTACGGTAATTCTCTTAAAAAGGGTTTAGGGGAGTCAGTTACAGATGAAGGTTCGACCCCTTCTAGAGCAACTTTAAAACTGGTATATGAAAAGACTGTCAATAGACTTAGAAACTTTTAGTTCAGTTGACCTAAGGAAAGCTGGTATCTATAAGTACGTAGAATCAGAAGATTTTGAAATACTTCTCTTCTCTTACGCTTTCGATGATGAACCGATTACTTGCATTGACATTGTTAACGGTGGAAAAATACCATTAAGTGTTCAAAACGCAATATTTAGCGGTGAATACATAAAAACGGCTTGGAATGCTTTATTCGAAATTGTGTGCCTTGAAAAACACTTCTCTTGCAACATTGACGTTTCCCAATGGCAATGTACCCAAATAGGGGCAACGATGATAGGCTTGCCAGCTTCCTTAGCACAGGCAGGTATGGCTTTAAAGTTAGAGACTAGTAAAGATACACAAGGAAAAAGGCTGGTTAACCTATTCTGTAAACCGGTAAAACCTAAGAAAGGCCAAGCGTTACTCTTCCCTAAGAGATACGATAAAACTACTCATCCTAAAGACTGGGATTGGTTCATTATTTACAACAAAACAGACGTTGTTCAAGAACGTACTATAAGGAAAAAGATTGAACCATTTGTTGAAAAAGCCTTCACTCCAGAAGAACGTTTTATTTGGTGGGTTGACCATAAAATAAACAAACGTGGTATCCTAGTTGACCAGTCTTTCACTAAGAAGTGTATCAAGCTTGCAGAAGAACAGAAGATAAGGTGTATGGAAGAAGCTATAAAGCTGACCAGTCTTAAAAACCCAAACAGTACGGCCCAAATAAAAGGCTGGTTAGAAGCTTCTATTGGTGAATCCATAGAATCATTAAACAAGAAGTTCATTCCAGGACTAAAGGACAAAGCAATGGACAACACAACCGAAAGGGTGTTAGAATTACGGGGTGAATTGTCCAAATCTTCAATTACGAAGTACACTTCAATAATGGAATCAGTTTCTAAAGATGGCCGAATAAAAGGACTTCACAGGTATTTTGGTGCAGCTAAAACAGGACGGTGGGCAAGTTCAATGGTGCAGATACATAACTTAAAAAAGAACGAAATAGAAGACTTAGACGGTGCAAGGAAAGCAGTTAGTAAAGGTTGCGTTGAATGGTTAGAAGTAGCTTATACAGAAGGTATACAAGAAATCTTATCACAACTTATCCGAACGGCTTTTATTGCTAAACCTAACCACTCTTTTGTAATTTCAGATTTTGCACAGATAGAAGCTAGAATAACTGCATGGTTAGCCGGTGAGAAGTGGAGAATGGATATATTCAATGGTGATGGTAAAATTTACGAAGATGCAGCTTCTAGAATGTTCAAAGTACCAATAGAGAAGGTAACAAAGACTTCCCATTATAGAGCAAAAAGTAAAATCGCTGAACTTGCCTTAGGTTTTGGCGGTGGGGTTGATGCACTAAAAAGAATGGGAGGCGAAGCAATGGGTTTAACAGAAAGTGAAATGGCTATTATTGTGAAAGCCTGGAGAAAGGCCAGCCCTAATATAGTAGAATATTGGAGGGAAATTGAAAATGCTGCTATAGAAGCCGTATTGATTTCTGGTAAAGAAGTAAAACTTAAACACGGTGTATCCTTCCAAGTCAAAGACAATATTTTATGGTTGAAACTTCCTTCTGAAGATA
>Ga0137430_1000174_pt1 | contig 18088 bp, 35 predicted proteins | sample EasRivERMZT754_2_FD_104651 | JGI IMG/M metagenome (GOLD analysis project Ga0137430, IMG submission 104651) | Soil microbial communities from meander-bound floodplain in the East River, Colorado, USA - East River MetaG ERMZT754_2 | ecosystem: Environmental > Terrestrial > Soil > Floodplain ...
GGCGGGAAGGTCTTCAACTGCGCGGTGGAGTTCGGGCTGCGCAACCTGAGGGACGTGGGGTAGAGGGTGAGGCACGGTAAAGCTGTTGGCCCCATGCGGTGAATGCTGGTGATTTTCGGCGTCTTATCGGCCGTTCAAGCCGTTGGTCTGGACGGCGCCGGGGCAATGCCGCGCCGTGACTCAGGCGTGACAACGGCAACGCATCACACGCGAAACATGGCGCATTTTCGAGGAAGCCCCATGCAGAGGTAGGCCCTATGCGGTGCCTACGTGACCCTTTAGTTTCAGCGAATTACGGGCGAACTGTGGGGAGTCTCGCCCCGACCAACATCCCCTCCAGAAATACCGGTATTTTCGCCAGTTTCGCGTGACGTGACGTTCCACGTGACGGAGGCGTGACAAGTGTCTGGTGGGCCACAATGACGAAATTCAAGGCCCGGGGCTTGCCACAGCAGCCTGCTGAGGCCATCAAGCAGGTTGGCGCGCTGCGTCTCGACATGGCCGGGCAATCCTTGGCGGTTGATCTCGGAAAGCTCGACCCTCCTGAGCGCGCCTATGACGCCGATGTGGCCTTCATCGATCACCGGGTGGGCAGTGTCACACTGCTCTTCGGCAAGATCGACCGCGATGCGCCAGAGGAACGCCTCCGCAACCGGCTTGAGATTCGATATCCCCCGGAAGATTTTTTGACGACGTTCTGGGGCCCGTCACTCAAATTTACGCGCAGCTTGGCCCGACTCGTCGAGACGTGGCCTTTACCTGTCGAATCGGGCGAGGCCGCGCTGCGCTTGCCCGCATCCCAGTCGCATTCGGAGTGGGCGAGCTTTACCTACATGTCGCATTCGGGGACGGACGCGGCGATCGATTTCTATCACGTCTCATCATCTGCCCTCGCGCGGTGGCAGCAGGCACGTGAGACAACGCATCTGAAATTGAGGCCCATCCTTCGCGTGCAAGTGTCCATCTTTACGCTACACGCCTTGCTCGTGCAGGCCGAGGTGGTGGACAAGGCGATTCGGCAGTATCTACCCACGGCGTTGCGGAGAGATCTGCCGGCTGCACCGGAGACGGATTCGGAGACAGAAGCGTGATCACCGAGCACGCTGGAACGACGAGCCACTACGTATTCGAGCCGGCTGTCGAATTCGCGCCCATTGATGTGCCCGCGCCGGATGTCCTCAAGGGCACGGAAGCCGTGTGGGGCGGGAAACTGCTGCAGGCCGCGGCGACGGCAACTGCAGCGATGCTGACCCTGGTTCCGATATACTCGGCGATGGATGCGGGTGGCAGCGACCCAGTCGTCAAGGTGATCACGCGCGAGCACAGCGCCAGGCCGAAGGGCCGCCCTGCGGTGCCTCGTCCAGCCACGAGCGTCGCCGAAGTGGAGCTCCGTAACGTCACGGCGACGCCGGCGCCTCGGCTCGTCAAAGCCTATCGGGTACGCGCCGTGAGGACGACGGCTGCTGTTCCGACACGCAGCCATGATCCCCTCGACGACGACGCCGAGTAGCGTTTCGACCGCTCAGTACCCGTGGTATGCCGAGGTCCTGAACAACTCGCTTGAGCAGGGCGATGTGCTGAAGGACTGCCTGGAGCCCTTGCCTCCCTCCATCGGTGGCCCGATTCAGGTCGACAAGACTCCGGCCCACACCGTGGTTGTGCTGACGCAGTCGTGCGATCTCGCCCGTGACGGCGTGCCCCTGGTCATGGTGTGCCCGGTCTACACGTTCTCAACGTGGGTGAAGGTGCAGAAGGGAAGCACCAAGGACAACTGGCAGAAGCTGAAGAACGGCGCCTTGGTGCACCATCACCTTCTGAATCGCTGCACGGTGGCAGGCTTGGAGGAGGAGCATCTGGTAACCGACTTCCGCCAGGCCTTCAGCATCCCATGGAGCTACGCGCGCGAACTGGCCACGCAACCGTCGCGCGTGCGACTCTTGCCGCCTTATCGCGAGCAACTGTCGCAGGCATTTGCCCGTTGCTACATGCGCGTCGGGCTGCCCAGCGAAGTCGATCCGATCTAGAAAGTCATCGCTGACAGGTCGGCCGCCTCGGGATGCGTGTAGCGCGTCAGTTGCCGTAGGTTCTTCCACGCGCCGATCGGCCCTAGACGGTGCTTCCGACGCTCAGTCCTGGTCTGCGTCCCAGTCAGCCGGTCGTCGTCGCCATTGCTCCCATCGCTTCCACGCGGCGAGGTGGCCGACGACGTAACCGGCGACTTCCCCGGGGGGTACAGAGTTGACGATGCCTTCCACCATCGCTAGTGCGGAAATGCATGCCCAATCCGCCAGGGCTGGAGTACTGACAATGCGGAGCCAGTCATGAATGGCCGCGGGTGGCGCCGGAGCAAGGCACTGCTGCGGCAGACGAGTCAGAACCTTGCTGTGATTGAGTTCTACAACGCCTGGTTCCACCGACTCGAAGGTGGTGGACCGATGATGGACAATCGCGTTGCGTGCCTCTAGTAGGCGCTTGAAGTCTTGAAACGGGGCAGTCCCCTCGTCGAACGGTTCTCCTGCTATCGCGATCCGCGCCAGCTGCACCCTCCTCGTCAACGGATCTCGGTCGGCGCTTGCGAGCAGCGCGCTCAGCCGTCGCGAAATTGCCGAATCCGGGGCTGACGCCGCGAGGGATGGTAGTTCTGACAGGTAGCACTCAAGCGCTACCGCCGCGAACGTAATCGAGATAACCGGTTCCAATGAGCGTGAATCGAGTGGATTCCCCTTTGATGCCTCCATGGCACGCCGCTGCGCCTCCGTGGCGATCCCGAAGAGCTGGGACGAGTTCAGAAAGGCGCCGCCTGGGTTCACCAACGTTGGTCCTCTTCAGATCAGGTCGACGGCCGACGTGAGGTCAGCCGCCTCGGGATGCGTGTAGCGTGTCAGCTGCCGCAGGCTCTTCCACCCACCGATCGCCTGGATGACGCGCAAGCTCACGCCCGCCTGCACGAGCCGCGTCGCACCGGTATGACGTGTCGCGCTGTGCCAGGTGACCCCGACACCCGCCCCGTAGGGGATGTCAGCCCTCCAGCAGGCGCGCTTGAAGCGCGAGTGGAGCAGCGCGATCTGGCCGCTGCGCGTCTCCGACGTCACGTGGGCCGCGAAGACGTGGCCGTTCGTCCGCGGCACGCTGGCCAGGGCCTGCTGGGCACGCATCGCCAGCGGGACCGCATGCGGGCCGGTCTTCGTCTTGACGTGCAGCACGGTGCCGCGCACGTCCTTCCATTCGAGGTCGAGCAGACTCGAGATGCGGAGGAGGGTGGACACCGCAACGATGAACAGCGGCCGGTCGATCCGGCGGAGCGTGGTCAGCAGGCGCGCTTCCTCCTCGCGCGACAACGTGCGCCCCTCACGTTCCACCGCGCGCAGGGGGGGGAGCTTGGTGAAATCGACACCTAACTGCGAGACGTGATCGGGCACGGCCCGCCGGAGCATGCGGCCGACGAGGCGCTCTTCCTGGCGGACCGTCGAGGCCATGCGCCCGGCCGCCAGGCGGTCCTTCCGGTACGCCAGGATGTCCGCGGCGGTGATGAGGTCCAGCCGGACCTCACCGAAATGCATCCGGAGGTGCCCGAGCATCGACCGCTGGCGCGCGACGCTGGCCTGCGGCGCGAGGACGTGGGCGTCGTACCAGGTGGCGTAGCGGTCGAACGTGCTCGCGGCGCCGTACCGCGCGGGCAGCCCCGCGGCGTGGCGCGCCGCATCGGCCTGGGCCAAGGCATACACCGCCTCGGCATCGCGCTTCTGCTGGGCCCGCTGTGCGGGCGTAGGCGCATCGACAACCACGCCCGTGCTGCGGCGCACGCGCCCCCGGCCCGGGCGTTCGACGGACATCCACCAAAAGGGGGAATCGGTGCGCTTGTAGATCACGCCTGCGTCGCCCAGCCCTTCTCGATGAACTGATCCTCCAGGGCCGCCGCATGGATGTCGGCGTCGGCCTCCTGGCGATGCACCTGCGTGAGGCGCGTGTCGCCGTCGACGTCCACGCGCAGCTCGAAGCCGAGCGGGTGCGGCACGATCCGGCACTGCACCATGCGCCCGCCGTCCTTGTGCACGCTCCAGCGCACAGGGTTGACCTTCGGCGGCTGCGGGTCCCGCCCGCCCCACCCGTCGCTCATGGTTGAATCGGACCGCTCGTGAGGTACACCCACGCCAGGAGGGCGGCGATAAGCGTCGCCGCCACCCAAAACACTCGCAGCAATAGCGTGAATTGGCGTTCTGCCCCCATCACCCACACCCGTTCCTGTTCTCGGCGGCGAGCCCGCTCATTGCGCGAGCCATCAATGCACGTCCCGGCGTTCCTCGGCCCGCTCGAGCAGGAGCGACCGGCGGAAGGTCGCGACCTCGGGGCCAGTAAGCGAGATCCCACGCGGCGGTGTCATCAGCGCTCCTCGCTGATAGACCAAGTGACGTTGTCAGCCTTTGTGATCTCCACGGTGCCGCCTTGAATGAGGTGCACGCCCTCATATGGGTTCTGTTCTCTCAGCACCGCGTTGACGATGCTCCGACCATTCACCAAGACGACGAAGTTGGACGCACCGGAGCCTGACCAGCGGCCGATAACACGCGCTCGAACCGGTCGCTTTGGCGCGTCGAACACGTAGGCCCCTTTCCCGGCCAACTCGAACGGCATGGACGCGCCTGCTGCGACGCTTGGTGTGCCTTTAGTGTCACGATCGGGCGTCGACCTGTGAGACATCTCGACCAGGGCGTTCAACGCCATGGCGACGAACGCCAAAGCGACGATCCCGACGGCAACGCGAGCCAGCCATGGGGAATCAGACGCCGGCGGAGGTACTGTCACCAGCAAGCTGCGTCCGCACCATCGGCAGACGATGGCATCGTCCTGAATCTCCTCAGCGCAATAGGGGCACGCCTTCATGGCCTCAGCCTCTGGAAGGGCGAGCCGGGCAGGGGCGGCCACGCGATCCGCTCACGACGATCTATTTCCCGCTGCGCTCGCGCTCGATGGCATCAAGCTCTCGCGCGCGTTGCAGGTCGCTCTCACGACTCGAAACGGGAAGGATGGGGACGGCAGCTAACACGAGCAGGACGCCCGCAACGATGACTCCGACGACGAGATACTGACTGGCTTTGCGGTCCGCGATGCCAGCCAGCTCAAGACCACGCGCGAGCACGTACGGCATGATCGCAAAGGCGCACGCCATGGCCATCCCGGCAGCCTCCTGTGGCGCGCTCTTGGCGGTCAGCAAAGTGGTCGCGATCATGAGTCCGGCGGCTAGGCTACCCAGGATCGGGAGTAGACCAATCACATTCATCGTCGCCATCCGTTAGCCTTCTTTTCGTTTCGCCCACACCACGGGGTACATGACCTGGATGTCCTCGGCCTTCACGAACCGCGGCGAATATGTTGGGTTCGCACTTTCTAACACGTAGCCGCCGTCGGCGCGATACGCGATCTTGATCAGGCGCTCGCCCGTGGTGAGTGCGACGAAGACCTCGTCGCCTGGCGCGACTGGGATGTTCGGACTCACCACCACGTAGCGGCCCGGTCGGAACACCGGGACCATCGAGTCGCCCTTCACCATCACGGCGAACGCGTTCTTGTCAGTCACGCCCTCGGGCCGCGACACGCGCCGCTCCGCGTAAGCCTCGATCGAGGCTGCGTCCTCGTACACGATCCGGCCCTCCCCGGCCTGGGCTTCTGTAATCAACGGGATGTCCACGGGCTTGTACCCGGCGTAGGTGTCGAGGTCCAGCTTTTCCACCTCGCTCGCCGTCTGGGGCCCATGCCCAGCGAAGTGAAGGACAGCGTGGTCTAGGAGTGCCAGGAGTTCGCCCGGCGGCACTCCGAACACGGGCGCGAGCGCGCGCAACGTCTCGGGGCTCGCCTCCACGGCGCCGCGCTCAATACGGCTAATCGTCTCGCCCGTTGTACCGGCACGCTCCGCCAGCTCGTCCTGTGTGAGGCTCAGCCGCTTCCGATGCTCCCTGACGACATGCCGCAGTCCAAACCTGACATCAAGAGACATCGCTGTTGAATTCTCAACATCTGTCGGGCAATGTGGAAGGACATGCATGTTGATTATCCTGTTGACAAAGCTGGCATAGTCCGCGTAAAACAACACACATGTTGTTTGAGCTGATGCGGCGCCGAAGGCTCGCTGGGCTTACCCAGCGTGAATTGGCCACGCGAGCGGGGGTTCACCCGGAAACCATTTCGCGCCTAGAGAGAGGGGCTGTTGCCGGCAGCCCCGAGGCCGAAACGCTGCGCAAGCTGGCGAATGCGCTCGCCCTTACGCCTGAGCAGCTGTTTCCGGAGTTGCTGGGCACATCGGAGTCATCGCCGGCCGCCTAGCTCGCCCACCGGCGGAACCACCGCCAGACGCGATAGGGCAGCCCGCGGAACGCGGCGCGGCGCCGGACGGTGTGACGCAGGGCAGTGATGCGGTCGGCGATGGATGAGCAATCGGGCATGCGCTGCAGGCTACGGACCAGTCGGCGCAAGGACTAGCGCAGCGAGTAGCGAAGGAAAGACGAGACGGGCACATGACCGAGAACCGATCAGGCTGTGTGTTGGGCACCCGCCGGTGCGACCCGCAGAACCTGCGCGAGATCCAGCACTGCGCCGTCAACCACGGCAAGCACGCCTTCGGCGAGATGGCCGAGGCCCTCAAGATGCGGCGCGACGCGCTCTCGCGCGCCACCTCGCCGTACGAGAGCGCGGACGAACGTCAACACCACCAGCCGGGGCTGACGGTCGCTGATGTGATCCTCGTCACGAACCTCCAGGACGACCACCGCATCATCGCGGAAGCCTGCCGACGCACCGGGGGCGTGTTCGTCCGCATGCCAGACGTCCACACCACCGACGAGGACGTGTACGACGCGCTGACCGCCGCGGTCGAGGAGCTTGGCCAGGACAGCGGCGTCATCCGGCGCATCCTCTCCGACAGCACCGTCACCCCTGAGGAAGCCGACCACGCCGACCGCGAGATTGACGAGACGATCGCCGCGCTCGTGCGGCTCAAGGCGACCGTGCGCGCGAAGGTCGAAAAGCCGTGGCTCCGTCCTCCCACGACCCCGACGCGGGTGCGTGCGTGACCGCGCCACGCTTCCGCCGCCCCGTGAGTCCCGCCGCCGATCCGTCACGATCGGGTGACGCGTCGGCCCCGTTGGTCCCCGCAGTCTCCGCTGCCGTCCTCGAGACGCCCGCGCCGGCCGAGGCCCCGGCCGGGCGCCCTGCCGTGCGCCTCACCGCCGCCGATGTCTACCGCCTGTACTCGCGGCCAGACGGGACGCTGATTCGCGAGGCCCTGCTGACGAGAGACGAGGCCTGCCTGGTCTTGCGGCTGACGACGGTGGACGGCGCCCCCAACGCGTCGCGGCTCTACCAACTACGGCACGGTGCCGGCCTGCGGGCGAGCCGCCGCGGCACGACCCTCCTGTTTCGCCTGGGCGACCTATTGGACTTCTGCGCGCCTGAAGTGGAGGAGCCGTACCTCGCCAGCGTCCCTCACCGCGGGAGGGCCGGCCGATGAGCTACCGCAATCACTGCGCGCAGCGGCGCCACGCCACCGCGGTCCGCACGGGCCGCCGCATGGATCGGTTCTTCGCCGCCGTCGCGGCGCAGCTGCAGACGCTCCACGTGGAACGTCGGCCCTCCGCGCAGCCAGAGCCGCACGCGCTGCGCATCACGTTCTCGCGCGCTGGTGACCGCCTGAAGCTCGAAACGCCTCGCGCGTTGAAGGCGCGTGCCGCGTGACACAGACCTGGAATACCGACGCCGACATAACGCCCGCCCAGGCGCAGGACGAGAAGGCCGCGCAGGAGGCGGTGCGCTGGGCCGTCCGTGATGCGCTGCTCGCGTCTCCCGACGGGATGACCAACACCGAGTTGTACACGCGGTTCGGCGCCTCGGCCGTCAAGCGCCTGAACGACCTGAAGCGGCACCACGGCTACGACTACCGCCGGCAGTTCGTCGGCCCTCGCACCTTGGCGCTACGTGCTGATTGAGCCCGGTGCTGTTTCCACACCCGTCACGCCACCAACGCCGTCGGTGACATCCCGCATGGTGTCGGAGGCCGCCCGCATCCTGGCGACCTACGGCCGGGCGCGCCGCGCCGTATCCCCCCGCCCTCTCACGCCAGAGCCCCACCAGGGCTCACTGCTGTAAACCGCCACACGACTGGAGCTGCTGTCATGCGCACCGCCATGATCCTGACTGCTGTCGCTCTCCTCATCTTCGCCATCTCCCTGCTGGTGGCGTTCTTCCGCGGGCTCCCGCTCGACGAGTCCGCGCCCACGCCGCGCGCGGATTCGCCGCGCCGCCTCGCGCTCAACGGCACGCCGCCGTCCTTGCGCGAGCGCCTGAAGAACCGACTCAGCGTGTGCCCGCGCCTGGGGCATCAGTGGGGCATCTCGTACCCGTTGCCGGGGAGCCACCGCATCCGCCAGTGCCGCCGCTGCGGCAAGGTCGAAGAGCCAGTGGTCGTCAAGAGCTACCGCACGGAGCGTGCGTGATGTCGCCGACCAACGTGCAGACCGAGATCGTCGCGCTGCTGCGCCGTGTGCGCGCGCGTCTAGCGTCGCCTGGCGCGTGGCTGCAGGGCGACTTCGCGGGCACGCGCGAGGGCCACTGCCAGGTCGCCGACCCGAACGCCTCCTGCTGGTGTGTCGAGGGGGCCATTCTCGCGGAGATCGGGCCGGCACCTGACCTCGACGTGCAGCGCGGCGCGCAGCTCGCGCTGATGGACACGCTCGGCCTGCGTGCCGGCGGCCTGACGCTCGCGGGCTGGAACGACTGGCCCGGCCGAACCCAGGCCGACGTCCTCGGTGTGCTGGACCTCACCATTGCGCACCTCGAGCGCGAGCTGGGAGCCGCTGCGTGAACGAGCCGATCGAGGACTTCGCCGCGACGGTGACCGCCTATCAGGACCACGCCGCCTATGGCGTGTACTCGGGCAGCGCCTACTCGGCAACCGGCCAGGTCGACGCGCCGTGGACCGTCAGCCTCCGACATGGGCACCACGCGGACCCGCTGCGCCTGGGCTACGACACCGACGGCACGTTGCACGTGCGGACCGTCGCCAGCCGACGCCACGCGCAGTACCTGCTCGACGCGTGGGTCGATGCGCGGATCGCCCCGGAGCCGATGGAGGTCCCGCAGTGACGCGCCCGCAGCCGTACGCCGAGGCGCTCCGCGGCATCCCGCGTGGGCGTCAGCTCGATGCGGACGACCGCGGCGATGTCCAAGCGCTCGCGATTCGCCTGACCACCGACCGCACGGGCGCCGCGTTCGGCACGGCCCGCCAGCTCGCGCTGCTCGCGTGCGAGCTCGGCGCCGAGCGTGAGGCGCTGCGGGCCAAGGTCAACGCCTTCCTCGAGCAGTGGGACCGGCCAGACGTGAGCATCCGCGGGTGGGGCGCGGATCTCGATCAGGCCGTCACGGCGCTGCGAGGTGAGGCGTGAGCGTCCCGCTACATATCCAGCAGACGCTCGCGGACCTGAGCGCCGTCATTGATCAACTCCAGGCGGCCAAACGCACGATCGTCACGCTGTACCCGGAGGCCGACCAGCCGGCACCAGCGTCAGTGGCGCGCACCGTGCCGTGCGTCGTGGACGTCCCAGAGGTCGCGCGCACGCTTACGCGCGGCCACCGCAGGCGCCAGGTGCGCCGCGGCCCGCGACTGGAACCGATGGCCACGGTCGAACCGCCACCGCCAGACGAGACCGCTGAGGAGGAGCCGGCGCTGCGCACCCGTCGAGGCCCTGCGCTTGGTGGCGGCAAGTACGACGAGCGGCTCCTGTCGGCGCTGAAGCAGGAGCAGGCGCAGTTCGGCATGACGTCGTCGGACCTGTGTCGCGTGTTCACTGGCCCGGGCAAGCCGAAGGAGGTCCAGCGCATCAGCGGCGGCGTGTCCATCGCCCTGCAGTCGCTCCAACGGCGAGGGCTCGTGCGCAAGGACGGGCGTCATTGGCACATCGTGCGGGAGGGCCGCCGTGGCTGACGCCGTGTTCCCGTGGGAGAAGGCGCGGCCGACCGGCAAGCGCATGGGTCGGGCCGCCGTCGTGCCGCCAGGCGTGCTGCTGCCGTTCCCAGTCGCCCAGGAGATCCGCACGCGCCAGTACTTGTGGCTGCGCCGGTGCCCCGCCTGCGGCCGCGCGAAGTTGTACAGCGCTCGCGCCCGCACGTGCTCGAAGTCCTGCGGCAACACGATGGGCCACTTCCGCGCCGAGAGGGCGCTGAAGCTGCGCCGAATGCTGCCGAAGATGCAACGCCTGGCGACCAAGGCCCGCGTGGCCAACCAAGAGCGCCGCATCGCGGCGCGCATCGCCGGCAGGACACCAGAGGAGGTCTACCGCCTCGCGTACAGCCTCGGGTACACCGCGGGCCACGCCGCCGGTCGCCTCGGCTTCAACCGCCTGCGTGACAAAACGCGAGGTGCCGCGTGAGTCTCTACCGCCAGACCGAAGTGAAGACGTGGGGTGACGAGAAGTTCCGCCGCCTCAGCCCGCTGCCCCCGTCAGGACAGAGTCTCTGGCTCTGGCTCCTGACGGGCCCGCGTACGACGAACCTGCCGGGCCTGCTGGCCGCGGGCAGGGCGGCGAGCGCCGAGGAGCTGGGCTGGGACCAGAACGACTTCGATCGCTGCTACGCCGAGCTCGAGGCGGCGGGCATGGCGCGCGCCGACTGGCGGGCGCGGTTGATCTGGCTGCCCAATGCGGTCCGACACAACCCGCCCACGAACCCGTCGATCGTCGTCGCCTGGCGCCGTCAGTTCGACCTGTTGCCGGAGTGCGCGCTGAAGTCGCAGGCGGAACAGCACATCGTGCAGTTCCTGGAGCAGAAGAAGGGTGCCGCGTATGTGGCCGCCTTCGCTCGTCCCTCGACGTCGGCGCCAGCCAGCCCTCAGCCCACTGACCCTACACCACACAGTGAGGGACACGGTGTCGGACATAGTGGCACTGACGGTGTCACACACGGTGTCGACCACCGTGCGGCACATCAGGATCAGGAACAGGATCAGGATCAGGAGAAAGAGACACCGCGCGCCCGCGAGGCCGCCGCTCGACCGACGCTGGTAGCGCCGCGCCGGCTGCACTGCGCCTGGGAGTCGGCGATCGGGCTCGACGTCCCGAACGACCTGCACCGCGAGTTCACGCGCAAGCTGGTGAGCGCCGGCTACGGCGAGGCCAGTGCCGACGCGACGCTGTTCGCGTGGTACCGCGAGACCGAGACCGCCTGGTCGCAGCCCGACCAGGTCGTCGGGGATGGCTCGTACCCGTTTTGGCGGGCGCGCTTCCGCGAGAAGTACGGCACCACCGTGCGACCAGCGGCCGCGCCCAAGGTCGCTGGCTTGGCCGGCGGTGGCGTGGCGCCGCGCGCCCCCCGTCCCGCATGGATATGCCGGCACGAGCCGTACTGCGGCCATCGGCCGGCCTGCGAGATCGTCACGGCCCGCGATGTGCGCGAAGGGCGGCTGGCGCTCGCGGACGTGCAGCCGGCCCTGGCCGACGCCGTCCGTGAGCTGGTGGAGATCCACGAAGAGCTGAACGCGCGCGAGGCGGTGCAGGCATGACAGCACGGAGGGTGGCGTGAGACACATCGCGTTCTCGCTCACCACGCCCCAGGTGCTCGGCCGATCGAAGACGGTCACGCGCCGCGCCGGCTACGGCTGGATGACCCTGCGCCGCGGACAGCTCCTGCAGGCCATCGAGAAGGGCCAGGGCCTCAAGAAGGGCGAGCAGGTCAACAAGCTCGCCGTCATCCGCGTGCGCAACGTCCGCCTCGAGACGCTCGCGGCCATCACGCCTGACGACGTCCGCGCGGAAGGGTTCGGAGATCTGGCACCTCACGACTTCGTGGCGTTCTTCTGCCGCACCCACAAGGGCATCCATCCGACCAGTGAGGTCGTGCGCATGGAATTCGAGTATGTCGATGGCGTCGAGGACACCGCCGCGCCACGGAAAGGACGGGCCCGTCGGTGAAGGTCTATCTATGCGCCGCGTGGAAGCGGCAGAAACAGTTGCGCGGGTATCGGGATCTGCTCTCGGCCGCCGGCATCGAGGTCACGTCGCGCTGGCTGGATCAGGACGGCCCGCCACCCATGACGCAGGACGACGAGTGCGCCGCGGCGTTGATGGACCTGCGCGACCTCGATCGGGCCGACGAGGTGATCGCCTTCACCGAGGGACCCGAGGCCGGGTATCTCACCGGTGGCCGTCACGTGGAGGTGGGGTACGCGCTCGCGATGGGCAAGACGATCAGGCTGGTAGGGCGGCCTGAGAACGTCTTCCACGCACACCCGCTCGTGCACCACTCGGCGCAGTTCGACACGGTGCTCCTCGAGTACGCCAGGCGGGTGGACGCGGCATGAGGCGTTCCCAGAAGGCCAGTGAACTCCGAGAGCAGATCCGCACCGACATCCGGGAGAGCGGGGAACGCGCGGCGGAGGCCGTCACCGACGTGCCCGCCGGTAGCATCGTGCTGTCCACGCCCCACGTGGCGACGGTCGTGCGCGTCGCCGACATCGCCGAGGTCGCCACCGTGCGCCCGGACCGCCGCACCCTCGGGCTGTATGGGCTCGTGACGATGCACAACGGCGACCGGTACCACGTACCAGAGGCGCGTCCAGTTGTCGACGCCATGAAGGCCGCCGCAAAGGATCGCCGCGCATGCTGACGAAGAAGCGACGCTACTACTGCCATGACTGCAAGGGCGTCTGCTCACGCGGCCATGACCGCTGCAAGGGGTGCGCGGCCAAGCATCGCGCGGTGAGCGAGGGCCGGCCGCTGGTCGTCGGGGTGAGTAGAGACGAGGACTACCGGCCCACCGTTGCGGAGCTCGTGACCGTCGAGCGCAAGCTCCAGCGCCTGCAGGCCCGTCGTCGGTACACCCGGCGGCCGCTCACGGTCGAGGAGATCTGGTCGCAGCAAGGGCTACCAGTCGACCAGGAGTACGCATCCTTCGCAGGAGCCCGCCCATGAGCGGCCGTCAACACCACACCGCCGCGGATGCGCTCGAGGCAGCACAGCAGGAGATCGCACGCTTGCGGGAGGCCCTCACCGCCCGCGTCCTACGAGAACCGCTGGAGATCGCCGCCAGCTACGACGCGCCAGGCGAGACGGTAGGCGCTCGGCTCCACGGCCATGACTGCGCCAAGGCACTGGCGTTCCTCAGCGACGTGCTCAGGGAGACGTCCTGATGGCGTGGCCCCGTCGATCAGGCCCGCGCGTGTTGGTCAGCACCACGAGGAGCAAGTACGGCGCCGTGCCGACGCGGCTCGATGGCCTCCGGTTCGCTTCAAAGCGTGAGGCCGACCGGTACGCCGAGCTGCGCGTGATGGAGATCGCCGGGCACATCACCAACCTGCAGCTGCAGCCGGCCTACGACCTCCACGCGCTGGGCGGAGTGAAGGTCGCGCGGTATGTGGCCGACTTCGCCTACCGCGATGAGCGCACGCAGCGCCTGGTGATCGAGGACGCGAAGGGGATGAAGACGCCAGTGTTCAGGCTCAAGGCGAAGTGGCTGCAGGCCGAGCACGGCATCGAGGTGCGCTGCGTATGACGACGGAGGCGGGCGAGTAGTGGCGCGGATCAACATCATCACGAACCTCACCAACGGCGTCGGGCTGCAGCGCGACTACGAGATGCTGCGCCACGAGCTCGAGCGCCGCGGGCACGAGGTGCATGGCATCCATCACAAGGAACCGACGCCGGCCGCTGCGGACGTCAACGTCTTCCTCGAGGTGGTCGTCGAGAGCCTCTTTCCGTGCGCGCGGCAACAGTGGGCCGTGCCCAACCCGGAATGGTGGTTCAAAGGCTGGCCGCTCGACGCGTGGGAACTCGTCCTGACGAAGACGCACGACGCGACGCGCATCTTCGGGGGCATGGTCGGTGACCGCTGCGAGTACCTCGGCTGGCAGGCGAATGACTTCCACGATCCGGCCGTCCCGCGCGAGTCGAGGTTTCTGCACGTGGCGGGGAAGTCGTCGGCGAAGAACACGCCGGCCGTCGTCGATGGCGCTCGGCGAGCTGGCGCACCGCTGACGCTGGTGCATGCGAAGCAGCCGCCGGCTGTGTCAATGGCACCTCACATCACGTGGCTTCCGCGAGTCACCGATGACGAGCTGCGGCAACTGCTCAACTCGCACACGTTCTGTCTGTTGCCATCCGCCTACGAGGGCTACGGGCACTCGCTGCACGAGGCGTACGGCTGTGGCCAGGTGGTACTGACAACAAACGCGGCCCCGATGAACGAGACGCAGCCGGCGATCCCAATCAGGCCACAGCAGGTCCGTCGGCATCACTGCGGCCTCCTCCACGAGGTCACGGGCCGCGGCGTGGCAAAAGCCATCAGTAGGGCGCTCTCGCTATCCGACGACGAGCGGCAGGCGATGTCACGCCAGGTGCGCTCTGCCTTCGAGGCCGACCGTGCCCTGTTCCACGCGAATCTCGATCGCGTGCTGGAGACCCGACTGTGAAAGACCCCGGCCTGACGATCGTCGAGATGCTCGACTGGCTGTCCGCGAAGAAGCAGGCGCCGCTGCGCATCGTGGAGTGCGGCACAATCCGCAACCCGACCTTCGAAGGCCACGAAGACGGGCTCGCCACCTTCCACATCGCAAAATGGATACGCGACACCGACGCCGCGCACGAGCTCATCTCGTTCGAGTTGTCGCACGGGACAATGGTCGCCTCTCGCGAGTTTCTACGCCGTGAAGGCCTCTCGACATATGTGACCTATGGCCTCGGCGACGCGACGCTGCTCCTACAGCACTTCCCGCGCCCTGGCGACACGACGCGCGAGTTGATTGACTTCTGTTACCTCGACGCCGGTGCCGATCCATTTCAGAACCTCGCGCAGTACCGCCACGCGTCGAAGTGGCTGCGACATCCCGCCATGGTGCTCATCGACGACGTCTTCGACGAGCGTAACGCCGACCGAGGGCTCGTGACCGTGCCCTACGCGCGCCTCGAGGGCCGCAAAGTGGCCTGCATCGAAGGGCGGCAGGCGCTCATCTCATTCGGCGTCGATGACTTCCCGCTGCCGGACGGGAGCGACTGGCTATGAAGCTCGAACTCGGCACCGGCGCGAAGCCGACGCCAGGCTTCACGCATCACGATCGGTGGCAGCACTCGCCGCACATCGACGTCGCCTTCGACCTCGACGCGATGCCATGGCCGCTCGAGGACGCCAGTGTGTCGCACCTCCTGGCGCTCGACGTGTTCGAGCACCTTCAGGACGGCAGCATTCAGCGCTGGATGGACGAGTGCTGGCGCGTCGTCGCCCCAGGCGGCACGCTGGAGTTCCGCTATCCGGGCTTCGAGAATCCGTACTCCTTCCGCGATCCGACGCACCGGCACCTGCCGCGCCACCCGGAGACTTGGCACTACTGGTGCCCGGATGCCCCTGGCACCGTGTGGGAGAACTTCGGCCGGTACTACTTCGGCGAGGGCTACGCGAAGTGGTGGTCGTTTCGATCGTCGGTGCGTGAGCACAAGGACATCAGGGTGACGCTGTGCAAGCCGTAGTCATCGTGCCGACGTTCGACCGGCCGGAGATGCTCTGGAACTGCCTCGACCACCTCGCGGCGTGTCGCGGCATCGGAGGGGTCCAGGTGCGCGTGCACTTGGACTACCGCGCGCCCCTCATCAGCGCAAATGAAGTAGAGGACGTGACCCATGGCTTCGTCGAGCGCATGGCGATTCGTTTGGTGAGGTCCGAGCCGCATCGATACCGGGGAAACAGCTTCAACCTGCTCACGGCGATGAAGCTAGCGCACGAGGACCGAGCCGACGTGGTGTACATCGTCGAGGACGACGTGATGGTGTCGCCGGACTTCCTCGGTTGGCACCAGAGCGTGCACTTCAGGCACTCTCGGCTGGCGGCATCCATTGGCGTCGCGATGCCAACCCATGGCGCGTACGCGAGCCTTGGCGTCTGCCTTCCTGATGGTTCGCTCGCGACGATCGTGGAGCACGCGACCCAGGAGTACTTCGGGAACATGCGCGTGTACTGCGACCGGACCTTTCCTCCTTCGCAGTTCGACGTCGAGCAGGACGGACTGATCGCGCGCGCGTTGGCCGGGTACGAGGTCGCGTGGGCACCAACTCCGGTCGCAGCACACGTCGGGTGGTACGGCTACCACCGTAAAGACACGGTCCGGCCGACAGGGATGCTGCGAGACCGCGTCGAGGCCGTTCGTGAAGCGATTAGTGACCCCGCGAAGCTCGCGCACCTGTCTCGCGGCGCGAAGGACGTTTGCCCGGCTATCTTCGACGAGCCACAGCGCCCGGTCTACTCGATCGTGCCACGAGGCGAGGCATGAAGGTCGCGGTGATCGTCGCCGCCCATCAGGTGCGCGCCGAGTGGCTCGACGAGTGCATCGGCTCGATAGAAGCGAGCGCGGACCAGACGTCCGTGACCCTTGACCTGCGGATCGGCGTGGACGGGTGCCAGCAGACAGCGACCAACCTCGGCGACATCGAGCAGCCCTACTGGTGGTCACCGGTCAACGTTGGTCCCTACGTGGTGCGTAACAGCCTCATCACGCTCGAACCCGCCGACGCCTTCGTCATCTTCGACGCTGACGACGTGATGCTGCCTGAGTACTTCCCGCTGGTGGTCCATGCCCTGCGCACCTACTCACTGGTCGGGCCGAGCCGGAGCGAATGCACTGAGACTCTGACGCCGATCGAGCAGCGCACCTACCGACATGGCGTCTGCGCTTTCCGGCCAGACGTGCTCACCTGTCTCGGTGGCTACCAGCCGGAGCGGCTCGCGGCCGACGTGGACTTCATCGCCCGGGCCACACGCGCCGGCTTCCACCTCCACATCGTGAAGCAGCCCTGCTACCTGCGCCGTCGACACGCCAGCAGCCTCACCACCGCCCACGGCACGGGGCGGGGTTCAGCGGCGCGCCGGCAGGCGACGCACCGCATGGAGCGTCAGCGTCTCGCAGGCAAGGTGCACGTGCAGCCGGTCACCGTGCCGCTCGAGTACCGCAGCCAGGAGGCCCGCTCCGCATGAAGACGGTCCATATCGGTATTGCGAAGTGGCTACTCCTTGAACTGCTCGCAAAGCACGGTGCGGCTGAAGTGGCGCGTGACTGGAAGGGCACCGACGAGCAGTTAGCCGCCGCCATCAGGGCTGACCACCGCGAGTACTTCGTGCTCGATTCATCCTGCGACAAGCAAGGGCCGGACGGCGCGTGTCTCGGGCACGAAGCAGAGGGCCGGCCATGACCGACGCCGAGCAGGCCGAGTTCGTGAAGATGGTCCGTGCCCTCGACATGGCGGTGCGCAGCGTGGGCGCTCGCCTGTGGCCGCTCTGCCTGCCTGCCCTCGACCTGATGCAGCAGCACGACAGAGGCCGCCACATGAAGGCGTGCCCGATACCGCAGTGCCGGCTGGCGTCGGGGCACCGGTGCGGATGCGACGTGCGCAGCGTCGGACGTGGGCTGGCGCTCAGACGCGCATGGGGCTTGCCGTGCCGATAGCGCCAGCACGGGCCTGTGGGCGTCCTGGCTGTCCGCACCTCAAGCCGTGCCCCGAGCACGGCGACGGGAAGGCCACGCACGCCGCGGTGTCGGCCGCGCGGCCTTGGTCGCGCCTCTACGACACGCAGCGGTGGCGACGACTCAGCACCAGGGTCCGGACCGAGGAACCGCTGTGTCGCGCCTGCCGGGTCGAAGGCCGACCGCCGACGCCGAGCCGGCACGTTGACCACGTGACGCCACACCGGGGCGACCTCGAGCGGTTCTTCGACCGCGGCAACCTGCAGGCGCTCTGCGGGCCGTGCCATAGCGCGAAGACGCGCAGGGAGATGCTTTGGTGAAGTGGAGCGATACCGTCACCGTCGGCCGGCGCAAGTACGACGCATTACGAGCACGGGTCAGCGAGCTCGAATCGCAGGTCCAGGCCCTACAGGCTGACCAGATGGCCGGCTATCGGCGTGGCTACGCAGCAGGTCGAGCGCCTCGACATATGGAGGAGCGGGAACCTACGGAGGGGGGTGAGGAGGAGGTAGGCAGCCAGGCAGATTCGGTGCCGCCCGCCCTGTCACCTGCAGGGGTCGGAGGGGGAGGGGGGATCGAATCCCTGCCCGGATCGGCTCTGACGAC